>OUNM010102290.1_pt1 | contig 12108 bp, 8 predicted proteins | sample 1769961 | NCBI WGS metagenome assembly OUNM01 (sample SAMEA3914820, study PRJEB12502) | metagenome | biome: forest; material: soil | place: USA | collected 2012-03-12 | depth 0.3 m
CACGTACTGCTTGCCGGTCTTCGGCGACACATAGCTCATCGGACCGCCCTGGCTGCCCACCGGCAGGCGCGCCTTCCAGACTTCCTTGCCGGTCGCGCTGTCGAAGGCGCGCAGGTAATAGTCCTGGGTGCCGGCGATGAAGACCAGGCCGCCCTGGGTCGCCAGGGTGCCGCCGAGGGTCGGCATACCGACCGGCATCTTCATGCGCATCTTGATGCCCATCGGGCCGGTATCCTGCACGGTGCCGACCGGTACCTGCCACAGGATCTTCTGCGTCTTCAGATCAACGGCCGACAAGGTGCCGAAGGGCGGCTTCTGGCAGGGGATGCCGAGCGGCGACATGAAGCGGTTCTTGTTCACCGCATACGGCGTGCCCTTCAGCGGGACGGCGCCCATGCCGGTGTTGACCGCTTCGCCGCCATTGCTGGCGGGGCCATTGTCGGTCTTTTGCGGGATCATCTGCACCCACAGGCCGAGACGCATGTCGTTCACGAAAATGACGTGCTTGTTCGGGTCGACCGACAGACTGCCCCAGTTCATGCCGCCCAGCGAGCCGGGGAAGCTGAGCGAGACGTCGGTGCCCGGCGCCGTGAACAGGCCTTCATAGCGCATGGCCTTGAAGCTGATGCGGCACATCAGCTGGTCGAAAGGCGTCGCGCCCCACATGTCCGATTCCTTCAGGGTGTCCGCGCCGATCTGCGGCATGCCGACGGAGAAGGGCTGCGTTTTCGAGTACTGCTCCTGCTGGATGCCGGCGGTCTTGACCGGGCGCTCTTCGACGCGGGTCAGCGGCTTGCCGGTCAGGCGGTCGAGCACGAAGATCTGGCCCGACTTCGAGCCGAACACGACGGCCGGTTTGGTCGAGCCGTCCCTGGCCGGGAAGTCGACCAGGCTGGGCTGCATCGGCACGTCGAAGTCCCACAGGTCGTTGTGCACGGTCTGGTAGACCCATTTCTCCTTGCCGGTGCTGGCATCCAGCGCGAGGATGGAGGTGGCGTAGCGGTGGTCCAGCGGGGTGCGGTTGCCGCCCCACAGGTCGACCGAGGAACTGCCCATCGGGATGAAGACGGTATTCATCGCCGGGTCGTAGGACATCGGCGCCCAGGAATTCGGGGTGCTGCGGGCGAAGGTCTGGCCCGGCGCCAGCTGTGCGTTCGGATCGTCGTGGCCGGGGTCGAAGGCCCAGCGCATCTGGCCGGTGATGACGTCGAAGCCGCGCAGGACGCCGCCCGGCATGTCGGTCTGGACGTTGTCCGCCACGCGGCCGCCCACGACGACGGTGGTGCCGGCCAGGGTCGGGGCGGAGGTGAGCTGGTATTTCGGATCGTCAGCGATGCCCAGGCCCGCCTTCAGGTCGACGAAGCCGCCCTTGCCGAAGCCTTCGCACATGGCGCCCGTGTCGGCGTCGATGGCGACCAGGCGAGCGTCGATGGTATTCATCAGCAGGCGGCGCTGGCAGTTGGCGCCGCTTGGCACCGTGGCTGGCGGGACCGGGGTCGCGCCGGCGACGGTCGGCTGGGACAGAGGCAGGGTGGCGTCGAAATAGGCCAGGCCGCGGCAGCGGTTCCAGACCTGGGATTGCGCATTGATGTCGCGCTCCCAGATCTTCTTGCCGCTGTCCGCATCGACGGCGATCACGTTGTTATGCGGAGTGCATAGATAGATGCGGTCGCCGATCTGCAGCGGGGTTTCCTGGTCTTCCGCGCCATTGCCGGTGGGGCTGATCGGGGTGTCGCCGGTGTGGAAGGTCCAGGCCACCTGCAGATTCTTCACGTTGTCGCGGGTGATCTGGTCCAGTGCGGCGAAGCGGCTGCCGCCCGGCGTGTTGCCGTAGTTGCTCCAGTCCTTCTGCTGCTGGCCGGGGGCCACCGGCACCAGCGGCGTGGGCGTGCCCTGGAAGGCGACGGTCGGATGCGGCTGGAACATATTGACGAAGGCGAGGGCCATGCCGGCCGCGAGCAGCGCCGCCAGGCCGTAGGCGCCTTTGCCGGCCGCCTGTCCGGTGGCCAGCCTGCGCAGCGAGGGCCAGGTCAGCAGGGCCAGCACCATCAGGCCGGTCGGCAGCATCAGGCGCGAGACCAGCGGCCAGAAGTCGATGCCGGCGTCGAGCGGCGCCCAGACCAGGGTGCCGACGAAGGCCGCGCCATAGACGAGGACCGCGGACGGCCTCTTGCGCCAGAACTGGACGGCGGCCGCGACGATGACAAGGCCCGCGATCAGGAAATACCAGCTGCCGTGCAGCGAGGCAAGCCTGGCGCCGCCGACGGCGAAGAACAGGCCGGTGGCCAGCAATACCAGGCCGAGCACACCACACCACACCTTCAGCCCTGTCGAAGGAGGGGTTTCACTTTTAGTCATTACGAATTCTCCAAGAACTAACCATGCAATCAAGCGTTGTTCGTTCAGCCTCGGAGGAGGTGGCGTGTCGATTCGTATCGCCTGTGCGGCAGGCCCCGTTCGCCAGGTCGGCATATAACTAACCAGTTAGTTAAACATGGTCCGTTTTTGTGTCGTCCTGGCTGTGTTGCGATACGAAGCCTGGCCGAAGCTTGCCGGATATGTAATGAATTGCGGCGCGCGATCAGTGTCCTGATGCGGCCCTGGTCTTTGCTGAGCGGGGGAAGTCGAGGGTGATACTAGTCAAGCGTCGATACGGCCATCCAAGCGAGGTTTTCCCGAAGACGGGATTTTAACACGCTCGTTCGACGGCCGTTGGGCGATGCCTGTTTGCGAAGGCCGGGCGGTGGCGGCCCGGCCAAGAGTCAGTGACGGCTCAGTGGCGCGTTTCGCTGCCGCCCTGCACGCCGATCCGGGCGGTACGGGCGGCGGCGATGGCACGCGAAGAGCTGGTCACGGCCAGCGCTTCGTCGGGCGGCACGCCCAGCTGGTTCAGCACGATGGAATAGGGCGACTTGTGTCCGCGTTCCTTGAAATCCGCGCCGGTCAGCACGACGGAAAAGATGTGGTGGGCCGTGTCGCCGAAACGGCGGCGCAACTGCTGCTCGGCCTGGCGGTAGGGCAGTTCGGAGATCAGGGCGCAGGGCAGGCCGTGCTCGACCGCCTCGTGCAGCAGGCGGTCCGTGTCCATGTTCACGAATGCGGATAAGTCGAAGATGAGCGCTTGTGCCGTCATGATGATCTCCTTTTCTGGGCCGTTGTTGCTGGATGGGTTTTACTATACGGCCGCCCAAGATAAAATAAAAATAAATATTCCTTGGAATTCGATAAGGTAAAGCTTATGTATCCAGCCAGCTTCAAGCAATTGCAGGCCCTCGTGCTGGTGGCGCGCCACCAGAGCGTCTCGCGGGCCGCGGAAACCATGCACGTCACGCAGCCGGCCGTGTCCCTGCACCTGAAACTGCTGGAAGAGGCAGCCGGCGTGCCGCTGACCCGCCGCCAGGGCCGCAACATCCAGATGACGGCCGCCGGCGAACTGCTGGTGGGCTATGCCGGGCGCATCCTCGGCTTGTGGGAAGAGGCGGGCGACGAGATCGCCGCGCTCAAGGGCGTGACCAGCGGTACCCTGCGCATCGGCGCCGTGATGACCGCCGAACACCTGCTGCCGCCGATGCTGGTGCGCTTCACGACGGGGCGCCCGCACGTGCGCATCAAGCTGCAGGTCGGTTCACGGCCGGAAGTGATCGGCATGCTGAGCCGCGACGAGATCGACCTCGCCATCATGGGCACGCCGCCGCGCGAATTCCCGACCAGCGCCAGCCGCTTCGCCCGCCACCCGATGGCCTTCTTCGTCGCCCCCGGCCACCCGCTGCTGGCAAAGGCCGCGGTGACCCTGGACGACATCGCCGCCCACAACCTGCTGGTGCGCGAACGCGGCTCGGGCACCCGCGCGGCCATCGACCGCTTGTACGAGGATGAAGGCGTGCCGCTCGCGATCGGCTCCGAGCTGTCGAGCAACGAGGCGATCAAGCAGATGACGGCAGCCGGCCTCGGCGTCGGCTTCCTGTCGGTGCACGCCTGCACGCTGGAGGTCAGGAATCATCTCCTCAGTGTGCTGCGGGTGCCGGGCGTCAAGGTCCAGGGCGACTGGCACGTGATGCACAAGGAGGCGCGCGCGATCCCGACGGTGGCCGCCTCCTTCCACGAATTCATGGTCGAGCACGGGCAGCAGCTGATCTCGGACGAGCTGGAGAGCTTTGCCTGGCGCTGAGGCGTCCGCAGCCGCTCACTTCTTGCCCGCGCCCGCAGGCGTCGCGGGCTTGCGCAGTACCTTGCGCAGCGCCTCCGCCTGCGGCTCCGGCTCCTTGCTGTCGAGCGCCTGCTGCGCCGTCATGGTCTTGCCGTAATAGGCGTCGGTCAGGCGCTGGTTGTAGCGGATATCGTTGATGGCCAGGGTGGCCACGTTGCCGAACAGGCCCTTGTTGCTGGACCAGGCCACCACGTCGCCGGTGACGATGCCTTCGGCGATGCGGCTGTAATTGACGACGGTAAGGCCGGCGTCGGCGCTCAGCGCGAAGTTGTTCTTGCTGCGGAAATGCTCCACGGCCCTGTCGTTTTGCAGCAGCAGGACGATGGGCCCGCCTTCCGCGCCCGCCTGCAGGCCGACGCTGATATTGCCGATGTCGAAGAAGGCCGGATTGCTCCAGCTCCCGCCGGGCTTCCTGGCCATCAGGACGCCGGAGCCGCCGGCGACGCCGACGCCGAGGGCGGCGCGGCCGTAGTTCGGCACGATGTAGATGCCGTGGGCCTTGGCCAGCAGTTCGGGCATGCGCGGCAGTGCCGACATCGCATTCACCACGCCCACCGCGTCGCTCAGGCGTTTGCCGGCGGTCGTCTTGTCCTCCGTCTGGCTGGCGCCATGCGCGGTCGGCAGCAGCAGGAAGGCGGCAATGCCCGCGGCCAGAAGCCGGGTTCCGGAAATGTCGGTGTTCATGGCTGTCCTCGCCGAGGCCACGATTGCATGAGTTCGACCACAACCGGACGCCAAAGTGCCGCGCCGCTGTGAAGTTTCCGTTTACACATGGTACGTACAACAAAGATAAGTTTGTGTCATGGAAATTTGTTGCGTTACAATGCCGGACGAATTTTCTGCCCAGGCTTCTCAAATTGTTCGGAAAGACAAGACTGCTCCCGCTGGCGCACCGCGTCGCCATTCGCCTGTCCCTATGCCTGATGGCGTTCGACGCCCAGGCCCAGGCGTCTGCGTCCGATCCGCGCGATCTCGGCGACCTCAGCCTGGAAGAGCTGGCCAGCATCCAGGTCACCTCGGTGTCGCGCCGCCCGGAAGCCTGGTCGGAAGCCGCCTCGTCCATCTTCGTCATCACCGGCGCCGAAATCCACCGCGCCGGCGCCACCACCTTGCCGGAAGCCCTGCGCCTGGCGCCCAACCTGCAGGTGGCGCGCGTCGATGCGCGTAACTACGCGGTCACGGCGCGCGGCTTCAGCAGCGCCTTCGAGAACAAGCTGCTGGTGCTGATCGACGGCCGGACCGTGTATTCGCCGCTGTTCTCCGGCGTGTTTTGGGACGTCCAGGACGTGGTGCTGGAAGACATCGACCGGATCGAGGTCATCAGCGGACCCGGCGCCACCCTGTGGGGCGCGAATGCGGTCAACGGCGTCATCAACGTCATCACCAGGTCGGCGGCAAGCACCCAGGGCACCCTGGTGAGTGCCGGCGCCGGCAAGGACGAGCGCAACGGCGCGGTACGCCATGGCGGCGCCCTCGGCAACGGCGGCCACTACCGCGTCTACGGCAAGTTCGCCGCCGCCGACGACGTCGACAGCGAGAACGGCACCCGCAGCCAGACCGGCTGGCGGCGCCAGCAGGCGGGCTTCCGCGCCGACTGGGGCGATGCGGTGCGCGGCGCGACGCTGCAGGGCGATGTCTACGACGCCAAGCTGCAGCAGGCCGGCACCGCCGACATCGCGGTGCGCGGCGCCAACCTGCTGGGCCGCCTCAACCGCAGCTTCGCCGGCGGCTCGACCGCGACCCTGCAGGCGTACTGGGACCATACCGAACGCGACCAGCCGCTCGCCTTCGTCGAGCACCTCGACACCCTCGACCTGCAGCTGCAGCACGCGGTCAGCCTGGGCGAGGGCCACCGCCTGGTCTGGGGCGGCGGCTACCGCTGGGGCCACGACCGCGTCGACAACGGCGCCGCCTTCGGCTTCCTGCCCGGGCGCCTGGACATGCACTGGGCCAACCTGTTCGCCCAAGACGAGATCGCCCTGCGCGACAAGCTGCGCCTGACCGCGGGCATCAAGCTCGAAGACAATAACTACACCGGCGTGGAAGTGCTGCCGACCCTGCGCCTGGCCTGGACGCCGCGGCCGTCCACCCTGGTGTGGGGCTCGCTGTCGCGCTCGGTGCGCGCGCCCTCGCGGATCGACCGCGACCTGTATTCGCCGACGGTGCCGGCGGTCGTCGGCGGCGTGCCGCAATACGCGATCGCGGGCGGCCCGGACTTCGAATCCGAGATCGCAAATGTGTTCGAACTCGGCTACCGCGCCCAGCCGCTGCCGGCGCTCTCGTATTCGGCCACCGCCTTCTTCGGCCGCTACGACAAGCTGCGCACCATCGAGCCGAACCGGCAGGGCAGTGGCTCGGTATTCCGCAACCTGGCCGACGGCCGCACCCGCGGCATCGAAGCCTGGGCCAGCTGGCAGGCCGGCAAGACCTGGCGCTTGTCCGGGGGCGGCGTGGTGCAGCGCATCGACACCGCCCTCCACCCCGAGAGCCGCGACCTGAGCGGCGCCACCGGCCTCGCCACCAGCGATCCGAGCCATTACTGGATGCTGCGCTCCTCGCACGACCTGGCGGACAACCAGGAGCTGGACTTCACGCTGCGCCACGTCGGCGCGCTGCCCAGCCCGGCCGTGCCGTCCTATACGGCGCTCGACCTGCGCTACGGCTGGCGCATCCGCAAGGGTCTCGAGCTGAACCTCGTCGGCCGCAACCTGCTGGACCCGCGGCACGCCGAGTCCGGCGCGGCCGGGCTGCGCAGCAGCTACGAGCGCGCCGTCCTCCTCAAGCTGATCTGGAACCTGTAAGCCGTGCGACACCTGCGCAAGCCGTTCAGCAGCATTGTATTCGCCGGCGTTTGCCTGGCGGGCGCCGGCCTGGGCGCGCTTGCCGACGCGGCGGCGGCCGGCGCCCCCATCGTCGCCAGCGAGGAGAAGGTCGAGGCAGCCTACCTGCACAAGTTCCTGAATTACGCGGACTGGCCGCCGGCCGTGTTCCCACAGGCCGACAGCCCCTACGTGATCGGCGTCGTCGGCGACGACACCGTCGCCGACGAGCTGGCGCGCATCGCCGCCGGCCGCAGCGTCAACAACCGCGGCGTGGTGGTCAAGCGCCTGCTGCCGGGCGATGTCATCAACGAGCTGCACATGCTCTTCGTCGGACGGGGGGAACGCGGCCGGCTGGCCCAGTGGCTGCGCCCGGCGAAGGGCCGGGCTATCTTGACCGTCACCGCCGCCGACGGCGCCCTGGACCTGGGCAGCATCATCAACTTCCGGACCGTCGACGACCGGGTCCGCTTCGAAGTCTCCGTGGACGCCGCCGAGCAGAGCGGCATCCACCTGAATTCGCGACTCTTCAGTGTTGCAACCAATGTGGTGAAAGGAAACCGTTAAGCATGTTCGGCGCCGTAAAACAATCGATCTCCCGCAAGCTGGTATTGGGGGTGCTGGTGAGCACCCTGTCCGCGCTGCTGGTCGCCTGCGCCTCCATGCTGGTGCTGGACGTTCACAACTACCAGACCGGCTGGGGCAACGACCTGCGCGCCCAGGCCGACATCCTGGCCGAAGTGACCAAGCCGGCCCTCGAATTCAACGACGCCGGCGTGGCCCGGGAAAACCTGCTGCAGCTGCGCGCGCGTCCGCCGATCGTCACCGCCGCCATCTACCGCCCGGACGGCAAGGTGTTCGCCACCTATGCCAAGGCCCCGCAGGACCTGGCGCGCCTGCCGAAGCGCCTGCCGCGTCCCGGCCAGACCATCGACGGCGGCAAGATCGGCGTCGCCACGCCGATGCTGCGTAACGGCGAGCTGGTCGGCACGATCTACGTCGAGGCCGAATATCCGCTGATGGCCCAGGTGTGGCGCTACCTGACCATCCTCGCCGCGGTGCTGGCCGGCAGCCTGCTGGTGGCGATGCTGATGTCGAGCTGGCTGCAGGCGACCATCATCAAGCCGGTGCTGGTGCTGACCGAGGCGGTCGACCGCGCGATGCGCAAGCGCGATTTCTCGACCCGCGTGCCGAAGACCACCGAAGACGAGGTCGGCGTGCTGGTCGACGCCTTCAACGGCATGCTCGGCGAAGTCGGCGAGCGCGCCAGGGCGCTGGAAGAATCGCATGCGCGCATGCAGCACGAGATGGACGTGCGGGTCGAGGCCGAGGAAGCCGTGCGCCAGCTGAACAACTCGCTGGAAGCGCGCATCCGCGAACGCACCGCCGAGCTGGAAAAGACCCACGCCCAGCTGCGCCAGTCGCAGAAGCTGGAGGCGATCGGCCAGCTGACCGGCGGCGTGGCCCACGACTTCAACAACGTGCTGCAGGTCATCGCCGGCAACCTGCAGCTGCTGCAGATGTCCCTGGCGGGCAATCCGGAAGCCCAGCGCCGCCTGGAGTCCGCGGCCTTCGCGGCCGACCGCGGCGCCAAGCTGTCGTCCCAGCTGCTGGCCTTCGCGCGCCGCCATCCGCTGCAGCCGGTGGCGACCAATATCGGCCGGGTGCTGCGCGGCATGGACGACCTGCTGCGCCGCGCGCTGGGCGAATCGGTGCAGATCGAGACCGTGGTCGCGGGCGGCCTGTGGACCACCCTGGCCGACCCGCACCAGCTCGAGAACGTGATCCTGAACCTGGCCATCAATGCGCGCGACGCCATGAAGGGCGACGGCCGCCTCACCCTGGAACTGAACAACGCCATGCTCGACGACAACTACGTCCTGCACGAGCCGGAAGTGGCGCCGGGCCAGTACGTGATGCTGGCGATCTCGGACACCGGCTGCGGCATGCCGCCGGAAGTCATCGCGCGCGCCTTCGAACCCTTCTTCACGACCAAGCGCGAAGGCGAGGGCACCGGCCTGGGCCTGTCGATGGCCTATGGCTTCGTCAAGCAGAGTAACGGCCACATCCGCATCTACAGCGAAGTCGGCAGCGGCACCACGATCAAGATCTACCTGCCGCGCTCGATGCAGCCGGAAGTCGAGCTGCCGAACCTGCGCAACGCGCCGGTGGTGGGCGGCTCGGAAACCATCCTGGTGGTCGAGGACGATCTGGCCGTTCAGGCCACCGTGGTCGACATGCTGCAGGGCCTGGGCTACCGCGTGCTGAAGGCCAGCGACGGCCAGGGCGCCCTGACCATCCTGCAGAGCGGCATCCCGGTCGACATGCTGTTCACCGACGTCGTGATGCCGGGCCCGGTGCGCAGCATCGAGGTGGCGCGCCAGGCCAAGCAGATGTTCCCGGCCATCGAAGTCCTGTTCACCTCGGGCTACACGCAGAACGCCATCGTGCACGGCGGCCGCCTCGATCCTGGCGTCGAACTGATCAGCAAGCCCTATCGCCGCGACGAGCTGGCGCGCAAGGTCCGCCAGCTGTTCGCGGCGCGCAGGGATGCTGCCGTGGCGGCTCCGGCTCCGGCGCCGGCGCCGGCCTTGCCGCCCGTTGCGGCGGCGCCGATTCCGGTTTCGGCTGCCGAGGCGGAACCGGTGCCGTCGAGCGCAGCCCGGCCGATGTCCATCCTGGTGGTCGAGGACAACCAGGACGCCCGCGCCATGCTGTCCGAGCTGCTGCTGGTGCTCGGCCATGCGGTGGAAGGCGCCGGCAGCGCCGAGCAGGCGCTCGAGATCCTGGCCGAAAAACAGTTCGACATCCTGCTGACCGACCACTCGCTGCCCGGTATGACCGGCCTCGAACTGGCGCGCAGGGTGGCGGCGCGCGGCCTGGGAATGCGGATCATCTTCTCGTCCGGCTACGGCGCCCCGGAAACCCCGGGCCTGGAGGTGAAACCGGCCTTCCTGCCCAAGCCTTTCACCCTGGCGGCCCTGCAGCAGGTACTGGATGAGGCCACCTGCGCGGACGGTGCTTGAGCCGAGGCCGATTCGATATATGATGCCGGTGGTGTACTCGACCAAAGGAGGCATCGCCATGGAAACCTCGAACGTCCTGCATCCCGCCACCGACGACCTGGGCAAGCTGCTGCTGCGCGTGCTGCTGGCCATCCTGCTGCTGTTCCACGGCGTGTCCAAGCTGATCGGCGGCATCGCCTTCGTGTCCGGCATGCTCGAGAAGCTCGGGATACCCCATGTGGTCGCGTATGGGGTCTACGTGGGCGAGGTGATCGCGCCCCTGCTGATGCTGGTCGGCCTGTTCACCCGCGCCGCCGCCCTCGTGGTCGTGATCAACATGATCGTCGCGCTGATGCTGGTGCATACCAAGCAATTCTTCACCCTCAACGAGACCGGCGGCTGGGCGCTGGAGCTGCAGGGCATGTACCTCGGCGCCGCGGTGGCCGTGGCCTTGCTGGGCGCGGGCCGCTACAGCCTCGGCGGCGCGGCGGGGCGCTTCAACTAGGGACGGTAGTTTTTGCGGCCGACGCCTTGAACCATCGGCCCTGATCCGGGTATCAACGGTGCCAGTCAAGCCCGCGCATGCGGGCAGGGCGGCATCCCATTGACGAACCGGAGGGGCTCATCATGAAGAGAATGTCCATACCACTGGCCTGCGCGATTGGCGCGCTGGCTTTCGCCGGCGCGCAAGGCGCCTGGGCGGGCGAATTCTACAAGCAGCGCAACCTGGTCTCGGACAGCACCCAGATCCACGCGGAACACCAGGACGCGCACCTGGTCAACGCCTGGGGCCTTGCCTTCAATCCCTTCGGCGTGGCCTGGGTGGCGGACAACGGCACCGGTTTCTCGACCCTGTATGACGGCGACGGCAAGCCGCAGCCCCTGGTCGTCACGATCCCCGGCTCCGGCAAGCAGACCGGCAGCCCGACCGGTGTTGTCTTCTACGGCGGTCCCGCATTCATGGTCGGCAAGGGCGGCGTGTCGGCGCCGAGCCGCTTCCTGTTCGTCAACGAGGACGGCGGCATTTCCGGCTGGGCACCGACCGTCGACCTGAATCAAGCGGTGCGGGTGATCGACAACGGCCCCAACAATGCCGTCTACAAGGGCGTGGCGGTCAGCGCGAACGGCCGCGGGCCCCTGCTGTACGCGACCGATTTTCATAACGGCAAGATCGACGTCTACGACGGCAGCTTCAGGCCGGTCATCCTGCCTGACCGCCCATTCTTCGATCCGAACATGCCGTCGGGTTTCGCCCCCTTCGGCATCCAGGCCATCAACGGCGACCTCTACGTCAGCTATGCCAAGCAGGACGCCGATCGTCACGATGACGTGAAGGGGCGCGGCCTGGGCTTCATCGACGTCTTCGATCCGGACGGCCGCCTGATACGGCGCCTGGCCTCGAACGGGGCCCTGAACGCGCCCTGGGGCATGGCGCTGGCGCCGGCCAGCTTCGGCAAGTTCAGCAACCGCTTGCTGGTCGGGAATTTCGGCGACGGCAGGATCAACGCCTATGATCTCGACAGCGGGCGCTGGGTCGGGCGCTTGAAGGGGATGGACCACAAGCCCGTGCACATCGACGGCCTGTGGGGCATCGCCTTCGGCAACGGCCTGCAGAACCAGCCGATCGACACCCTGTTCTTCAGCGCCGGGCCGGCCGGCGAGCAGCATGGCCTGTACGGACGCCTCGACGTGGCGCCGGGCGACCAGTTCGACGACACCAACGAGGCCGAATAGCGTTCGGCTATCCCGCGCCGGCGCGCTGAGCGGCATCCACCGTCACCAGGCGCTGGATGTCCTCGAGCCGGCGTCCGCGCGTGTCGATCCCCTTGCGGGCCAGCAGCATGGCGGCGGCCAGCATCGGCACCGCGATGACCAGGGCCGACAGCGAGACGTCCGCGAACAGTCCCACCACGCCGAGGCCGGCGCCGACGATGCCGCCCAGCTTGGAACTGGCGGCGATGACGCCGGAGCCGGTGGCGCGCAGGTGCACCGGATAGATCTCCGACGCGTAGGGAATCAGGGTGGCGATCACGCCGCTGGCCGAGACCAGCAGGGCGCAGGTGGCGATCGCCAGGGC
>OUNM011039169.1_pt1 | contig 12099 bp, 9 predicted proteins | sample 1769961 | NCBI WGS metagenome assembly OUNM01 (sample SAMEA3914820, study PRJEB12502) | metagenome | biome: forest; material: soil | place: USA | collected 2012-03-12 | depth 0.3 m
ATTGCGCAATAGGCTGCGCACGCATTGTCTTGAACCCCGGAGGGGTTCTCCGTGAGTAGCCCGGGGTCCTTGCGACCCCGGGTTTGTCGCAGGATGCGTTCAACCCCGGAGGGGTTAGCCAATGCGCCTTGTGCTTGATAAAGCCTGCCGCGCATTGGACAACCACGCTGTGGTTGGAGGCTCTTTACTACGCTTACCCCGGGGTCGCAAGGACCCCGGGCTACTCACGGCGAACCCCTCCGGGGTTCAATGCGGTTGAGCGTCAGCCTATTGCGCAATCCTCAAGAATTTTCGTTGCCCTTCTCGGTGAAACAGGATCATTTCCAAGTTCTCTTATATAGGCGGCGGTGTTGCCACGCCAGGGGTGCCGCTCTCAGCCGCCAGCGATGAGATCTTCAGGAACTCATCCAGGCTCAGCTTGCTGTCATTGTCCGTGTCGAGCTTATGGAACACCGCGGTTAGATCGGCGTTCTTCAATGCGGGCGTCTGAACGGTCATTGGATCCAGCTTCAAGAACTCCTGGAGGCTGAGCTTGTTGTCGCCGTCGAGATCCAGCTTGTGAAAGAGAGCGGGGTAGTCCACGTCGTCCACGGAAGGCTTGCCCGCGGTGGGAATGGGCAGCTCGGTGGCCAGTGTTTTAGGCCAGCGGGCGTGAACGTTCACGGGCAGCCCCAACAAGAGGGCACCCACCAATACCGGGCCAAACAACAAAGTCTTCATAACAGGACATCGGAGCATCCTGGCCGGGTGGATGCCGTGATATGCGGGCACGCTGCGCCAATGGGAGGCCAAAGCAGCAAGCGTGCCGCAATTCCTTGCGGCTGCGAGGTTGCACGCGCGTCATCATCGGCTATCCAAAAGCGTGACCACCGCCCCCCCCACGCTGCGTGTCCGTCCCGGCAGAGCCTTTCCTCTCGGCGCCACGCCTTCGGCTGCCGGCACCCATTTTGCCGTCTGGTCCCGCCACGCCACGGCCATTGACCTGTGCTTGTATCATCCCTCCGCTCCAGAGCAGGAGCACGCCCGGGTACGACTGCAGCGCGGTGAAATGGATGTGTGGAGCATCCTTGTGGAAGGGCTTCCCGCAGGCATGCTCTACGGTTTCCGTGCGCACGGCCCGCACCTGCCTGCCAACAGCCTGCGTTTCAATGCCAACAAGCTGCTGCTTGATCCCTATGCCAAGGCCGTGACGGGAGTGCCAGACGGGCGCGATGACATGCTCGGCCGCGAGGGACCGGAAGCAGGCCGGGGCATGATTGACAACGGCGCGACCGCGCTCAAATCCGCGGTGATTGATGACAGCTTTGACTGGGAAGGTGATGAGCTTTTGCGCCGGCCCTGGTCGGAGAGCGTGATTTATGAGGTGCATGTGAAGGGTTTCACGCAGCTTCACCCGCGTGTGCCGGAACACCTGCGCGGCACCTATGCCGGATTCGCCAATCCGGTGGTGACGGATTACCTCAAGTCCCTGGGCGTCACGGCGGTGCAGCTTCTGCCCGTGCACCAGCACATGGATGATGGCTGGCTGGTGGCGAACGGCCGCACCAACTACTGGGGCTACAACACGGCGGCCTTTTTCGCGCCACATAACACCTATGCCGCGGCAAAGACGCCGCAGGCACAGGTGGATGAGTTCAAGGCCATGGTGAAGGCCCTGCACAAGGCGGGCATCGAGGTGATCCTCGACGTGGTGTACAACCACACGGCCGAGGGCGATGAGAACGGCCCCACGCTGATGCTGCGCGGCCTGGACAACCTCAGCTATTACTCGCATCACAGCACGGAGCACGGCCTGTACTACCTCAATTACACGGGCTGCGGCAACACCGTGTCTTCTTTTGAGGCGCCGGCGCTGAAGCTCATTCTCGACAGCATGCGCTACTGGGTGGAGGTGATGCATGTGGACGGCTTCCGCTTCGACTTGGGCGTGACCGTGGGCCGTGACCGCGACGGCTTCCGGCCCGACAGCCCGTTCTTCATGGCGGTGCGGCAGGATCCCGTGCTGGCGAACGTGAAGCTCATCGCCGAGCCCTGGGACCTGGGGCCCGATGGCTACCGCGTGGGCGGGTTTCCGGAGCCGTGGCGGGAACTGAACGGCAAGTATCGCGACACCGTGCGGCGCTTCTGGCGCGGCGATGGCAACGTGGTGCCGGAGTTCGCCAAGCGGCTGTGCGGCAGCGACGACCTGTACGGCTGGAAATCGCCGCTCGCCTCGGTCAACATGCTCACCTCGCACGACGGCTTCACCCTGCGCGACCTGTCCACCTACACGCAGAAGCACAACGAGGCGAACGGCGAAAACAACCGTGATGGCGACAACGACAACCACTCCATCAACTACGGCACCGAGGGCGAGACGCGGGACGCGAAGACCAACACGCTGCGCGAACGCCACCGCCGCAACATGATGGCCACGATGTTTCTTTCGCAAGGGGTGCCGTTCATCACTGCCGGCGACGAAAGGGCGCGCACCCAGCACGGCAACAACAATGCCTACTGCCAGGACAATGAGCTCTCCTGGATGGACTGGACGCCGACGGATGCCAGCGAACGCTTCATCGTTTTCGTCCGCCAGCTCGCGGCGCTGCGCAAGTGTCATCCGGTGCTGCGCCGCAGCGCTTTCTTCGACGGGCAGAAGGACCCCGCCACCGGCCAGCGCGACATCATCTGGTTGAGCGAGGGCGGTGAAGTCATGTCCCGCGCCGAATGGTACCAGCACCGCCGCACGCTGCTGGGTGTCATGCTGAGAGAAAGCGCCTCCACCCTGCTGCTGCTGTTTAACAATGATGTGCATGCAAGCGACTTCATCGTCCCGGCGGGCTCTTGGCAGACGATCTTTGACACCACCTCGCGCGACGGCTTCGTCAATGCCTTGCCCCTGGCGGGAAGAAAATACCGCCTGGGTGCGCACTCCCTCGTCTGCCTCAGTGGAGCGGACATCGATCTTGAATTTGACCAGCCTCAACCGTGACCCCTCAGCCGCCTGTTAAAGTCCTCTTTGTCTGTCTCGGCAACATTTGCCGCTCCCCCACGGCCGAGGGTGTGATGAAGCATCAGGTGGAGCGTGCCGGGTTGTCTCATCGCATTCATGTCGATTCCGCAGGCACGGCCGGCTGGCACACCGGCAAGCGCGCGGATGAGCGCATGCGCCGCCATGCCACCGGGCGCGGCTATGAGCTGGAAAGCCGGGCGCGCCAGGTGCGGACGGAGGATTTTGACGAGTTCGACCTGATCCTGGTGATGGACCGGCAGAACCTGGAGGACATCAAGGCTTTCAATCCAGCCGGCGACAAGATGCACAAGGTGAAGTTGTTCTGCGAGTTTGCGCGGGATCGTGAGGAAAAGGAAGTGCCCGATCCGTATTACGGCGGCGCGGAGGGCTTCGAACAAGTGCTCGACATTGTCGGGAACGGCTGCGAGCACCTCCTTATCCATCTTCAAACCCAGCTTTCGTGAACATCGTCTCCCCTGCCCTTCTCGATCAACTGCGTGCTGCCCTCAGCCCGGACCAGGTCATCACCAAGCCCGAGGACTTGATTCCCTACAGCTTCGACGGCACCGCCGCACTGAAGCAGATGCCTGGGGCGGTGGTGTTCCCCAACGACAGCACCCAGGTGGCGGCCTGCGTGCGGCTGGCGCATGCGGCACAGGTGCCGGTGGTCACGCGCGGCTCCGGCACAGGGCTCAGCGGCGGCAGCGTGCCGCTGAATGGCTGCCTAGTGGTGTGCCTGGTGCGCATGGACAAGATCCTGGAGATCGATGCGGCGAACCTGACCCTGCGCGCCCAGTGCGGGGTGATTACCAAGGAGATCGATGACGCCGTGGCGCCCATCGGCCTGTTTTATCCGCCGGACCCCGGCTCGATGAAGATCAGCACCATCGGCGGCAATGTGGCGGAGAATTCCGGCGGCCTGCGCGGGCTGAAGTATGGCGTCACCCGCGATTACGTCATGGGCATGGAAGTGGTGCTGCCCGACGGCAAGCAGGTCTTCCTGGGCAACAAGTGCGTGAAGGACGTGGCTGGCTACTCGATGAAGGACCTGTTCATCGGCAGCGAGGGCACGCTGGGCCTCATCACCGAGGTGCTGATCAAGCTTCTGCCGCGGCCGGCAAAGCGCAAGACCATGCTGGTGCTCTATGACTCCATGGAGGCGGCGGCGGAGACGATCTCGGCCATCATCGCCGCGCACATCATTCCCTGCACGCTGGAGTTTCTCGACCGCATGACGGTGGGCTGCGTGGAGGACTTTGCCAAGATCGGCCTGCCCACAGATGTCGAGGCCCTGGTGCTGATGGAGACGGATGGCCATCCCGCCGTGGTGGAGGACGAAGCCGCGAAAATGATCGAGCTGGCCCGCCAGCATGGCGCACGCGATGTCAAGGTCGCCGCGGATGAAGCCGAGGGCGCCCGCCTTGCCAGCGCCCGCCGCAGCGCCTTCTCCGCCCTGGCGCGAATGAAGCCCACCACGATCCTGGAGGATGTGACGGTGCCGCGCAGCGAACTGGCCCGCATGGTGGCCTTTATCAATAGCGTGGCGAAGAAGCACGGCCTCATGATCGGCACCTTCGGCCACATGGGCGACGGCAACCTGCACCCCACTTTTTTGACCAACGAGCGCGATACGGATGAGATGCACCGCGTTGAGCAGGCGCTGGAGGAGATCGTGGATGAAACCCTGCGCCTGGGCGGCACCGTCACCGGCGAGCACGGCGTAGGCCTGGCGAAGAAGGCGTTTTTGCGACGTCAACTCGGGGATGGCAGCTACGAATTGATGCGCACGGTGAAGCAGGCGCTCGACCCGTTGGGGCTGCTGAATCCCGGGAAGATTTTTGATTGATACTGGCCGGTGAAATGAAGCAGGAAATATCGCGGCACCCCGGGCGCATTCGCACCAGAAGCTTCTTCCGATCATGAGGCCCGAAGGGCCCCAGTCCCTCAGCCCAGCCCGACGGGCTGGGTCAGCGGTCCGTTCTGAGGCACGGCCTGAAAGGTCGTGATAATCCGCCATGCTGGCTTACCATCAGGGTGTGGGGAGATTCAACGCGTGTTATCGCGTCCTTTCAGGCCGCAATCACTACGGCGGCCACTACCCAGCCCGATGGGCTGGGCTAAGGGATCGCGGCCTTTCAGGCCGCCCGCTATTATGCCCCGGCCCCAACGGCACGCTTGCCACCCGATGCTCCTCAGGCGAAACTGGGCGGCCTCTGGCTTCCCTCATGCGTCTGTCCCTTTGTCTCTGCCTTCTCATCTCCTTCTGGGCCGCCCTTTACCTGCCGACGCTGGGCACACGTGAACTCCAGGGCGAAGAGCCGCGTCGCACGATGCCGGGCCGCACGATGATGCAGAACGGCGACTGGATCGTGCCCCGCTCCGGCGGCGAGGTTTACAACCGCAAGCCGCCGCTGGTGAACTGGCTGAGCGCGGGCGCGATCAAGCTCACCGGCCGCATGGACGAATGGACGGTGCGCATGCCCTCGGTGCTCCTCATGCTGGCGCTGGGGCTGGCGGCGCTGCTGAGCCTGCGCGGGTGGCTGGGCAATGAGCAGGCGCTGCTGGCAGCGCTCATCATGCTCACCAGCATCGGCTTCATCGAAAAGGGCCGGCTGGCGGAGATCGAGGCCTCGTACATGAGCCTGTTTGGCATCGCGCTGGTGCTGTGGCTGGGCCTGCGCTGGCAGGGTCGCGACCTCGCCGCCTGGCTAGCCAGCGGGCTGGTGCTCGGCATCGGCTTTCTGGCCAAGGGACCGCCGCACGTGTGGTACTTCTACGCGCTGATCATCGGCGTGCTGCTGGCGGAAAAGCGCGGGCGCGACCTGCTTTCATGGAAGCACCTGGCTGGCCTGGCGATGTTCTTTGCCGTGTGGACGCCCTGGGCGGTGATGAACAGCGCGCACAATCCGTTGAAGGATTCCACCGCGGTGTGGCAGGATCAGATCACCCACCGCCTGGGCTTTGCCGAGTTCGACCTGAAGAACTACCTGCTGCAAATCCCGCAGAGCCTGGGCAATTTCCTGCCCTGGGCGCTGCTGCTGCCCTTGTGCTGGAGCGCCGGTGTCACTGCCACCTGGCAGAAAGCCGGGCGTCACGGCCAGTGGATGCTCGGCCTGCGCCGGGCGCTGCCCTGGGCTTTTTTGGTCATCGCGCTGCTGCCTTCCTCGCGCCCCCGGTTCATGCTGCCGCTCAATGCCGGTGCCGCCCTCCTGGTCACGCAGGCCCTGGCTGCCCTGCATGCGGACAAGCTGGAGCGCTGGAGCCGCTGGTGGCGGCTGGGCATGGTGTTCGTCACCATCATCGGCATCGGCGGGCTGGCCTACGGAGCGCTGCCCATCATGGGCCACCCCGGCGAGCATGAATTTGAGGCCACCGGCTGGGTGCTGTGGATGTTGGCCGCCTGGATGATCCTCACCTGGCTGTGGCGCGGCTCCGTGCGCACTTCGATCGTTCACTTCGGCCTCAGCACGGCGCTTGCGTTCTCGATTCTGGGGGGAGCCTTTGCCTTCAGCATCGTGCCACGCCGCCTCGCTCATGAGAAGCTGCGGCCTTTTGTGGCTAGCATCGTGGAGAAGACCGGCCCCACCGATCCGGTGATGCTCTACAAGGTGGCCGAGCGCCAGTGGCCCTTCTACCTGGGCATGCGCTGCTACGAGGTGGCGGACCTGAAGGACCAGCCCCGGGATATCGCTTTCCACTGGGTGATCGTGCCGAAAAACCTCTGGACCGCTGGGCCGGACCACGACCTGCTGACCGGACGTCTGGGCAAGGTTACCACCGAGACGCCGCTGAGCGAGCCGCTGGATCACAGCGACCTGGTGCTGGTGCGGTTTGCCGGAGGTTGAGCCCCCGCGTCACACGAAAGCCGCTTGCGAGGGGCCGGGGCCTTCCTACCGTCCGCCCCCATGAATCGCAAAAGACTCGGACGCAGCGGCCTGGTGGTGACGGACATCTGCATGGGCACCATGACCTTCGGCCTCCAGGCCGATGAAAAAACTTCCTTCGCCATCATGAACCGAGCCGTGGAGGTCGGGATCGACTTTTTCGACACGGCCGAGATGTACCCGGTACCGCCCAGCGCGGAGAAATTCGGTATCACCGAGGAAGTCGTCGGCCGCTGGCTCAAGACCCAAAACCGCGAGCGCCTGATCCTGGCCACCAAGATCACCGGCCCTGGCCACGGCTGGTTCCGCCCACCGGTGCGCGGCGGTTTTACCTACCTGGACCGCCGGCAGATCTTCCGCTCCTGCGAGGACAGCCTGCGCCGCCTGCAAACCGATTACATCGACCTGTACCAGACCCACTGGCCCGATCACGGCATGCGCCACGAGGAAACCCTCGGCGCCCTCACCGAGCTGGTAAAGCAGGGCAAGGTGCGCGCCATCGGCTGTAGCAACGAAACCAGCTGGGGCCTCATGAAGAATCTCTGGGAGGCGGAAAAGCACGGCCTTCAGCGCATGGACACCGTGCAGAACAATTTCAGCTTGATCAACCGCCGCTGCGAAAGCGAGCTGGCCCAGGTGTGCCGCAAGGAAGGCGTGAGCCTGCTGCCCTACTCCCCCTTGGGCGGCGGCGTGCTCACCGGCAAGTACAACGACGGCGCGCTGCCCGAGGGCGCACGCTTCAGCTACTACGTGCAGCATGGCGAGCCGCGCCAGAAGCGCATGGCCGCCCGTTTCCTCAATGACCGCACCGTGGAAACCACCAAGCGCCTGCAAGTGATCGCCCGCGACCTGGGCATCAGCGCCGCCGCCCTGGCCACCGCCTGGAGCAAACAGCACGACTTCGTGGCCAGTACCATCATCGGCGCCACCACGGTGGCCCAGCTCGAAGAAAGCCTGCAGGCCGTGGATCTCACCCTCGATGCCGCCACCCTGCAGCGCATCAACGAAATCGACGAAGCCATCCCCTGCCCCATGACGGAGGATGGTCTGCGCAGACTATAAAGCACACTGGCAAAATTCTCCTGTAAGAATTTTCCATCGCCAGCGGTATGCCCCGACAACAAAAATGACAAAATTCGATACTTTCCCAGCACTCGCTTGAAAAGTGTGCTATAGCTGAAGGCCTATGGCTACAGCAAGCAAGACACGTTTCTCACGTCGGGTAACCGATCATGTCACGGATGAACTGGTCAATGTCCTGTCAGACGGGGAAACCTATGAGTTCAAGGTTCTTTTCGGGAAGGTGTATGATGGATTGAAGCTCAAGAACGCCGTCAGCGGCGGGGAAGAAATGCTGCGCCTGCGCTGTTACGAGAAGCTCCAGGGTCTCACGAACCGCGGCCTGGTGCGCAAGGCTGGCAAGTCCTACGCCGGCCTCAAAGGTTTGGAGCAGGCCTCCAGCGCCTTCCAGTTCGCCAAGCTTGATGCCGCCGCCGCGGCCTCTCCTGCGTCCTAAATCAGGGCGTAACAATAGTTCAAAACCAAAAACCCGGCAGCAGGGGAAGGGGTCAAGGCCCCCTGTTCCGGAGGTTTGCTGGCTTTTTTCTGCGCGCCTTGGAGGTTTCGTAGCGCTTTTTTGCGCCCTGGATGGTACGGGGTTGTGCTGGCCTGCCCCCGTCCAGTGTGAACTGATATCAAAATGAGTTGGCAATGGGACCGTGGGGACCAGATCAGCGTTGGTCCACGATGCAGGGGGCTTCTAGCCTTTCTTCAGGCCAACGGCCCATACGCGTTAACTCAGTGAGCCTCGCCCAAAAGAGTGATCTGCATCGTCGCAGCGTGGGCTGCTGTAGCTGGGCTCTATGAGCCCGGACCTGAAGAGCCAGGCAGCTTCCACGACCACGTTGGAAACCGCTTGGGCTGTGCCGTACGCTGCGAACATGCGCCACGCCTCCGGGGTCACAGACCCCAGCTACAGGCGATCCACCGGCTTGCCAGCCCCTGTCATCCTTTCGCGCAATGCCAGCTTAAGTTACCGCTTGTGAGCCAACGTTCTGGCAGGGGCCAGCCCAGGGCACAGCGAGCTTTGCGAGCGGCGGCCTGGGTTTCAGGATGCGGTACCGGCGAGCGAACCGCGCGCCTTTGAAGGCATCGCGCTGCAGAGCGGTCCCAACAAGTCTTGCCGAAGCTCTCATGTCGATGCCTGGCCACGGCGCTTCTGGACGGCCAGCACCCCAACGATGTCGGTGGTTCACGCCTCCGTTCTTTGCCGCCATGCCCAGGCCGTTGCCTGAAACCCAAGCAGGCACCGCCGCTGAAAATCGATCACCGCTTCAAAACAGCCCAAAACCAAAGCTTTTGCTCAGGCCCGAACCGCCTTTTGCATTACGCGCTGGGGTGAAAACCCCAAGGGTCAAGCCTTTTTTGCACTTTCTTATCAAAGGAATGAATAAACAGTGAAGCGAGCCTGTCAAACCAGACGAGTACATCAACAAACTCACTACAATACCATGAAAACCCTCTGCACTATCCTTGCCGCCGCCGGCCTGCTGGTTGCCGCACCCACCACCGCCAGTGCGCGCACTGTTCATCATTCATCGGGCCATCACTATTCCGGCCACTCCTACCGGGGCGGTTACTATGGCGGCCACTATCATAGCGGCGTGTCCGTCGGCGTCGGCGTGGCCCCGTACTACGGCGGCTATTATGACCCCTACTACTACGGCGACCCCTACTACTACGGCGGTCCGGTGGTTTACGGTTCGCCCGGCTTCTACTGGTCCGGCGGCCATCGGTACTACCGCGGCGGCCACGTGTACGGCCATTCGTATCACTCGTACCACCACCATCGCTAATGGAGCCTGATCCGCCAGGCAGTGATGCCTGAACGGACCTGAGTGCTTCATTCAAGAGCCGGGCGGAAGCTTTTCCGCCCGGCTTTTTATTTTGCCTCAAGCTGGCTGTTTGGCGGCACCGAGGACAACAGCCGCACAGAAAAAGTTGCGCTCGATGAATCGGCGGCGTATTCTAATCCAGCCCGAAGCGGCTTTCGACGTGAACACCACGTCTCCATTCAGCAGCACCGATGCTGCTGTCGCCAGCCCAGACGGGTGAGCGGGAAGCAACACCTTCCCGAGCCTGATGACTTCCCCGGCACTGCCGCGGTCACAGGTGTTCCTACTCCCCCATTCCATCATGGAAGACAAAATCGTTAAATGCCTTGGCAGCGCCGATTACGCGCCGTCGAATGTTCCCCAGCTCATCCAGGCGCTCCGCCTTCGTCCCGATCAGCAGCAGCAGCTTCAGCAGTCGCTGCAAAAGCTTGAAACCAGCGGCCAGATCCTGCGCACCAAGGGCAACCGCTACATTCTTGCCCGTGAGGCCGACCTCATCCCCGGCATCATCTCCATCAACCGCGCGGGCAAGGGTTTCCTGCAGCCGGAAGAAGCTGGCCTGGCGGAAATCGTCATCCCCGAATCCGCCACCGCCACCGCGCTGAACGGCGACCGCGTGCTGGTGCGCCGCGAAGTGAAAGCCGCCGGCCTGCTGCCCAAGGGCAAGGCGGCCGCCCCGGCGGAAGCCACCGGCCGGGTGGTGCGCGTGCTTTCCCGCCGCCGCACCCAGCTCGTGGGCACCCTGCAGCGCAGCAAGAAGCTGCTCTTCGTCGTGCCGGATGATCCGCGCATCCCGCACAGCATTTTTGTGCCCGAGCCGCAGGACGTGGGCCGCCAGCCCAACGTGGGCGACAAGGTCGTGGTGGAGATCCAGCAATGGGAATCCCGCCAGACGAATCCCGAAGGCGAGATCATCGAGGTGCTCGGCCCGCCGGATGCGGAAGGCGTGGACATGCTGTCCGTGCTGCGCAACTACGAGCTGCCCCTGCACTTCCCCAAGAACGTGCTCACCGAAGCCCGCGCCATCACCAGCTCGCGCTCCCTGACAGATGCAAGCGCGGAAGACATGCGCGGCCGCACCGACTGCCGCAGCCACCCCGTGATCACCATTGATCCCGATGATGCGAAGGACTTCGATGACGCCATCTGCCTGAAAAAACTCTCCGCCGATCGTTTCCAGCTGTGGGTGCACATCGCCGATGTATCACACTATGTGAAGCCCGGCACCGTGCTCGACACCGAGGCGCGCAAGCGCGGCAACTCCACCTACCTGGTGGACCGCGTCATCCCCATGCTGCCCGAAGCACTGAGCAACGAGCTGTGCTCGCTGAAGCCCCATGTGGACCGCCTGACGAAGTGCGTGGAATTCCTGCTCAACGCTGAGGGCGACGTGCTGGAAACCAAGTTCTACCCCGCCGCCATCCGGTCCCAGCGCCGCTTCACTTATCAGGAAGTCCTGGGCCTGCTGCAAAAGCCCGTCTCCCAGGATCCCATCGAGGTGATGCTGCACCAGGCCCACACCATGGCGCAGAACATCCGCCGCACCCGCTTCAAGAACGGCTCGCTGGACCTCGATTTTCCGGAGAACAAGATCCGCCTGGATGAGAACGGCCGCGTGCTGCGCATCGAGCGCATGGAGAACGATGTCTCCCACCAGTTGATCGAAGAATACATGCTGCTGGCCAATGAAGCCGTGGCCGGCCGCCTCATGCGCCTTGCCCGCCCGGCGGTGTACCGCGTGCACGAGGCGCCCAAGCCGCAGCGCCTGCAGCAGTATCGCGAGGAGGTGCTCAGCCACCGCGTGCCGTGCGGCAACCTGACCCTGCGCCCGGAGGTGCAGAAGCTCCTCGCCCGCTTCGGCCAGCTCGCGATCGGCCCGGCGCTGAAGATCGGCTTCCTGCGCTCCCTCATGCGCGCCCGCTATGCCCTGGAGCCGCTCGGCCACTACGGCCTGGCGAAGCCGAAGTACACGCATTTCACCTCCCCCATCCGCCGCTATGCGGACCTGGTGGTGCATCGCGCCCTGTTCGACAAGAAGCCCGCGAACAACGCGGCGCTGAAGGAGCTGGCCGACCACCTTTCGGTCACCGAGCGCAACTCCGCCGATGCCGAGCGCGACAGCAAGGAGGTGAAGCTCTACGCTTATTTGAAAGCGCAGCTCTCGTCTAACAAGCTGGAGACCTACAACGCGCTGGTGACGGACGTGCGCAACTTTGGCTTCTTCGTGGACGTGCCCACCCTGGGCATGAGCGGCCTGGTGCACCTCTCCTCCATCCCCGGCGACTTTTTTGTCTTCGATGCCGCCAAGGGCGAGCTCACCGGCCGCTCC
>OUNM010251823.1_pt1 | contig 12091 bp, 9 predicted proteins | sample 1769961 | NCBI WGS metagenome assembly OUNM01 (sample SAMEA3914820, study PRJEB12502) | metagenome | biome: forest; material: soil | place: USA | collected 2012-03-12 | depth 0.3 m
CGCAGCTTCAAAGCCCGTTCGGCCTGGCACTCAGCAGCCGACTTCTGGGCTCGCTCCTTCAGTAGCTCGGTGTGTTGTAGCCGTTGGTGCCGAGCCCTGCTGTGTACGAGCCGTTGAGGTTGAGCTTCCCGCGCGCATCCTCGCTCTGCTTGGTCTGGCTGAGGAGCCAGAAGTAGCTGTCGGTGATGCCGTTGGCGTAGACCCAGGTCATCTTGTGGCTGCCGTTGGCCATCGCGTCCCAGTAGATCCCCAGCGAGGTCGGCGTCGTCAGCAACGAGGTCAGGAGGTCGTTCTCCTGCGACTCGGTCGTGGTCGTCGGATCCCAGCTCGTGTACGGGATCGTCACGCCCGCGTAGGTGCTGAACTCCGTCTGCGCCTGGTTCCAGTAGCCCGTCGCGGTGCCGTCGCCGGCCATGTTGGTGACCAGGATGTTGTCGTCGGAGATCGCGTAGTACCAGTTCTGCCAGTCCGGATTGGTGACGATCGTGCCGTCGGTCGGGTAGGTGTAGGTCTTGGCGTAGTTGTTGCCCCACTGCGAGGCGATCGCCCAGATGCCCGCGAAGTAGTTGTCGCGTTGCGCGGCCATGTCCAGCAACTGCATGCCTCCCATCGATTGACCCGACGCGTAGACCCGGTTCATGTCGATGTTGTAGGTCGACGTGATGTGGTCGATCAGCTGCCAGGTGGCGGGCAGGTATTCGTTGCCCGTCAGGTTGTTGGCGACACTCTGACCCGCGTTCGGGATCTGCGGGATGACGACGATCAGGCCGCCGTAGCCTTGCGCCTTGGCGATGGCCTGCACGCTGTCGGACGCGTAGTTCGCCGCTTCCTGCGCCTCGGTCAGGCTGATGATGGGATCGTCGCCCAGGCCGCCGGCGTCCTCGATGTGCAGGACGACCATGTACTTCTTGCTGGCGTCGTAGTCGGCGGGCACGAACAGGCTGTATTTCAGGCTGACGTCGTGATACTGGCCGTCGTATTCGCTGAAGCAATGGGTCGCCTGGAACGCGGTGCCCGCGACCATCGAGTTGATGGTGGCGCTCGGATAGGTGATCGCGACGCCGTTGGCGGTCGTGCCCGTGGACGACGCCGTGGTGTCGTCCGTGTAGAGCTTGTAGCCGGTGATGCCGTTGAGGACGTAGGACGTGTCGTCCAGCACGGTGGCCAGGTAGGTCGAGTTGTCGCTGCCGTCCGGCGCGAAGTTGTAGAAGTAGTCGGAGACGTAGTTGCTCTTGACCGTGGTGGTGGGCGTGATGGTGCCGCCTGCGGCCGTGGTCACGGCGGCCTGCTGCACCACGCCGCCGGCCACGCCGGCCCGCCAGTACGGCACCGCGGCGGACAGCAGGTAGTCGGTGTTCAGTTCGATGATGACGTAGTTGCCGGACGCCGAGCCCGTGTGGTTCGTCGTGTCGATCGTCGGGGTGGCGCTCACGTAGACATGCGTCGGGGCGCCCGGCGTGCCGGTCTCCTGCGCGAACGCGGGGTAGTCGTTGACCAGGCCGTTGCGCGTGGCGGCCGTCTGGTCGTCGTAGTTCTGCAGCAGGTTGGCGTAGCTGGTGACCGCGTAGGTGTTCAGGTCGACCGCGCCGGCGTTCAGGGTGTCGTTGTACTTGACGACGATGGCCTGCACCTTCGGGCCGTCCAGGTCCACGAACGAGATCGTGGAGACGCTGGCGATGTCCGCGTCCGCGGTGGTCGAGGTCGGCGTCGGGGTCGTGGTCGTGGGCGTCGATCCCGAATCGCCGCCGCAGCCGGACAGTCCCAGGCCCGACAGGATGCAGGCGGCCAGGATCTTGCGCTTGTGCGCGCTCATTTCAACTCGCATGTAGTGTCTCCAAATGATTTGCACGACGATCGGCGTGCAAGCCGATGCGTCCAAGCCGGTAGTCGGGATCGGCCTTCTTGTTGATCCGCATCGAGTGCGGTTTCGCTGTCGCCGATACAGCGTGGCGCGGATCGCGAGCGACGGCATGCGTGTCGGATGCCCGCTCTCTCCACGTCACCCCCGCCGCGTGCAACCCGAAGAGGGATCGCCTCGTGGATATGGCAGCGGGTGTGGAGATTCTTTCGAGACTCGACACGCAAAGCTGCTGGTAAACCGATTGTTTACCGGGGTACGGGATTTCCCGCGCGTGGCCCTCAGCCGCCGCTCAACGCCAGGCCGAAGTAGTACAAGCCGGCCACGGCGATCGCGCCCGAGCCGATCCGCCGCGCACGCACCGCGGGGCCGAGGCCTTGTGGTGCGGACGGACGTCGGAGGACTCGCAGCGCGCCAAAGAGCGGGAGCAGCACCACCTGGTGCCCGGCTTCGACACCCGCGCTGAAGCCGGCGATCGCCAGCACGATCGTGGAGTCGGGCATGCGGTGCATGACCTCGAGCAAGCCGCCCGCGAACGCCAGTCCGTGCAGCAGGCCGAACGCGAATGCCGCGCCGAGTCGCGCGCGGTCGAGTCCTGTGCCGGGCCGGGTCACGTTCATCAACGCCACCACGACGATGCTGGCCGCGATCAGTGGCTCCAGCACGGAGGACGGCAACGAGACGACATCGAAGGCCGCCAGGGTCAACGTGATCGAGTGCGCGACGGTGAATGCCGTGACGACCTTGACCAGTTCCCACAGCGTCGACACGGCGAGCACGAGCGCGCAGGCGAACAGCAGGTGGTCGTAGCCCGTGAGGATGTGCCGGAAGCCGTGCGCGAAGAACTGCACGAAGATCGCCAGCTTCCCGGACGGATCGGCATCGACGCCCGGCGCGCCGGATGCGCGGGCGGTCGCGGCCTCGGCTGCCCGCGTGAAGACCATCCGATAGACCGATTGGTCCTGGCTGCGGCTCTGGCCGACGACGTGCGTTCGCGGGTTCGTCGGCAGCAAGGCGTTGACCATGTAGACGTCGCTCGCGTCGCGCGAGCCTTGATCGAGCTCGAGCGTGTGCGTGGCACGGCCATCGGGCAGATCGGCTTGGAACTCGACCACGATGTCGCCGGTGCCTGCGAGGATGTCGGCGGCTGCGGGGAACGACGCGGCGACGGCGCGCAGCGGCTGCGGTCGCCCATCGACGCGCAGCGTGAGTCCCGCGCGCACGCGTCCCGTGTAGCGCGTTCTCTCGTCTTGCGAGAAACTGCCGTCGCCGTTCGCGTCGATCTCCGCCAACGCCCGCCGGGCCACGCTGGCGCCCGGCGTCACGCGCAGTTCGATCGACAGCAGGCGGTCGTCGAGAGACAGCGTCGCCGCGTGCAGGGTCTCGTCGAGCCGATGGGCGCCGGCCGACGTCGCGGCCACGAGCGCGAGCAGGAAGGCGAGAACGCGGTGCAGGCTCAAGACGCAGGCCACGCGCCGCCGTAGTCGTTGGTCGGGTCGCGGTAGATCGTGTGGACGTGCAGGGTGGAGTCGCCGCCGACGCCCTGCGGCGAGAACTCGATGAACAGCTTCCGGCCCTGGATGCGGTAGTACGCGCTGCCGTTGCGGCCGGGGACGTGCGTCGTCGGGCCGCTCCACGCGAACCAGGTGTCCGGCAGGCCGTCGCGGATCTGAGCGAGTCGCGCGTCCGCGTAAGGCGTGTTGACGATGCCGGCCCATTCGGCGATCACGTCCATCAGCAATGCACGCTGCGCGTCGGTCATCGCGGAGGCCTTCAGGCCCTCGGGCACGATCGTCTCGCCGCCGTGGCCGGGCCCCATCACGAGGTCGTCGATGCGGTAGTCGAGGATGGCCTGCTTGCGCTGCGATGCGTCGAGGGCATCGAGCAGCGCGAACGCCCTGTCGTTCTCCTCCGCCAGGACACGCACCGTCTTGCCGCCCGCGGTGTAGATCGCCGGCTGCGCGCCCGTGAGCGCAGGCGCGAGCGCGCCGCGCGCCCCGGCGACCACGACGTTGAGCGCCAGGTGGTGGCCGCCGAACTGCACCATCCACGGCGTCGTCGCGCTGGGCGCGCCGAACAGGCCCAGCGTGTAGACGTCCTCGCCCGACGCGAACGGCTGCCCGCCGTCGTGCAGCGCCTGGTCGGAGCCCATGATCGCGCGCACCTTCTCGTAGCCCTTCGCGCTCAGCAGCACCTGCAGCAGGTGCATCGCGGCCGCGCGCTGCGCCGGGCTCAGCGTGCCGAGCGCCAGGCCCGGCCGCGGCACGTCGCTGACGGGGTAGTTCGACCACACGGCCTGGCCGTACCGCTCGCCGACGAAGGTCATGCGTCCGTTCATGCCGCCTGCGAACTTCGCGCTGCCGGCGACCTTCGGGCGCTCGAACGCAAACATGATCTTCGCGCGCTGTGCCTCGCTCAGCGAGGCGACGAAGGCGTTGCCCGCGTCGGCGATCGCGCGGCTCTGGTCGGCGACCGCCATGGGATTCGCGGCGGGCGAGGATGCCGAATGGGCCCCCGAGGCAGCGCCGCCCGCGAGACAGGCGATGGCCAGCGATGCGATGGCACGCTTGAACTTGTTCATGCTCTCTTTCGTCAATGGGCGTTCGCGCAAGAGCGCCTCAGGCTTCGAATCGATACCCCACGCCGTACACCGACTTGATCCAGTCGCCCCCGCCCGCCTCGGACAGCTTGCGCCGCAGATTGCGCACATGGCTGTCGATCGTCCGGTCGATGACGTTGTGGCGGTCGGCGTAGAGGCGATCCATCAACTGGTCGCGCGAATAGACGCGGCCCGGCTGGCCGGACAGCGTGCGCAGAAGCAGGTACTCGACCTGCGTCAGGCCCAGGTCGTTGCCCAGCAGGCTCGCGCGATGGGCGCGGTCGTTGATGACCAGCCCGGCAGCGGCTGCCTCGTCGGGGGCGCCGGCTGCCCGGCGGTGGCGCCAGAGGACGGTTCGAACGCGCGCGACCACTTCGCGGGGGCTGAACGGCTTGCAGACATAGTCGTCGGCGCCGACCTCCAGGCCCAGCAGCCGATCGAGCTCGTCGGCACGCGCCGTCACCATGATGATCGGCACGTCCGACAGCGTCCGCAACTCGCGGCAGATGTCGATGCCGTCGCGGTTGGGCAGGCCGAGGTCCAGGATCACGAGATCGGGCGCGAAACGCCGGAAGGCCGGCACCGCCTCCGCGCCGTCGTCGACCTGGGCGCAGTCGTGGCCCGCGGCCCGCAGGTAGTCGCGCAGCACCGCGGCCAGCCGCGGCTCGTCCTCGATGATCAGGATTCTTCCGGGCCTCGGCTCGGGCCGGGATCCGGTGCTCATGCGGCCTCCGGCAAGTCGACGGTGACACGCAGGCCGCCGAGCCACGACAGGGTGGCGCGGATCTGGCCATCGTGTGCCGTCACGATGTTGCGGCAGATCGCGAGCCCGAGGCCGCTGCCAGTCCGATGGCCAGACGGCTCGGCCCGGTAGAAGCGCTCGAACAGCAGCGGCAGCTTGTCGGGGTGCACGGTCGGCGCGCTGTCGTCGATGGTCACCGCGAAGCCGCCCGAGACTCGCTCGCAGCAGAGTTCCACGCTGCCCCCGAGGTCGGTGTAGCGCAACGAGTTGTCCAGCAGGTTGGCGAACAGTTGGTGCAGGCGGCGCTCGTCGCCGTTGATGCGCGCGGGGCCCGGCATGATGCGCCAGCGCAGGTGCAGCCCTGCGGCGCTGAATCGGTCGCGCATCGGCGCGACGGTCGTCTCGAGCAGCGTCGTCAGGTCCAGCGGGCTGCGCTGGTAGCTGAGCGCGCCGACGTCCGTCACCGAAAGATCGTGCAGGTCGTCGATCAGCTTCTCGAGCCGGACGATCTCCTGCTCCAGGGGCTGCAACGAAGCACGCTCCAGCGGGCGAATGCCGTCCTGCATCGCCTCGACTTCGGCGCGGATCACCGCCAGCGGGGTACGCAGCTCATGCGAGATGTCGGCCATGAAATGGCGGCGTGCGGTCTCGTTGTGTTCGAGCGCCTCGGCCATCCGATTGAAGTCGCGCCCGAGTTCCGAAAGTTCGTCGCTGCCGCCCCCGGTGACTCTGGTCGCGTAGACGCCGTTCACCAGGCGTTCGGTCGCCCCCTTCAGTTCGTGCGTGCGACGCAGCAGCGCGCGCGAGGTCAGCCCCGCCAGCAGTGCCGCGACGACCACCGCCAGCGCACCGATGAGCCATCGGTTTCGGCGCTGCTCCTGGTAAAAGCGCATGTCGTCGGCGCCGATGACCTTCTCGAACGGCACCATGGCCATCCAGCCCACGGTCCGGCCCTCGACGACGACGGGTCGCAGGATCGAGTCCCTGCTGGCCGCCGGGTGCCCGATGATCAGCTTGAAGTCCGGGCCCAGCAGGGCGAAGCGATTCGACGCGCCGGTCTGGTCGGAGATCGGCGGCCCGATGCTCTTGCGCGCCGGATCCGGCTCAGGCACCAGCAGGTTGAACCAGTCGCGCAGATCGCCGTGCAGGAAGCTCCAGCCGCCGTGTTCGCGATAGGCCGCCTCCACGCGCGGAAGCGTCGATTCCAGGCGTTGCGTGCCTTGCTCGTTGAGGTAGCCCAGGAAGCCGCGCTGGAAGCTCAGTTCGGTGGCTGCGCCGTACACCAGCAGCACGACAGCACACGAGGCCAGCACGGCAGCGAAAAGCTTTGCGGTGATGCCGAATCTCATCGAGAAGCCGGCGCCAGGCGGCGGCGTGTGGGACGAATGGGATGGATTCTGGACGACAAGCGCCACGATCCCAAGCGTTCTCCGGAGTGGCCCTGCACGGCGTCGAACTGCATATTTTCTGCACATTCGGTCCTTAGCATGGTCGGAAGATGACGAACCGTCGACGCTTCCCGACCACGATCGCCTGCGCGGCGGGCCCGCTCGGCGCCAGCGTCCGGCTCGTGCGCACGGCGATCGACGAGCGGCTCCTCCCGCAGCGGCGCTAGCCCGCCTGCAACGAACGCGGAGCCGGGCATGGATCGCATCGCCATCATGAAGAGCTTCGTCTCCGTGGCCGAGACGAGCAGCTTCGCCGAGGCAGCCACGGCGCTGGGACTGTCGAAGGCGCTCGTGTCGCGACACATCGCGGAGCTGGAGCTGCAACTCGGCGCGCGGCTGCTGAATCGAACGACGCGCGCCGTCGCCTTGACCGAGGCCGGCTTGGCGCACGTCGCGTTCTGCCGCAACATCCTCACGCAGTTCAAGCAGGAGGAAGAGTCGCTGCGAGAACTGCGCGAGCGGCCCGAGGGGTACCTGCCCGTCGTCGCGCCGAAGTGGATCGGCACGCTCGACCTGGGGGACGCGATCGCATCGTTCGCAGCCCATCATCCGATGATCAAGGTCAAGCTCGAGATCGGCGGCATCAGCGAGCGCACGCACGAGTTCCTGAGCGCCGGATTCGAGATCGCGTTCCAGACGAAGAACCTGCGCGACTCGACCCTCATGGTCAAGAAGATCGCCACGCTCGAGTTCGTGCTGTGCGCAGCGCCGAGCTATCTCGCGCGCGCCGGTCGGCCCACGGACCCCGCGGACCTCGTGCGCCATCAATGCCTCGTGCACACCAACGACCTCATCTGGCACTTCTGCCACGAGACGGAGACCGTGCACATCAAGCCGGCCGAGGTGGCGTTCTCCTCCAACACGTATCTCGTGCTGCAGAAGGCGGCGCTGCGCGGAATGGGCATCACGCTGTTGCCCGTGCGGTCGGTGCAACGCGACATCGAGGCGGGCGACCTGATCCCGCTGCTGCCGGCGTTCCAGATCCCGGAGCGGCCACTCTATGCGGTCTATGCCCCGGGTGGGTACCGCGTTCGACGCATCCAGTGCTTCCTGGATTTCATCGCCGAGTGGTACCGGGCCCATCCTGTCGGCGAACCGCTGCGAGCGATTCATTGATCGCGCCCGCGGGAAATCCCCCATCCCGGTAAACAGTTGGTTTACAGGCACCACGGCGATCGCAGATCGAAAGAATGATCGGGCGCTGTGGAGGATTTCTCGATCGCTCTTCCATTGTTCAAACGTCGCGTTGCTCGAACGACGTCGGGCGCCCCACCAAGGCAGCTTTTCCTGCCACCACTGAACGGAGACAACATGACCATTCGACCCGATCTCAAGAAGACTGCCGTGTGCATCGCCGCATGCACGACGCTCGGATTCGCACTTCCACACGCCGTGGCGGCCACGTCGAGCGCTTCCACCGCGAGCGCCCAGGCGCCCCGGACGATCACGGCCGACGAGGCCATCTCCAGCGTCACCACGACGGGATTCGTCGACGTGGACGGCGCCAAGGTCCAGACGATCGCGATCAAGTACAACGTGGACCTCAAGGGCGCGAAGATCGACCTCGGCAGCTTCAAGGTGTGGGACTACGCGCAGGGGCAGGCCGTGCAACTCGGGTCGAACCCGGGCGTGCCCGTCAGCGCCTACGTCACCGACGAACCCGGCCAGAAGGACGGCAGGACGGGATCCGGCCACTACGTCGTGATCAAGCTGAACACCGACTACCAGCTCGGCGCCGTGCCGTCCTACCAGGCCGCGATGGCAGCCGGCGTGGTCCAGGTCGCAGGATTCACGACAGCCGCCAACGTCACGGTGACGGCGAGCACCACCAGCTTCACCAACTACACGGTCGTCACGGCGACCGACATGCGCGGCAACACGACCACCACTAACACCGCGACGCCGTCCAAGGTCACGCTGACGAACATCCAGGACTATCAGCGTTTCACCAACGACTCGCCGACGGTGCTCGGGTACACCCCGGACGGGGCGGCCTTCCACGCCACGCACTGCTTCGACGAGGTGGATGGCCAGCTCCACGACGTCGACCTGCCCTACGCCCTGTACGTTCCGCACGACTACGACCCGCGAAAGAAGTACATGCTCGTGCTGCACGTGCATGACGCGGGCGCCCTCGGGACGGATCCCACCATCACGTTGACCGAGTCCAAGGCCGACGCCAACTACGCCTCGGAAGCGGTGCAACGCCTCGCCAAGGAGCAGGGCTTCGCGGGGCTGATCGTGGTGGCGCCACAGATCTCGCAGGCGCTGGTGACGGCGCGCGACAACTACTCGCAGAGTGCCGGCGTCCCGGCGACCTGGCAGCTGCTCGACCACATCCGCGCGAAGTACAACGTCGATCCGGATCGCATCTACGCGTCCGGCCAATCGATGGGTGGCATGCAGGTCATCTCGATGGCGGCACAGCGCGACAACTACTTCGCGGCCGTCTGGCCCATCGCGTCCCAATGGGGCAGCAACAACGCGCTGCAGGTGCCGTTCAACGGGGCGCCCTACTACCCGTCCACCGACGCGACCATCTGGACGAAGGACGCGCACGGAAAACCCGCCAACTACCGCAACTGGTACTACATGATCTCCGATGACAACGTCCTCATCGACGATTGCCTCGGGGATCTGTTCTCGCCCACGATCTGGTCGGAGGCGACCTCTCTCTACCGCGACACCACCGGCCATGTGGTCGACATCAAGGCCAATCGGTACTCCGCGTTCGACCCGCTGGCGACGTCGTTGCACGACCAGAACAAGGCCGTCCGTGACCTCGTCGCCCAAGGCAGGCGCGAGTCGCGGACCGACGGCTCCGGCTTCATCTGGGAAGCGTACGACGGCGGCAGCCACTTCCTGACCTGGGTCTACGCCCACAGGATCTTCGCGAACTATCAGTGGCTGCTCAGCCAGACGCGGCAATCGGAGATGGATCGCAAGAAGCTCGACCTGAACAAGCCCTACGTCCTGGCGCCCACGCAGTTGACCGACAGCGCCCACCTGATCTTTTCCGGCCAGAGCTACTACTTCAAGACGTTCGCGACGGGTTCGGGCAGCGAAGGCTACAACACGACGTTCGCCAATCCCCAGGGCCAGATCCTGCGGCTCCCGGGCTGGACCGCGGCGGACTATGGATATTGATCCAGCCCGTTGAAGGCAGGAGGAGCGTCGGCAGGCGCTCCTCGCGATCCCCAGGCTCGTCGTCGAGCGCCCGAGGCCCGGCGGCCGAAGCAAAACCCGATGGCCAGGCAATCCGCGGCACTCGGAAGGTCGCTGTCGTCCTTGCGCAAGCGGGTCGCTTGGCCGCAATCCGCGCTCACCCCGAACGTCGAGCGACCGCTTCGTTTTCACACCCGGAGGCGATCCGGTGGATCGACGGCGTCCATCAACCTCAAACGAGGGTTGATTCGCCGCAACAACAATCCAGGAGACATTCAATGAACTTTCCTTCCATGCCCAAGGCGATCGCACTCGGCATTGCCATGCTCGGCATCGGCCTGTCCGGCTGCGGCGGAAACACCGCCACCGTCACCCAGGTCACCAACGTGGTCGACAGTTCGACGACCACCAGCAGCTTGAGCGCCGGCGCGGGCGCCGGCGAGATCGTGTTTCCGGCCGCGATGTTCACGACGCCGAGCGCGATCGAGGGCTTCGGCGGCACCATTCATGACAACCCGCATGCGCGCGTCATGGTGCTGCAGACCAACAACAAGGTCGCGATCGTCTCGCTGGAGCTGGTGCGCACGGATGCGGACGCCGTCGCGATGGTCAAGGACATCGTCAACCAGTACACCGGCACGCCCAAGGACAACATCTGGGTGCATTCGAACCACTCGATCACGACGCCGCACGAGCCCAGCGATCCCACGCTGAAGGCCCTTTGGATGACCGCCCTGCAGACCGCCATCACCACCGCTGCGCAGGCGGCGGCGGCGTCGTTCCAGCCGGCGACAGCGGGCTTCGGCACAGCCACGAGCGACGAGAACGAGAACCGCAACGTGCTGATGTCGGACGGGCAATACCACATCGGCCTCGGCGGTTCGGGCACGTCCAACAAGAACATGACGATCCTGCGCGTGAACGCAACGGCGAGCGGCAACCCGATCGGCTTCATCATGAGCTACGGGATCAAGCCGACGGCGATCGACAACGCGGGGCAGGCCGCGGGCGTGCGCCAGATCTCGTCAGACGTGCCAGGCCTGGCCTGCACGATGATGGAGGCGCAGTTCGGCGCACCGACCCTGTTCCTGATGGGCGCGAGCGGCGACCAGACGCCCAAGTACGACGGCCTGCGTGCCGTGGACAACGGCAACGCAAGCGTCACGGACAACGTCGACTTCTACACCATCGTGGGCATGGACTACATCATCCAGCAGATGACGACGCTGGGCACGCAGATGGGCACCGACGCCATCGCGCTGGCCAAGACGATCGCAGCCACGAACGCCCACCAGGCCATCGCGTACAACACGACGACGTTCCAGTGGCCCGACTCGACCGGTACCACGATGACGCAGACGCAGGTGGATTCCATCCGGTTCGGCGATTCGGCCTTCGTCGGCTTCAAGCCGGAGGTCGACGCCGCCACCGAGGAGCAATTGCAGTCGGCCGCGCAGCAGCTCGGCTTCTCGCACGTCATGATGGACTCGTTCCTTGCCGGCGACGCCAAGTACATGCCGCACGCGGCCGCCTACACGGCGCCCTTGACCGTGGAAGCCAAGAAGACAGGCTTCGGCGTCGGCGCGGCAGAGGAACTGGTGACGACGTCCCTCAAGCTGCTCAACGGCTTCATGGGCAACGACGTGGCCGACACCACGCCGCCGTCGGCCATCACCACGCTGTCGACCACGGCTGCCACGGCGGGGCCCGTGGTGATCACGGTCTCGGCTTACGACGATATCAGCGGCATCTCAGCGATCACGACGCCAAGCGGCAACATCGTGCAAGCTTCCAGCACGACCTACAGCGTGACAGCGAACGGGACCTACACCTTCACGATCACGGACAACGCGGCCAACACCTCAATGGTCAGCGTGACGGTGTCGAACATCACCCCCTGATCTGGAAGGTGCGCCGGAGCGGGCGATTGCAGCCCCGGCGCACCTTCGGAAATCAGGGTTGGCTCCCGGGCAAGGCGCTGGACGCCAAGCGGACATTCGCCGAGCGTCAACGGCAGACAGTCTTGGCCTGTTCGCGCGAAGCCAGAGATTGCCGCCATGGGGTTGGGACATCCATTCTGGCGTCATGCGTCGGGTTTCGCGATGTCCCGAGTTCCACAGAATTGGTGTCGTACGGTGAAGATTCGCGGCGGCGGACGCTCGCGCGGTGGCGGACGATTTTGCGGCATCTCCAGTCCCTTCGGCCCCGGCTTCGGACGGCTGCTTTCGAGCGCTGAGCCGACATGCGGCACGCTGGCTCACGGGGCGGCTCTCGCTGCA
>OUNM010339211.1_pt1 | contig 12091 bp, 13 predicted proteins | sample 1769961 | NCBI WGS metagenome assembly OUNM01 (sample SAMEA3914820, study PRJEB12502) | metagenome | biome: forest; material: soil | place: USA | collected 2012-03-12 | depth 0.3 m
CCGTCGAACGCGGAGTAGGCCGGCTGAAAGACGATCTGGAGCGCGTCGATGTTGGTGCACACTGCAGGCGGCGTGGCGGTGGTGTTGTTGGCACCTGGGGCGATACTGCTACCGCCGTCTCCGACGTCGACGGCCGCCGCGGGCGCGGTCGGCGCCGTCGCGCCCGAGCTCGAGCACGCGCTGATCACGCCGAACGCACTGCTTCCGAAGCACCCGAATACGATCGCCAAGCGAATGAGCCTCATCCTCCGCGGACCTTTCCGACGACGCGGCCGAGGCAAGGGAAGACAACGAGGACCGAGGTGTCCCGCTTCGCGCCCGCGACGTTTCGTCTTCCCCCCAGTGGGCGGCGCGAGACGAACGGATCACGAGCTCGTGCATTTTCGTCATCATGAAGACGATCGCGCGCGCATAGTTACGAAGCGGGCTCTCGATCCTCAGCGGTCTGCATCGGCGCCGTGGAACGCTGAGGAGGAGGGCCGAGGCGATCCCCATGCGTTTCAGCGCAGACGCCGTGGAGCTGCTGATACGGTGGACGACGCATGGTCCGACGTCGTGCGCTCGGCGGGGTGATCGCAATCGTCGCAGGTGCGACGCTCGTCCAGTGCTCGTGGTCGCTCGACGACCTCAGCTCCGGCGGACCTGCGACGGATGCGGGCGAGGCCTCCACGCTCGGCGCCGATGCCGGACCTGGGCTCGCGGATGGAGAAGCCGCGCTCGACGGCGCCGTCCCCGATGCGGGCCTGGTCGAGACCGGCGCGCCGTCATGCGGTGGGAGACCAGGCGTCGGCGCGACGATGGTGCGCGTCCTCGATGCCGGGTTCTGCATCGACACGACGGAAGTGACGCTGGACCAGTACCAGGCCTTCATCGCGTCGAACCCTCCCATTCCGCCCGAGTGCGCGTGGAAGACGGCGTACACGCCGGCCGCGTTCTCGGGAAGCGCCGCCATCGGCAACGTCGACTGGTGCGATGCGAACGGCTACTGCAAGTGGGCCGGCAAGCGTCTCTGTCGAGGACGTGGCGGCGTGACGCTCGATCTCACGAGCTCGCGCACGCCGACGAGCGAGTGGCAGTACGCGTGTACGCACGGCGGCGATCCGATGTTCTCGTATCCGTACGGCAACGCGGCGGACCCGAGCATCTGCCTCTATTCGAACAGCCCCGACTCGGGCCAGGCACGACCCGTCGCGAGCAATCCGAAGTGCACCGGCCCCGCCGGCATCTTCGATCTGAGCGGCAACGTATGGGAGTGGGAGGACGCGTGCGATCGCAGCGTGCCCAACACGACGGCGGCTGCAGATTGCAACCTCCGCGGTGGCGGCTTCCTGCGCGACAGCAGCTCGTGGGGTTCGTGCGCCGCCGTTCCCGGTGGCTGGGCGCGAGACTCGCACGTCGAGGACACCGGCATTCGCTGCTGCTCCGACTATCAGTAGGCCGCGAGGCGAGGATCGCGGCCCCATTCGACCGCTCGGCAGAGCTTCCGGACACCTGATCAGGGGGCCGCGTGGCGTCGGTATGTCGACTATTCTGGACTCGTGTCGCCATTCTCGCTCCTGCTCGTCGACGACGAGCCCGAGATCGTCGAGTCGCTCCGCCGCGCGCTGCGGGACGACGGCTACGAGCTAATGACCACGACGTCGCCCGTCGAGGCCGTCGCAATCCTCGAGAAACGCGCGGTCGACGTGCTCATCAGCGATCTCCGCATGCCGGAGATGAGCGGCCTCGAGCTCGTGAGTCACGTGAAGCGACATCACCCGCACGTCGTGCGCGTGCTCCTCACGGGTCATGCCACCCTCGGGTCGGCGCTGCAGGCGATCAACGAAGGAGCGGTCGGTCGCTATCTCACGAAGCCGTGGGACAACGACGAGCTCCGGCGTGACATCAAGGACGTCGTGCAGCAGCTCAGCGCCTCTCGAGATGCCGCGGCCGCCGCAGCACCGAAGCGCAGCGCGCTCGACGGCGCAGACCTCTCCCCTCGCTTGCGCGAGACGGGCGCGGCGCTCATGACCGGCGCCAGCGAGAAGCAGATCGCAAGTCGACTCGGTCTCAGCCCACACACGACACACCACTACGTGAAGACTCTCTATCGACACTTCGGAGTGAGCAGCCGCGCCGAGTTCATGGCGCGCGTCACGCTCGACACGAAGCAAGAGGACACCAAGTGACCATCCCCGTCGAAGAGTGGCAGCACGTTGGTTCGACCTCGAACGCCGAGTTCTACGTGATCGAGCCGGAGATCCTGGCCGTCGTCCCGAATGTCGACACCCACGACGGTGAGAGCTCCGCACGCGAGAGCCTCGCCTTCCAGACGAAGCACTGGAAGTCCGTCGGCCATCGCGGCGCCGCCGTCATCTTCATGGATCGCGTGCTCTCGCAGGACGCCGGCGCGCGAGCCGTCTACGAGAACGAGACCGCCATGATGCTGACGACGTGCTTCGCGCTCGTGGGAGCGACCTTCTTCGGATACGCGACCGCCACTCCATTCGAGGGTCTCACCCGCCCCGCCATCCCCACGCAGATCTTCCGTTCGCTCGACGACGCACGGCCCTGGATCGCCGAGATGAACCAGAAGCACGGCGGCACGGTTTAGGAGCGGCGGCGGCCTTGGAGCAGCAGAGCCTCACGCCGGACAGCCCGCGGATCGATCCCGCGGCCGCCCGCGTTCTGCCGGAAGATCTCGTCCGCGCGTTCACGAGCCTCGCCAAAGGCGACTTCAGCGTCCGGCTGCAGCGCAACTTCCAGCGCGACACGGACGACGCGATCGCGTTCTTCGTGAACGTCATCGCCGAGCAGCTCGATCGCCTCGTGTCCGAGCGCGAGCGCGTTCACGAGGACCTCGCGACGGGTGTCGCGAGCCTCAGCGAGAAGTTCCTCGCGCTCGCCGCCGGCGATCTGTCGGCGCGGGCCGTGCCGAGCGGCCGCCGCGATGCGCTCGACACGCTCTCGCGCATGTTCAACGTCATGGCGGTCGAGGTCGGCACGATCTTCGGCGAGCACGAGAAGCAGCGCGCCGTGCTCGAGGCGACGTTCGAGTCGATGGTGGACGGCGTCCTGCTCGTCGGCGCGAAGGGAATCATCCAGAACGCCAACGGCGCGATCGCGAGGCTGCTCGGTCACGACCGCACCGACCTCGTCGGAAAGCCGATCGACGACGTCCTCGCGGAGAGCGAGCACGCCTTCGCGGAAGGCCTCCGCGACCTAGGCACCATGACGCCGTTCCAGAGCCGCGACACGCTGTTCCGCCCCGCGTCCGGCGAGCCGATCCTCGTGGCCGTGAACGGCTCACCGCATCGCAGCGCCGACGGCGCGCTGCTCGGGATCGTGCTCGTCGCTCGCGACGATCGCGAGCTGAAGGAGCTCCAGGCTCAGCTGCAGGTTGCCGATCGCCTCGCGACGATGGGCACCGTCGCAGCCGGCGTCGCGCACGAGATCAACAACCCGCTCGCCTTCGTGATGTCGAACCTGCAGTTCGTGAGCGCGGAGATCGCCACGCTCTCGGAGAGCGGATCGCTGAGCCCCGAGCGGATCGCAGACGTCATGAAGGCGCTCGCCGCATCGCGCGAGGGCGCGCGGCGCGTGAAGAACATCGTCGGCGATCTGCGCACGTTCTCTCGCGCCGAGTCCGCGGCGCCCACGCGCGTCGAGATCAACACCCTCGTCGAATCGGCGCTCGCGCTCGTGCACAACGAGCTACGGCATCACGCGCGCATCACGAAGGAATACGGCGCGGCGCCCACCGTCTTTGCGAACGAGGGCCGGCTCGTGCAGGTCTTCCTCAACATGCTCCAGAATGCGGCGCAGTCGATTCCCGTCGGAAGCGTCGACGCACACGAGATCAAGATCGTGACCGGGACCGACGCTTCTGGCGCAGCGTTCGTCTCGTTCCAGGACACTGGCTGCGGGATCCCGCCCGGCCAGCTGCCGCACATCTTCGATCTCTTCTTCACGACGAAGACCGTGGGCGGCGGCACCGGGCTCGGGCTCTCGATCTGTCACCGCATCGTCGAGAGCGCGGGCGGCAAGATCGAGGTGAAGAGCACGGTCGGCGTGGGCAGCGTGTTCCGGATCGTGCTGCCGGCGGCAAAGGCGGAGTCGACCGAGAGCGGCGGTACCGCGGCGCCGCGGCGCGCATCGTCGGTCCCGCGCCTGCAGGTGCTCGTCATCGACGACGAGCCCGAGATCGGCGACTCCATCCAGCGCCTCTTGAAGGACCACGACGTCCACGCGACCCGCTCGGCAGCCGAAGCGCTCGCCGTTCTGCGCGAGCGGTCCTACGACGTGCTGCTCTGCGATCTGCTCATGCCGTCGATGACGGGCATGGATCTGCACGCGCACCTCATGAAGACGCGTCCCGAGCTCGCCGAGCGCATGATCTTCCTGACCGGCGGGCCGTTCGCGCACGGAGTTCGGGAGTTCCTCGCGTCCGTTCCGAACGCGAGGCTCGACAAGCCGTTCGAGGCCGAGGAGCTCGCTGCCGTGGTCGAGTCTACGACGCGCGCGCCGGGAGCATGACCTCGCGCTCGACGACCGAGCGCGTGAAGCGATAGCCGCGGCTGCGAACGCACTGGATCGCGTCGGGTCCCGCCTCCGAGAGCGCCACGCGCACCGCGCAGATCGCCTGCGCGAGAGCGTTCTCCGTGACGGAGACGCCCGGCCAGATCGCAGCGAGCAGCTCCGACTTGAGGACCACGCGCGTTCGGTTCTCGAGCAGGTAGAGCAGCAGGTCGAGCGGCTTCGGCTGCAGCGGGATGACCGCGCCGCGGAGACGAAGCTCGAAGAACCGCATGTCCAGCTCGTAACTGTCGAACAGGTAGTTCATTGGGCAGCCTCCCTCCCAGGTCACCTCGAGGATGACCTAGGGCGCCGCAGCGCGAAATTCCCCGAAAGAGGGGGGCCCAATTCGGGGGACCCGCTCACGCGTCGTACGTGCGCTCGAACAAGCTACCGCTCGCTCCGATGGTCGAATCGCACCCGTCGAATCCGGCTCACTGCCCGAGGCCCGGATTGGATATGACGGCGGAATGGAAACGGATCATCGATTCGTGGTGGGTTCGGCGTTCGGCGTGATGGCTGCGCTCGCGCTCGGGTGCGGAGCTTCGCCGGCCATCGCTGCTCCGAACGTTCCAGTCGGGCCGATGCAGGTCACCGTCGATGCGCGCGACGCGTCGCTCGGCCGCCTACGAAGCCACGTCGTGGTGCCCGCCCGTCCCGGCGAGCTCGCGCTCGTGTACCCGAAGTGGATCCCCGGTGAGCACGGGCCCACGGGGCCGATCACCGACATGATCGGCGTCCACGTCAGCGCCGGCGGCAAGCCGCTCGCGTGGCACCGCAATCCCGATGAGATGTACGAGATCGACGTCACCGTTCCGGCGGGCGCGACCTCCGTCGAGGTCGACTTCGAATCGGTGCGCACCAGCTCGAGCCCCTTCGGTGGCTCGGCGGCCGCGTCGTCACGGTTCGTCGACGTCGTCTGGAACCAGGCGCTCGTCTATCCTAAGGGCGCGCGTTCGTCGGCGCTCCTCGTTGATGCGAGCGTGAAGCTGCCGAAGGGCTTCAAGTACGCAACGGCGCTCACGGGCGGAAGCGAGCACGACGGCACCGTCTCGTTCGGCCGCGTCACGCTCGAGACGCTCGTCGACTCGCCGCTCCTCGCGGGCGCATACCTCAAGACGTACGAGCTCGGCGTTCATCACGGCGCGAATCACGCGCTCGCCGCTGTCGGCGAGAACGCCGACTCGGTGATCGCACCGCCCGAGCAGGTCGAGAGCTGGAAGCGACTCACCGCGGAGGCGAACGCGCTCTTCGGTGCTCGTCACTACGACAGCTACCTGTTCCTGCTCCTCATGAGCGACAGCGTTCCGACGTTCGGCCTCGAGCACCACGCGTCGAGCGAGAACTACGTGAAGGAGCGCTCGCTGCTCGACGGCGATCTCCGGCGCGTCAACGCCGTGCTCTTGCCGCACGAGTTCGCGCATTCGTGGAACGGCAAGTACCGAAGGCCGAGCGGGCTCGCGACGCCGAACTATCAGGAGCCGATGCGCGGCGAGCTGCTCTGGGTCTACGAAGGACTCACCGAGTATCTCGGCTGGGTGCTCGCGGCGCGCAGCGGAATGGCCTCGCTCGACGATTCGAAGGTCGACGTGGCGCGTGCCTCACTCGTCGTCGATACCGCGGGGCGTTCGTGGCGACCGCTCGCCGACACGACGGCGGCGGCGCAGCTCCTCTACAACGCGTCCGAGACGGGAGCCTCGCAGCGACGCCGCGTCGACTTCTATCCGGAGGGCCTCCTCATCTGGCTCGAGGCCGACGTGATCATCCGTCAGAAGACGAACGGCGCTCGCTCGCTCGACGACTTCTGCCAGCGCTTCCACGGCGGCAAGGACAGCGTCGCCGAGGTGCATCCGTACACGCTCGACGACGTGGTGAAGACGCTCGGCACCGTGCTGCCGTACGACTGGAAGGGGTTCTTCGACGAGCGCGTATATCAGGTCGCGCCCAAGGTCCCGCATGGTGGGCTCGAGGCCGCCGGCTACAAGATCGCGCTCACCGACAAGAAGCCGGAGATCGTGGCGCTCCGTGAGAAGGCGTTCAAGTTCTCGAGCTACGTCGACACGCTCGGCTTCTACACGAACGAAGAGAACGTCGTGCAGGACGTGCGCGACGGTTCACCGGCGGCGCGAGGCGGCCTCTCACCGCGCATGAAGCTGATCGCGGTGGACAGTCGCAAGCTCTCCTCCGAGGTGATGAGCGACGCGATCGCGCATGCGAAATCGAGCACGAATCCGATCGAGCTGCTCGTCGAGCTCGACGGCTGGTATCGCACGATCAAGATCGACTACCGCGGAGGCGAGCACTATCGCGTCCTCGAGCGCGATCCGAGCAAGCCCGATCTCCTCGCGGCGATCCTCGCCCCGAAGACGGCGCCTCTCACGGCGAGCGCGGTGAAGACTCCGTAAACGAGGTCGCCGAGCTCACTTCGCGGTGAGCGTGAACGCTGCCTTGTTCGACGTGTTGCCGGCGTGATCGGTCGCCTGCACGGTCACGACGTAGTCGCCCGCGGTCGGCGTCGGGAGCGCGGGGATCTTGAACTGGATCTGCACGCTCATCGCGCTGCCGGAGAGGTTGACGGGCTGGATCTGCGCTTCGGATCCGTCCGGCGACCGAAGAGTGCCGCTCGCGCTGGCGAGGTCTCCGTCGGGATCGTCGATCTTCATCGTGCCGTCCACCTCGGTGGTCTTGCCGACCGACAGCGCCGCCGGCGTCAGCGTGAAATCCGAGATGACGGGCGCAGTGCCGGTGCTCCCGCTGCCCGAGCTCGACGCGCACGCGGTCACGACCAGCGACGTGGCGAGCGCGAGGAGCGCGAGGAGCGCCGGGCGCGAAGGAAAGGAGCGCGACGACCCGAACGAAGGAAGGAGAGAGGTGGTCTTCATGGCGCCCGCCGCTGAGCAGGTCTCGTGCCAGAGCTCGCGCGCCGCGATCGCCGGCGATTCGCGACGGCCGCCGCGCGACCGAGAACCGCCGGTCACGCCTCTCCGTGAATGGTTCACGGAACGGTTCACGGACTCTCGACGCGACGCCAGAAACGCTAGCCCGCAACGTCTGGCTGTCCTCCCCGGAGCACTGACCCCACCGACTGCGGTACCTTTGCGAGCCGTGGACGACAGCTGCCGTGCGAGCGCCGAGACGGTCCGTTCGCGCATCGCGCGCGGGCTCCACGACCCGGCTGACTTCGTCGCGACGCTGCTCCGTGTTCCGGCCACCGATCGTGACGCCTGGCTCGACACCGTTCTCGGGCTCGACGAGATCCCCGACGACGGCCCGGAGCTTCCGCGAGGCTGCGTCCCGTACATCCCGTGCCCGGTCGATGCGTTGCTCCGCATCGTTCAGCAGGCCCAGGTAGAAGCATCCGACGTCTTCGTCGATCTCGGATCGGGCGTGGGCCGAGCGGCCGTGCTCGTGCATCTGCTCACGGGCGCGAAGGTGATCGGCATCGAGATCCAGACGGCGCTCGTCGTCGCTGCTCGCGCTCTTGCCGCGCGCGTGTCGGCGTCGCACGTCGAGTACCTGCAGGGCGACGCGGCGACGCTTCTCCGCTCCGTCGACAGCGGCTCCGTGTTCTTCCTCTACTGTCCGTTCACGGGCGACCGGCTCGCGCAGGTACTAGCCGCTCTCGAAGACCTCGCGCGCACGAAGACGATCCGGATCTGTTGCGTGGACCTGCCACTACCACCGTGCCCGTGGCTGTCGATCGAAGGCGAGCCCTCCGGAGACCTCGTGATCTATCGCAGCCAATAGCCGCGCATCAGCGCCACCGTTACGTCAGCTCGCGCAAGAACGACAACACCAGCTCTCCGAGGCGCTCCGGCTGCTCGAACGGAAGGCCGTGACCGGCGTTCGCGACTTGTGCGATGCGCACGCGTGGATTCAGGCTCCGCAGCTCCTCTGCCATGTCGAGGGTGACGACGGGGTTGTCGCCGATGACGAGCAGCGTCGGTACGTCGATCGCGCCCACGACCTCGCGGTAGTCGGGATTCGGCGGCGTGAGCACCTCGAACGCAGCCATGTGAGTCTTCCGTCTGGCCTCCGCCTGGAGCTCGAGGATCTCGAGCGAGCGATGCGGATGCCGCGCTCGGGCCTGCGCGACGCGATCGGACTTCGACACAGCGAGCGCAGCGCGGTGTTGCTCGGCGACGTCGCTCTCGTACACCTCGCGCTGGCGGTCCAGGCTCAAGAACGTCGGGTCGACGAGGACGAGGCCGCGGAGCATCCCTGCGCCGCGGCTCGCCACGACCGCGGCGGTCATGCCGCCCATCGAGTGGCCGACGAGGACCGGACGCGAGAGCGGCACGCTTCGAATGAGGCCCACGACGTCACTTGCGAGATCGTCGTAGCGGTACCCGTGCTCCGGCGCGCTCGAGCCGCCATGTCCTCGCGCGTCGGGCATGACGACGTCGAATTCACCCTCCAGCGCGCGCGCCAGCGGAGTCCAGCACGCGCCGCTGCCCATCAATCCATGAAGCAACACGACGGGCGGCTTGTCGCCGGCGGTTCGGAGGTAGTCGATGCGGATGCCGTTGGTGTCGCAGAGTCGACGCGTCCAGGTCGTCATGAGCTCCTTCGATCGCGCTCGACGATAAGCTGCGTTCAGCGAGCGTCGCAAGCCGGCACGTCATGCGATCGACTCGAGCGCGCGTGACCCGAGATACCGCGCGAACCAGCGCGCCGCCGATCGCGCCACGTGCTCGAGGGCGCCTGGCTCCTCGAAGAGATGCGTCGCGGCGTGCACGATCTCGAGCTCCTTCTGACAGCGCAGGAAGTACAGCGCCTCGCGATTGAGCTGCAGAACCGTGGGATCGGCACCTCCGACGAGGAACAACGTCGGAGCATCGACCTCACCGAGTGAGGCCTCCGCGAGATCCGGACGACCACCTCTGCAGACCACCGCACGGACCAGCTGCGGTCTCTGCGCCGCGGCCACGAGCGCCGCGGCCGCGCCCGTGCTCGCGCCGAAATAGCCGATGTCGAGCGTTCGCGTTTGCGGATCGCCATGGGCCCACTCGGTCACCGCGACGAGACGCGACGCGAGGAGACCGACGTCGAAGCGATACTGCTGAGTACGCGCATCGATACGTTGCTCTTCTTGCGTGAGGAGATCGAACAAGAGTGTCGCCAGACCCTCGCCGTGGAGGACACTGGCAACGGCCCGGTTGCGCGGGCTCGACCGGCCGCTGCCGCTCCCGTGCACGAAGATGACGAGACCGGTCGCGCCGGACGGGATCGTGAGCTGACCCTCGAGCGTCTCGTCTCCGGCGACGCGGATCCGAACGTCGCGGTCGATCGACGCCCGCACGCGCTCCGAGCGGCGGGTCGTGCGCTCGGAGCGCAAGCGACGGGACCTCGCGCGATCGAGGAGCTCGACGACGTCGTCGTCGGTCGTTGCCGCGAAATTTTCGTACCAGAGCCCGACGGCGAACAGCGCCTCTTCGGGATGAAGGCACACGACCTCGTCGGCGATCATCGCGAGCTGATCGAGGGTGTCGGGTGCTCCGACCGGCACCGCGAGCACGAGCCGCGCAGGCTCGCGCGCGCGCAACGTCTGCAGCGCCGCGCGCGCCGTCGCTCCGGTGGCGATACCGTCGTCGACGACGAGGACCGTCTTGCCGTAGACGTCGACCGGTCGAGCACCACGCCGGAACCGCCGGACGCGGTCTTCCACCTCGGCCTGCTGCATGGTCCTGAGGCGCGAGACCTCCGCCTGCGAGATGCCGAGGCGCGCGATGAGGTCTCCGTCCAGGTAGAGCGCGCCCTCTTCCGCTACGGCGCCGATCGCGAGCTCGGGCTGCAGCGGCGCGCCGATCTTGCGGACGATGCAGACGTCGAGCGGCGCTTCGAGTGCCTGCGCGACCTGATATGCAACCTGAACGCCGCCGCGTGGAAGCCCGAGGACGACCGGGTCTTCGTCGCGGTAGCCGGCGAGTCGGGCGGCGAGCTGCTGACCTGCATCGACACGATCCCGGAACAGTTTTCGAGCGCTCATGAGAGCGTCGTTCTTCAAGATCGATGCCTCGCGCGAGCGCCGCCGCATCCGCCGTCGTGTCAACTCACGGACGCGCGCTCGCGGTACCTGCGTCGGTGAGCTACTTCACGCAGCGCCGCACGAGCGGCGAGTAGTAGAGCGCGCCGATCGGCTCCCAGCCTGCCTCGAGGGTCATGGCGTCGACGCTGGGCATCGACGTGGACTGACGCTTGCCCGACGGGTCGGTGTAGCTCACGTCCGTCCAGCCGAACGCGGTCGGCGTGATGGTCTTGATCTCCCACTGCGTGCAGGCGGGCGTCGCGGCGGTGGCAGCCGGGGTGTCGGGACCGGCGTTCGCGATGCCCTCCACGCCGCCGACGCCGCCGATGCCGCCGCGCGTGCTCCCGGCGCTACACGCCACGAGGGTCGCATGAATGGCGACTGCGCCGAGGAGGCTACCGAGCACCACCGAAATTCGCTTCGTCATGCCGGGAAGAGCCGCGAGCTCTGTTTCGGTCGCAACAAAAGCGCGGGACGCGCTGATTTCGCCCGGTCAGCGTGAGAGCGCGAATGCCGCCGCCGCCAGCGCGGCGAGAAATCCGAGCCCGGCGAGGAGCCAGATCGTCGTGTGGGACTTCGATCGCACCGCGCGGAGGCTCGCGTCGTTTTGGACGGCGGCGGGCACGAATGTCGGAGCGGGCGCCGCGGGCAGTCCAGGAGCCGTTGCGTCGGGATCCGAGTCGCGCAGCAACATCTCCGCGACCAGCGACGACATGCTCTCGACCTTGCGCGTGGGGTGGCCGTTCATCGACACGCAACCTGTACACGAGTTCCGTGTCGGATGCGACGTCACTCACTGACGACTCTCGTCACATTCGAGGCGCGAACGATCCCGCGTGATCACGTCGTAGCGCCTATTTTTCCCTGCGAACCTACAAGGCATCGTCTTTGCGTCCGCGACGGAATGCTCGTCAGGAACCTACTCGCGACCCTGGGCGTCTCCGTCATTCTCGCTGCGTGTGGTGCTCACGTGCCACCGCCCACGGACCGACTCGCCGGCGCAGAACCGGCGGCGCGCAGCGCCCACGAGCTGGGCGCCGATCAGGATCCGAACGCGGCGCTCCACGCCAAGCTCGCCGACGAGCAGATCGGTCTCGCCAAGACGCAGATGCGCGACAACGACAACCAGCGCGCCGACCGCACGCTGATGCGCGCGAGCGCGGACGCCGAGCTCGCCATCGTGCTCGTGAAGGAGCGCACCGCCCAGGCCGCCGCGTCGAAGGCGAAGGAAGCTGCCGCAAACCAGAAGGCCGGAAAGTGAACGTCATGCGAACCATCCATTTCTCTCTCGCCGCTGCCGCCCTCGCCGCTCTTGCTGGATGCTCCGGCGCGATGCCCCCGAAGGAGCTCGTCGACGCGCGCTCGGCGTACAACGCCGCGCAGTCGGGTCCGGCGGCCAGCCAGACGCCGGCCGAGGTGCACGTCGCGAAGGAGGCGCTCGACAAGGCCGAGGCGAAGTTCAAGGCCAACGGCGACGTCCCCGAGACCCGTGACATCGCGTACGTCGCG
>OUNM010645430.1_pt1 | contig 12091 bp, 9 predicted proteins | sample 1769961 | NCBI WGS metagenome assembly OUNM01 (sample SAMEA3914820, study PRJEB12502) | metagenome | biome: forest; material: soil | place: USA | collected 2012-03-12 | depth 0.3 m
GAGCGGAGACGGCGGCGTCCTCGGCATCTTCGGCGTGCTCAAGCGCGAGGAGCTCGATCTGCGCCCCGTCGCGAACGCCGCGCTCCTCGCCGGCGGCGCTTACATCGCGCCGATCGCTTTCACCCGCGGCAGCCTCACCGACGACCGCGGGCAGCCGCGATCGACGCTGCTCGGCGCCGCCGCCGGCGCCGTCCTCATGCTCCTCATCGGCTTCGGCATGTGCATCCGCGCGTCGAGCTCGCTCGACACCGATCAGCTCGTGGCGCGCGGTCTCGAGAAGCACGCGCCGCTCGGCAAGATCTCGCTCGCGCTCCTCCGACGCTCCAGCGATCATGATCACGACGGCTACTCCGCGCGATTCGGCGGCGGCGACTGCAACGACGACGATCCCAAGATCAACCCCGGCGCCGTCGACATCCCGGGCAACGGCATCGACGAGGACTGCTCCGGCGCCGACACTCCTGCGTTCATCGAGAAGCCGCCGCTCGTCGCGAAGGAGCCGCCGAAGAAGAAGCGCAAGACGTACAACGTCGTGCTCTTCACGGTCGACACGCTGCGCATCGACCTCGGCTTCCTCGGTTACCCGAAGCCGACGTCGCCGAACCTCGACGAGCTCGCCAAGAAGTCGACCGTCTTCGAGCGCGCGTATTCGATGGCGTCGTACACGGGCAAGAGCGTCGGCCCGTTCATGATCGGCAAGTACCCGAGCGAGACCTTCCGCGACGGCGGTCACTTCAATACGTATTTCCAGAAGAACACGTTCGTCGCGGAGCGCGTCCGCGACGGCGCGCACGTCCGCACCTTCGCCGCGCACTGCCACTGGTATTTCCGGTTCCCGACCGGCCTGAACCAGGGCTTCGACGTCTGGGACACGTCCGCGATCCCGCCGGGCATGGGCGACAACGACAACAGCGTCACGAGCGAGCGCATGAGCGATCTCGCGCTGAAGCTCCTGTCGAATCCCGCGAACACGTCACCAGGCAGCGCGGCGGCGGCAGGCGCGACGGGCGCTGACGGCGGCGCCGGTCTCGACGGCGGCGTGGGCAGCGAAGCCGGAGCGATGCCGATGCCCACGGCAGCCTTTACGATCGACGGCGGCGCCGGCGACGCCAGCGAGCGCCGCTTCTTCGCGTGGTTCCACTTCTTCGATCCGCACGCGCAGTACGTCCCGCATCAGACGGCGCCGAACGCCGAGCTCGCGAACGCGGCGATGCCGACGAAGGCGCTCTACGACGGCGAGGTCTGGTACACGGACTTCCACATCGGCAAGGTGCTCGACTACATCAAGTCGCAGCCGTGGGCCGAGGACACCGCGATCGTCCTCACGGCCGACCACGGCGAGGCGTTCTCCGATCACGGCATGAACTGGCACGGCATGGAGATCTGGGAGTCGCTCGTCCGCGTCCCGCTCCTCGTCTACATCCCGGGCGCCAAGCCGCGACGCGTTCCGGTGAAGCGCTCGCACATCGATCTCGCGCCCACCTTGAACGAGCTGCTCGGCGGCCCGCCCGACGAGGAGGGACAGATGGAGGGACAGAGCCTCCTCACCGACGTCTACCTGCCGGAGGGCGAGGAGTACGAGGAGCGCGACGTCTTCATCGACATGCCCGCGGGCCCGTACAACGGCATCCGCCGCGCGGTGATCACCGGGCCCACGCCCGGCATGAAGCTGATCAACCAGGGCGGCTCCGCCTACCAGCTCTTCGATCTCGCGAACGACCCCAAGGAGGCGCGCGACCTCGCGAGCGACAAGGAGAAGCTCGCGCCGGTCCTCGAGCACATGCAGGCGATCCGCGCGCGACTCAAGGAAGTCGACGTGAAGCCGGACGCTCCCTGACCGCGAGCGCTCAGCGAGACCGCAGCGACTCGCGAAGCACGACGGCAACATCGGCCATCGACTCGCAGAGCAAATCCGGCGCGCTCGCCTCGAGACGCTCGCGCTCCGCGATGCCGGGAACGCCGACCGTGAAGCAGCCCGCCGCTCGGCCAGCGCGAACGTCCTGGGGACCGTCGCCGATCATCCAGGTCTTCGCCACGGGAACGCCGAGGCGCGTCGCGACGTCGAGCACGCCGCCGGGGTCGGGCTTGAGCGCGCCGTCATCCCCAGCGTGGATCGCCCGGAAAAATGGGCTGATCGCGACGGAGCTGAGCACCGCGAGCGTAACGTCGCGCTGCTTGTTCGTGACGATCCCACACGGCAATTCTGCCTCGGCACAGAGGTCGAGGACGTCGCGCGCTCCCGGTAGCAGCGCCGTGTACGCGTGTGAGCTCGCGAGATAGATGCGGTTGTACGTGGCGACGGCCTCGTCGAGGCCGGGATCGTCCGCAGTGAGCCCGAACGCGCGCATGACCAGCACGCGCGCGCCGTCGCCCACCATCTTCATGACCACGTCGAACGGCAGCGGCGGAAGCCCGTGGCTCGCGCGCGCTGCATTGCATGCCTCGGCGATGTCACGCCGCGAGTCGACGAGCGTGCCGTCGAGATCGAAGAGCACCGCCGCCGGTGCTGGAGGTGCGGACGGCCAGGGCGATGCGGAGCGGCTCAAGCCGCGCGAGTGTACTCCACGGCCTCGTCGCGTTCGAGCAGCGTGCGGAGGCGCGTGCGCGCGCGATGAAGCCGCGAGCGGACCGCGCTCTCGGTGATCGCCAGCTTGTCGGCGATCTCCTGCAGACCGAGGTCGAGGTGGTAGTGCGCGACGACCACGTCGCGGTAGTCGTCCGGCAGCTCCTTGAGCGCATCACGCACGCGCGAATCGCGCTCGCGGTTTGCGGCTCCGGCGTCGACCTGGACGATCTCGTTGTCGTTGACGGAAGGAAGCGTTGCGAGCTCCTCCCAGTCGAGGCCTTCGACGACGCGCGCGCGATGACGGCGGCGCGACCGCATCAACATGAGCGCTTCGTTCGCGGTGACGCGGAACAGCCACGTCGAGAAGCTCGATTCCGCGCGGAACGATCCGAGCCGGCGGACGATCTGCATGAGCGTCGCCTGGAGCAGATCGCGGCGGTCTTCGTCGCTGACCGGGTAGCGGAGCAGCTGGCGTTCGACGTGAGGCTTGATCATGCGGAGCACGTGGTCGAGCGCCGCGCTGTCACCGTTGACGGCGTTGTCGAGAATCTCGCGTTCGATGGCGAAGGCCATGATGATCGTTCCTTCAATGAGCTCAGCGCGTGTCTTGCGTCGAGGTTGAGTGAACCCTCATGCGACGAGCGTGCCGGACGGCACGACCGCAGATCCTGCGTGATTCCGCGAAGACGCGAGGCCGGCCGTTGTAAGCGTTCCCGACAGCTGCTCGCTCGCAGGCAGGCAGGTCGACAGGCGACCTCGGCCCCCCACCGTCCCGGTCGCTCACGCTCCCGGGGCGGGGGGTGGATCACCGGAGGAGGTTGAAAACGTGGACCCTTCCCGACCCCATGGACGGCCCCCTGCAAGGGCGGGAGCCACCGACACCGTACACCCATGTAAGCATTGGAGATTGCTGCATTCTTTGTCGAGTTTCGTCCTTGGTTCGGAGGTGCCGAGGGAGCTACGCTTCGTGACGTATGGCGGCCACGCTCGCCCGATCCCACCGCTCGAAAGCGCGTGAGTCCGAAGCCGGGACTGCGCTGCTGAAGGTCGGAGATCTGCTCGCGGGCAAGTACCGCGTCGAGCGCATCCTTGGCGAAGGGGGCATGGGCGTGGTCGTCGCCGCGCACCACGAGCTGCTCGATCAGCACGTTGCAGTGAAGCTCCTCTACCAGGACATTGCCGATCGCGAAGCGCAGTCGCGCTTGCTCCTCGAGGCTCGGGCGTGCGCAAAGCTCCAGTCCGAGCACGTGGCGCGCGTCGTCGACGTCGACACCGGCGCCGACGGACTGCCGTTCATCGTGATGGAGCTGCTCGAAGGCGCAGACCTCTGTCAGATCGCCGACGCACGAGGCGCGCTGCCGAGATGGCTCGTCGTCGATTACATGCTGCAGTCGCTCGAAGGCCTCGCACACGCCCACGCGCGCAGCATCGTCCATCGCGATCTCAAGCCGTCGAACCTCTTCCTCGCGAATCGCTCGGACGGCACGCAGATCATCAAGATCCTCGACTTCGGCATCTCGAAGTCGACCGATCCGTTCGAGAACACCGGCGAGCGAAAGCGCGCCATGCAGCTCACCGGCGGTCGCGCGGTGCTCGGCTCGCCGCCGTACATGTCCCCGGAGCAGGTCCGCAGCCCGAAGACGGTCGATCACCGCACGGACATCTGGTCGCTCGGCGTCGTCATGTACGAGCTGCTCACGAACTCGATGCCGTTCGGCGGCGACGAGATCAACGAGACGTTCGCGCAGGTCCTCGAGAAGGAGCCGCAGCCGATCCGGCAGATCGTCACCGGCGTTCCCGAAGGCCTCGAGCGCGTCGTGATGAAGTGCCTGCAGAAGAATCGCGACAACCGCTACGCCGACGTCGCGGAGCTGGCGCGGGCGCTCGTCGCGTTCGGCTCCGGCACGTGGATGCAGTCGGCCGATCGCGTGCAGGCGACGCTCTCGCGCGGCCTCGAAGAAGCGGCGAGCGGCCCGCGCCTTCACTCGCAGACGCGTCCCAACGTCGCTACGTCCGGCCCACAGAGCGATCGGATCATCCCGTCCTCGCCCGGACGCCGCGCCGACTCCGGTCAGCCCGAGTTCACCGGCACGGCGAGCACCGTCGCGCGACGCTTCACCGTCCTCGGCTCGCGCGGCAGGAACCTCCTTGCGCTCACCGCCGTCATCGGCGCCGCGGCCGTTGTTCTGCTCGCCGGCACCGCAAACCAGCGCTCGAAGGCCGCTGCGCTCGCCGATCCTCCGCCCACGTTGATGAGCGCCGATCCGCCGCCGGAGTCGAGCGCGCTTCCCGCAGGCGTCGCGGCAGTCGGCGCAGCCACTGGCGTCGTGACGGCTCCGGTGCACATGGTCGGTCCCGAAACGGAAGGCGTCGTGAACGGCACCGTGCAGAACGGCGTTCAGATGCCGAGCGGGAACGTGATCGGCGCGTCTCCGTCGGGCACCGCGGCACCCGCGACGGCTCCTGCGGTCGATCCTCGCGCGCCCGCGCCGCCGCGTCGAAGCTTTCCGTCTTCAGGATCCGGCGCGGGTCGACCGGCGAGCACGTCGGCCGCTCCGGTGAAGCGACCCACGGGCGGGACGGGCGGCTCGAAACCCTCGCTTCCGCCTGGTCTTCCGCGCGAACGTCAGTAAAAGTGGACGCAACGTGATGGGGTTCGGAACGAGGACGGCGGGATCCGTCCGCTTGCTCGCGGCGTTCGCCGGCGTCGCCGGCGCGCTCGTCGGAAGCGCGGGCGTCGCGCGTGCGCAGGATCGCGAGGTCGATGCCGAGCGGCTCTTCCGCGAAGGCCAGAAGCTGCTCGAGGAGCGCCGCTTCGGCGAAGCGTGTCCGAAGTTCGAGGCCGCGTACAACAAGGACCACTCGCTCGGCACGCTGATCAACCTCGCGTTCTGTCACAAGGAGCAAGGCGCGATCTGGTACTCGTGGCTCGAGTTCCGCGAGGCGGAGGTGAAGGCCACCGAGCTCAATCGCCCCGATCGCCGCGACTTCGCCAAGCAGCGCCTCGCCGAGCTCGAGAAGCTGCTGCCGAAGGTGGTGATCGACAATCCGCGGAAGATGCCGCTCACCGACGTGGTGGTCGAGGACCGGAAGGTCTGGGAGGCCGAGCGCGGCGCCGTGTTCGCCGCGGAGGTCGGACCGCGTCGCTTCATCTTCAAGGCGCGCGGACGGAAGAACGGCGTCCTCCTCGTCAACATCGTCAAGGGCGAGAAGGTGCAGCACGTCACGGTGCCCGACATGGAGGAGGGCGGTGACGAGCCGCCGAAGCCCGAGACGCCCGGCGACGCACCGAGGACCGACCCGCCGCCGGCAGCGGGCGCCGAGACCAGCAGCAACGGCTCGATGCAGCGGACGATCGGCTGGGTCTCGATCGGTGTCGGCGGCGTGGCCGCGATTGTCGGGGCCATCGAAGGAATCAGCACGCTGAACAATGCGTGCTCGGGCGGCAAGTCGTGCACGGCCGACGAGAAGAGCTCGGGCAACACGAGCGCGACCATCTCGGACGTCGCGTTCGTCGTCGCGGGCCTCGGCGTGGTCGGTGGGATCGCGTTGATCGCGACGGCGCCGTCGTCGTCGTCGTCGTCCGCAGCGCCGGCGTCGGCTTCGGTCTCACGCGCGCGCGTGACGGTCACGCCGAAGCTCGGCTTCGGCTGGGCGAGCGTCTCCGGAACGTTCTGAGCCCATGGACCGCGTCCTTCCTCGGTCGCTCGAGCATCCGCTGCCCGCGGGCATGCGCGATCTGCTGCCCGAAGAAGCCGCGAGCCGACGCGCTCTGTCACGCACCGTCCTCGGTCGGTTCGCGCTCTACGGATTTCGCCTCGTCACGCCGCCGGCATTCGAGCTCGCGCACGTGGTCGAGCGCGGTCTCGGCGCAGACGCCGCGACCGACGTGCTGCGCTTCATCGAGCCGGAGTCGGGCGACGTGGCGGTGCTCCGTCCCGACATGACGCCCCAGATCGCGCGCATCGTCGCGACGCGCATGCGCGATCACGTGCCTCCGCATCGTCTCGCGTACGAGGGGACCGTCGTGCGAAGGCGCGGCGGGCGCGCGAAGAAGCATCGACAGATCCCGCAGGTCGGCGTCGAGCTGTGCGGCGTGCCCGACGACTCGGCGGATCTCGAGCTGCTCGAGCTCGCCGCGGATTCGCTGCGCGCCGCGGGGCTCGCGAAGTTCACGATCGACGTGTCGGACGCCGGGATCGTGCGCGAGCTCCTCTCCGAGGTCTCCGGAGAACGCGCCACGGACATCACGCTGGCGCTCGCGAAGAAGGACGAGGCGAGGCTCGCCGAGCTGGTGAGCGGTCTACCGTCCGCGACGGCGCTCCTCGCCCTTCCGCGCCTGAGCGGAGGTCGCGACGCGCTCGAGGAGAGCGTCAAGGTGCTCGCCGTCAACTTGCGCGCGAAGGCGGCGGCGCAACGGCTGCTCGCGCTGTTCGATCGCGCGTCGGAGCGCGGGCTCGCGTCGTACCTCACCGCGGACGCGGGCGAGGTGCGGGGCTTTGCCTACTACACGGGCACGACGTTCTCGATCTACGCCGACGGCCCGGGCGAGCCCATCGGCGGCGGCGGTCGTTACGACGAGCTGCTCGCGCGCTTCGGTGCGCCGATGGCCGCGGTCGGCTTCGGCCTCGATCTCGACACGCTCGCATGGGCGCTCCGGAGCGCGGGCACGGCTCCGCTCCCGCTCGAAGGCGTCGTCTACGTCGGCTCGGGAGAAGACGCTCGCGTCGGCGCGCTCCGTGCTCGCGGTGTTCCCACGGTCGCGGTTGGCTACCATGACGCGGCGCTCGCGCATGCCCGTTCCTGGGGCTTCGCGCTGGTGTGGAACGGCGCGACCGTGTTCGACGTGCGGACGGGAGCCGCGACGGCCATCGACGCTCCGGCGAGAACGAGCCCGGCGGACGCCGCCAGCGCGGCCGACGCCGATCGCGTCGCAGGCCTCGTCGCGCGCATGCTAAGTCACGGCTGAAACGCTTCGGGATACCCGAAGGCATGAACCTTCCGCAGGGAGCTTGGATCGATGCCGGCCATCGTGATCGTGGGCGCGCAGTGGGGCGACGAGGGCAAGGGCAAGATCGTCGACATCTACACGGAGCGGGCCGACATGGTCGTCCGCTTCGGTGGTGGTCCGAACGCGGGCCACACGTTGGTGGTCGGCAGCGACAAGCTCGTCGTGCGCCTCGTGCCGAGCGGCATCCTCCGCGCTGACACCACGTGCGTGCTCGCGCAGGGCATGGTGATCGACCCGCGCAGCCTCGTCACCGAGCTCGACGAGCTCGAGCGCCGGGGTATCCACGTCAAGGGACGGCTGCTCGTCTCCGATCGCGCGCACGTCATCCTGCCGTACCACGTGCTCGTCGACGGACTTCGCGAGAAGGGCAAGGACGCGATCGGTACGACCAAGCGCGGCGTCGGTCCTTGCTACGAGGACAAGGTCGCGCGCCGTGGTATCCCGCTCGGCGCGTTCCGCGATCCGAAGCGGCTTCGTGAGCTCATGGAGCGCGCGATCGCCGAGTGGACGCCGATCATCCAGCACCTCGGTGGCGGCAGCGTGCCGGTGCCCACCGTCGACGAGACTCTCGCGGCGATCGAGCCCACGCTCGCCCGCATCGTGCCGATGCTCGTCGACTCGCAGACGCTCGTCGAGCGCGCCATCCGCGCGAAGAAGAAGGTCGTCCTCGAGGGCGCACAAGGCACGCTGCTCGACGTCGACCACGGCACGTATCCGTTCGTCACGTCGTCGACGCCCACCGCGGGCGGCGCCTGCGTCGGTGCGGGCGTCGGTCCGACGCGCATCGACGAGGTGGTCGGCCTCGTGAAGGCCTACACGACGCGCGTGGGCGGCGGCCCATTCCCGACCGAGCTGCACGACGACGTCGGCGAGCGCATCCGGAAGGTCGGCGCCGAGTTCGGCTCCGTCACGGGTCGTCCGCGCCGCACCGGCTGGCTCGATCTGCCGGCGCTGCGGTATGCGGTCGGCGTCAACGGCCTCGATGCGCTCGCCATCACCAAGCTCGACGTCCTCACGGGCCTCGACGAGGTGAAGGTCTGCATCGCGTACGAGACGAAGCACGGTCGCACCGAGGACCTTCCGATGGACGAGCTCGACAGCGCGAAGCCCATCTACCAGACCTTCCCGGGCTGGAAAGAGGAGCTCGGCAAGGCGCGCACCATGGCCGATCTGCCGAAGGCGGCGCGCACGTACCTCGAGTTCGTCGAGAAGCAGGCCGAGTGCCCGTACATCCTCGTCAGCGTCGGCCCGGCGCGTGACGAGACCATCGTGCTGCGCGATCCGTTCGCGCTCTGAACCAGTGCTACGCTTTTCGACGTGCTTCGTGCGTCCGGCCTCCTGAACGCGATCGCGATCGCCGCTGTCGTCCTGGCGACGTCCGTACCTCGCCGCGTCGATGCGCAGCCCGCCGCGACGCAAGGCGCGTTCGGCGCGGCGCGTCCCGCGGAGTGCGGCGTGCAAGAGGGCTATCGCGCGGCCAACAAGTGGGAGCGCGCCAAGGAGCCGAACCTCCAGAGCTACTGCACGCTGCTCGCGAGCGGCACCGCGAAGCTCGTCAACGCCGGGGCGCTCGCGAAGGACGTGCCCGGCATCGCCGACGAGGCCGACAAGCTGCTGCCCGGGCGTGCCGCGCCGAGTGTCCTCAAGGGACGCGCGCTCCTCAAGCTCGGGAGGCCGGCCGACGCGCTCGCCGCGTTGAAGGAGGCGCGAACGCGCGACGATCGCGCGCTCGACGATCCCGTCGCGCTGCTCGCGTGGGCACGCGCGAACGCGCGTACGGGACATTTCGAGGAGGCGGCGCAGGCGTATCGCGCGGCGCTACCTCGGACGAGCGCGCTCTCCACGGCGGAGCGGAGCGCGGCGTCGTTCGAGGCCGGGATGATCGTCATGGCGCAAGGACCGAAGGCGGTCGACGACGCCGTCGCCATGCTCCGTCAGGCGCGTCGCGAAGCGCAGGACTCGATGCAGGTCGCGTCGGTGGTCGGGCTCGCGCTCGCGCTCGATCGCTCCGGTCAGAAGGAGGAGGCGAGAGCGGTGCTCGCGGAGCGCGTTCGCTCCGATGCGAAGCCGATCCTCGCCGATGCGCGCGTGACGGAGGCGCTTGCCGATGCCGGCGTCGCTCACGAGTCCGACGCGCTCGTGGCGATCGCGCTCGAGGCGAGCGATCCGGTGGCGGCGCGTGACGCGTGGCGGCGCTACGTCGAAGGCCCGGGCGGGAAGGGCCCGTGGGCCGATCACGCGCGCGCGCACGAGGGCCCTGCGGGCTCCGCGGGGGCTGGCAACCAGCGTCCGGCGAATCGCGATCGTCCCAAGGAGAAGACGCGATGAAGCGCGCGGGCATTCCGAGCATCGCCCGATCGCTCACGGCGGTCGCCGTCGGCGTCGCGTTCGCCGCCTCCGCGAGGTCGGCGATTGCCGATACGCCGCCTTCGGTGTGGGACCGCGCACGCGATCCGGCGATGGCCGACGCGTATCGACTCCATCTCGAAGTGGAGCGGCGCCTCGCCGTCGCCGACGCCGCTCTCGACTTCGGATTCTCGGCCTCGCACGAGTCGCAGAAGCTCAGCGTGCGGTCGCTCCTCGAGCGCGCAAACGCCGACAAGAGCCTCGATCCGCGCCTTCGTTTCGATCTCGGTCTCGTGTACCTGCTGCTCGGCGCGTCCGACGGGAACGTCTATTACAAGCGCTCCGCGGAGGTGCTGGGCGCCGCGCTCGCCGCCGCCCCCGACCATCCCGCCGCCGAGGAGGCGTGGGGACGGCTGGCCGATGCGTGCGGTCACATCGGCGATCACGAATGCGAGCGGCGCGCGTACCAGAACGTCCTCACCATCGCGACCGAGGAGATCCGTCCCGGCCCGGGGCTCGAGCGCGGCACCGCCAACCTCAATCTCGCCGAGGCGCAGATGCACCTCGGGAACCTCAAGGAGGCGATCGACGGCTATCGCGAAGCGATGCGGATCGCGCAGCGGTACCCCTTCGTACACCTCGCGCCACTCGCGATGTGGGGTCTCGCGGTCGCGTACGATCGCTCGGGCGACACCGTCGCCGCGGACAAGGAGGCGCTCGCGGTCGTCGAGATGCAGCGCTCGTCGGGCATGGTCGGGCTCCTCCGCTCGCGCAGCGTGTTCTTCTATCCGGACTACGAGATCAACTGGTACGACGCGGTCGGCGCGGCCGCGCAGGCGCGCAAGCCGAACGCGACGCCCGGCGAGGCCGCGCGCTACTGGAAGATGGCCGAGGACGCCTACGCCGCATACATCCGCGGCGCCGAGCGCGACGCCGCGAAATCGCCCGATCGCTGGCTCGATCTCGCGCGCGTTCGCTACGCCGCCGCCAAGGTCGCGCGCGAGAAGGCCGAGAAGAAGCGCGGGCGAGCGCCGGTGGAGATGCCGGTCGACGAAGAGGAAGTGCAGTGAGAGCGAAGGCGACGTCGAAGGCGACGTCGAACGCGACGTCGAAGCGCGAGGCTCGCGACGCGGCCGTGAAGGCGGCGCTCGATCTGGTCCGCGAGCGCGAGGACCTCCGCGCGCGTCGCAAAAGCGACCCGGTCGAGTTCGTGCATCGCCATCGTGCGCGGGAGGACCGCGAGCTCGTCGCGCTCGTGGCCGCGAGCTGCGCGTTCGGCAACGTGAAGGCGATCCGCATGAAGCTCGCCGAGGTGCTCGACCGTGTCGGACCACGACCGGCGCGCGCCGCCGACGATCCCGCCGCGCTCCACGCGCGCCTCGCCGGCTTCAAGCATCGTGTCTTCCGCGGCGAGGACCTCGCGAAGCTCCTCATCGGCGCACGACGCGTGCAGCGCGCCGCCGGATCGCTCGGCGCGGCGTTCCAGCGCGAGCTCTCGCGTGTCGATCGCGCCGATCCCGACGCCGAGCCCGAAGCGCGCGTCCGCGAGGCGCTCGCGTCGTTCTGCGACCGCATCCGCGCCGAGGGCGGTCTCCCGAAGGCCGGCGAGCCCGACCCGAGCGGGCGGCGCGGACCGTCGCACCTGCTCTCCGACGCGCGTGCCGGGAGCGGCGCCAAGCGCCTCCTCCTCTTCTTGCGGTGGATGGTCCGACCGGCCGACGGCATCGACCTCGGCATGTGGAAGGTCCCGGCGCAGCGGCTCCTCGTGCCCGTCGACGTCCACATCCACAAGCTGGCGCGGAATCTCGGCCTCACGAAGAGGCGCGATCTCTCGTGGAAGACGTCCGTCGAGATCACGCGCGCGCTTGCCCGCTTCGATGCCGCCGATCCTACGCGCTACGACTTCTCGCTCTGCCACATGGGCATGGTCCAGCGCTGCCCGTCGAAGCCCGACCCCAAGCGCTGCGAAGGCTGCGGGGTTCGGAAGGTGTGTATTCACTGGTGATGTTAACTGCGTGACTTTCGTAGACCTTTCGTGACAGCCTTTGTGGGCCCGTTCGCTCGGTCGTCCTCGTTCGCTCTCGTTTCGCTCCATGCCAGCCACGAAGAAACAGTTCCCCCTCGACGCGCTCCGGACCGACGGCTGGTTCGAACGCATCGGCGAGGGC
>OUNM011074552.1_pt1 | contig 12091 bp, 8 predicted proteins | sample 1769961 | NCBI WGS metagenome assembly OUNM01 (sample SAMEA3914820, study PRJEB12502) | metagenome | biome: forest; material: soil | place: USA | collected 2012-03-12 | depth 0.3 m
AGCCGCTGATGAAGGCCGGGTTGTTGGAAGCGAGGTGCGATTCTGGCTTGATCAAGCCCCTGATATGGTCCTTGATGGCTGTCATTGCCCTGATTGTGGTGAGTGCGATTTATTACTCTTCAAACATGGGGGCGTCTCTCATCTGAATGATATTACCAGGTCCGAATTGTCTTCCGTTTTGTCGAGTTCAGCGGCGGCGCCTCGGCGTCGAACCCGATTCTGGCTCACGAAGCCTACCAGCTGTGTCTGGATGCCCTGCCAATGCTCATTGCCCTTGTCATCATGAACTTTATGCACCCCGCGAAGGTGCTCAGGGGCCCAGAGAGCAGTTTCGGGAAGCCTTGGCGGTGGTATTGGAAGCGCAAAGCTGGTGACGGCTCGGGGGTTCACAGGCCCGGCTCCTCCAGTATTGAGTTGAACAGTCGCCGTAACGCCGAAGAACAACCCACCAATGCCCAGGACGGAGTAGGGATGTGATTGACCCGGGTGTCGTCCAGCTGGAGGCAGCACAGATGACTAAGTGGTGTTGGTAGTTGGTAGTTGGTGATGTTGGCGGTGTTGGCGATGTTGGTGTTGTTGGCGATGTTGCTTGGTGAAGGTGGTGAAGGTGTGCTTTTTTTGATGTGGAATAGGTGAACAATTCACATCTGAGCCGATGCTTGACATCTCCTTTAATACTTTCTCGTCCCGGCAAGCAGGACCGGCGCGAATGCTCTCCTCCGGTCGGCAACTGGCTTGGCCGCTCTCCCGGCCGTGGGACCTACCCGGCTCCGGACAACTGGGGCTCGCCGGTCAACCCACTTACACTGCCAAGCCAAAAAGTACTGAGGTACCTGCAGATACCTCCCTACACAACAAGTGATCATGCCACGCATTTCGAATCAAGAAGAAAAGAAAAAGGGCGCGGTGAAAGGAAACAATGACGGTGTGTAAAACCAAAAACCAAAAACCAAGACCTGGCCCATTCACTCTTCCGGGACGAACAACCGAGGTCTGCCATGTAACCGCGCGCAGACCTCCTCCAGCCTCTCCTCATTCTCCGTCGTCACAATGCCTTGGCGGATAAAGTGGGCGAGGTACACCAGCCGGGCCACTGGTATGAAGAGCTCTTGGCCGATCCCGTCGCGCACCTCTTCCAGTGTCATGCTCTTGAATTCGGCGACCTCGTCGCTATCACACGTCGGGTTCCACTCGGGGTCTAGCTCAATCTCATAGGCGTAGGCCGTGTGGTGCATGTAGCCCGGCGCTCCTTGGCTCGACGTGGGATATGCGGCTGCGAGGATATCGCACGGCCGCAGGCGCTCGCGCAAAAGCGCCGCCGGGAGGTTGGCCTCTTCGCCGGACTCGCGGACCATGCCGTCGAATGGCAGCTCGTCGGGTTGGAGTTGGCCAGAGACGGTGCAGTCTAGCATCCCCGGGGACAGAGTCTTGGTCCAACCTCTTCTCTGCACCCAGTACATGCGCCCCTGGGACGTGTTCGTCCAAGCTATCAGATACACGGCGAAGGACCTCGCGCCAATGACATCGACGCCGCTTCCGCTGACATCCAGCACGCGATCCCCGGCGGCCGAGTAGACGGGGAAGCGTTCGTCCTGCCAGATGCGGAGGCTCGGGGAGACATTGGCCGCGTGTCCCTTCAACAATGCCTCCTCGACGGCCTTTGTGCGAGCGTCTAAGTCGTGTGCGCCATGCAACGTGATTCGGCGCTTCTCAGTTTCGACAGACCAGCAACCCGGCCACGGGAGGGCCTGCACGACGTCCACGTGCATGAGGCCGATTGGGTGTGCGACGCCGTCAATCATCAACGCAAAGTATTCGTGCATGTGTTCGCGGTACGCCGCCGGGTCATCGTCGTAGGAGGGCCACCTGTTGAGTGTCGATGGGTTAGCAGGCTCAAGCTGGCATCAGGACCGGGCGAGGCGAAACTTGCGTGTCGACAGCTGTGACAATCTCGTAGGCGCTGTGATGGGGTCGTCCAGACATGCTTCAAAGACTTTTGGTGATGCGCAATGGCTGTTATGGAAAGACTCTTGTCCAGAGGCTTGCTTTGTTCGGCCGGTTGTGCATTAGCCACGCCCTAATTGGCCATTGGAGGGTCCGGCGTGCGGGGGTCAGTTTCTCGCCAGTCGGCGGGGTCGAGGCCGATGGGATGACGGGACAGTCGGGCCAGCCCACAGGCAGTGCGCACATCGATCACACTGTGGCATGGCTGCCTGCTTGGCCGTTGCCAGCTTGTTCGGCACACGGGCTGTCCTCCGCAGGTCGCATGCTGCTCTCTGCTTTCCTGCTTCTCGTCTCGTTTCCGTGAGTCCCCAGTCTTTAACGGAATAGCCCGGGCAAGCTGTTCAGCCGCAACCTCCCAACCACCGTGCGATCCTGCACCTTGCGCAGCTGCATCGCGAGATTTTCTGCCTGCTGCACTGTGCGGTCGACGAGCCTGATCTGCATCGTGCGATGGTCGCAATCGCAGGAGCGACACGCAGTCATGTTGCGTCAGCCACTTAAGGAGACAAGTGCATCCCGCCTGAAGGGCGCATCGGAGAGGGCGATGATGACGGCAGGGGGCTTATGTTGTGTATCGCGACGATTGGCTCTTCAGGCGTCTTTCCTTTTTTCATTCGCCACAAGTTGTCTTTCCATTTTTTGACGACTGGCTCTTCAGGTGTCTTTCCTTTTTTCATTCACCACAAGTTGTCTTTCCGTTTTTCAGAAGGATCGCGACGACGACCGACCGGGATTTCATTGGCTGCGAAGGTGTCTGCCCTTTTTCGACCCAATTTTTCGACCACCCAGCCCGCCCGGCTGATCTTGGCCATATGGTGTATAAGAATCAAGCACCCTCTCCCCATCATGTCTCTTGTCTTCATCCTTTTGATCTTCTTTCCTCGAGGCCGAGCCTGCTTCTCGCCTGCTTTTCCCTTGCTGCTTCGTCTTTTCCCCGCGTCTTCTTGCCTCTCAAGGCCCTTTACTCAGCTTCACAACAAACAATCTACGTGGACATCACGTAAGTATCTACCTATCTTTGGCACCTCACGTCGCGCCTTCATCGGGCTAATGCAACTTCAGGTGTTCGCTGCATCCGCAATGTCGTTGTTCTCAGGATTTCCCCAGGCTCCAACCTGTCGGGGATGCAAAAAAGTCATCGCTGGCCCAAAGGTTACCAGTCTCAACAACCCAAAGGGGAATGCGGGCCGTAAGTTCTATGCTTGCCGAAATCTGTCGTGCGCCGACCTGGATCGCACTTATGCGTTTGTTGATGACCGCGGCAGTTCACTTGGATTTGGATAGAAGACACTGTGAAGCTTTTCGCCTTTGCATGACCATGATATGTTTCAATCATCTATCGCTAAAATGAATGACTACGAAATACCCGCTTGTGACGTAAATGCTCAAACCCAACACCTCCATGTCGCCAATGCTTGATAACTCTCTTCACACCTTGAACCCTTTCTAGCATCCTCTACCAATCCCTCGTCTCCTCGGCGGTTGAAGCATGCTTCCTCGGCGTGGCACGAGATGGGTGGTGTTGGTCGGGTTGAGGATGGTGGGATTAGCCTGTTCCGTTCTGCTGTTGGTTTGCATCCAGACGCCCCGTCGAAATTGCGAACCGTATTGTTGCCCGCAACGCTTGCATGTTCGGGGGCCAGTTCTTGTCATCTGATGGCGACTTTCCTCCCAGAAGGAGATGTTACTGCTGTGGATATCTGCGCATTGGACCATCTCTGCTGGGTGTTCGGTCCATTGTCTGCATCGAAATAGGAAGTGCTCGACTGTCTCTCTTGCCTGTCCGCACGCGCACTGGTCTGACGATGCTGCTCTGATGCGGTGAAGGTATGTGTTTAGCTTGGCCATGCCTGTCCTGAGCTGGGCGAGCACGTTGGCCTCCTTTCGTGACAGGCGGTCGTACAGCAGTCGAGTGCGTTTGCCTGGTAACGCTGTATCTACTCTCTTGGAGTGCCTGCCCACTTTCTCTGGCAAGGACTTGGCCGCCGCCCGCTTAGCCCGCGCAACACGGAGGGTCGTTGATCGCATCCCGGGTTCTTGGGCTTATTGCGTAGCGTTCTGTTGGGTTGCCTCCCTCGCTTTGTCCTTGGCGATTTTCAGGAGCTTATTTTCGGTGTATGCGGCAAGCCCAGCTATAATGCCCGCACTTGCCAGGAGGCTACAGAATCATCTGATTCAGCTGCTTCTGATGTAATTTTAGTTGGTTTCTAATGTTGTTGTATTGCAATTGAGGATAGTTGTCAGAAAGCAGTGTCGAGTGGCCCGTTCGCTTGTCCGGCCCGCTCGCTTATCAAGTACGTTATCGCGAGTAAGATGCACCTAAGGCGAAATGCCCATTGACAAGGAATGTGGCGGATGATTTTCCTTCAGTCGGTCACAAACACTTGGTCCAGGCTTCCCTTGCCTCTTGTGACCGAAAGGGTTGGCATTATCTTCTCCACCACCACCACCCCCGTCCTCCCCGGCGGCGCAGTATTTTTCGGACCTCCTCCTGTACGACATTGTATTCCTTCCAATGTTGATCCCACTCCCGTATAGACTGTGTCTTGAGTTGATAGATCGTATCACCTGTCTCGTCAGAAATGCTTCTCTCAACGACCGCTTCCTCGTCGTGCACGTGCACTTCAACCGCAACAGCCTGCTCAACGGCAACCAGGCTATCGACCAGATCAACATCCGACACGGCGCCTTCATCGAAGCCCGGGAGGGGCCGGCAATCCCGGGTATGGCGCAAAAGTCATACTACACTCTCTCGGTACTGACAATCGGCGGTTGGCGCAATCAATGATCGACAGGTAAGTACTATACCACGTTCCCCAACTTCGCATCGTGGCAAATCTAATACTTCCTAAAGATGTGCATGCCCGAGTTGAAAAAACTTGGGCACGTCGAGCCCGTATTTGCGATAGGCCTTCATAGAGGTCGGTGTGACGTCCTGCTTATCAGCCGGTGGGCCGGGGAACACGCCGACGTTGAACGACTTGGCTGGCCTGACCGGGCTCCAGGTGGTCACGGGGCTCTTCTTGAAGCTGGCCATGACGGGCGTGGTGTCCGTAACGATCTTCGTGACCGAGTTCCGCGGCGGCAAGTGGCCGCCCGTCAGCAGGATCCGGAAGGAGCTCGTCGGGATGCCCGTGTCCAGCAGCGCCGACACCTCCTGGCAGTCGTCAGTGGCCGGGTCCTCGGCCCCGAAGCAGATGCAGGCCGGCACTGGGTTCCAGTTGTGGGTACCGCCCCCGCCCGATCCGCCGGGAGTCGCGCTTTTGTGCTCGGTCAGGTCGGTGAAGTCAAAGCCCATCTTGTTGCCCTCGGTCAGGCCCACGGTGATGCCCTCCCGGTGGATGACGAAGCCCTTGTAGAGCCGGGCAATGTCGAAGCCCAGGACGGCGATGTCGGCGACGTTGATCAGCGGGTTCTTGTCAGATGTGGCCTGGGGCTGGCTGCCGTCGAGCCGGCCCCAGCCGATCCCTATGATGCCAAAGCACGTACGGTCGGCACCGCGGCACGTGGGGTCAGATATGTCGGAGACCTTGTCGGGGCAGTCGTGGGTGGCGATTACGGCCACGTCGTCGGTGGTGTCCTTGTTGCACAGGATGCGCCGCGTTACGGCCAGTATGGGAATCCGGGAGTGGACGACGGGGTGGCTGAGATCGCTGACGTTGAAGTACACATCCCTGGTAATCTAACAGCCCCGGTAGATGCTGTTGCTGCTCGTCAGGTAGTGGAAGGCGTCGTTGTCGCCGGTGCACTCGTTCTTGCTGAAGCCGGCGATGTCTTTGGCGGGCAGGACGATGCCCGTCGAACCTGTGTCGATGAAAGGCTTGAACTCGTACCCGGTCGTGCTCCCGACCCAGAGCTTTACATGGAGTACGTCTTTGAACGTTGGATCGGTCTGGTCCGGGAAGGGAATGACCGTCGAGATGTCGTAGCCGCTGTAGGGCCCGGCAACGGCGGCCGAAGAGAGGCAAGTAACAGCCCAAACGAGGCGCGAAACAAAACTCGGCTGCATGTTGAGCCTTGCAGCTAACTTATGCCTGTTCAGATGAATGTGCGAGTGTATGGGAGAACTGTGGACCTGGATGTGTGAGGAAGGGCATGCGCCGTAATGTCAGTCTCGTTACAGAGCCTTTTGTACCCCTTTATTCGTTCACAAGGAACCCGGACCCACTGCCATCCTCTCGCGGCTAGACTACAGCGCCGGGTTCCAGGCTCCAACTACACCCGAGCCATCAAAGCAAACCTGAAGACCCGAGGTGGGGACTTGGAAGGAAACAGGGAGGGACAGGCGTTTACCGAGTGATACGCAATGTGGCTGAGATGATAATACGAATTCCGGAACTCATCGCCAATGGCTTGTTCCAATGATCGGTCCGGACATGTTGGTGTAACTGTCAGCTCGGTTCCACTGCTTATACGACATCCGCGCCCTTGCCTCACTACAGAGCTGAGTCTAGAACGCTCTGTGCCAAGCAGGCTCGACGCGGTGGTGGCAGCGGACGTCGTGCCGTCCCACGTCGCCCAATGCTCCATTGTCGGCGCCCTCTGCCCAACGGTGACCATGTCACTATTACAGGAGGCCCTCGTGATACCGAGATGCAGAGAGACGGGATCATATGCTTCGGGCGCAGCACTGAGTATAAGTTCAACATGGTCTCTAGGACCCCTGGAAGGGGCAACGATAGAAGAAAAAAGGATCAGCAAATACCGAAGGAGATGCTCCCCTTTACACACTAGTTATAGCATGTCTCTCCTTGATAAATCCAACTTCAGAGCATGTGAAACTTGGCCCGTGTAGATGACGACGGTGCCCGGAACAAACCCAAATGAGCCCTGATAATCTGGGTGGAGGTAGAGTAGCTCTTCGCTATTGTCGGTAACCCAAGACGTGGCAAAGATGTGATGCGAACATCGACAGTCAGCGTAAGTCAACCGCAAGGTTCCACGATCGGTAACGAGATGTTTACCACAAGAGGAAAAGGAGAGAAGCCGTAGAGCGGTGTTTTGGCCTCGCAGCTCACGCCGCTCGGCGCCCGTGGCCGCATCCCACACCCGGACCGTGTCGTCACCAGAGCCCAACACGATGAGCCGGCCGTCCGGCGAGAAGTCGACGGCATTGACCGAGCGCGAGTGGCCTTGCAGCACACGCCGCTCGGCACCCGTGGGCCTGAATCCCAGCCTGATGAAAACGGCGAGATAGTTAACAGAAAACCGACCTGGGGTAACGTTATCGAAGTCTCTATCTACAAATAGGATGGCTCGAACTTACATGCAAACAACAACAAAATTACTTCACTGTCCAAGGGTGTTTGAACGCTAGGTCACCCGTCGCGAACAGCTCAAACTTGACGCGGGCCGCCTCGACGCCCTTCGCCTTGAGGTAATCGGACATCTCCAACATGAACTGCTCGGGCCCGCAGACGTAGTACTCTGTCCCGCTGTTTTGCAGGTACAGGTCGTCCTCGCTGACCTTGGCAAGGTCCATGCGGAAGTCGTAATCGTACGAAACACCGATAGCGCCGCTGTTAGCTAGGTGCGTCTCGAAGACGTTGGTGCGGAAGTTAGAGTTACGGCGCTGCAGCTGTGCGACGTGCTCCTCGAACGGGACGCTCCGCCGTGACCCTTGGATCCACGAGATGTGCCGCCTAGGCTGCATATCGGTGACGGTGTTGGCAATGGCGACCATAGGCGTGACACCTACTCCGGCCGAGATAAGCACAAGCGGCATGTTGCTGGTGTTGTTGACGTCGAGGAAGAAGTCGCCGGCCGGGTGGGACAGCTCGACTATGGAGCCGGCGCCCATGTGGTTGATAAGTATATTGGAGACAAGACCTAGGTGGAAGTACGAGTTGGAGACCGAGTTGGAGTAGCGGGCGCCCTCATCCCGCTTGACGCTGATGCGGTAGTAGTCCTCCCTCCAGGCCTCGCTGAGCGAGTACTGGCGCGCTTGCATATAGCCCTCGGGGCTGTAGATCCGCAGCGAGACGTACTGGCCGGGGAAGAATTTGGGCAGCTTCATGCCGTCCTGCGGCACCAGGTAGAAGGAGAAGATATCCTCAGCCTCGGGCACTACCCTGTCGATCTTAAACTTGCGCCACGACGTCCACCTTTCAAAGTCCTTATACAGCTGCGCCTCCCGCCCGATCAGCATATTAGCCAGCAGCCAGTATGCCTTCTCCCACGCGGCGAACACGGCCGGCGTCATAGCCGGGCCTAGGACCTCTCCAAAGGCCCTGAGTAGGTACTTGCCGACGATCTCGTAGTGCTCCGGGTGGATGCCGAGCGAGCAGTGCTTGTTGCACATGCGCTCGAACTTGGGGATCAGCTCGCTGATGTGGTTGATTTTGGAGGCGAAGTTGAAGATGGCCGAGGTCAGGGCCCGCGGTTGCCGCCCATTCTTCTGGTTGACGATGTTGAAGTAGTTGTTAAGCTCCGGGTGGTCCCGCAGCATGTTCGTATAGAAGGTGGTTGTGACCTGCTCGCCGTGTTCCCGGAGGGTCGGGATAGTGTCCGTGACCAGTTTCAACTGCTGGTACGAGAGCGCCATGCTTCCTTTGTGTGAATCGATATGATTGGTAGCATCAAAGACAACGAATGGTGTGAAAAATATAGAATGAGGTCTCCTCCGTCGCGGAACCGGGTCGACCTGGTGTTTATAGACAGACGGGATAGACTGACCTGACTTTGTGTGGGGTTCCGGCTGTGACAAGCATGATCCATGGATGCTTTATCTTTGACCCCGCTCGCATCGCACCAACGCACCAGGCCTGATCAGCCCATTGTGGCTCAACGCCGTGGGTTGATGGATGCCAAGGTTGGACCACCGGCCGAGGACTCTACTGTGTGCTGGCGTCCAGGAGAGGATGACGTCGCTGATAACTGGCTTGCCTTCAACAACGGCTTGGGGGGCTACGTCGATGAGACGTGTGACGTTCCACTTATCGAGAGACCCGAAGACTGGGGTAAGAATGTCTAGAGTGCTACGTCGGCTAATGGATTGAGGGGCCGGTGATGCGATAATAGTGCTTCCGAGCAGTATAAGTGAACAAATAGTAGATAGGATTATAGCGAGTAGACTGTTAGTTCAAGTAGTTATAGGTTAGTTTAGGTACATGAGGTTGAAGTTCTAGTAGATTTACTCAACTGTATCGAGAAACTGAGGATGGATTTATTATATAGCTAGGTCTTTGAAGAGCACAATCACTAAAAACAGGTAATATAAGTAACTAATAGATCTTTAAATTTTATGTGAGGATGATGACAATTGGCAAATAGATGGTAGTTAATATGTAACGGTCTCAGGAGTGTATTGTAAGTATCTGATGACGACTCTACGAGTAGTTATAACTAAGCTTGGAGAAAGGAAGAAAAAGAAGAGAAAATGGCCAACGCGTCGCGATGGCTTCTGTCTGCCTAGATGGAGACTACGAATGAAAAGGGATAGGCGTGACGGAGTCGTAGTGGAATAGGGGTTGGCGCAATGGGGTCGTGATGGCGCCGTCGGCCGGGTGATGCTCAGGGGCTGCCGCGGGGTCCCCATCAGGGTCGGGGGTTGCCGAGGCCTCTGCAGGGCTCAGCCCGTTACATTACCCCCCTCCTCTCCCGGCGTTACGTCGTCTTCCATGATCTTCCCGTGGGCAGCCTCGTACCGGAACAGCTACGTTTGTTATAGTGCTAACGACCCATCTACACCAATCCCTAAGTGCGTGTCAGGGGTAGTCTCGGTTGGCCCAGAAACCATTGGTAGCTACACAACACAGCAGTACCAACGCGAGACTTGGATTCCGGGAAGGGGTCGTTTAATATTGTTTCTTAGCAAGCCCAACTGTCAGAGGTAATTATCTCATCGCCCTGGTATGTACCGGGTAATTCAAACTTTCTCGGCCAGTGACTCAACTTGAAGGCTCTGCAAATGAGAGCGGCACAAGAGCCATAGAAATCTGTTTTTGGGATTCAACCCGCTGACCCGTCGACACTCCAATTGCTGGTTAGAGTGTGAAAGCAGCCGAGCTTGCTTACCTAGCCCGCTTAAAGCAGCCGGAGCCTGGCCGGAGCCAATCGCGTAGGAGTGTAGTATTATTCTGGGAATAATTCACTCTTGCGCGCATAGCTCTGGCTCACCCACCAACCCAACTGCCTAGGTCCTTTGCATCCAAAGACGGTCTTCCCTGTGTAACTAGCGAGAATATCCAACTCGCGCGTGGATGGCTCAGGCTTGCCTCCAAACGGGGCTGAGCCAGGCGAGGATCAATATCCCTGTCTCGAGCTGACAAGCGACCCTGGCAGCCCGGTTACCGAGCCGAGCTCCTCTAGCACGACAAGGAATGTTTGGAATCATCTGCACAACTCGGCGACACTTGCTTGGCCCCGACGAGGATCTGGTTCCTTCAGCACGATGATAGGCTGGGTTGCGGGAAACCCCCAGTTGTGCCTCTTGCACGCATCGAGTTGAAGACATGGGATGGCACGACAATGACAGATCCATCGTGGCAGGGCTTTATGCCTTCCTCTATAAAGAGCGGAACAATTCACCTCATGTTCTCTTCATTTCTCCCATCAATGCCACACGCAACACTCGATAAGACATCACTTCACCATGGCTGCCATCCTTCGCAATCTCTTCCGCCGCAAGAAGCAGCCCCCAATGGTCTGCGCTGTGTCCCTCGACGACAACGGCCACCCCGTCGGCGACGATCCCAACCACCAGCACACTGCGGCCTGCTTCATCAACTTTGAGCCCCTCGCCCTCATCGAGCTGTTCCAGTCCCAAGGCTGCCAGGCCTGCCCCGAAGCTGTGCCTGGCATCCTCGAGGGCGCCAAGAACCCCAACGTCTTCCTTGTCACCTTCAACGTCAGCCTGTTCGACCACACCGGCTGGAAGGACACGTTTGCCAGCAGCACCTCGGACCAGCGGCATCGGGCCTACGCCACAAAGTGGCAGCGCAAGACGCTCTTTACGCCGCAGATCGTCGTCAACGGTGTGGCTGATTCCTCCGGCGCCGGCGGGGAGCGAGGCGTCGCCGACACCGTGCAGCAGGCCAGGACGGCGCAGGCGGGCCGATCATGGCACATCTACCTCGACGCCAACGACACGGATGTCAGGATCGACTCGGACGCCGGGATGGTGGAGAGGCATGATATCATCGTCATCATGTACCAGGCTGGCGATGAGAAGGTCAAGATTGGGAAGGGGCCGAACAAGGGCAAGAAGCTGGACCACCGCAACCGTGTGACGAATGTGGTCAAGATTGGGGAGTGGACTGGCGGGAATGTTACGGTTCCGCTCCCTGCGACTTTAATGAAGTCGGGTGAGAATGCCGTTGTCGTGGTGCAGGAGGGCGGTGCCGGAGGTGCGATTGTGGCTGTTGCGAAGGTCTGAAATTACTGGTTGATAATCAATACCATTTGTTAGCAACAACTTAGTCTATTGGTTCTTAGATACACTCTTGTTTCCAAACTGAGTCTCAGATTGTTCAGCGTCTTACACACTACCCTCGACCGGTCTCCCAAAGTCCTCTAGCTTCTCCTCCACCTCCATCATCTCCCGGATCTCGTCAAACAGCCGCTCCTCCTCCTCAGCCGAGAGCGGCAGCACCGGCAACCTCGGCAGACCGCCATATCCATGATACTTCTGCAGAATGGACTTGAACCCCGGGATGGCCCTCTTGGTGAGCGCCCAGTCGGCTCTAGCCAGCTGCTGCTGAGCGGCCCTGGCCTCCTCCACCCGCCCCTGCTCGGCCAGCCGATACACATTGACGCAGGCCCTCGGAAACACATTCGCAGCGCCGACAATGCCCCCATCACCACCGACCACCAACGCCGGCGTAATCGCGTCCGCAACGCCCGAAAAACACCTGTACTCCCCGCCCCTACCCATCTCCCCCACGGCCTCCGCAACCCGGGCCAACTTCCCCACGTTCCCGCACGTAAACTTCGTCCCTACAATCCCCCTCTCCTCCTTCGCCAACCCAACCAGCACATCCGAATCCAAATCCAACCCTGCCACCGCGCCCGGATAGTTGTACACCACCACCGGCAACACACTCCCCCGCGCGACCTCCCTAAAATACGCTTGTACCCCCTCTTTATC
>OUNM010153309.1_pt1 | contig 12083 bp, 7 predicted proteins | sample 1769961 | NCBI WGS metagenome assembly OUNM01 (sample SAMEA3914820, study PRJEB12502) | metagenome | biome: forest; material: soil | place: USA | collected 2012-03-12 | depth 0.3 m
GCCCTGGTGCAGGCGCACGACCTCGGCCACCTGGTCGCCGATGGTCATGACGGGGTTGAGGGCGGTCATCGGCTCCTGGAAGACCATGCCGATCCGCGCGCCGCGTATCCGACAGAGCTGGGCTTCGGAGAGAGCCGCCAAGTCCTGGCCCTCGAAGCGGATCGCGCCCGAGGCGTTGCCGCCGCGCGGCAGCAGGCCCAGGATGGAGAGGGCGGTCATCGACTTGCCGGAGCCGGACTCGCCGACCACGCCCAGCACCTGTCCCGCCTCCAGGGCCAGGGAGACGCCGCGCAGGATCGGCTTTTCGCCGATCGTCACCGAGAGGTTGTCGATCTCCAGCAGGGCCATGTCAGCGCTCCCCGTCCAGGCGCGGGTCCAGCCGGTCGCGCAGGCCGTCGCCCAGCAGGTTCAGGCCCAGAACGGTGATCACGATCGCCAAACCCGGGAAGATCGCCTGGAGCGGCGCGATGCTGATCAGGGTCTGGGCGTCGGCCAGCATCCGGCCCCAGCTGGCGGCGGGCGGCTGGGCGCCCAGGCCGATATAGGACAGGCCGGCCTCGGCGATGATCCCCAGCGAGAACTGCAGGGTGGCCTGGACGATCAGGATGCTGAGCAGGCTGGGCAGGATGTGCTCCCACGAGATCCGCGTCCGGCCCTTGCCGGCCGTGCGGGCGGCCAGGACGTAGTCACGGGTCCACAGCGACAAGGCCGCGCCGCGCGTCAGGCGGGCGAAGACCGGGATGTTGAACACGCCGATGGCGATCACCGCGTTGATCGCGCCGGGACCCAGCACGGCGGTCAGCAGGATGGCCAGGATCAGCGAGGGGAAGGCGAAGATCACGTCGTTGGTCCGCATGACCAGTTCGTCGATCCAGCCGCGCCGCGCCGCCGCCAGCAGGCCAAGGGGGACGCCGACGCCCGCGCCCAGCAGCACCGCCACCAGCGACACGGCCAGGGCGTTGCGGGCGCCGGCCAGGATCATCGACAGGGTGTCGCGTCCGAAGTGGTCCGCGCCCAGCCAATGGGCGGCCGAAGGACCTTGCAGGCGGTGCGGGATGTCGAAGGCGGCGACGTCGTAGGGCGTCCAGGCCAGCGAGCCCAGGGCGGCCAGCACGAACAGCGCCGCGATCGCCGCGCCGATCACGAGGCTGGCGGAACGGCGGCTCACGACTGGCTCCTTCCGCGCAGCCGGGGATCGACCAGCACATAGGCCACGTCGATCAGGAAGGTGGTGGCCACCACGGCGAAGACCAGCAGCATGACCACGCCCTGCACCACGATCAGGTCGCGCTGGGTGATGGCCTGCAGCACCAGCCGACCCAGGCCGGGCAGGAAGAAGACGTTCTCGATGATCACGCCGCCGGCCAGCAGGAACGGGAACTGCAGGCCCAGTATGGTCAGCAGCGGGATCAGGGCGTTGGGCAGGCCGTGCCGCCAGAGGGCCTGGCGCGACGACAGGCCCTTGGCGCGGGCGGTGCGCATATAGTCCTCGGCCAGGGTGTCGATCAGGGCCGAGCGGGTGACGCGGGCGATGATCGCCGCCTGGGGCACGGCCAGGGCCAGGGAGGGCAGGGTCAGGGCCTTGAGCGCTGGCCACAGCCCCGCGTCCCACCCCGGAAAACCGCCGGCCGAGAACCAGCGCAGACCCAGTGAGAAGGCCATGACCAGCAGCACGCCGAACCAGAAGTTGGGAACGGCCACGCCGATCTGGGTCAGGCCCATCACCGTGGTGTCGGCCGCGCCGCCGCGCCGCGCCGCCGCCAGGGCGCCGATCGGCGCGCCGATCAGCACCGACAGGACCAGGGCCGCCAGGGCCAGGGGCAGGGAGACGGCGAGGCGCTCGGCGACGAGCGCGGCCACCGGCGTCTGGTAGGTGTAGCTGACCCCCAGGTCACCGTGCAGCATCCCCAGCAGCCATGTGAGGTAGCGCTGCGGCGCGGGGCCTTCCAGGCCCATCTGGTGGCGCAGATTGGCCACGGCTTCGGGATTGGCGTTGAGGCCCAGCATGTAGGCGGCCGGATCGCCGGGCACGACCTGGATGATGGCGAACACCACGACGCTGGCGGCCAGCAGGGTCACGGCCATGACCGCCGCCCGCCCGCCCAGATAGGCCGCGCCGAAGCGGGTCAGCAGAACGACGAGACCGATGATCGCGGCCAGGCCGGCGACCAGGACGAGCGCGCCGCCGGCCCAGCTGCCCCTGGCGGGCGCGGAGGCGTCGGTTGCGCCCGGCGCGTCGAAATAGGCCGCGTGCAGGTCCACCGTCTGGGTTGGCGAATTGACCCAGAAGTCCTTCAGCCCCGCGTCGAAGACGCCCAGGCGCGGGAACTGGAACAGGAAGCCGTTGACCGCGTCGTCGGCGATCTTGCGTTGGATCTGCCGGAGGATGTCCGTGCGCTGGGCTTCGTCCGTGGTGGCCTTCAACGCCTCCATCAGGCCGTGGAAGGCGTCGCTGTGATAGCCGAAATAGTAGCCGGCCTTGTCGTAGATGCCGTAGTCCATCGGCTCGGCGTGGCTGACGACGCTGAGGTCGAAGGCGTGGCGGCCATAGACCTGGTCCAGCCACTGGGCCCATTCCAGGTTCTCGATCCTGACCTTGATCCCCACCGCCGCCAGCTGCGAGGCGGCGATCTCGCCGCTGCGGCGGGCGTAGTTGGGCGGCGGCAGCTTCATGGTCAGGGTGAAGCCGTTCGGATAACCGGCCTGCGCTAGAAGCGCCTTGGCCCTGGCCAGGTCGTGTGGATAGAGGCCGGTCAGATCGACATAGGCGGCGTTCTGCGGCGGGAAGTGGCTGCCGATCGGCGTACCGTAGCCGTACATGGCCGCGTCGATGATCGCCCGACGGTCCAGGGCGTGCTGGATGGCTCGGCGCACCCGCACGTCGGCCAGCGGACCGCTGCGGCTGTTCATCGCCAGGATCACCTCGCCCTCGCTGGAGGCGGCGATCACCTTCAGCGACGGATCGGCGCGCAGCTGGGCCAGGTTCTCGGGGGCCGGATAATCGGGGAAGGCGTCGACGTCGTGGGTCTTGATCGCGGCGAAGGCGGCGGCCGGATCGGCGATGAACTTGAAGGTCACCTGGCGCAGCTTGGCCGGTGCGCCCCAGTAGCCGTCGTTGCGGACCAAGGTTACCGCGTCACCGCGTCGCCAGCCGGCGAACCGGAACGGACCGGTGCCGACGGGCGCCGTGGCCAGCGAGCCGGCCGATTTCGGCGAGACCATCACCGAGTCGCCCAAGGCCAGGACGTAGAGCAGGTTGCTGTCGGCCTGGGCCAGATGCAGGCGCACCGTGCGGGGATCGACGACCTCGACCTGGCGGATGACGCTCAGCGCCTCCTTCTGGACGTTGGTGGAGGTCGGCGCGAGGGCGCGGTCCAGGCTGAACTTGACGATGCCCGCATCGAAGGGCGTGCCGTCCTGGAAGCGCACGCCGCTCCGCAGGTGGAAGGTGTAGGTCAGGCCGTCGGGCGCGACCTCCCACCAGGTGGCCAGCAGCGGCTTGATCGCCCCGTCGCGGTCCAGCCGCACCAGGCCCTCGAAGATGTTGCCGTAGACGACCTCGTCGGTGGCGACCGCCGCGCCCGAGGTGGGATCGAGGTTCGGCGGCTCCAGCTGCAGGGCCAGGGTCAGGTTGTCCTTGGCCGCGGCCGGCGCGGCGACGCCCAGCAGGATGAGCGTCAGGGCCGCGAGGACCGCGCCGAAGAGCCGGGGCAGTCTCACGCCAGGGCCGCCAGTCGGCGCTCGACGCGCGCGCGGGCCTTGGCCGCCTCGCTCGGCAGGCCCAGGCGGTCATAGACCTGCGCCAAGATGCGGTTCAGCGGCACGCCGTCGGGATCGAAGGCGCGGCGCAGCTCCAGGGCCTGCTGCGCCTCGTTCAGGCGGCCGGCGCGGATCGCGGCGTCCAGGGCGATCTGCTCGAAGAAGTCGCGCTGGGCGTGGCTGCCGCCCACCTCGATCAACCGGGGCAGGGCGGTGCGCAGGCCCTGGACGGCGGCCTCGTGGTCGCCGCGCGCGTGGGCGACCAGACCCTCGGCGGCGGGCAGGGCGGCGTCGCGCCAGGCCCCGCGGGTCAGGGCCGGCGCGGTGGTCGCCATGCGGCGCACGGCGGCCAGCAGAGCGTCCGCTTCGGCTCGCCCGGCGCGCGCTAGGCCGTACAGATACTGCAGGGTCAGGAACGGCTGGACCACGTCCTCGCCGCGCTGGACCAGGTGGTCGGCGACGTCGCTCCAGCGTTCGCCCACATCGACGCCGGCCAACTCCAGCCGGGCCAGCAGCGAGACCGCGCCGACCTGGTCCTGGGAATAGTCCTTCTCCTGGGTCCAGCAGTGCTGGTCATAGGCGGACACGGCGTCGTCGAACCGGCCCTGGCTCAGATAGAACAGGGCCAGGTGCCACCACAGATGGGTGTCCATGAACGAGTTCAGGCCCGTCCAGGTGTCGCGCGCGCCTTCCAGGAACTGCGCGCCCTCGTCGATGCGGCCCTTCGTCAGCATCACATGGGCCAGGGCGTGCTGGGCCCAGGGCTCCTTGCGCTTCAACGACAGGGCCCGCCGCGCCGAGGTCTCGGCCTCGTCCAGCAGGTGGCACTGCTCGTAGGCGAAGGCCAGCATGCCGTGCAGGTGCGGATTGCCGGCGTTGGCCTCGGCCACGCCGGCCGCCGCGCGCAGCATGGCGGCGAAGTCGCCGCGATTGAAGGCGTGGTACTGGCGCAGCTTCAAGATCAGCAGGTCGTTGGGCCAGGCGGCCAGGATCATGTCGGCGATCGTCTCGGCGCGGGCGATGTCGTCGTCGAACCAGGCCAGCAGGAAGTCCACGACGGCCTGTTCGCGCGGGTGGGCGTTGGCGCGGGCAGCGTGGGCCCGGGCGACATAGGGCGCGGCCCGGCCCGGTCCCTCCGGCGACTCCAGCAGCAGCCACAGGACGCCGGCGTAGGCGTTGAGCAGGGCGCTGTCGGGGTGGGCGTCGGCGGCGGCCAGCACGCCGGCCGCCCGGGTCTCGTAGGCCAGGAAGCCGCCCACGAAATCGTCCACCGCCGCCAGGGCGGCGTCGGACGAGACGGTGACGGGATTGCCCAGGGAGTCGACGCGCATGGAGATACTCTAGTCGGCGAAGGCGGGCGCGCCAGACATAGCGCGCCCTTTCGCGTTACTTGGCCGGATGGGCGGCCAGAAAGGCGGCGACGTCGTCGGCCGTCCGCTGCGGAATCTCCACCTGCGGCAGGTGGCCGACCTTGGGATAGATGATCAGCTGGGCGCCGGGGATGGCGTCGGCGAACTTGTGGGCGCTGGCGACCTCGATCAGCGGATCGACCTCACCCCACAGCACCAGGGTCGGGGCCTTGATCGTGGCCAGCGTCTCCTTGGTCGCCTGGCTGTGCTTGCCCGGCTGGATCGACATCAGGATGGCGCGATGGCCTGGGGCGCGCTGCAGCTCGGCCCAGCGGTCGATGAAGGCGTCGGTGATCACGGCCGGATCGCCGACCTCGCCGCGCAGACCCGAGCGGATCAGCGGCTTGTTGTCGATCGAGCGCAGGAAGGCCCGGCCCCAGGAGTACTTCAGCAGCTTGAAGGCCAGGGGCGGCTTCTTCAGCGTCTCGGCGGGCCAGCCGGCGGCGTCGGCCAGGATCAGGGCGTCGATGCGGTCGGGATAGCGCACGGCCGTCTGCCAGGCCACGCCGCCGCCCATCGAGTTGCCGGCGATGGCGAACCTGGGCAGGGCCAGCTTGGCGGCCAAGGCGTCGATCAGGTCGGCATAGCCGTCGCCGCTGGCGACATAGCCGGCCGGGGCGCGGGTCAGGCCGTGGCCCGGCAGGTCGACGGTGATGATCCGGTAGCGGTCGGAAAGGCGCGCGACCCAGCCGTCCCACGAGAAGTGGGAGTCGCCAAAGCCGTGGACCAGCACCAGCACCGGACCGTCGGCCTTGCCCTGATCCTTGTAGTGCAGGTGAACGCCGCCCGGCAGGTCGGCATAGTGCGAAGCCGCCGTGGCGTATTTGGCCTCGAGCTTTTCATAGGGGATGTCGGGACCGCGCAGCAGCAGCCAGCCGACAAAGCCGGCGACCACGACGAGCGCGATCAGCCCGCCCAGCACCGACAACAGGATCTTGATCATCGAACTTGCTCCACGACGAACGGTCGGCCTCTTCGCCACCGGCGAAGAGGCCTTCGGGTCTTAGTACTTCAGGCTGGCGCGCACGCCCCAGGTCGCCGGCTCGCCGGGGGCGGCGATGTCGATGTAGGGCAGGAAGAAGTTGCGGGTCAGGTCGTACTTCTCGTTGAAGACGTGGCGGCCGAACAGGCTGACGGCCCACGGTCCGGTCGACGGCGTTAGGGTGAGGCTGGCGTTGGCCAGCCAGTAGGAGTCGACGTTGTAGCGCGAGCCCAGCAGCAGCGGCTTGGTCTCGTCATGGAAGGCGTAGTTGGCCTCGGCCTCCACCTGGTAGGCGCCCAGCGACCAGCTGTAGGAGGCGTCGCCGCCGTAGCTGAGCGGCGGGAAGCCGACCTTGGCCCCGGTGCGGCTCACATAGACGGCGTGGCCCGCCGCGGTGCTGGCGGCGATGTCGAGGTCGTTGGTGTACTTGTCGAACTTGCCGGTCTTGTAGCCCAGCGACTGGCCGATCCGCAGGGCGGGGGTCGGACGCCAGGTCAGCTCCAGTTCGCCGCCGTAGATGTGCGATTTCTGGGCGTTGACGATGGCGCCGATCGGGCCGTTGTTGATGTCGTAGATCGCCGACTGAACCTGCTGGTTCTTGTAGTCGTAGTAGAAGACCGAGCCGTTCAGCTGGACGGTGTTGCCGGCGAAGCTGGACTTGAAGCCGGTCTCGTAGGCCCACAGGGTCTCGGGCTTGAAGCCGTCGACGGCCGAGGCGTCGCCCACGTTGTACGAGGTGAAGCCGCCCGACTTCGTGCCCTTGCTGGCGCTGGCGTACAGCAGCACGCCGTCCACGGGGCGGTATTCCAGGCCCAGCTTGCCGGTCAGGGTCTTGTTGTGCAGTTCCTTGTCGGCCGTGGGGCTGAAATTGGTCGGCGGCGCACCGGGAGCGAAGACGCCGGCGGTGACGAAGTCGAACTGCTGGCGCTTCTCGTCCTCGCCGCGCAGGCCGCTGATCAGCTTCAGCTTGTCGGTGAACGCGTATTCGACCTGGCCGAACAGCGAGCCCGAACGGACCTTCTGGTTATAGCTGGTCCGGGTGTCGAACAGCAGCGACTGGTAGAAGTCCGAATAGAAGGCCTCGTCCAGGGTCTCGCGCGAATAGTAGGCGCCGACCAGCCATTGCAGCGGGCCCTCGCTCTTCGACGAAGCCCGGACCTCTTGCGAGAAGACCTTGGCGTCGGTGTCGAAATAAGTCCCGGCATAGGCGTAGGCCGAGGCGTCCCAGTCGTTGTATTCCTTGCGGTGCAGGCGCTCGTACGAGGTGATCGAGACGACGTCGACCACGTCGTTGCCGCCGTGGGCGCGCAGGCTGACACCGCTGCTGTCGGTGTCGTGGAACGGCTTGGCGTTGGTGGCGATGCCGGTCAGGCCGGCGAAGGCGGCCGAACCGCCCCAGCCGGTAGCCTTGCGATCCGTGTCGGCCGGGATCGTGGGCAGGCTGCTATTGTAGCTCAGCGGATTGAACAGATAGAGGCCGGTCGGCTCGGACTTGTCGCGGCCGTAGTGGGCGCTGAGCAGGAAGTCGACCTTGTCGCTGGGTTGCCAGGCCAACTGGCCGCGCACGCTGGTGCTGTCCTTGTCGCCCAGCTTCTCGCCGGTGGTGCGGTTCTTCTGCCAGGCGCCGCCCTGGTCGGTGACGAAGGCCAGGCGGCCCTGCAGGGCGTCGCCGATCGGTCCCGAGACATAGCCCTCGGCCTTGAAATGCTCGTGGCTGTCATATTCGGCGGTGATCCCGGCCGCTTGGGTGGTGGTCGGCCGGTTGGTGATGAAATTGATCGCGCCGCCGGTGGTGTTGCGACCATACAGCGTGCCTTGGGGGCCGCGCAGCACTTCCACCCGGGCGATGTCGAACAGCAGGCCCTGGGTCTGGGCCTGGATCGGGTAGGCCACTTCATCGACGCTGACGCCGACGGTCGAGGAGTTGTTCGAGGCGTAGTCGTCGAAGCCGACGCCGCGCAGGCGGAAGCTGGGCTGGCCGCTGCCGAACTGAGGGGTGATTTCCAGGCTGGGCGTGGCGTACTGCAGCTGGTTGACCGTGGCGACGCCGCGCGCGACCAGCTGGTCGCCGGAGATCACCGACAGGGCCACGCCCACGTCCTGGGCCGACTGTTCGCGACGCTGGGCGGTGACGATCACCTGCTCGACTTCGCTGTTGTTGGTCGCCTGGGCGTAGGCCCCGGCCGCGAAGGCCGTGGCGACCGCGCCGGTGGCGGCCCCGATGAAAAGGCGCTTGATCATGGAACTATCCCCTGTGTCGACGTTGCATGATCTTCGTCACGGCGAAACGTCGGTTTCAATCTCCATCAACACCTATCGAGTTAGTGGGTATTGAAAACCGAGTTTTTCTGGCCTTATCGTCAAGCTTCTCTATCGGCGCGAAAGCCAAGAAAACATTGGGGTTGTGCGCGCTCCTGGTCTGCAACTCGCGGGCGTCGGCGCGCCATCGCTCCTGCGATGGGGAAAACAAAATCTCACGGGACGGCCAGGATTTCGAGGCCGCTCCTAGGGCGTCTCGCGGGGTAGGCCGCGGCGACGCCTCACGGACACGAGGAACCGATGCCCAACGCCAACGCCCAGACTCTCGACGCCTACTGGATGCCTTTCACCGCCAATCGCCAGTTCAAGGCCGACCCGCGCCTGCTGGCTTCGGCGCGCGGCATGTACTACGCCGACCCGGACGGTCGTCAGGTTCTGGACGGCACGGCGGGGCTTTGGTGCGTCAACGCCGGTCATGGCCGGGTCGAGATCGCCGAGGCGGCGTCGCGGCAACTGCTCGAGCTGGACTACGCGCCGTCCTTCCAGATGGGCCATCCCGTGGCCTTCCAGTTCGCCGACGCCCTGGCGGCGATCGCGCCGGGCGGGCCCGAGGCGGGCCTGGACCGGGTGTTCTTCGCCAACTCCGGGTCCGAGGCGGTCGACAGCGCCCTGAAGATCGCCCTGGCCTATCAGAGGGCGGTGGGGCAGGGGACGCGCACCCGGCTGATCGGGCGCGAACGCGGCTATCACGGCGTGGGCTTTGGCGGCATCTCGGTGGGCGGGCTGGTCAACAACCGCCGCGCCTTCCCGACCCTGAACGGCGCGGACCACCTTCGCCATACCCATGACCTGGAGCGCAACGCCTTTTCTCGCGGCCTGCCCGAACATGGCGCGGAGCTGGCCGACGATCTCGAGCGGCTGGTGGCGCTGCACGGCGCGGAGACCATCGCGGCGGTGATCGTCGAGCCCGTCGCCGGCTCGGCCGGCGTATTGCTGCCGCCGGAGGGTTATTTGGAACGCCTGCGGGCGATCTGCGACCGCCACGGGATCCTGCTGATCTTCGACGAGGTGATCACCGGCTTCGGCCGATTGGGGACGCCGTTCGCCGTGGACTATTTCGGGGTCGTGCCCGATCTGGTCACCACCGCCAAGGGCATCACCAACGGCGCGATCCCGCTGGGCGCGGTGTTCGCCAGCCGCAGGGTGCACGACGCCCTGATGACCGGGCCGGAGGCCGCGATCGAGTTCTTCCACGGCTACACCTATTCCGGCCATCCGGTCGCCTGCGCGGCCGGCCTGGCGACGCTCGACATCTATAGGCGCGAAGGCCTCCTGACGCGCGCCGCGCGAACCGCCGAGGCGTGGAGCCAGGCGATCCACGGTCTGCGGTCCTCGCCCCATGTCATCGACATCCGCACGATCGGTCTGATGGCCGGCGTCGAGCTGGCGCCGCGGCCGGGCGAACCGGGCAAGCGGGCCTACGAGGTCTTCACCGATTGCTTCCGCAACGGTCTGCTGGTGCGGGTGACGGGCGACATCGTCGCCCTGTCGCCGCCGTTGATCGCCGAGGCCGCCTATATCGACGAACTGGTCGACAAGCTCGGCGCGGCCTTGGCGCGGGTCGCCTGACGGCCCGCCCCCACGGGAAACAGCGAGCTTTTGGTCGAGCAACGTCGTAGATCCAAATTAAAAGCAGGATTGACTGTATATTGATGCGTTTCTAAGGTCCGGCCGATCGCTCATCGAGAGCGGCGGGAGGAAAGAGACGTGGCCAACCTGTTCGATCGACGGGCTGTGATGTTGGGCGGAGCGACGGCGGCGGGGATGGCGGCGTCCTCGACCCAGGCCGGAACGGCCCAAGGCGGCGTGCACAGGCCCGCCGCGCGACCCGGCTTCCTCTGGGGTTCGGCCGGGGCGGCCTACCAGATCGAGGGCGGCAACTACGCCAGCGACCTGTGGGTGATGGAGCACGTCAAGCCGACCATCTTCAAGGACCCGTCGGGCGACGCCGCCGACAGCTACAACCGCATCTGGGACGACATCGCCCTGGCCGCGTCGCTGGGCTTCAACACCCACCGCTTCTCGATCGAATGGTCGCGGATCGAGCCCGAGCCGGGCCAGATCTCGCTGGCGGGGATCGCCTACTACCGCCGGGTGCTGGAGACGATCCGCAAGCACGGCATGACGCCGTTCGTCACCTACAACCACTTCACCACGCCGCGCTGGTTCGCGGCGGCGGGCGGGTTCGAGACGCGCGACAACATCCCGGCGTTCGTCCGCTACTGCACGATCGTCACCCAGCACCTGGGCGACCTGATCGGCGTGGCCTCGACCTTCAACGAGCCCAATCTCGGCGCTCTCGTCAGCTGGTCGCCGGCCGTCAGGCCGCTGCGGCCCTATATCGAGATGTCCAAGAAGGCGGCGGCCCAGGCGATTGGCGCGCCGGCCTGGTCGCCGCCGGTGCTGGGCGACTTCCGCGTCCAGCAGCCGATCATGATCGAGGCCCACGAGCGGGCCCACGAGGCGATCCGCAAGACCTCGAACGACCGCTACCCGGTGGGCGTGACCCTGTCGCTGAACGACGACCGCGCGCCGCCGTCCGGACCCAGCGACGTCGAGGCCAAGCGCGCGCAGGTGATGCTGCCGTGGCTGGCCGCCCAGGGCGACTTCATCGGCGTGCAGAACTACACCTGGACCGAGGTCGGTCCCGACGGCGACCTGCCGACGCCCAAGGGTGTGGAACTGAGTCAGATGGGCTATCCCGCCGCGCCCGAGGCGCTGGAGGCGGTGATCCGCACGGTGGCCGCCCACACCAGGAAGCCGATCTATGTGACGGAGAACGGCGTCGCCACCGAGGACGACAGCCGCCGCGTGGCCTTCATCGACAAGGCCGTGCCGGGGGTCTTCAACTGCCTGCGCGACGGCGTCGACGTACGCGGCTACATCCACTGGTCGCTGCTCGACAACTGGGAATGGTTCTCGGGCTACGGGCCCAAGTTCGGCCTGGTCGCGGTCGACCGCACGACCTTCAAGCGCACCCCCAAGCCCAGCGCTCGCCATCTGGGCGCGATCGCCCGGAAGGGCCTGCCGGCCGGCCTGAAGAGCCGCTGAGGAGTTCGCCCATGTTGAAGCGTTCTGTCGGACTCCTGCTGATGACCTCGACCCTGACGACGGCCGGCGCGGCCCTGGCGCAAACCACCGATCCCGATGCTCGCGCGCCCGATCCTCGCGCCAAGGCCATGGTCGACGCCATGACCCAGGACGAGCAGATCGGCCTGCTGCGCACCCAGGCCGGCTTCGGCCTGCTGTCGCTGGGCGTTCCGCTGCCGCCGTCGATCCCCGAAAGCATGCGCAAGGCCACGCCGCCCGGCGCCCTGGGCTCGGCCGGCTATGTGCCGCCGGTCGACCGCGTGGGCATGCCGGCCCAGCAGATGTCGGACGCCAGCCTGGGCGTCGGCAATCTGGGCGGCTTCCTGCGGCGCGGCGACGAGGCGACCTCTCTGCCGGCCACCCTGGCCCTGGCGGCGACGTTCGATCCGGACCTGGCCCAGGCGGCCGGCGACATGCTGGGCGCCGAGGCCCACGCCAAGGGCTTCAACATCCAGCTGGCCGGCGGCGTCAACCTGACCCGCGAGCCGCGCAATGGCCGCAACTTCGAATATGCCGGCGAAGAC
>OUNM010907681.1_pt1 | contig 12076 bp, 8 predicted proteins | sample 1769961 | NCBI WGS metagenome assembly OUNM01 (sample SAMEA3914820, study PRJEB12502) | metagenome | biome: forest; material: soil | place: USA | collected 2012-03-12 | depth 0.3 m
ACCTGCACCTGCACCTCCACCTGCACCTGCACCTGCACCTGCACCTGCACCTGCACCTGCACCTGCACCTGCACCTGCACCTGCACCTGCACCCGCACCTGCACCCGCACCCGCACCGGCTCCAGCACCCACACCAGCACCTTCTCCCGCTCCTGCACCTGCACCAGCCCCGACGCCAGCTCCAGCGCCATCACCTGCTCCCGCCCCCGGCGCGGCACCGCAGATCGGCGGCTGCGATGTCTTCCCGGCCACCGCCGTGTTCAACACGCGCATCGACGACGCGCAGCGCTTCCCCGTGCACGCCAGCAGCGCGACCTGGATCAACAACATCGGCGGCACGCGCGCCTTCCACCCCGACTGGGGCACCAACGACAACCAGCAGCAGACGGCCGACTACTACGGCATTCCTTACAACGTCGTCGACGGCACCAGTGCCACCACCACCTGGCCCACGGTCGCCTTCAATCCCACCGATCCGCGCGCCGGCAGTGGCGACACCGCGCCTGACGAGAGCGACTGCGCAGTGCCCGCGATGGACGGGGGCTACTCTCTGGTTCGCAACTGCACGACGCTGACTGCGCCCAACCGGCGCTTCCCCTTCCCGCGCGACAACCTCATCAAGGCCGAGGCCGGCGCCTGCAATGACGCCCAGCAATGCGGCGACCGCCATGTCCTCGTCGTCGAGCAGGGCAGTTGCCGGCTGTGGGAGAGCTATGCCAGCTACCAGCTCAATGGCCAGTGGTACAGCTACTCGACGGCCGCCTGGGACATGAAGACCAACGCCATGCGCCCCGACACCTGGACCTCGGGCGACGCCGCCGGCCTGCCCATGCTGCCGCTGCTGGCCCGGGCTGCCGAAGCCAGCGCCGGCGAGATTCGCCACGCCCTGCGCGTCACGCTGCGCGACAGCGTGCTGGCCCGCAGCCATGTCTGGCCCGCACGCCACGACGCGGGTGGCGCCACCACGGGCGGCGTGCCCTTTGGCGCCGTCATGCGCCTCAAGGCCAGCTTTGTGCCGCCGGCCTCCTGGAGCACCCAGGCCAAGGCCGTCGCGGTGGCCATGCAGCGCTACGGTCTCTATGTGGCCGACATCGGCTCCGACCTCTATGTGCAGGGCGAGCCGAACGCGCAGTGGCAGGACGGCAGCATCTCCAACCTGAAAACGCTCAAGGCCTCGGACTTCGAGTTCGTCGACATGGGCGCGATCACGCGGGACAGCCGGTTCAGCGCGGACTCCTTCCGGGCCAGCTGGTAGGCCCGGCCTGAAACCCGGCAAAAGAGGCGCTTTCGGCCGACCACTCATCCCGAATTCAGACCACTCGTCCCGCCCGGCATCGCGCCGGTGTGGAAGGCCTGGAGGGTGCGGCAGGGGCTGAATACCGTGGCGGTATTCGACATCCCGAGCACCGCCCATGACGCACTCCTCCCCCTGGCGCCGACGCCACCTCTTCGGCTTCGCCGCCGCCCTGCTGACCCTGTTCGCGGCCCCCGCGCATGCGCTACCCGACGCGCAGGTCGTGATCAGCGTGACGACCAATTCGACGGACATGCCCGCCTTCGACCACGTGAAAGTCGTGCGCATGCCGATCGGCTCCCAGACTTCGGGGTCGGCCTATGACCTGCCACCCCTGCTGCGCGGCGGCGTCTCGACCAACACCCTGGTCTTCGGTCGCAACCTGCCGGCCGGCGAGTACGAGATCAACGCCTTGCGGCAGACCACCCGAGGCAAGATCGTCGAGTTGAACGGCGACAGCCGCCGCATCATTGGCCACTTCGTCGTCGCCGACGGGCAATCGGTGGATCTCGGGCGCCTGGTGGCCACCGGCGTCAACGATCGCGTGATGGTGGGCCGCAGCCGCAGCGTCACCGACAACCGGGCCTTGCTACAGCGCCACGAACCCGGCCGCTGGGCCGATTTCCTGGCGGCGTCCAAGGGCGCGGCACCGGTGCGCGGTTGGCTGCAGGAGCCGGACGTCGAGGACCAGGCGGAGGCCTATGCCTTCGAGCGCCCCCTCGGCTTCCAGCGCCCCACCGAGGGCGCCGATGGCCGCATGGTGGCGGCCAGCCACATGGGTTCGGTGCTGGTGCGGGGTCGCAAGGGCGGTTGGTCGCTGCTGCGCAGCGGCCGGCTTGAGAGCCTGCACCACGCCTTGCCCGTGGACACGCCGGACACGGCCCTGGTGGCGGTGGGCGAGCTGGGCTTGATCCTGCGCCAGCCCGCGGGCGACCCCGAGCTCCATGTCGTGGACCCCGGTGACCTGCCGCAGGCCAATCTGCGTTTCATCGCCGGCGGCGCATCCACCGGCTGGTATGTGGCTGTGCACCAGGGCAAGAAGATGTGGATCATGAAATCGGCACGGCTGGAGGCCGGCCACTGGACGACGGTGCGCGAGATCGATGCCAGCCCGCTGTTCCGCGACGGCGCCAGCGTGGTCTGGCTGTGGCGCACCGCCCAGGGCCTGGCCTACGCACTGCCGCGCGGGCCCATCGCGCGGCTCGACTTCGCCACCGGCCAATGGACCGAGCACCGCACACCCTTGGGCTATCCCATGCTCGCTTTCGAGCCGGGTCCCAACGGCCGCCTGATCGCGGCGACGGGCTCATCCGTCGGCATCGTGGGCGAGCAACCGCAGATCCACCGCAGCCTGGACGACGGCGTCACCTGGCAGCAACTGCCCGCGATGCCTGCCGACTTCCCCAAGTCGCGCGGCACGCCTCGCAATATGGCAGACGGCAGCATTGCCGTGGTGACCGGCGGGCTCGAAGCCAAGGCCCTGCAAGTCAGCGCGGACGGCGGCGCGAGCTGGCAGCGACGCCCGCTGCCCTCCGCCGGCAGCCGCCTCCACGCCCTACCCTCGGGCCTGCTGATCGCCGAGGCACCCATCAGCTGGCTGGACCTGGACGTGTCCACGGACGGCGGGCAGACCTGGAAGAACAGCGAGCACGGCACCTTCGACCTGCCGACCTACAAGGCCCAGAAGGACAAGGCCAAGGCGCCATGAGCCGGAGCATCTTGCCTTCCTAGAATCCCGGCCTCATCAAGACCAGAAGGCGGGAGATTCCATGGTGCAACGGCGAAGCGTGCTGGCTCGGTTGTCGGCGGGGCTCGCCGCCATGGCTTCAGGCCTTCCAGACCAGACCCACGCCGCACCGAATGGCGCGACGGCGGGCCGCGCGGGCATCCACCCCTGGCTCGAAGTGGGCGACAGCGTGGTGGCCGACGTCATCGCCGATGGCAAGGCCGTCGCGCATCTCGACCACAAGGCCATCCAGCCCGGCCTGCAGAAAACGCCCGCGCTGGTGATTGCACTGCCCGCCGGCTTGAAGCGTCTGCGACTCAAGGGCAAGGCCACCAGCGGCGGCAAGACCACGGCCTTCGACAAGACCTGGAAGGTGCGCGACATGGCGCCGTTTTCTGCGCCGCTGTACGACACCAGCAAGCCCTGGATCGAGCGCGTGCGCGGCCTGGCCGCCAAGCTCGAAGAAGGCGGGGTTGTCGTCAAGCCCGGCGATGCCGGCGCCAAGAAGAAGCCCGCCAAGGCCGCCTTCGCCGACCTGGAGAAGGCTCTCGGCGTGCCACTGCCCGCGGCCGTCAAGGTGCTGGGCGACTGGCGCATCGAGGTCGGCGATTCCCATTTCCTCGCGGCCGCGGACATGCGCAAGGTGAGCGACCTGCTGCTGGGCTCATGGGGCTACAAAAGCAAGGGCTCCGACGGTCTCGACCGCATCCTGTCGCCCGCCGTGCGCGCCCGCTACGACCGCAGCCTGGCCGTGTTCGAGGAAGTGGGCGACGGCCTGGGCGCCCTGGCCTGGGACCCGGCCGGCGTCACGCCCGGGGAGCGGCCCAACACCTGGGGTGATGAGGGCAACCCCGGCGCCCAGCCCGGTGCGCCGGGCGAAGGGGTTTGGTACTGGCTGCACCAGGAACACCTCGTCAAGCCGGAGCTGCTGCTCGATGACGACTACCGCCCCAAGTCCGCCGAGGCCGCAATGACGAACGTGTTCCAGCGCTTTGCGCTGTCCGACGTGGACCCGCGCGAGACCGAGGACGAGTTGCTGGTGGACAGCGCCAACCCGCGCCCCAACCTGCTGCAGCTGCACTTCGACGGCCCCGGACAGCCGCGCCTGTGGCTGCGCAGCTACGACCACCACTACAGCCTGTACTAGCAGGGCCTGGCGCAGCTCTTCAGCCGAGCGCCCGCCAGCGGCTCAGGCCTCGGGCGGCGATGTGCGCCAAGCCGCCTCGAGATCGCTGTAGGGCGAGGAACGGTTGGCACCGCTGCAGGCATTGAAGCGCTCGACCCACCAGTGGAGACGGCACCAGCACCGCATAGGCCGGTGAGCCAGCAGAACGGCAGGCACCAGCAGCACGTGAGGCCAGGCCGTCAGCGTTCACCCGGCGCGCGGTCGGCCTGGGCCGCCAGCAGCGCATCCACCGCGGCGTAGTGCACCGGCTTGACGAGATGGTGGTCGAAGCCGGCTTCCAGCGAACGCTCGCGGTCGCCCTGCTGGCCCCAGCCGCTGGCCGCGATCATCAGCGCCTCGCGCCCCCACGGCGTCTGGCGCACCTTGCGGCACAGCTCATGGCCGTTCAGCCCCGGCATGGCGATGTCCACCAGCATGGCCTGGGGCTGGAAGGCCTCGGCCATGGCCAGCGCCGCGAGGCCATCGCCAGCCGTTCTGACCTCGTGGCCGCTCATGGCCAGCAGTTCCGACAGACTCTCCGCGGCATCGGCGTTGTCGTCGGCCACCAGCACCCGCAGGCCCATGCCCGTGGCGCCGGCCTGCACGGCAGCGGCGGGCGCCGGCTGCAGCACCGCGTGCGTGGCCAGCGGCAGCCGCACGACGAACTCGCTGCCCTGGCCCGCGCCGGCACTGCGGGCCTCGACGCTGCCGCCGTGCCTCTCCACCAGCTGCCGCACCAGCGTCAGGCCGATGCCCAGGCCGCCGCCCACCTGGTCATGCGAGCGCTGCACCTGGGCAAACATGTCGAACACGCGCTCCAGCATGTCGGGCGCGATACCGATGCCGTCGTCGCGCACCGTCACCACCGCCATCTCGGCCTCGCTGCGCAGGCTGACCTCGATGTGGCCGCCCTGCGGCGTGAACTTGGCGGCGTTGTTGATCAGGTTGGACAGCACCTGGATGAGGCGCGTCTCGTCGGCCTCCACCACGCAATCGCGCTCGGGCAGCTGCGCCACCAGGCTGTGGCCGGCCTGCGCCACGCCGGGGTGGCTGGTCTCCACGGCCTGGCGCACGATGCCCTTCAGCGACAGCGGCTCGCGCTTGAGCTCCACGATGCCGCGCGTCAGGCGCGACAGATCCATCAGGTCGTCGATGAGGCGAACCATGTGGGCCATCTGCCGCTCGATGATGTCGCCGCTGGATTCGAGGATGCGCTCGTCGTGGCGCGCGCGGCGCTGCAGCGTCAGCGCGTTGCGGATGGCCGCCAGCGGGTTGCGCAGCTCATGCGCCAGCGTCGCCAGGAACTCGTCCTTGGCCTGGTTGGACTGCGCCAGCGTCTGCGCCAGCTCGCGGTACTTGGCCTCGCTGGCCCGCAGCGCGGCATCGGCCGTCTCGCGGTCCGTCACGTCGGCGCCCTCGACGAAGATGCCCGTCACGCTGCCGTCGCGGCCCTTGATGGGCTGGTAGACGAAGTCCACGAAGCGCTCGGCGCCCGGCTCACCCGGGCTGCCCTGGTAGCTGAACCTGGCTCCCTTGGCGATGTAGGCCTCGCCGCTGGCGTAGACACTGTCCAGCAGCAGCTGGTAGCCCTGCTCCACCGCTTCCGGCAGCGCCTCGGCCACCGTCTTGCCCACCACATCGCGGCCGCCCACCAGCTTGCGGTAGCTGGGGTTGGCGATCTCGAAGCGGTGGTGGGCGCCGCTGAGCAGGGTCATGAAGGACGGCGCCTGCTCGAACAGCTGCCCCAGCTGGTCGCGCTCCGCGGCCATGCGCTGGGTGGCCAGCACCTGTTCGGTCGTCTCGGTGCACACCACCAGCACGCCGCCGATGCCATGCGGGCTCAGCTCGTCGTCGATGGGGCTGTAGCTGTAGGTCCAGTACACGTCCTCACGCCGGCCATGCCGCGTGATGGGCACCAGGTGGTTCACATTCCACGTCGCGCCGCGGCCTTCACGCACCTGCGCTATCTGCGGGCCGATGATGGGCCAGATCTCCTCCCACACCTCGCGCGCCGGCCGGCCCAGCGAGCCCGGGTGGCGCTCCGGGCCAATGCACTCGCGATACGCGTCGTTGTAGAGGCAGGCGTTCTCGTCGCCCCACCAGATGTACATCGGGTGGCCGGTGTTCAGGATCAACCGCACCATGGCCCGCAGGGCCTGCGGCCAGGTCTGCGGTGGGCCCAGGGGCGATGAAGCCCAGTCGTGCGCCCGCATCAACGCACCCATCTCGCCGCCGCCGGAGAGGAAGGCCAGGGAGGCTGGGGCGACGGGTGACGTCGAAGGTGCGTGAGACGGCGTTGGCATGGATCCGGCGGGGAAGCCGGTGGGATTGTGACGGGTGAGTGCCCGGGTTGCGGCGGGGGTCGCTGGGCGCCTCGTCAGGCCGCCTTGGACGGGCCGCGGCCCACCCAGACGAAGGCGCTGGCGCTGGCCGCCACGGCGACGGCAGCCGCGCCAACAGTGGCCCAGCGGAACGATGCCGCCAGCGCGTCGCCCTGCAGGGCCAGCACGCCACCGAGCAAGGCCGTGGCGATCAGGCCGCCGGTGCGGGCGATGGCGCTGTTGAAGCCCGACGCCACGCCGGTGTGCTCGGCCTGGGCCGACGCCAGCACGGCCGTGGTCAGCGGTGCCACCGCGCCGGCCATGCCCAGCGAGATCACCAGCAGCGCCGGAAGCACCGTGAGCCAGTAGCTCCCGGCGTGCTCCATGCGCAGCGCCAGCACGCAGCCCGCGGCCACCACCAGCGGCCCGATGACGAGGGGCAGCCGCGAACCGGTGCGCGCGGCCAGCTTGCCCATCGCCGACGAGCTGAGCGCTATGACCACCGGCAGCGACAACAGCGCCGCCCCGGCCGCCGTGGCCGAGTAGCCATGCGCCTGGATGAGCAGATAGGGCACCAGCACCAGCAGCCCGCCGAGCGCGCCGTACAGCAGCAGCGTCAGCAGCGACAGGCCCACGAAATCGGCGGACCGGAACAACGACAGCGGCAGCATCGCCCGCTCGCCCCGGCGTCGCTCCACGACGACGAACACGCCCAGCGCCAGCAGCCCGGCGCCGAGAACGGCCAGCGTCATGGCTTCGGCATGCTGGGCTGCGCTCCATCGCGTCAACGCCCAGGTCAGTGCGCCGAGCGCGGCCGACGCCAGCAGCCCGCCGGCCAGGTCCAGCGGCGCGTGGCCCTGCTCGGGCTCGTTCGGCACGTAGCGCAGCGCCAGCGCGATGGCTCCTGCTGCGATCGGCAGGTTGATGAGGAAGATCGAGCGCCAGCCCACGATGTCGATCAGCCAGCCGCCCAGCAGCGGGCCCACCGCCCCTGCGGCCGCGCCCACGGCGGCCCAGATGCCGATGGCCCGCCCGCGAGCCTCGCCACTGAAGCTGGCGCCGAGGATGGCCAGGCTGTTGGGCATCAGCAGCGCCGCGCCGATGCCTTGCAGCACGCGGCCGGCCACCAGCCACACCATGCCCGGCGCCAGCGCGCACAGCAGCGACGCGGCGGCGAACAGCAGCGTGCCGATGACCAGCAGCCGGCGCCGCCCATACAGATCGCCGGCCGCGCCGCCGATCATCAGCAGCGCCGACAACGGCAGCAGATAGCCATTCAGCACCCAGGCCAGTTCGATGCCGCTGTCGTCCAGGCTGCGGCCGATGGCGGGCAGACCGACGTTGACCACCGAGCCGTCGATGAAGGCGAGGCTGGAGGCGAGGATGGTGGTGGCGAGGATCCACGCCGCATGCGACGGCGAGGCTGTCGCCGCGTCGGGCTTGGCGGCGGCGATGCAACGGTCGCAGCAAGGGTGCAGCTGGGTGCTCATGGCCGGGAGCCTGACATGGATGGCAGGAACATCTTCATCGGCTGACCTTTCAGCACCAAACCCGCCACGGTGCGCGGGGCTTGCGGCCAGGTTTGCGCGCATCGGCTGCGGGCGACGTGGCGGCGTGGGAAGCGGCAGGCGTCATGTCGTTCTGGCTCGGTGGCGCGGGGATTGTGCGGGGCGGAGGCTGGGCAGGATGGGGGCAAGGATTGATCCTGGAAGTCAGCGGCGCTTCCATGCTGTGTAAGCGGACCGCAGACCTGGCCGACCACTCCGAACGCAATCGGAAGTTCCATGCCAGTCCATCCTCCCCTCGGCGCCCCTGCTCTGCACGCGCAGGCTGCGCCGCTGCCGTCTGCGGCGTTTTCCATTCGGCCGGCCTGCCGCGGCGACGTTCCCGCCATTGCAGCCTTGGCCGAGCAGTTCGCCCAACACATGCGTGAACTCGGCGACACCACCCCGCTCGGTCTCGACGCGACGGCGCTCGAGCGCGACGGCTTCGGCCCCGACCCGGCCTTCCGTGGCCTCGTGGCCGAATGCGATGCCCAGGTTGTCGGCTACCTGCTTCACCACCCGGGCTACGACACCGACACGGCCCGCCGGTTGCTGTTCATCGTGGACCTCTTCGTCAGCCCAAGCGCCCGCGGCCTCGGCATCGGTGCCGCGCTGGTGGAAGCCGCACGCCAGATCGCGGCCGACGCGACGGCGGCGCAACTGGTGTGGACGGTGGGCCGGCGCAATACCGGCGCGCTGCAGTTCTACAAAAGCCTGGGCGCGCAGAGCGTCGAAGCGTTGGAATTGATGTGCCTCGACGTTTGAAGCGGCAGCCGCAGCTCAGCGGGAACTCGTTCCAAGGCAGTTGGTGGGCACGCGCCCCTCGCGTGCGGCGGGGTCGGTTCATCAAGCGGCGGGCTATAGATTCGAGACCTGACCCCGATCCTCCGCTTGTTAATCCTCAATAGCCGACTCAAGCAGCGACTGCACTGCGTTATTAATTTTGTCTACCTCGGGCGCTCCATCGACCCACACCTCGACGACACTACTTATCAAATGCCCCGCCCGAATTGCATTGACGTTACTTACACATTTTGAATCCCCGCTCACAAAAAATGCCGCATCAATATAATTTTGACCAGATTGATGTGAATCAGGTATCGCGCAACGCGCCAAAAATGGCCTCTTAGTTATTGGGTCGATCGTATTTTGAACTCCCCAAAAATGAGATTTTTGGGCTTCCTTGGCGGGATGCCAGCTTTCGGAAAATGTCTGAGAGTTTGGGTATAGTATCAGCGGATATTTTCGATGAGGTATAGAAACGAAATACCTCTCAGCATTGAGATACGTCTCGTCGCGCTCGATTTTTTTATTTGGGTCCACAAAACCGCCGAGCATAATTCTTACTTGAACTCCTCGCGTTTTGTCAGACACCTCCCGCTGGCTCCTGAGTTTTCCGTCAATCCAGATCATTTCCGCCATGGCGGAACGTATATATTTGCAATCCTGAGTTGGGTCGTATCGAAATCCGGCCGGCAGCTTTAGCTTGAAAGAGGCGAACTCCGGTTGCAGCGTGATGTATCCATTGACTGGAACTTGCCATTTGCACGCAGCTACTGGTTCTGGCTCCGGCGTACAGCCAGTTAGAGAAGACCAAGCCATGAACGAAATCAAACAGACGGTTGTTAGCTTCATTGCTTTATGCAGCATTGCGGATATCCAAGGATGATGACGATTCAAAGCAATTTCTTCAAACGCCAAAGTGTCCGCTTGCTCCCGATACTCTGACCGAGCAGTTAGAGAAGGCAGATTGCGCAGCCGCGCTGCTCGGCGCGGAGCCGGTTGAGTCGACAGCAGTGGTGGCAATCTTCTTGACATCGAAAAGTCGACCAGCAGCCCGTCGCTCCTATCCTCGAGCACCTCCCTTACTGGCGCAGTGCGGGTCCTCTATGGCAGCGTCATGGCCAAGCACTTTACGGCGAGGCGAGAGGGGGTTGGCGCCTAGTCCTGTCGCGCGCATGAAACTTCTCGTTGCGCCAGCGAAGCAAGGGTCATGTTCCATACGTGAAGTCCACACGCGGGCAACGCCCTGCCGACACAACCCGCATGCTTGAATGTCACTCCCGCGCACGGGCTGCCTAGAGCGTCATAAGAGCCCGCCGCAACCAGGGGCACCAAGGAGACAACAAGCATGACGACCATCCCACTCCGGCGACTGATGCTCGCCAGCCGCCTGCTGTTCGCTGCCCTTACGGCCACGGGCCTCGCGACCGCTACGACACTCGCCCACGCCGACTTCACCATCGGCCAGACCGCCGGCCACAGCGGCCAGGTGGCGGCCAGCGTGGGTGAGGCAACGCGAGGCGCCAAGCTCTACTTCGACATCGTCAATGCCAGCGGCGGCATCAACGGCCAGAAGATCAACCTGGTGTCGCTGGACGACAAGTTCGACCCCAAGATCGCGGCCACCAATGCCAAGCAGCTGATCGACCAGGGGGTCATCTCGCTGTTCCTGAACCGCGGCACGCCGCACACCCAGGAAATCATGCCGCTGCTGACCGAGCACAAGGTACCGCTGGTGGGCCCGTCGACGGGCGCCATGGTGCTGCACAAGCCGGTCCACCCCTGGCTGTTCAATGTGCGCGCCACCTACCAGCGCGAGGCCGAGCGGGCCATCGAGCACCTGAGCCTGATCGGCATGGAGCGCATCGCCATCGTGCAGGTCAACGACTCCTTCGGCGACGACGCCGTGCAGGGCGCCATGGCTGGCCTGACCAAGACCAACAAGAAGCCCGTCCTCCACGAGAAGTACGACCGCGCCAAGCCCGACTTCAGCACCATCGTGCCCAAGCTGATCGAGAAGCAGGCCCAGGCGGTGATGTTCATCGGCTCGGGCACGGCCGTCGTGCAGGGCATGAAGGCGGTGCGCGACGCGGGCTCGACGGCCCAGCTGGTGACCCTGTCCAACAACGCCTCGCTGGGCTTCATCAAGGACCTGGGCCCCGTCGGCTATGGCGTCATCGTCAGCCAGGTGTTCCCGTACGAGCGCTCCATCGCCAAGCCCATCATCAAGGAGATCTCCGAAGCGGCCCAGAAGGCCGGCGTCGACCTGACGCCGACGGTCGTCGAGGGCTATGTGTCGGCCAAGGTGCTGGTGGAAGGCCTGAAGCGCGCCGGCAAGACGCCTACCCGCCAGAGCCTGCGCGATGCACTGGAGGCCATGGGCCGCTACGACCTGGGCGGCATCGAGCTGGGCTACGGCCCCAAGGACCACAGCGGCCTGGACTATGTGGACCTGGCCATCATTGACCAGAACGGCAAGTTCCGCCGCTGACACTCCTGCGTCCGCGGTCTGCAGCCGGCGTCTTTGATTGACGATGCAAGGCTTCGTTTCTAGGGGGTGCCGGGTTGGCACCCCTTTCTTTTTGGGCGCCGCCACGCTCACGCACCACGTTTGGCATTGAATTGGTATCGCACCAATTGACGGCTTGCCCGGCACGCTCCCAGCGCTGGTAGTTTCCCAATGAAAACACGTCCCGTTTTCAAGCCTCGCGCTCACCCCAGGACGGCCTCGGCAGTGCGCCTCCTGCGCTGGCGGAATCCCCTCTTTCATCGATTGGTATCTCAGTGGTACCTTGCGTCGCGCAGACCGGTTGCATCCCGGTCTGCAGGCGCGCTGCGAGCCGCAGTTGAGTAGTTCTCGCAGACCCGCAGGCCACGCCCCCGGCGCGGTCCGCCCACCCCACCGCTGAGACCCATCATGCGAAGTACTCCACCCCTGAAACCTCCGCCGTTGCCGATGAAGCGCGTGCGCAGCGCCGTCGGCCTGCTGGCTGGCGGCCTGCTCGCCCTCAGCGTGCATGCCGCCAGCTACCCGGCCTGGAAGCCCGACACCTACTACGCCGCCGGCACGCAGGTCACCTACCAGGGCCGCAACTACAAGGCCCTGGTCAACCAGACCGACTACGCCAGCACGGGTTGGAACCCGACCAACGCCAGCCTGTGGCAGGACATCGGCGCCGCAGACGGCACCACACCACCGCCGCCACCTCCTCCTCCCCCGCCGCCGCCTCCGCCCCCTCCTCC
>OUNM011266309.1_pt1 | contig 12074 bp, 14 predicted proteins | sample 1769961 | NCBI WGS metagenome assembly OUNM01 (sample SAMEA3914820, study PRJEB12502) | metagenome | biome: forest; material: soil | place: USA | collected 2012-03-12 | depth 0.3 m
CCTCCCCCTCGCTATGGGGACGCCTCATCAGGCTTGACGGCCCCCCTCGACAGCTTTGAATCCACCCCCCAACCCCAGGCACAGTCTGTGCTCTCTCCACAGATTACCGGAGCTGCCACGGCCCACCACCCGCACATCAGAGCCGACCGGGGGTGTTTTGGACAGGACCGGGGGCCTTGCTGGCATTGCCCGCCCTCGATTTTGGGGCCCATCCATGGACGGCCACACCTTGCCAGGGTGCCCTGACCAAAGGTGCAACTATCCCTGCTCCATCTGGGCCCCATCGCAATTGCGCCGTTGTCTTTGACTCGCACAAAAACCACGGCGTGCCACTGACACCAAATCTCTCTCTCCCGAGTCTTGAGTCTCGAACAAGCTGTCTCGACCAAGCTGCCTCGTCCATACGAGAGCTTGTCTGGTCACGATTCCCGAACGGAGCACCACCGAGGACCGACATAGACAGCGACGACGACTACGGCTACGACGACCACGACCTCCACGACAGACACGGGACGACAACCCTTCGGCCAACCATCTGGCTGCCACCCAACCAACAACCAGCCGTCTAATTGTTGCAGCTCCGCGCCGCTCCGCTCACACTCACATCCTATGTCACGGGAAGTCTAAGTGGTGACGGGACCGGCCTGCAGCTCCCCGATAGCTTCTCCATCGTGCGGGCACCAGCTGCATGTTGTGCCACTCGTCGGATCCCCACGATCACGGAAAGTGGTTCACATTGCAGCATCTTGTCCGACCCTGGCGTCTTGTCTTGTACAGTGGCCCGCTCCTCCGCCCGTCCATCAGCTGGCCCGCCCCATTTGGCCTGATCCGGCTCCCGCTCGCTCTCAAAAGGGAGCTGTAGTTTGACTGACACGAAGCGCGCTTGACCTGCCTCGAGGAGCATCTCCCACAACCCGACTCTCAACTTCTTGCTGTGCAGGACCAGAACGGCATCGCCACTCGCCACCAAGCTTTATCAACCACCCCATCCAGTACACCTGCTCTCGGTCAACGACGCACTCGGCAAACGGAGCCATAGGTCCCACCGTCACCCACGCGCGAGGACGCGGGAGATTCTGAACCGCCGCCATACAGTGGCCAATACCGCCCCGCTGCCCATCTCACCGGGTGATGTCGGCCGCTGTCTCGGCGTCCGGGGCACGGTTTGGTAGCTTGGAAGTCTGTCTCCCCGGGTTGGGACCTCGCTGAGACCGGTTGGTGCCGCGCCGGCGCCCACGCTGCTCGGGAGCCCAGCAAAACACCCGGTCCCATCACCGGCCCAAAGCGATACGTTCTCCATGCAGGCATCCGGCCACCGACGCGACGATTCTTGGACGTCTTTCCGTCAGCGCCGTGGCATATCGGACCCGGCACGCTTCGGCCTGGATTTGACACGGACCACAGCCGACTCCCAAGGTGCTGCTGGTCCAGGAAGCTATCCGTCTCCGCCCATGTCGGGGTCTCCGCCCCTACCCCTGAAAAACCGCCATGAGGTTGCCGAACGGAGTCAGGGGGCGTATCAGGCGACGACGACACAGGATTCGTACTCTGGTATCCCGGCAACACAGGACGAGGAGAGAACGCAGCCGGGAGCCGCAAGTGGCCACCGCCCATTCCTCCCAGAAACATCAGAGCGACCGTCGTATCCGTTTCCTCGACTCGAAGGGCCGAGACCCCTCTCCTACCCGCCACCGCTGGGCCATGTTCCCCCTCAGCCGACGACATACTTTCCTGGTCCCGGAATTGGGGCCGTCCCAGGCCATCCGGGACCCCTTCCGGCTCCACAAACGTATCCAACGCCGAGCCATCACCCCATTTCGGACGCCCTCCAAAATACACCGCCCAAGCCCCAGAGAAAAACGAAAGGGCATGTGGCGTCAGCTTGCGTACCCTGCAAAAAAGCCCACCTCCGGTTCGTCTTGCCGGGATTGATCCACCATCCAGCCCATGACATGAAGCGCTGACAGTTTGGTAGATGTGACGGTATGTACCATCTTTAGCCCGTCTCTCTCCGATATTAAGCACCGGCCGAAACAATAAGAACAACCGGGCTAGACAGGCGGTGCTGGCCCTGCGGCTCCGTCGTCATGGTCCGCGGAATTTGATCGGCATGACATTGTCGAACAAATTCCGGCAAGGTTTAGGCGCGGCATCCAACAACGCCAAGCACCAGCGTGCAACGCTGTTCAAAACCCCGGACCAGTATGAATCTTGGTGTGCATGCACTCAAGATGAGACGGCTCAGCTGGTTTGAGTGTGGTTATGCCGGTTATGGGGGTCATCGGGCTGCAGTGAAAAGGCGGAGGTGGCTCTCAAGCGAGGGTTCCATTCCCCTTCCCTGCTTGGGCCTAGATGCATGACTGTTTCGCCCGGCCGTCGTTTGGTCTCCTGCATAGATGGGACGAAATACCTCCAGCCAGGGAGCGCGGCTCGCTACTGCGAGGCGGGTGTCTGATCCCCCGGCAACCCGGGCCGCTGCCCTCGGATTGTGGTGGGATTTCCGCAGATCAGCCGCTCGAACCCATTTGTTTCCCACTCCGTACTTTAGCCATTTATGGCGCATCATCAAACGGCTAAGAGTCGTGAAGGTGTTTGCTCTCTATGCCGGTTGACGAATGTTGACGGAGGCCGGAGATGCTGGGATCATAACGACATTGCTGTGGGGAAGGGAGGAAAAGGGTGATGGGATCTAGCGATCCCCTCAGCTATGTCCTGGCGGTGTCTCCTGATGTTCTTTTTCCGAATAACTTTATTTTCAGGACTGGCTTGCTGACAAGCCGATAGCCCAGCGCCCCTGTTCAAGATGCATCAGCACCAACAAGGAGGCAGCATGCGTTGATGTGCAGCACAAAAAGCGCGGGCGACCTCGGTTACGAGACGACAGCCAAGCGAAGTACGAGGGGGCAAGGTTCGGGAGTTCCGTGGATGCCATGAGAAGGCCGCTGTCGTCGGCGTATGGCCCGGGGCCATCGCTGGGTATGGTTTACGATGACCCTCTTCGCCGCACTCAATCGTACCGCGTGCTGAAATCCCAGCCAGCCGAATCGATCGCACCCAGGTTTCCGGAGCGCGGGTTGGCATCCGATGCCAACATTTACCCTGCTCCCTTGTCCATCACGACGGCCAGGATCCCTGAGGAACCAGTCGCGTACTTGACGATCGGACTCGAGTTTTCGAGGGCGTCGACCTCGTTCCTAAACACGATAGGGCGTGTTTCGGTCGCGGGACTCAAGTTTCTGAACGTGTTGGTCGCCGAGGAGCGCGCCAGGGCCTCCCGACTCCAACAACAAGCGCAAGAGGAGCAGACTAGGAAGGAGCCGGCCTACTTGCCACCCATCTTCAACGACCGCAGCGAGACGGTGATGCAAAGCCTCGGATTCACCGCGGATGAGGTGTCGAGATACCCGCTCCAATGGCAGGATACGTTCACATTCCTTGGTGACGATGGGCAAGCGCGTCCAATCCCCATCCGCGCGGGTCTCGCCACACGGAACTCGATATACTTTGTCGTGCTCTTGTTGAACCGAGTACCTCGGCCCTCCTATCCCACGCCATCGCCAAGTATACGCGACATGGGCGGTTCTTTCGAGCCCGGGTTGGGCATGTACTCGCAGCCGACGCCTCTTTCCGCGACGTTCGACCCGAGACAGTCGAGGCTGAGCGATGCCGGGTACGATCCTAGGCAGGCCGGGCCGCCGAGCGGGTCGCTGCACATGTTGACGGCCCGCAGCCCGGGGCTCTCGTCGGCATACGGCGTCTCGCCGAGCAGACCCGACTATCCCATCACGCCGAGGACGTACCAGACGCCGAGAACCGACGTGCATCCGGCAGGCCGCCCGCCGCCGCCACCACCGCAGGCGCCCGAGTATCAGCTTCCCCCGCTCCCGAGAATTAGAAGTCCGCCTGCGGGGAGCACCTCTCAGCAGCTTGAACAACCTCACCCGCAGCAGCAGCAGCAGCCGCCGCCGCCGCCGCCACAGGCATATCAAACTCGGGAGGAGCGGTCACGCATAGGTATCGGGGGTCTGCTTGAGCCGCCGGGGCCGGCAAGAAGTCCGTGACGGGTGGCAACTGGCTCAGGAAAACGACGTGATGAAAAGGCGAAGGTCATGTTTTTCGCCAGGATTCCAAACCGAGAGCGACGACCGACACTTCCGCATTTTTTCCTTCTTGCTTTTTCCTTTTCCCTTTTTGGCATGATACCACTGTATTTTTCTGCATGTGTCTCTGTGTTTTAGCGCATTTGGCGAGCAATCATGAGTGTTGGTGATGGGGTGACAGTTTGGGGGGAGCGGGGAGCATTCTTTGGCGTTGGTCCGGCTTCGGGGTTATCTCTTCTTCTTCTCCGTCCCTTTTTCCCCCTCTTTTTTCTTTCCAGCTTTGTTCGGGTTTCCGATCCGATATCCCCTTTTAATGGGTGCCTCTTAACGGATGATTTCTTCTTCTTCTTCTTCTTCTTCTTATTCTTCTTGGAGGCACCGTCGTCGTTTCCATTTCCAGGCGCCGTGCGGGAGTTGCGGAGGGTGGAAGGTATTCATGGTGGGAAAAGCCAACGAGTGAGGGCTGGAACTGAGGCGGAATACCAGGAGTATTTTAGATGCGTCTCTAACCTCGTTCTGCTTTTGGTTCCTGTCGTTTTTACCGCCATCTGTCTGTGTCGGGTTGTTGCTGCTTGCTTGCCTTGTTGGGAGAAACAATTTTGTCGTGAGAGGGGAAGTGGTGGCCGGGATTTTCTCGGGTGTTAATTGCTGCTGCTGAGATGTCCCGAGCGCCGACCCTTTTCCACTCTCACCCTGCACAGACGGAGCCGACATAGCTCGGGTTCGGGTGGTCTGGGTTGAGAATGGAGGGGAGCTCCCGTCATGTCTTGCGTCGGCTAGCCGCGAAACCAGTGAACTCTCCAAGGGGGTGGAGGTCAGGTGCGGGTGAAATACCGGGCCTGGAAAGTACAGGGACGGAAGAGAAGGGAGGGGAGAGCAGGTCCTACCCCTGGATGGGTAGACGTTGACTTAAGCTTTTGCTCGGAGTTTCTGACCAACCGGAGCCGCGGTGGCGGGTGCCATGGGTCCGGGCCGGAAATCAGGGCAGGTCGGTGGCTTTCTGGCCACCGGAAGAGTAACTTTTTAATTAATACTCGGGCTAAGGCAAGTGAGTGGAAGGTGGGAATGAAAGAAAAGGGGCTGTTGTGTGCCCCTTTGTAAACTCGGCTGGCTTTGATTCCGGCTTGGGGGCTAGGAACTGACGGGCAAGCAGAGGGGAGCGAGAGAGAGATGGAAGGGGGATGGGGAAGAGGGGAAGGTGAACCCCGTACTAATAGCTAGTAGGTCCCAGTACCAATCGACCAAAGACAACACACGAGACGGCTCACAGCGAGTTGTCGGTCCTACTTTTGTTCTTGTTCTGTCCTGCGTGGCCTTGCAAGCCGGAGTCGGATGCTCACTGCCGATCATTCCGGCTTTCGGAGTTCCCCGGCTGGTCGTTTTTGCTCTTCTGGTAGGGGTGGGAAACATGCGCTGCGCAACATGGGGGCTGGCTAGCGATGGCGTGGACCGCTTTGAGCGACGTCGGATGGCGACGTCGGATCGTTTCTGGCGTCGATCGGTTCGGCTGTGTGATGGATCTGTGCCGTGCCGCCAGGACGCGTTCACGGCCCAGGCGGTGGATCAGAGCAGAGAACAACGGCACACGTGTCGCAACTGAACGGAAAGGGGTGCATGCGATGTAGAAGAGAGATATTTTGAACCCAGCAGGAAGAGTCCGGCGGATGGATGGGGGGCTGGGCAGGTTTTATCACTCGGAGGCCCTTCGGAAATTTGTCAGGTACCGACAGGTTGGCGCCACGGGATCGGCAGCGACCGTTTGAACCCCGCGATTCAGATCGCGGCTTTTTTTCCCTTTGAGATGGTTGCCGGCAGCTGGAGGGTGGGCGGTGGGAGTCAGGATTGGGGTTGTATTTTGGTCAGATTGGGTGGCGCCACCCATGTTGCAGTCACCAGGGGGGAGGGGAGATGGGACCTGGTACATTATGCTGAAATTTATAATAACACCACCGGTCTATAAAATAAACAACGAGAAGGGGAAATACCGACAATGGTCCTGTTGTACCCGACCCGCTGCAGCCAAGAAACGAATACCACCCAATGAGTTTCTGTCGCTTTGAATCTGCCGTCACTTAGTCACCACGACTAATACAACTCTGTGTCAAGCCCACCTCGTACCCTACGTCTATCGGACTGTTTCTGTCTCAAATAGAAAATATACAGAAAGAATAAAAGGGAAAAAAGGAAAAAAGCGGACAGAATAACAGAGAGAGTGAAGACACATACAGAAGAGAGAAGAGGAAAACTCATGCGCTAGGAAACCAAGGAAGGAATGATAAACCAAGGAAGGATGATTGAAAGGGGTTATATGGCAGCTCGAGGGTGGCCATTTAAGTTCGCTAGCCATCTGTCGAAAGTTTCGTCTCGTTGCCGCTGGAGCTGGCCGGCTCAGATGCTTCGGAAAGTTCACCACGGGATCTAGTTGTCCCTACACGTGGTGAAGGTCGGTGCCTCGGAATTCTGAGGGGAAGGGCGCCTCCAGTCGCCAAACCGGCTGCCGAGCCGCCCGAGCCGATGTTTCGAGGCCCGTTGGCTGAAGAGACGTACGCTGGAGCTTTAGAGGTTGAGGATGTCGATGCCACCGCGGTAGAAGCTGGGCCTGGGTTGTCCGCACACATCAGGTCGAGTTCCTCGCCGAGCTTATCGCGCTTCGCATCGGGTTCATCCGTCGTCTCGTCATCACGGGGCCGCTTCACGCCGTGGAGGGTTTTCTTAGTTGTATCATTGCTGCTTGATGTTGGAACAATGAGGTCCATCAGGACGTCCTCATGGGGTGGGTGGTCACCCCGAACCGGCCGCGGTGAAGGCTGCGAGGAAAGGAACGAGGACAGAGAGTTGGCTGTTGCTTGCCGTGCCAACGACGTCTCGCGGGCCCTTGATGGTGAAAGGCGTAATGACGGTGAAGGTGATCGCGCCCCAGTGCTGCGTCCTCTTCAGTTCTGTCAGAGCTAGGTATGTATGTATGAGAGGGGGTGGGTGTGCCCACCTATTACTGGTTGAGTCGAAGTTAACCTGGACGGACGAGTTCGCCTCGCTGTTGGCAGCCGGGTCAGGGCTGGGAAGCCCGGAGAAATCCTGTGGTGTGTCGGATGTCATGATGCTCTGTGTCGAAAAGCGGCAAGCTGGTCGGCAGGACTTCCATCTGGCCCATCAGCAAGACCAATACACCACGAAAGGGCGAGAGGACGACGGACTGCCATGTGGCCAACGGCTCACATATAAGAAGCTGGAGGGGGAGGGGAAGGGGAAGGGCGCAGAGCAAATAAGACGGGCAAGGGTTGAAACCAGTCGGTCAGTCACAGTCACCACCCGAATGTGTTATCAAGGTGGGATATACGTTTTTGCCCCAGACCCGAGGGCGCCCCGCTGTGCGCCTGGGGGAGGACTGGCAGGGCTGCAGCAGGATGCTGGGGCGGACGGGAACATGCAAGCGAGGGCGGGAGCGGCGCGGCGGTCTGCAGGATGCAACTCTATCGCGGCCCCTCCCCCCAGAACTTGGTTAGTGCAGCCACCTGACAGTCTGACCGAGCAGAAGCCAACGGTTGGCGGGGTGGCGCTTGACAGAGACGGTCAACAAACGAGGGCGGTCTGCTATCTCTTGTTGGTGGTAGCCGCCGACCACAGCACCTCAGCCCCCTCTCTTCCTCCCGAACGTAGAGGGAGGGGGGGGCTTGGGTGCTGTGCCAGACACCCGGAAACTGGAGGACTAGGTTCGATTTCTCGCAGCATGATCTCGCATGGTCTGCGTCTGCCGGGACTTGGGTGCAGACGGGAGGGAGTGATGCTGGCCAAGAGGGGTGTGGTGAGGTGCCAGTGGGAGTGAGCTGTGGGAAGGAAAGGCAAGGGACCGCATGGGGGCTGATTCGTGGAACTGCCTCCGAACACGGAGCCGGTTTTGGCCTCGGTCCTCGCTCTCGCAAGAGGACCATGCCGCAAGGCGTTTTTCGAGGGGTGCAGGAAATAAAAGTTTGACAGCTCAACTGCTGTGCCAGACAGGCCTCAGTGGTGCTGCTGGCTGTGCCCTGTCAAGCCAAAGTCGAGTCGAGTCGAGGAGGGGGAGGGGTTACACGAAACGGACCGGGGTCCTTTGTTTGATGGATCGGGCCTGCCCCGACAAGCCAGGCAGCTGCCGACGGCCAAGACCGCTAGCACATATCGGGGTTGGACTGGGCTGGGCGGACCAACACAGCACAGACCAAAATGGCCGGGGGGCCATCCTGCTGCCTTGGGCTGGCTCGACCCATCGATGAGGCTCAGCAACGCAGCCACGATCTGCCCGTGCAAGCCTGATCTTCGCCGTTTCCAGGAATCCCAGACAAGCTGAGCTGAGCCACAGAGCAGCAGCAGAGAGCGGCCGCAGGTGAGCGCGGGGCAGAAAAAAGAGAACGAAAAAAACTGGCAAAATCGGGCAAAAGAGCCGTGGAGGCTCAGGCTGCCAGTTTTGGCCCCGGCACCACCCCCTCCATCTCGCTCTGGCACACACTCCCGTACGCCCGGACACGTGCCCCACGACACGATGAGTGATCCCATGGACGTGGATGCGCCCCGTGGCGCCAAGCGGAAGGCCGATGTCGCCCTCGATGACACGGCCGCTCCTCGTCGAATCCAGGTATGACTGGCTTATTCACTGTCTTATACGTCGGCAGAGGGATCGGATTGCTAAGTCCGACTCGGCCCAGGCTCTCGACCAGGACGTCGTCAACAAGATCGCGGCCGGGGAGATCATCGTGGCCCCGGTCCATGCCCTGAAGGAGTTGATGGAGAACGCTGTAGACGCAGGATCCACATCCCTCGAGGTGCTGGTCAAGGACGGAGGCCTGAAGTTGCTGCAGATCACCGACAATGGCTGCGGCATTGATGTGTGACTCCCCGAGCCCCCTTTGCCCGTCTGTACCTTTGCCCGGATCACTCACCTGGACCACAGAAGGAAGACCTGCCCATTCTGTGTGAGCGCTTCACCACCTCCAAGCTGCAGAAGTTTGAGGACCTCCAGACCATTGCAACGTACGGGTTTCGGGGTGAGGCCCTGGCCAGCATCAGCCACATCGCCCATCTCACCGTGACTACCAAGACGGCCGACTCCAATTGCGCCTGGCGGGCATACTATGGCGGCGGGAAACTGGTGCCCGCCAAACCTGGCCAGTCGCCTGATCCGAAACCCGTTGCCGGCCGGCAAGGCACCCAACTGACGGTCGAGGACCTCTTTTACAACGTTCCCACACGTCGACGTGCCTTCCGCTCCGCTTCGGATGAGTACAACAAGATCATTGACATGGTTGGCCGCTACGCCGTCCACTGCTCCAATGTCGCCTTTTCCTGTAAGAAGCACGGCGAGTCGTCAACCAGCATCGCCGTCCAGGCCAGTGCGTCCTGTCGCGACAGAATCCGCCAAATATACGGGGGCAGTGTCGCCAGCGAACTCACCGACTTCTCCACATCGGACGACCGCTGGGCGTTCAAGGCGAAGGGCCTGGCGACCAATGCCAACTACAGCACCAAGAAGACCACCATCTTGCTGTTCATCAACCACAGATGTGTCGAGTCAACAAACATTCGGAAAGCGATCGAGCAGACATACTCGGCATTCCTACCCAAAAACGGCCACCCGTTTGTGTATCTGAGCCTCGAAATAGATCCTCACCGAGTCGATGTCAACGTGCATCCCACGAAACGGGAAGTGAATTTTCTGAACGAAGATGAGATTATCCAAGCCATCTGCGAGCACATCCGCTCAAAGCTGGCCGCGGTGGATGCCAGCCGGACGTTTCTCACCCAGAGCCTGCTCCCGGGCGGCACCTGGTCGGGCCCGGCGCCCGACCCCTCACAGTCAGCGGCCGCAACCCCTTCTAAGACAAGCAGCGGCGCAGCTCGCAAAACCCCTGCCCGGCCAAACGAGAACAACCTTGTCCGGACCGACACTAACCTCCGCAAGATTACCAGCATGCTGCCACCCGCAGCGGCCGCTGCTACTGCTGGTGGCGGCGGCGGATCATTGTCAGGCCCCAGCGCATCCCACGGCCGCGACGTCGAGATCGAGTACGAGACGGTCGACCGGGAGGCGACAGCCTGCCGACTGATCAGTGTGCGTGAGCTGCGTGCCACCGTGCGCGAAGACATGCACCACGAACTGACCGAGATCTTTGCCAACCACACCTTTGTCGGCGTCGTCGACGAGCGCCGCCGCCTCGCCGCCATCCAGGGGGGCGTGAAGTTGTACTTAGTCGACTACGGCCGCGTCTGCCTCGAATACTTTTACCAGCTGGGGTTAACCGACTTTGGCAATTTCGGCGTCATTCGCTTTAGCCCCCCGCTGGATTTGAAGGAGTTGCTCACTATGGCTGCTCAACAGGAAAAGGATGCCGCTGCTGCCGCCGGGAGCGGTGGTGGCGAGGATGAGGACGAGTTTGACGTCGCCGAGATTGCCGAATTGGTCGCCGAGCAGTTGATCGAGCGTCGCGAGATGCTGCTCGAGTACTTTTCCCTTGAGATCTCGCCCACCGGCGAGCTGCTCACCATCCCCTTGTTAGTAAAAGGGTACAACCCGGCCATTGTCAAGCTGCCGCGGTTTCTCCTCCGACTCGGCCCGCACATTGACTGGACCGAGGAGAAAGCATGTTTTGAGTCCTTCCTGAGGGAGCTTGCTGCCTTTTATGTCCCCGAACAGCTGCCCACTACCCCTGGAAATGAGGAGGACGCTGCCAGCGAGGAGTTGGATGTCGATGACGAAATCAAGGCCCGCCGGAGCCACGTCCGCAGAGCCGTCGAGCACGTTCTCTTTCCGGCGTTCAAGTCCCGGCTGGTGGCTACCAAGTCGTTGACGCAGGGGGTGATACTCGAGGTCGCCGATCTCAAGGGACTGTATCGTGTGTTTGAGCGGTGCTAGCCGCTGTTGTCCTTGCTTACCGATGTGGATCAGATGTGCATGGACGCTCCATTGAGCCTGCTGCTTCTCCTTTGGCTTGTTTGGTGTTCCGGGGTATGGTCTGGGAGTGGGCTCGAGGCGTTCCTGGGATGGACCTAATATCAGGCGAAAACTCTAGATGCGTCACAGATGGGCTTGCTACAAATCTAATTGTTCAACCAAAGAAGATAATTTCGTACTAACTCTGTCGCCATACCGTGTTTATCGTTGTATATGTGCGGATCCGGCTGGGCGCCAGGCCTCCACGAATCATCCATGGATACAAAGCACACCCCGAGCCGAAATCATACCAGTGCCCACCTCTTCCCTCCACAGCAGACGAGAGGAAGGAAAGGGTATTCAAACTCTCCGCTCATCCATATCGTTACACTCGAAACCGCTCAACCAACAAAGCAACCAGCATCACAGCCCAGCACAAACCAGTCCAGTCCAGCACGCCCCGACAGGAACAACAACATGACACACCAAAACAGAAACATAACCACACATCAAGACACCCGTGACAGAGAGACAGCCCTTCTAACACGAGGGAAGAAGACACCAGGACGGACACAACACAGCGCTACCACAGTACCTTCCAAAACAATACGAGTACACACACGTCTTTCGACTGACTGGCTGACTGACCGAATTCATGCCCTCACGCCCGCTGCTTAGTTCCATGTCCATGTCCATGCCCATGCCCATCTCTCCCAAAAAGAAATAGAGCACGCTACCGCGACCACCCCATTGACCATCGATTCGCTTCAAAGTAGAGAATTCTCTCGCTACTTCATAGAGCAACAGAGAGAGAGAGAGAGAGGACAAGTACGTGAGACGATAGGTAACTTAGGGTAAGGTTGATAGATAATAGGGGGCCGCATGAATGTTCCGCTCGGATTGGGCAGTGTGCGGTGGGTGTGGTGGCCACGCTCCTCTTCTTCCAACAAGACAACAACAGCACAACAAACGACAACGACAAAACGCAGCAACAGCCTGTTCCCACCCACCCACCAACTTCACAAACGCACCTCGCTAGACCGGATGGAAATAAACCTACACCACCCACCCAC
>OUNM010331537.1_pt1 | contig 12072 bp, 6 predicted proteins | sample 1769961 | NCBI WGS metagenome assembly OUNM01 (sample SAMEA3914820, study PRJEB12502) | metagenome | biome: forest; material: soil | place: USA | collected 2012-03-12 | depth 0.3 m
CATTCGATGCGTGCGCCGGTGCGCCGCGCGACCTCCTCTGCTTGGACGACCCCCAGATACGCAAAGGGCGAAGAAAAATCCCAGTACACGTCGAGCACCTTCCCGCCCGTCGACGTGCCTGTGCCCGATCCCCTCTCCGGCTCGCCCGCACGCGCGCGTCCCTCGACGAACCGGATCCGATCCTGCCCCCAGTAAAGGTGCGTCCCGTCGACCACCCACGCGGGCACTCCGAAGATCCCGAGCGCCACGGCCTGCTCCGTGCGCGCGCGCAGGTCGTCCTTGATGGCGGGCGAATCGATCGCGGCAAGGACACGCTCCGCGTCGTGACCGCACCCCGACACGATCTTCGCGACGATCGCGCGATCACCGATGTCGGCGTTGTCGACCCAGTACGCATGGAAGAACGCGTCGATCACGCGCGGATCGTTCCCGGTCGCGAGCGTGGCCCGCAGCGCCTCGACCGAGCGCATGGGATGGTTCGCCGGCATGGTGAGAGCGACGCCAAAGCGCTTTGCCCACCGCTGCATGTCGGCCATGTTGTGCGCCGCCTTCGCGGGGCCGAGCGTCGCGAACAGCTTCTGCGGCGTATCGTTCGCGCGAAAGACGCCGCCGAGGAGCAGCGGACGATACGTGAGCTCTGCACCCATTCGCTCGGCCAGCGCACGTGCTTGCGTCGAGCCCAGGTACGCGTACGGGCACGTGTAATCGAACCAGAAATCGAGCGTCGTGGCCGGGAGCGTGCGGCCGTCCTCGAAGGCCTGCGGAGCGAGCGCCATGCCGTCGGCATACTCCCGCGCAGAGAGGTCGGCTAGCCTCCCGGGCCGTGAACATCCTTGCCTATCAGCTCACCGCGCCGCTCGTCCGCGGGCCCTACGCCGATCTCGCCGCGTGGATGCGGCAGCTCCCGAAGTGTCCGTTCACCGGGCAAGTGGAGCGCGCGCTCTGGGGCGGCTTTCATGCGGACCGCCTCGGCTATGCCTTCGTTGCCGGTTACTCGGCGGCGCTCGCCCGCCTGCTCGAGCACGCGGCACCGGCGCTGCGCGTCCCGCTGCCCGCGAAGCTGAGCTTCTGCGTGACCGAGTCGGGCGGCGGTCATCCTCGCTCGATCGCGACGCGTCTCGACAAGCAGGGCGGCGCGCTGGTCTTGAACGGCGAGAAGACGTTCGCGACGCTTGCGACGACGGCTGACGAGCTCCTCGTCGTCGCAAGCCGCGGCATCGAAGCCGACGGCAAGAATCGCCTCCGCATGGTGCGCGTGAAGCCCGGCGCTCCGGGAGTGACGATCACGCCGCGTCCCGAGACGCCGTTCGCGCCGGAGATCCCGCATGCGCTCGTGCGCTTCACCGACGTCGTCGTCGAGAACGAGGACGTGCTCCCCGGCGACGGCTACGACCACTGGGTGAAGCCGTTCCGCACGATCGAGGACACGCACGTCCTTGCCGCGACGGTCGGCTATCTGCAGGGCGCCGCGCGAGCGCATGGCTTCGATCGCGAGATCTCGGCGGAGCTGGTGAGCGCGTCGCTGTCGCTCATCGACGTGGGCGCGCGCGACATCGACGCGCCGCTCACGCACATCGTGCTGGCGGGCCTCTTCGGCGCCGCGCGTCGGCTCATGGGCGCGCTCGACGGCGAATGGGCGAAGGCCTCGTCCTCGAAGGCGGGGAGCGACGAGCGCGAGCGCTGGGAGCGCGATCGCGTCCTCCTGTCAGTCGCAGAGACCGCGCGCGAGAAGCGCACCGAAGCGGCGTGGACGCGCCTCTCCTCGACGTAAAACGACGTAAAACGACGTAGAAACGCCCACGATCCGAGACCGGATCGTGGGCGTCCCTCACTGCCTCTCGGCGGTGCTCAGCTCTTCGGAGCGGGCGACGAGTACACGCCCGGCGCGGGAGCAGAGAACTCCCACGTGAACGTGGCCTGGCCGACGCGCTTGTCCGGCGGCGAGATGCCGAGACCGGTGATGCTCTTCGTGACGCACTCGGCGACCGGATCCGGCGCCGTGGTGTTGGGCTTGTCGACCGCCACGTTGACGATCTTGCCCTGCTCGGTCTCGACCTCGAACTTCACGGTGACCTTGCCGCCCACGCCCGGGGTCGCCTTGAGGACGCCGTCGTAGCAAGCGCGGATGTCGTTGCTCTTCGTGTCGAGCACGGCCTTCGTGTCGTCTCGGTACATCTCGGGGCTGCGCGCCGCGAAACCGCAACCGGAGGAGAGAACCGTGATCGCTGCAATCGTGAGGATGGTCTTCATCACTTCTTCTCCGGAGCCTTCGGCGTCGGCGCCTTCGTGGTGGCCGGCGTTGCCGGGGGGGTGGGAGACGTGGGGGGAGTCGCGGGCTTGGTCGCCGGCTTCGGCGCGGTGACCGGCGCTCCCGGCTTCGCGCCGGGCTTCGTGGTGCCGGGCGTGGCCGGCGTGGTGGTGTCGGCCGGCGCCTCCGGAGCCTTGATCGACTCCGTCTTCGTATCGACGACCTTCTCCTTGCCGGTGGTCGGATCGATCTCGACCTTCTTCTGCGTCACGTCCTGCTCGATGACGAGGAACTCGACGCGACGGTTCTTCTCGCGGTTCTCCTCGGTGTCGTTCGGCGCGATCGGCTTCTCCACGCCCCAGCCCTTCGCGACCATGCGGGCGGCTTCGACGCCGTCCTTCTTCACGAGGTGGTCCATGACCGCCTTCGCGCGATCATCGGAGAGCTTCTTGTTGTGCTTCGCGTCGCCTTCCGCGCTGGCGTGTCCCTCGATGGAGATCTTCTTCACCTGCGGGTTCTTCTTGATGACGTCCGCGATCTCCGCGAGCAGCGAGTCCGACTCGGGCTTGATGATCGCCTTGTTGACCTCGAACTGGATCTTCTCTTTGAAGTCGATCTTGTTGTCGCGGAGCTCGACGCGCGGCGGCGGCTTCGGCGCCTCGACCGGCGGCGGCGGGGGCGGCGGGGGCGGCGGAGGCGGCGGCGGCGTGCCGGCGATGGCGAACGCCGAGGCGCCCGCGAACGGCGTGGTGCCGCCGCAGCCGACCAGGCCGACAAGCAGCGACGCCGCGAGGAGCGGAGTCAGGAAGCGAACACGGGAAAGCATCGAGAGACCTCGTCGTTGGGTCACAATGGGCCCGTCTCGTGGGGGTCACGAGACCTTCAACCCGTGGGATATACGAGTCTTTCTATCCCGTCCATGCAGTTGTTCCGCAGCTTCTTGCCGCATTGAGGATTTCCGCAGCAATTCCGACAGTACACGGCGGCAAACCTCGAATTCGTTGGAGTTTGCACGTTCGTCGGACCGATGCCATACGGAGCCCTCGATGCGACTCCCCTCCTCCGCTGCCGTCTCTGGTTCTCTCCTCATGATGATCGCCATGACGATCGCCGCCTGCACCGCCGCCGGCAGCACGACGACGGTGCAGGGACCGGACGGGACCTCCGGGACCTCCGGCACCGCGCCCGTGTTCCCGGGCGCGACCGACGGCACGGACGCCGGCACCGACATGACCACCGGCCCCACCGACTACACCGCGCTCTTCGGCCCGCCCGCCTCGACGAAGACGACGGCGAATTCGCTGAACGGCCTGTGGGCCGGCACCGACCGCGGACAGCGAGACACGCGCATGGTGTTCAGCGCGTCGTCCGTCGTCATCGCGAAGCGGTGCCACACCAGCTCGACCGACGCGAGCGGCATCAAGGTCACCTCGCTCGTCACCTCGAGCTCGATCAAGACGCTCGAGAGCCAGATGGCGGCCGGGGCCGACGCCGTCACGTGCGACCTCTCCGTCAAGCCCGCTCAGGTGGCGCGCTGCACGTCGGTGACGGACAGCGAAGCGCAGATCGAAGCAAGCAACGGGACGAGCGGCTGCTTCTTCCTCAACGGCACGACGCTCAACTTCTACGGCACCTTCCTCGACGGATGGAAGCTCACGAAGCTGAGCGACACGGCGAACTGACGATCGCTCATCACTCCACGATCATTCGATCGCCTGCGCCGCGTCCGAAGGTCTCCGGCGAGTACATCTCCTCGGCCTTCGGCGGCGGAACGACGAACACGCCCGGCGTCGTCGCCTTCGCGACGTACGTGTAGTCCCACACGCCGTCGTAGAGCAGCGACGCGAACGCCTCCACGCGCTCGTCGCGCATGTTCTGGTGCTCGTACCACGTGCGGTTCCAGTACCAGTACCGCCCCGACTTCGCCTGCGCGGCCTCGGCCTTCGGGTCCTTCGGGATCTCGCCGGTCACGGCGAGCGCGGGATTGAGCGCCTCGAGACCAGCGGGGATCGGATCGACCAGCGCGACGTGATAGCGACGCGACTGCGCCACCATCGACACGCGCACGCGCACCTTCGAGCCGGCCTTCACGCGCCACGTGCCGTCGGGATCGCGCTTCACGTCGTCGGCCTTGTCGGCGCCCTCGTACGTGCGAGACACGACGAAGCCCTGGTCGGTGGGAGGCAGCTTGAGGTCGGTCGGCGCGTACTGCATTCCGACGCGGTAATACAGGCGTCCCGGGCCATCCTTGCCGATGACGAGGTCCTGCTGCTTGCCGCTCTTGAGGCCTGGCTCGAGCGCGAGCCACTGCATCGGGACCTTCACGTCGCTGTACTCGGTGGTGCGTCCCTTGAACGCGTGCTGACCGGCGAAGCGATCGCCGAGCCAGATGCGCGCGACGAAGTCCGGCGTCACCTTCTCGTAGGTGTTGAAGTAGCGATCGAGCGCCAGCAGCACGAACGCGTTCTCGTTCGTGTTGTGCCAGCGGCCCTCCTTGCGATGCGCGAGGAGCCCCTTCACGAGCTTCGGGATGATCGTGTTGTCTCTCTGGTCACCGATCATCGATTCGAGCAGCACGCCGTCGGCGCGACGATCGGAGTGGAGCAGCACCCAGTCGGCGTCCTTGTAGCCGCTGACGAAGTGCGCGTTGCCCGCGGTCTCGGTCACGCGGTTCGCGACATGGCGGCGAATGGCGTCGTTCTCGGCGGTGGAATTCGGATCGCCGGAGATGGTCGGCCAGATCCAGCCCACCGCCTCGATGGGGAGCTTGTCGACGCCGCCCGCCTCGGTGATGAGCCGCTTGGCGCGCGCCGGATCGGCGTCGTTCATCTTCTTGCGAACGAAGAGCGCGTACGCGATGAGCGATCGCTTCGCGTCCTCGCCGTACCACGACGGAATGTAGGACTCGACGTTGCGGAGGTACCCCTCCGAGCGCCGCATCATGTCCTCATCGGGCTTGTAGCCCTTGTCCTTCGCGCGCACGAGCGCGTGCGCGACGTGGATGGAGAGGTACGGCCACGGGTTCTCCTGCCAGAAGCCCCAGCCGCCGTTGTAGTTCTGGTGCCGCTTCAGCTTCTCGAAGTCGACCTTCATCGAGGCCTCGAGCGCGGCGGGCGTCGGCATTCCTTCGGCCTTGAAGGCCTGGAGCACGTCACGCAGCGCCGCGATGGACATGACGCGCGACGCGATCTGCTCGTTGCACTCGAACGGGTACTTCACGAGGTAGAGCACGGCATCGGTGAGCGCCTGCACCTGCGTAGAGCTCGTCGTGATCTCGAGACCGCCGAACTGCGGGAACACGCCAGGAGGCATCTTCACGGGCTGCGCGATCGAGCCTTCGTCGATCTCGCCGTACGTCGCGAACGCCTCGGTGGTGGCCGGCGTGTAGACGGGGAGCTCGATCTGGCTCGCGTCGGAGAAGCCGCCGGATGCGATGCCGATCTGGAAGCGCGCGGTGCCGGGCTTGACGGTACCGGCGTTGAAGCGCACCTCCACGCGATCGTTGGGCGCGATCTTCACGCGCTTCGCGCTCGGCTCTTCGATGGTCGCGTTGGTCGCTCGCGCGACGACGCCGACCTCGACGGGAGCGTCGGTCTGGTTCTGCACGATGACGGGCAGCTCGAACTTGTCCCCGAAGTTCAGGAAGCGCGGCGCCGACGGGCGCGCCATCACCGGGAGGCGCGCGGTCAGCGTCGACTCGTCTGCGCCGAAGTTGCGATCGCCGGCAGCGACGAGCGCCATGACGCGATAGCGCGTGAGGTTGTCGGGAAGCTTGATCGCGACGGTGGCGTGTCCCTGCGGATCGGTCTTCACGCGCGGCGCGAACAGCGCGAGCGCGTTGAAGTCGGAGCGCACCTGGATCGGCGTGTTCGTGTTGCCGACGATCGAGACCTCCTCGACGGCGACCTTCTTGTCGCTGACGTCGGCCTTGCTGCGCTCGAGCATCGCGGTCGCCGCCGGCGCAGCGCTCGGCTGCATCGGCGCAGGGCTCATCGCAGACCTCGGCGGAGGCGGTGGCGCCGCTCCTCCGCCCGCGCCGATTCCGGAGAGGCCGCCGAGGCGTCCGTGCCCGTAACCAAAGCCGCCGCCGGGCGCTCCTCCTTCGTCTTGACGCGCCGCCACCTGGCGCAGCTGCGCGAGGTCCGGATTCGCAAGCAGCACGCGATCGCGCAGCACGATCTCGTGGACGTCGGTCCCGCGCGGCGAATAGAAGACCGACACCGGGTCGGGTGTCTTGTACCCCGACAGCGCGAGCACGGATTCGTCGACGACGATCACGGCGACCTGTGCGCCCGCCGCTGCGCGGCCGTCCGCATTCTTCACGTCGACGTCGATCTGCGTCGAGCCACCGGGCTCGATGGCGGCGGTCTTCGCCTTCGCCGTGACTTCGAGGGTGCGTGCCGCCGGCAGGATCTTGAGGCCCGCCGACGTCGACGCGAACGCGGGACGCTTCGCCAGCTTCGGATCCGGCGTACCGCTCGCGTCGTCGCGTATCGCGCTGCCCACGAGATCGACGCGCACCTCGGCGTTGGGCACGAGCGTGTCGTCGAGCTTCAGCTTCAACGCCTGTGACGACGTGGTCATCGTGAAGCGCTCGATGTGGACGACGCCCTGACGGCGCACCGTGAGCAGGCCCTCCGCGGGCACGAACGGCGCGATGACGAGGAGCTCGGCGAGCTCGCCCGGTTTGTACTCCTTCTTGTCGGGGACGAGCGTGACGCGGTCGCCGCCCAGGCTCTTCTCCTTCGGGAGGTCGGCGCCCATCACGTAGATCTGCGTCGCGGTCTGGCTCTTGCGGCCGTGCTCGTCCTCGACGATCGCGATCACGCGATAGCTTCCGCCCTGCGCAGCCTTGAAGGTGCAGCGCACGACGTCGTTCTGCGTCGCGGCGGTGCTCGTGACGTCGCACGACTGCGGGTCGAGCTCCTTCTCGACGTACTCGCTGCCCTGCTGCTCCCAGTCGATACGCGCCGCCTTCACGTGGATGGCGCGGCCGGCGACGAGCTTGCCTTCGACGTCGCTCGCGATCATGTCGAGGTCGATGTTCTCGCCGGCGCGGATGAAGCTCTTCGCCAGGCGCATGCCGACGTAGTGATCGCCGGGATGGACCAGCATGCTGGTGCGGCCGGCCCACTGCTGCCGATTGACGTCCTCGACCTCCGCGGTCATGTCGAGGCTCATCGGATACGAGGGCTCGAGCGCATCGAAGTCGACGCGCAGGCGATGGATGCCCTGCGGATTCGTATGCGACGTCCACGTCTCGGTCTTGGTGCCCTCGCTCGCCGAAGGCGGCTTCGAATGCCACGACCAGTAGAACGACGGCTCCGGGCCGAAGTGGAACTCGCTGCGGTTCGGCGGCGTGAAGCCGACCGTCGAGCGCGTGACACGCCAATTCACCGGCGCATCCGGCAGGCCGCCGCCCGAGTAGTACGAGGCGTTGACAGTGGCGGTCGCGAACTCGCCCACGTAGTGCGGACCCTCGCTGGTCTTCGCGGTGACCTCGAACTCGGGGCGGCGGAACTCCTGGATCTGGAAGCCGTGCGAGGTGCTCGTGCCGTTCAGACCGACGCCCTCGACGCTGAGCTCGACGCGCGCGTTGCCGAGGTTCGCATTGCCGGGAAGCTTGAACGAGAAGTCGAACCCGCCGTTCTCGTCGACCTTCGTCGAGCCGGTCCCGATCTCTGCATAACGAGGATCGCGGACCTTGAAGCTGACCGTCTTGCCGGTCACGTCCGGGATCGCGTCGAGGTCGCCACCGCGCGAGAGACCGGCGCGACGGAGCCAGCCCTTGAGATGGACCTCCTCTCCCGGCTTGTACATCCCGCGGTCGTCGAAGACGAGCCAGCGGGCCTGATCGATGCGTGTAGTACGCACGTAATCGCGCGTGCCCCAGTAACGCTCGGACACGATCGCGGTGTCCTTGCCCTTCTTCGCGACGACGAGCTTGCCGGCCTTGTCCGTGAACGGGACGCGCGCGAGGCCGTCCTTGTCGGTGCTCGCCGACCCGGCGTCGAGGAGCGAGAGCGCGACGCCGTTCTGCGGCGTGCCGTCGGCGAGGCGCGTGACCCAGCCGGTGATCTGATCCTGCTCGACGTACGCGTTCACGCCGAGATCGGTGGACTGGAGCCACAGATCGAGCTCGGCGCGGTGCCAGCCCTTGGGCGGCGTGCGCGTGGGCTCGACGACGACGAGCACCTGGCCGTACCCGCCGTTCAGCGCGGCGCCGAGCTCGACGTTCGTCGACACCAGCTCGTCGGGCGCCTTCTTGGGCGTCAGCACCTTGTCGGAGACGAGACGTCCCGGCGGCCGCAGCTTCCGCGGCCGCTCCCACTCCTGCGTGTATTCTACATACTTCTGCCAGTCCTCGGGTCCCACCGCGAACACGCGCGCGTGCAGGCCCGGCTCGTTGATGGTGTAGACCGGATAGGACTTGGGCGCGGCCGGGTCGAGCACCACCATGTCGCTCTCGGCGCCGAACATGGTCGGCTCCGCGCTGCCGACGTCGAACGTGAGGTGCGCGTCGGAGCCCATGGTCTGCCCGTGGAGGTCGCCGATCGCGCCGCTCACGTTCACCGCGTACTTGGTGCGGCCCTTGGTGCGACCGCTGATGGTCATCGACTGCCCGTGGACCTCGACCTTCATGCCGGGGATCTCCGGCACGGCCGTCACGAGCTTCTTCTCGAACGTCTTCATGTCGATCGGGTTCGAGAACGTCACGTAGAACGGCGAGAGCGGCGCGCAGTGATCGCTGTACGCGCACGTCGAGTGATCCACGCGCAGCGGACCGAACGTCGAGAAGCCGAACGACTGCTCCTTCGTCGTTCGCCGCGGGCCCTCGGCGCTCGGCGCGCCCGCCTTGATGCGCGCCGTGAAGTACGTCGCCGGCGGTAGCTTCACGGTGGGCCGAAACGCGATCCACCGGCCTTTTTCAGCCGATTGCGAGAGTCGGCGCACGGTGTCGTTCGCCTCGATCTCGTCGGACTCGGCGAGGCGGATCGGGACCACGCCTCCTCGAGGGGCCAAGCCGGAGAGCTCGATGCTGCCCAGGATCTCCTTGGGGTCGATCTGTTGGTCGAACTCGGCGAAGAGCACCGGATCGAGCGGCTCCGAGCCGGACGACGGAGCGGAGCGCTTCATCGTCACGGGAGGTGTCGTGAAGGTCCACTGCACGGGCTTCGCGAGCGTCTGCCCGTTCATGGCCTTCGTGCTGACCGGGATCTCGACGGCGTACTCGGTCGCCATCGGGAAGCGCTTCTCGGGCTGGAACATGAGCGTCTTCGTCCCGAGCCATCGCCACTTGCCGGGCGGCTGCGGGACGAGGCTCACGGGAAGGCGCTCCTTCTCCTTCTGGAGATCGTCGACGGTGGTGATGGGCACCATCGGCTGCGAGAACGTCATCGTGAGATGAGGCGCGAGCTCGACCGGGCCTTCCGGCGCGTGGCGCTCGACGGTGAGCGGTCCGCTCGCGACGGTCGCCGGCGGCGGCCCACCGGCATTCGACGGCTGCGGAAACGGCTCGCTCACCGTCTTGCCGGGACGCGGCGCGGGAAGCGACTTGTCGCGCATCGCGAAGTCCTTCGCGTCGTCGGGCTCGGCCTTCAGCGCGGGCAGGCGCCCGACGATCTTGCGCGCGTCATCGGCGCCGAGCGGCGTCGACGGAGCGACCTTGTGCTCCACGTCGGCGTCCGCGTCCTCATCGGCATTGCTGAGCCGGAAGCCGAGCCCCGACTTCGAGACCCTCCAGACGAGCGGCCCCTTCGGCGTGACCTCGGCCACCTTGGCAGGTGCCTGGGCGGGCTTCTGCCCGGGGCATGCGGTCGCAAGGACGGCAAGCAATGCACACAGAATCAGTGGACGGGGCGCGGTGCGCTTCATACGGACGTCTCCGGATCCATCAACGACGTGATCGGCAAAAGCCTACACATGATCGACATCGTCCGTGCGCTACGTTCGACGGCGCGAAACGATCTCAGTCGGACATGCCGAGGACGACGAGACCCGCTGCGATGACGACCACCATCGTCACGACGACGACTCCGATGAAGACGAGGACGCGGTTCGACCCGGACGCCGCCATCTGTGGCTGCCGGCCCGACGCTGCTGCCGTCGCGGCGTAGCCGAGATCGCCTTCGGTCGTACGGAACGCTTGGGGCGTCTGCTGCTGCTGATGCTGTTGCTGCTGCTGTTGCGGCGGATAGGAATACTGCGCGTGCTGCGCGTGCGGATCGTGCGCCTGCGGATACGGAATGGTGCTCCCGAACGCCTTCGGTCCGCTCGTGGGCGCATTCGAGATCGGCGGATACGCAACGCCCGGATCATGCGCCGATGCCGGGCTCTCCATGATCAGCGTTCCCGTGTCGCTGTGCGCTTCGACGGTCCCGCCGCGCTTGTCGCTGCTCGGATAGTAGGCCGTCGGCGGCTCGGTTCGAGGCGGCGCGAGCTCGCTCGGATCGGTCGTCACCGAGGGCACGGCCAGCGTCCGATCCTCGTCGTCGGCAGGATGCGATCGCGGACCGGCCGCAGGCACCGGACGCGTGATCGCGCTCGGGACCGCCGCGTCCGGCATGTCGCCGTGCGCGATGACGGTGCGCTCTCCCGCGGCCGAGCCCCACGATGCCTTGGCGTCTTCGAGCTCGCTGCTCTCGAGCTCCTCGATGTCGGTCGCTTCGTCTTGCGACTGGAGCTCCCAGAACGCTCGACCGTCGTCGGGGATGCTGCGACGCGACACCTGTCCGGCGCTCTGCTTGCCCGAGATCTCGCGCAGCGCGAACTGCATCGCGCGCGCGTTGGGCCAGCGATTCTTCTTCTCGAAGGCGACCGCCTTGTCGACGAGATGCACGAGCCGCGGATTGAGCCCGTTCGTCACCGTCGCGAGCGAGCGCGGCGGAAAATTCGCGGCCGCGACGAGCATCTCCGCGGCGCTCTCTCCGGCGTGCACGGCCTCGCCCGAGATGAGCTGGAAGAGCGTCGCGCCCACCGCCCAGATGTCGGTCTGCGCGTCGATCTGCGGACGATTTCCGACCGCCTGCTCCGGCGACATGAAGCCGGGCGTCCCGAGCAAGAATCCCGTCGCCGTCTGCTCGGTGCGGAAGCTCGATTTCATCTGCGCGAAGCCGAAGTCGAGGACCTTGAGCCGGCCTTCCTGCGTGATGAACAGGTTGTCGGGCTTGATGTCGCGATGAACGATGCCCTTCTCGTGCGCGGCCGCGAGCACGTCGAGGAGCTGCTCGCCGACCTCGTACACGTCGGGCAGCGGGAGCCTTCCGCCCTTCCGCACGCGTCGCGTCTCGAGCAGCTCGCCCTCGAGCAGCTCCATCACGAGATACGCGTGACCGTCTTCGCTCGTGTCGTCGTCGAGGATGCGGACGACGCCCGGGTGATTGACCTGATTCGCCGCGTAGCCCTCCTGGAGGAAGCGACTGCGCGTGTCGGCGTCGCGCGAGAACTCGACGTGCAGGACCTTGATGGCGGCGCGGCTGCCGTTGTTCTTGTGCGTCGCGGCGTAGACGGTTCCGACGCCGCCGCGCGAGATGCGCGCGTCGATGCGCCAGCGGTCGCGAAGCACGCGACCGATCCAGCGTCGGCCTTCGAGCGTCTCGCTTCTCACGTGCGATCGAACCTCAGGAGAATTTGGTCGTGACGAAGAGCACGATTCCGATGATGAAGATCGCGAGGCAGACGGCGCCGACCGCGACGAGCAGGATCACCTGCGGCGTGAACTTGCTCTGCAGCGATCCGCCGGTCGGCTGCGTCAGCCACGAAGGCGCTCCGCCGGGCTGTCCGGGGCCGCCGGGAATGACGCCCGGACGCTGTGCGGTGTTCGC
>OUNM010234297.1_pt1 | contig 12067 bp, 7 predicted proteins | sample 1769961 | NCBI WGS metagenome assembly OUNM01 (sample SAMEA3914820, study PRJEB12502) | metagenome | biome: forest; material: soil | place: USA | collected 2012-03-12 | depth 0.3 m
GCGTCGGGGACGATTCCGGCGTCTTCGCTGGCCAACCATTTGCCGGTCCGGCCGATGCCGGTCTGGACCTCGTCCAGGATCAGCAGCGCCCCGGCCGCGGTGGTGGCTTCGCGGGCCGCCCGCAAGTATTCGACACTGAGCGGGCGGACGCCGGCTTCGCCCTGGATGGGCTCGAGGAACACTGCGGCCGTGGTTTCGTCGACGGCGGCACGAAGGGCCTCGATGTCGCCGAACGGGATGTGGACCACGCCGCCGGGCAACGGCTCGAACGGCGCCCGGTACGTTTCCTTGGCGGTCAAGGCGAGCGCACCCATCGTGCGGCCGTGGAAGGCACCTTCAAGGGCGATGATCTTGGTGCGCTTGGCTGACTTTGCACCGGCGGGGGCTTCACTGTTGCGCCGCGCCAGCTTGAACGCCGCCTCGTTGGCTTCCGTGCCGGAGTTGGCGAAGAACACCTTGGATCCGGCAGGAGCCTTGGTGATGGCCAGCAGTTTCTCGGCGAGTGCGATCTGCGTGGGGCTCGTGAAGAAATTGGAGACGTGGCCCAGGGTGGCGAGCTGGCTTGCGATCACCGAGGTGACGAACGGGTGGGCATGGCCCAGGGCGTTCACGGCAATGCCACCGAGGAGGTCCAGGTATTCCTTGCCGTCGGCGTCCCATACCAGGGCCCCTGCACCACGGACCAGGACCCGCTGCGGAGTGCCGAAGACCCCCATGAGCGAAGAAGAGTAGCGCGCCAGCCAGTCGGCTCCGCTACTCACCCCTGTCATGGCGGAAGCTTTGGTGGCCGATCCGGCGATGGGGGCCCGGGTGTGGTCGGGCACCGCGGAGCGGGCGGGGCCCCTATCGCCGGTCGGGCTCAAACCAACAGTTTCGTTCATGAGTTCACTTCCTCGTCGGGGACAACCTGGGTTCCGATGCCCGCGGTCGTAAAGGTTTCCAGGAGCATGGAGTGCGGCAGGCGGCCATCCACGATGTGCGCGCGTTCCACTCCTTCATCAATGGCCTTCAGGCAGGCCGTCATTTTCGGGATCATGCCGGACTCCAAACGCGGCAGCATCTCCCGCAATTCCGTGGCCGTCAGCGAGGAGATGAGCGAGGACTTGTCCGGCCAGTTGGCGTAGAGGCCTTCGACGTCGGTGAGGATGACGAGCTTGGATGCGCCCAGTGCCGAGGCGACCGCCGCTGCAGCGGTGTCCGCGTTGACATTGAGGACCTGCCCCGTCGTGGAGCCCGTTCCGTCCCCTTCGTCAAGGATCTCGGGGGCGACCGTGGAAATCACCGGGATGCGGCCGGCGTCGAGGATGTCCTCGATACCCGTGGGATCAACACCCACCACTTCGCCGACGAGGCCGAGGTCCACTTCTTCCCCGTCCACGACGGTGCCGGTGCGCACGGCACGCAGGAGTCCGCCGTCCTCGCCGGACATGCCCACGGCATAGGGGCCGTGGGAGTTGATGAGGCCCACGAGTTCGCGGCCCACTTGTCCGGTCAGCACCATGCGGACCACGTCCATGGCTTCGGGGGTGGTGACGCGCAGGCCGCCCTTGAATTCGGATTCGATGCCCAGCCGGCCGAGCATCGAGTTGATCTGCGGTCCACCCCCATGCACTACGACAGGGTGGATACCCACGTGGTGCAGGAAGACGATGTCCTCGGCGAAGGCGCGTCGGAGTTCCTCGTTGACCATGGCGTTGCCGCCGTACTTGATCACCATGGTGGTACCGGCGAAGCGCTGGATCCACGGCAGCGCCTCGATCAGGGTCGCGGCCTTGTCCTGGGCATCGCTCATCGACGTATTTTCGCGGGTGTGCGCAGTCATGGTCATCCTGCCTAGCTCGAGTAGGCGCTGTTCTCATGCACGTACTCGTGCGTGAGGTCGTTGGTCCAGATGGTGGCCTCGGCGTCGCCGGCCTGCAGGTCGATTTCAACGAGCACCTCGCGGGGCTCGAGATCAACCAGGTTGCGGTCGTCGCCGATGCTGCCGTTGCGGCAGATCTGGATGCCGTTCATCGAGACGTTGAGCTGGTCCGGTTCGAAGACGGCGTCCGTGGTGCCCACCGAGGACAGGACGCGGCCCCAGTTCGGGTCCTTGCCGAAGATGGCGGTCTTGAAGAGGTTGGAGCGGGCCACGGAGCGGCTGACGATTTCGGCGTCGCGCTCGCTCGCCGCGTTGAACGTACGGATGGCGATGTCGTGGCTTGCGCCTTCGGCGTCGCCGATCAGCTTGCGGGCAAGCTCGGCACACACCTGAGTGATTCCGGCGCCAAGCTGTTCGGCGGACGGGATGGCCTCTGAGGCCCCGGAGGCCAGCAGGACAACCGTGTCGTTGGTGGACATGCAACCGTCGGAGTCCGTGCGGTCGAAGGTGACGCGCGTGGCGTCACGGAGAACGACGTCGAGCTCTTCCGCGGGGACCTGGGCATCAGTGGTGAGCACCACCAGCATGGTTGCGAGGCCCGGCGCCAGCATGCCGGCGCCCTTCGCGATGCCCCCCACCGTGAATGTTTTGCCTTCGGCATCGGTGCCGGTGAAGACTGCTTCCTTCGCCACGCTGTCCGTGGTCATGATCGCCGTGGCTGCAGCGCCGCCGCCGTTCTCGGAGAGCTCCGCGAACGCTGCGTCGATGCCCGGGATGATTTTGTCCATGGGCAGTTGCTCACCGATGAGTCCGGTGGAGCAGACCACGACGTCGGAGGCAGAGATCCCGAGGACCGCCGCCACTTTCTCGGCGGTTGCGTGCGTATTTTGGAATCCCTGCGGACCGGTGCAGGCGTTGGCCCCGCCGGAATTCAGTACCACTGCGTCGACGCGCCCATCGGAGAGAACCTGGCGGGACCAGTGCACGGGAGCCGCGGCGACGCGGTTGGAGGTGAAAACGGCTGCTGCGGCTTTCAGGGGGCCGTCGTTGACAACCAGGGCGAGGTCGGGATTGCCCGATGCCTTGATGCCGGCTTTGACGCCGGCGGCACGGAATCCCTGGGGGGCGGTGATGGTCACGGGGCGACTCCTTGGACGTTGAGGCCGGCGGATTCGTCCAGGCCGAGGGCAATATTCATGGACTGCACGGCGCCGCCGGCGGTCCCTTTGGTCAGGTTGTCGATGGCGCACGTGACAACCACTCGGCCGGAGTGCTCGTCGAAGGCCAACTGCATGACGGCGTGGTTGGAACCCTGCACCGATTTGGTGGCGGGCCACTGGCCTTCGGGCAACAAGTGGACGAACGGTTCGTCGTCGTACGCTTCAGCCCAGGCACTGCGGAGTTCGGCAGCGGTGACGCCGGCCTTGACCTTGGCTGTTGCCGTGCTCAGGATGCCGCGGCTCATGGGCGCGAGGGTGGGAGTGAAAGACACGGTGACCGGTTCACCGGCGGCGTTGGAAAGTCCTTGTTCGATCTCGGGGGTGTGGCGGTGTCCGCCGCCCACGCCGTAAGGACTCATGGAGCCCATGACCTCGGAACCGATGAGGTTCACCTTGGCCGCCTTGCCGGCGCCCGAGGTGCCGGAGGCGGAAACAATCACGACGTCGTCCGGCTGGAGGAGCTTGTGGGCGAAGCCGGGAGTGAGGGCGAGGAGGGCCGACGTCGGGTAGCAGCCGGGCACGGCAATCCGCTTCGCACCCTTGAGCGCGTCGCGCTGGCCGGGGAGTTCCGGCAGCCCGTAAGGCCAGGTCCCGGCATGGGCAGAGCCGTAGAACTTTTCCCACGCGGCGGGGTCTTCGAGGCGGTGGTCCGCGCCGGCGTCGATGACCAGCGTGCCTTCCGGCAACTGTGCTGCAATCTCAGCCGAGGCTCCGTGCGGGAGCGCCAGGAACACCACGTCATGGCCGGCGAGGTTCTCCACGCTGGTGTCCTCGAGAATCCGGCTGGCCAAACCATGGAGATGCGGCTGCAACTCCCCTAGTCTGGAACCGGCGTTGCTGTGCGCTGTGATGGCACCGATGGTCACGTCCGGATGCCCTGCAAGGAGGCGCAGCACCTCTCCCCCGGCGTAGCCGCTGGCCCCGGAGACGGCAACAGAAATAGTCATGGCAAGACTATACAGCAAAACTATTCATGGTCGCCGATATTTATGCATGCCTGCTTCGATGCCCGGCCGAGGTCCCCATCGTCTCGGCACAGCCGACCAGAGGGCGTATGCTGAATAGAGGGTGATCTAGACCGTGCAGCCGATCGTCGGTTGCAGCGTTGCCCGTTATTTATTACGGGGCAACTGCATATGTCACTGACCTCCACCACGGAACGTCCTCATAAGGGCGTCCGGCCACCCAACGCCGTCGTGCTCAGCTATTCCGAACTGCTCAAGACTGTTCGCGCGGAAGGGCTTTTGAAGCGCCGCGTCGGCTTCTATGTCAGCGTTTTTGCGTCCTTGGTCCTCTTGCTGACCGGAACCTGGTTCGGCTTCGCGCTGATCGGCCCCAGCTGGTACCAGCTTCTCATCGCCGCAGCCCTGGGCATCCTTTGTACCCAGTTGAGCTTCCTGGCCCATGAGGCCGGCCACCGCCAGATTTTTGCCTCCCGCAGGGCCAATGACTGGTCCGCGCGCCTCCTCGCCACCTCGGTTGCCGGTATCAGCTACTCCTGGTGGGAACAGAAGCACGGCGCACACCACAACAACCCGAACGTCATTTCCAAGGACCCGGACATCAAGACCGGAGCCTTGGCCTTCCACGTTGAAGCCGCCGCGGGCAGGCAGGGACGCTTCGCGTTCCTCACACGCAGGCAAGGCTGGTTCTTCTTCCCGCTCCTCATGCTGCTGGGCATCAGCCTGCAGTGGGAGTCCTTGATGTACATCCTGCGGCCCGGAGCCATCAAGCACCGCTGGGTGGAAACACCCATCCTTCTGGCACGGCTTCTCGCGCTTCCGGTCCTTGCCTTCACCTTCCTGCCGCTTGGCATGGCATTTGCCTTCCTCGGCGTCCAGATCATGGTGTTCGGCTTCTACATGGGCGCTTCCTTCGCCCCGAACCACAAGGGCATGCCTGTTCTGCCCACCGACTCGCGCGTCGATTTCCTGCGTCGCCAGATTCTGACTGCCAGGAACATCTCCGGCGGACCCTTCATGAACATCCTCCTGGGCGGCCTCAACCACCAGGCGGAACACCACCTCTTCCCCGACATGGCCCGTCCCCACTTGCGCCGCGCCTCGGAGATCGTTCGAAGCTACTGCGAAAAGCACTCCATTGCCTACACCGAAACCACGTTGATGCAGTCGTACGCAATCGTCGTACGCTACCTCAATGAGGTAGGACTCGCCGCCGGCCGCGGCTTTGACTGCCCTGTTGCTTCCGCACACGGCAGGGGCTGACACGCCCGGAAGGCCACCGGACACATTACGGCGAACCACGGTCCCAAGCCGCTGACTGGACACTCGACGGACTCCGCTCCCTAGGATGGGTGTGTGAATGCGGGCACGAAAGTGCCTCGACGGAGAAGGAGACCCATGACGCAAGCGATCATTGCCCGGCAAGCCGGAGGACCTGAAGTCCTCGAACTCTCCGAGGCCGAAGTTCCGGCCCCGGGCCCGCGCCAGATCCTTGTCAAAGTCGCAGCTGCCGGGGTGAATTTCATCGACACCTATCAGCGCAGCGGCATCTACAAGGTCGAGTATCCGTTCACCCCCGGCTCCGAGTCGGCAGGCACCGTGGAAGCCATTGGAGCAGGCGTCGAAGACTTCGCCGTCGGGGACAGGGTCGCCACCGCTGAGGGATCCCGCAGCTATGCGGGGTACACCCTGGTCGACGCCGACAAAGCGCTTCCGGTGCCGGACGGCGTCGACGACCACACGGCAGCAGCCCTACCGTTGCAGGGAATGACTGCGCACTACCTGATCAACTCTTCCTTCCGCGTGGAACCGGGCCAGACCGTCCTGACCCATGCCGGCGCCGGCGGCGTGGGGCTTATCCTGACCCAGCTGCTCAAGGCCCGGGGCGCCCGCGTCATCACCACAGTCTCCTCGGACGAGAAGGAAGCCCTTGCACGGGAAGCCGGCGCGGACGAGGTCCTGCGCTACAGCGGATTTGCGGACAAGGTCCGCGAGCTCACCGACGGCGAAGGCGTCAACGTGGTGTACGACGGCGTCGGCAAGGACACCTTCGACGGTTCCCTTGCGAGCCTGCGCATCCGCGGCTCGCTCGTCCTTTTCGGGGCAGCATCCGGACCGGTGCCCCCGTTTGACCCCCAGCGCCTGAACGCGGGCGGCTCGTTGTCCCTGACACGCCCGACGCTTGGCCACTTCCTACAGAACCCGCAAGAGCGGCGCTGGCGATCGGCCGAAGTCTTCGGTGCTGCCGCCAGCGGCGCCCTCAAAGTCCGGATCGGCGGAACGTACCCGCTCGCCGAAGCCGCCCGGTCCCATCGCGACCTGGAAGCCCGCAAGACCACGGGCAAGCTACTGTTGGTCCCATAACCGCAGCAACGGCCGCGCGACCGCTGACACTTTTTGTTCACCTCAATCCGAGAAGCTTCGAACGTGACCCAGGAACATGAAATCCCGGCGGACAGCATGGAAGTCCGCATGGTGCATCTGCCCCAGCTGCAAGGCTCAGCAGCAGCGCCCCCTGCGCGCACGCTCATGGAGATCCTCCAAGAGACCGCCCTGGCATTCCCGGAGGCGTCTGCCCTCGATGACGGGCAAAAGTCGCTGAGTTACTCCGAGCTCATGGCGCAGGTGCGAAGCTTTGCTGCCACGCTCAACGCGGCCGGACTGGGCCCCGGAGACAAGATCGGAGTGCGGGTCCCCTCCGGCTCCAACGATCTCTACATTGCCATTCTGGCAATCATCTCGATTGCCGCGGCCTATGTACCCGTGGACGCGGACGATCCCGAGGAACGAGCACGGCTGGTTTTCGGTGAAGCCAAAGTGTCCGCCGTCGTCACAAAGGGCCGCAGGATCGAAGTGTCCGGGGAGCGCCCAACGCCGCACCCGGCTCCGCGTGCACCCAAGCTGGATGACGATTCCTGGGTCATCTTCACCTCCGGGTCCACGGGCACGCCCAAGGGTGTGGCGGTGCGGCACCGTTCGTCCGCTGCCTTTGTTGACGCCGAAGCCCGGCTCTTCCTCCAGCAGGATCCCATCGGTCCGCAGGACCGGGTCCTCGCCGGCCTTTCAGTCGCCTTCGACGCTTCCTGCGAGGAGATGTGGCTGGCGTGGCGGCACGGTGCCTGCCTGGTCCCGGCCCCGCGCGCCCTCGTGCGTTCAGGCATGGACCTTGGCCCATGGCTCATCAACCACGGCATCACAGTGGTGTCTACAGTTCCCACGCTCGCGGCCCTCTGGCCGGCCGAAGCCCTCGAGAACGTGCGCCTGCTCATTTTCGGCGGGGAAGCCTGCCCTCCCGAACTCGCCGAGCGCCTCGCGGTGGACGGCCGCGAAGTGTGGAACACGTATGGCCCCACCGAAGCAACCGTCGTGGCCTGCGCGGCTCCCCTGGGCGCGGAAGGCCCCGTCCGGATCGGATTGCCGCTGGACGGGTGGGACCTCGCCGTCGTCGATGCGTCCGGTGTCCCGGTCGCGGAAGGCGGGACGGGCGAACTCATCATTGGCGGCGTCGGGCTTGCCCGCTACCTCGATCCGGCCAAAGACGCCGAAAAGTACGCCCCCATGCCGTCCCTCGGGTGGGAGCGTGCGTACCGCTCCGGCGACCTCGTCCGCTATGAGGAAGCCGGCCTCATCTTCCAAGGCCGCGCGGATGAACAGGTCAAGCTGGGTGGCCGGCGCATCGAACTCGGTGAAATCGACGCAGCCCTGCAGGCCCTTCCGGGAGTCGCAGGCGCCGCCGCTGCAGTCCGCACGACGGCGGCCGGGAACCAGATACTGGTCGGTTACCTGGCTCCGGCCGGACCTGAGGACATCGACCTCGCGGCTTCCCGCGAGCTGCTCACGGAAAGCCTTCCCGCCGCGCTGATCCCCCTGCTGACGGTCGTGGATTCGCTTCCGACAAAGACCAGCGGCAAAGTGGACCGGCATTCCCTTCCGTGGCCGTTGGCGGGCGCGGGCGCCGCGGATGCAGACAAGGCACCACTCAATCTGCCCGAGGACGCCCAATGGGTGGTTGAGCAGTGGGAAAGCGTTCTCGGCTCCAGCGTCACCTCGCTCGACGCCGACTTCTTCGCCTATGGCGGGGGCTCCCTCGCCGCGGCCCAACTCGTCTCGGCGCTGCGCGTGCGCTACCCCGTCATCACGGTGGCCGAAATCTACGCAACACCCCGCGTCGGCGCCTTGATCGACGTCGCGCGGCAGTCACTTCCGGAAGGCGGCATCCAAGGGCCGGCGGCCGAACGCACGGTTCGCCCCACCTCCCGGAAATCGCAGATCTTCCAGACCCTGATGGGTATATTCCTGAACATCCTGGTGGGCATGCGTTGGCTCACGTATCTCATGGCCGCTAACCATTTGCTGGCCGACTTCGCCGGTTTCACAGCCGCTCCTGTGGTGTCCTGGTGGTGGATCCTGGCGTCTTGGCTGGTGTTCGTCAGCCCGCCCGGACGCATGGCCATCTCGATCCTGGCCGCGCGAACCCTCTTGCGGGGTGTCCGGCCCGGAACCTACCCGCGCTCGGGCAAAGTCCATTTGAAGTTGTGGCTGGCCGAACAGATCCAGGATCTTTCGGGCGCCATCAGCCTCGCCAGCGCACCGTGGGTTCCGTACTATGCCAGGGCACTGGGGGCGAAGATCGGGAACAACGTCCATTTGCACTCCCTGCCTCCGGTCACGGGACTGCTGTCATTGGGCAGCGGCTGCAACATCGAACCCGAGGTGGATCTCTCCGCGTGGTGGATCGACGGTGACTACGTCCACATCGGTGCCGTCCATGTAGGAGCCGGCGCGACAGTGGGCTCCCGGAGCACGCTCATGCCGGGAGCCAGCATCGGCGCGGGTGCGCGAGTGGAGCCCGGTTCCGCAGTGCTGGGCAAGGTCAAGGCCGGGCACCTTGTTGCCGGTTCCCCCGCCGAACGCCGTGGCAAAGCCAAGAATGGCTGGCCCGAGACCCCGTCGTCACACCATCTGATCGGCAGGCTCTGGTTCGTGGCGTTCGCTGCGGCCTCGGCGCTGCTTGCCTTGATCCCCTACATCTCGGCATTCGTCGCCGCGATCGTCATTCTGGCCTTCATCCAAGGCAGGAGTTCCCTGCAGGATGCCTTCCCGGAACTCCTCCTTGCCATTCCCTTGGCGGCATTGGCCTGGTTCCTGTGCAGTCTCCTGCTGATCCTGGCGACCACCCGGATGCTCGGCGTTGGCCTCAAGGAGGGGTACTACCGGGTACGCAGCCGCGTCGGCTGGCAGGTTTGGGCCACCGAACGTGTGCTCGACATGGCGCGGGACCTGCTCTTCCCCATCTACGCCAGCCTCTTCACCCCCGTGTGGCTGCGCCTGCTGGGTGCCAAAGTAGGCCGAAACGTGGAGGCTTCCACGGTGCTGCTCCTGCCCCGCATGACGACCATCGGCGAAGGCGCGTTCCTCGCCGACGACACCATGGTGGCCTCTTACGAGCTTGGCGGCGGCTGGATGAAGATCGGGCCGGCCAAGATCGGCAAACGCTCGTTCCTGGGCAATTCCGGGATGACCGCCGCAGGCCGAAGCGTGCCCAAGAACTCACTCGTCGCGGTGCTATCGGCCACGCCGGCCAAGGCAAAATCGGGCACGTCCTGGCTGGGCAGTCCGCCCGTCAGGCTGCGCCGGACAGCAGTCAATGCGGACCAGAGCCTCACTTTCAACCCGCCGCTGGCCCTCAAGACCAAACGGGCCTTGTGGGAACTGTGCCGGCTGGTGCCGGTCATCCTGACAGTGGGGATCGCCGTCGGCATCATGCTGGTCCTGGACTGGATCGCCACTGAGTCCTCCTACTGGCTCGCGGCCGTCCTTGGGGGCGTCGTGGTCCTCGCGGCGGGTGCCGTGGCCGCGGCGAGTTCGGTCGCGGCGAAATGGATACTGGTGGGGCGCATCAAAGAGGGCGAGCATCCCCTGTGGAGCTCGTTCATCTGGCGCAACGAAGTGGTGGACACTTTCATCGAAATGGTCAGCGCTCCCTGGTTCGCGCGTTCGGCGTCCGGCACGCCGGCGCTGGTGTGGTGGCTTCGGGCGCTCGGCGCGAAAATCGGCAAGGGTACCTGGTGCGAGAGCTACTGGCTGCCCGAAGCCGACCTCGTCACGCTCGGCGAAAGCTCCACGGTCAACCGTGGCTGCGTGGTCCAGACACACCTCTTCCATGACCGCATCATGAGCATAGACACCGTGGTCCTCGGGGACGGCGCCACGATGGGCCCGCACGGGGTCATCCTGCCGCGCGCGAGCATCGGAGCGGGCGGCACGGTGGGACCGGCGTCGCTGGTCATGCGCGGTGAGACTGTCCCCGCCGGCACGTACTGGATGGGCAACCCGGTCAGCCCGTGGTCCGGACCGTAGCGTAGATTGGCAAGAGGGCTTATGAAATACGAGCCCATGACGACAGCAACACAACAAGCTACACGGAGGCTGCCAGCGCACATGAGCCCTAGCGAACCAGGAATCACCACAACTGCCGCCGATCCCTACACGCTGCATCACGGGAGCCTGGCATTCCAAGTGCTGAGGTATGAGCTGGACCTTGACTACAGCCTGGGCAGCAACCGGCTCAACGGCCGCGCAATGCTTCGTTGCATAGCACTCGAAGACACGGACTCGGTGATCCTGGATCTTGTGGGCCTGAAGGCTTCCAAAATCCTGATGGACGGCAAGAAAGTGCCGAAGTTCAGTACCCGCGGCGAGCACCTCGTGATCACGGCCAAGGACCGGTTGCGGACAGGCCAGCATTTCACAATTGAGCTCCGCTACGACGGCAATCCTAAGCCGCGCCGGGGCCTGTGGGGCGAAGTCGGTTGGGAAGAGCTCGACGACGGCGTCCTGGTGGCCGGGCAGCCGAACGGCGCCGCGTCCTGGTTCCCGTGCAACGACCATCCGCGGCACAAGTCCAGCTACTTGATCAGTATCACCACCGACGACAACTACCGCGCCATCTGCAACGGCCGCCTCGTCTCCCACAGCAGGAAATCAAGCCGCGAAACCTGGGTCTACGAACAGGGCGAGCCGATGGCAAGCTATCTGGCCACTGTGCAAATCGGACGCTACCGGCTTCACCAGCTCAGCCCCGCCCTCGGGGGAATCCGCACAGGGACGGCCCATCATGCCGAAGCACTGCGGCAGGCCCCGGTGCCCCAGTTCGTTGCCGTCTCCCCCGGGTTGTTGACCGAAGCCCGCGAAGGCCTGGCACGGCAGGCCGACATGATGCGCACCTTTGTGGACTGTTTCGGTCCATATCCCTTTGCGGAATACACGGCCGTCGTGACCGAGGACGAACTGGAAATTCCCCTCGAGGCCCAGACGCTCTCGATCTTCGGCCGGAACCACATGGAGCAATCATGGGACGCGCAGCGCCTTATCGCCCACGAGCTGTCCCACCAGTGGTTCGGCAACTCGCTCACTGTGAGCAGTTGGCGGGACATCTGGTTGCATGAGGGCTTCGCCTGCTACGCCGAGTGGATCTGGTCCGAGGAAGCCGGCGTCATGTCCCTCGCCAACCGGGCAAGGGCCGCATGGCGCAAGCTCGACATGGGCGCCCAGGACCTGGTGATCGGCGACCCCGGACCCGAGCACATGTTCGACGACCGCGTCTACAAGCGTGGCGCCCTTGCCCTCCACGCCGTCCGTCGTGCCTGCGGGGACGCAGCGTTCTTCGGATTGCTGCGGCATTGGACCGGGGCCAAACGCCACAGCTCAGTGTCCACGGCCGAATTCATCTCCGCGGCCAACGCCTACGTCCCGGGGCTCGACGCGGCCAGCGTCCTGGAACCGTGGCTGTACCAAGCAAGGCTGCCCGCCTTCGGTTGATCCCGGAGTTCAGCTAAGACAATGCCTCAGCGGGCCGATACCGCGAGGGCGGCAAGCAGTCCGGCCGGAAGATCCCGACCGCCGGCGCTGGCCGGGAGTTCCAGGTCCCACAGCCCGGGCCTTTCAAGCACATCGAGGGTATCCGGGGCCACCCTGAGCCCTTCGCCTGTCATCTTCAACCAGGCTTCCTTGCGCGCCCACAA
>OUNM010324541.1_pt1 | contig 12067 bp, 7 predicted proteins | sample 1769961 | NCBI WGS metagenome assembly OUNM01 (sample SAMEA3914820, study PRJEB12502) | metagenome | biome: forest; material: soil | place: USA | collected 2012-03-12 | depth 0.3 m
GATCTGGAAGATCCGGGTGGTTTCCGGCTCGAGGTTGTACTCCGAGTGACGGATGCCCGTGCCCGCGCTCATCACCTGGACGTCGCCGGCCTCGGTGCGACCCTTGTTGCCCAGGCTGTCCTGGTGGGTGATCGCGCCGTCGCGGACATAGGTGATGATCTCCATGTCGCTGTGCGGATGCGGCGGGAAGCCGGTGTTGGGGGCGATCTCGTCGTCGTTCCACACCCGCAGGTCGCCCCAGTTCATGTTGTTGGGGTCGTAGTAGCTGGCGAACGAGAAGTGGTGCTTGGCCTTCAGCCAACCGTGGTCGGCGCCGCCAAGCTTGTCGAAGGGTTTGCGATCGATCATGGCTCTAGCCTTTCTGTCTCTGGAGAGCGCCGCGTCGGCGCGTCCTGTTGAGGAGAAGATAGGCGGTTCTGTGGGATCAGAAATAGAAACTGTTGAAACTCATCGTTTCCAGTTTTAGCCTTGCCGCATGTCCAAGCTTCCCGATCTCGAAGGCCTCGCCGTGTTCGCCAAGGTGGTGGAGCTGCGCTCGTTCGCGGCCGCCGCCGATGAGCTGTCGATGTCCAAGGCCACGATCTCCAAGGCTGTCACACGGCTGGAGGAGCGCCTGGGCGCGCGGCTGTTCAACCGCACCTCGCGGCGTCTGGCGCTGACCGACGCCGGCCAGTCCCTGGTCGAGCGCGCCAGTCGCGTGCTGGCCGAGGCCCAGGCGGCGGAGGAAGAAGCGTCCAGCCAGTCGTCGTCTCCGCGCGGTGTCGTGCGGCTGGCCGCGCCGATGTCGCTGGGCATCACCACCTTGGGCCCGGTGCTGCCGGGCTTCCTGGAGGCCTATCCGGAAGTCTCGATCGACCTGCACCTGTCGGACGCCACGGTCGACCTGGTCGGCATGGGCTTCGACATGGCCCTGCGGGTGGCGTCTCTGCCCGACAGCTCGCTGGTCGCGCGCCGCCTGCGGGCCGTGACGCGCCACGTCGTGGCCTCTCCGGCCTATTGGGAACGCCACGGCCGTCCGCGTCATCCGGCCCACCTGGCCGAGCATCGCGGCCTGACCTATGGCCACCAGGCGGCGCCGGAGACCTGGCGGTTCAGCCATGCGGACGGCAGCGAGTTCTCGGTGCGGCCACGCGCCGTCGTGCGCGCGAACAACGGCGACGTGCTCGTGCCGTCGCTGATCGCGGGCTCGGGCGTGGCGGTGCTGCCCGATTTCATCGTCGGCCCGGCCATCGCCGATGGGCGGCTGGAGACGGTGTTGGACGACTGGACCGCCGCACCGATCGCGCTGCATCTGGTCATGCCGCCCGGTGGGCCGAGGCCGGCGCGGGTCGAGGCCCTGGCGGCCTATCTGGGCAAGGCGCTGAGCGGCAAGGCCTAGGCCGTCCGCGCGAACGCCACGTGGCCGCCGCGCTGGGGCGCCGCGTTCTGAACGCCAGGCCAGAAGCGCTGGGCCAGTTCCGGCGGTCCCAGGTCCTCGACATGTGCGAAGCCCAGCTCCTGGAGCAGCGCCTGCAGCTCGGCCGGCTCAAAATACGACAGCCAGGGCTCGCCGATCGCCGCCACGCGCTGGGCGCGGGACGCCTGGCGCATCTGGTGCTCGGGCGACAAGGTGTGGGGCGGATCGCTGTAGTCGAAGACCACCTCGGCGCCGCCGGGCAGGGCGGCGATGGTCGAGAACGTGCTCCGGATCGCCTCGGTCGTCAGATAGGGTACGACGCCCAGCCAGGCGAAGAAGGTCCGCACATCGGGATCCAGGCCCGCGGCGACCAGGCCGTCCAGCAGCCGGTCCCGCTCGAAATCGATCGGCGCGTAGGTGAGGGCGGCTGGCGCACTGACGCCCGTCTCGGCCAGGCGGCGGCGCTTCCAGGCCTGGGTGGCCGGATGGTCGACCTCGAACACCTTCAGCCGCGCGGCCAGCGGATGGCGATAGGCGAAGGTGTCCAGCCCCGCGCCCAGCACCACCATCTGGGTGACGTCCCGTTGCTGGACGCCCTCAGCCAACCAGGCGTCGGAAAGGTTGGAGCGAGCGGCGATGAACACCCGCATGCCACGGCGGCCAGGATCGGCGCGAGCCTCGCTCGTCACGGTCTCGGCGTCGTCGCCCAGGATGGTCAGCGCCAGCGGGTCGGTGAAGATCGCGCCGCGCTCCAGCACCTGATGCGCCGCCCGATGGGCCGCGGCGGCGAAGGCGGTGCGGCTGGGCTGGCGCTCAAGCATGGCGGGATCCTGGTTCGTCTCCTTGGAACTTAGGATCCCCGCGTTCGAAAACCAGCCCTCGGAACGCTAGCCCAGGGCTTCGACCTGGGCCGGGGTGAACGCGCCGACCTGCAGCGGGGTCATGGCGCCCACATTGGTGACGGACAGCCAGCTGAGCTGCGTCGTGGTCAGGCCGGGGATCTGGGCGGGCAGCAGATAGCCGACCTGGGTCGTGGTCAGGCGGCCGATCACCGAGGTCGAGAGCGAGCCGACCTGGGTCGCCGTCAGGGCCTGGACCTGGGTCCCGCTGAGCTGGGCGAAGGCGGTCGGCGAGACGCTGCGCATCTGGTAGGCCGATAGCCCCTTCAGCGCGCTGGTCGACAGGGATGCGACCTGGTCGGACGACAGCGCCGCCAGGTCCGTCACCGAGATCGCGCCCAACTGGGCGCCGGTGAGCGCGGCGACCTGGGTGGTGGCGAACTCGCCAATGTCGCTGGCCGACAGCGCCGCCAGCTGGGTCGCGGTCAGGCCGGTGATCTGGGTCGTGGTCAGGCTCTGGAACGTCGTGGTGTCCATGCCCGTCAGGTTGTCGGTCGACAGGCCGCCGATCTGCGCCGCGCTCAGGCTCTGGAACTGGGTGCTGGTCAGCTCGGCGAAGTCGGTCGTGGTCAGGCCGCCGATCTGGGTGGCTGTCAGGCCCGCCAGCTGGGTCGAGGTCAGGGCCTGCATCTGGCTGGCCGACAGGCTGCTGATGTTGCTGGGCGACAGCGAGGCCAGCTGCGAGGCGGTGAAGCCGGCCACCTGGGTCGGCGTCAGCTCGGCGAAGTCCGTGGTGCTCAGAGAGCGGAGCAGGGTGACCGACAGGCCCGAAAGCTGCGTCCCGGTCAGGCCCGCCACCTGGGTCGCGGTCAGGCCCGAGAAGCCCGTGCTGCTGAGCCCGCCCAGTTGCGTCAGCGACAGCGCGCCAACCTGGCTGGCCGAGAGCAGGGCGCTCTGGGTGTCCGAGAGGCCCGATAGCTGGCCGGCCGAGAACAGGCTGATGTCCGTGTCCAGGAACGCCAATTGATGCGGGCTGAGCGAGCCGACCTGGCTGGAGGTCATGCCCTGCAGCTGGGTGTTGCTGAGGAACGCGAACTGCAGGTGGTCCATCTGCGGCACCAGCGTCGCCGGGATGGCCGAGATCTGGGTCGCCGAGAAGGCCGCCAGCTGGTCGGGCCATAGCTCGGCCAGGTCCGTCGTGCTGAACGCGCCGATCTGGGTGGCGGTCAGGCTCTTCAGCTGCGTCGGCTGGAGCACGCCCACCTGGGTGGCGTCCAGGCCCGTGAAGTGGGTGGCGTCCATCGCGCCGATCTGGGTGGCGCTCAGCGCCTGCATCCGGCCGGTATCCAGCTTGGCCATCTGGGTCGAGGTCATGGCGTTCAGCTGCGAGCCGCTGAAGGCCGACAGCTGGTCGACGTCGAAGATCAGGTTCTGGGCGAAGGCCGGGATCTGGGTGGCCGTCAGGCCCTTGACCTGGGTCGACGACAGCGCGTCGACCTGGCTGGCCGACAGGGACCCGACCGCCGTGTTCGACAGCGCGCCGACCTGGGTGCTGGACAGCGTCTCCAGCTTGGTGGTCGACAGGTTCTGGATGGTGCTCGCCGCGAGGGCCGAGATCTGAGCGGCGGACAGGTACGAAATCGGCACTGTGGCCCCACAAGGTCGCGACGCGAATCGTGCGCGTTAACCATAGGCCAAACCCCGAAACGGGGCCATGCGACCATAGGGCCTAGGGGTGGCCGTCAGCCGCCGATGCCGTCCTTGATGTTGAAGCGGCCCAGCGCGGACTTCAGGATCCGGGACAGGGCCTCGACGGAATAGGGCTTCTGGATCAGCTGGAAGCCTTCGTGGCCTTCGGTGGCCAGCACCTCGCTATAGCCGCTGGTCAGCACGATCGGCAGGCCGGGGAAGCGCTTGCGGACCGTCCGCGCGAACTCGATGCCGTTCATGCCCGGCATGACCACGTCCGAGAACACGAGGTCGAACCCGGTCGCATCGAAGCCGAGCGCATCCAGGGCTTCATGGGCGTTGGCCGCCCATTTGGTCTTGTAGCCCAGGTCGTGCAGCAGTTCGGTCGAAAACTGCCCGACCGTCTCGTTGTCCTCGACCACCAGCACGCACACGTCCTCGACGGCGGCGTCGGAGAGGCTGGAAGGGCCGGAACGGATAACGGGCGGCGCATCGACGATCCGGGGCAGGTAGACGGTGAAGGCGGAGCCCTCTCCAAGCGTGCTCTCGACGCTGACCTCGCCGCGCGATTGCTTGGCGAAGCCGAAGACCTGGCTGAGGCCAAGGCCCGTGCCCTTGCCGACTTCCTTCGTCGTGAAGAAGGGTTCGAAGATCGCTTCCAGCTTGTCGGGACCGATACCGCTTCCTTGGTCTTGGACGGTCACGGCCACATAGGATCCGGGCTTGGGCGGTTGAGTGCGGATCTGCGGGACGGCGTCGACGGCCGCGACCTGGATGCTCAGCCGGCCTTCGCCCTCCATGGCGTCGCGCGCATTGACCGCCAGGTTCACCAGCGCGGTCTCGAACTGACCGACGTCGGCCTTGGCGTAGGTGGGCGTCCCGGGCAGGTCCAGCGTCACCAGGATGCGCGCGCCCAGCAGGGTGCGGACCAGCTCGGCGATGGCCACGACCTTTTCGCCGACGTCGAACACTTCCGGGTTCAGGGGCTGGCGGCGCGCGAAGGCCAGGAGCTGGCTGGTCAGCTTCGAGGCGCGATCCACCGTGTCGGAGATCGCGCCGGTATAGCGCTCGCGCCGCTCGTCGCTGAGGCCGGGCCGCTGCAGGAAGTCGATCGACGACTTGATGATGGTCAGCAGGTTGTTGAAGTCGTGCGCCACGCCGCCCGTGAGCTGGCCGACGGCCTCCATTTTCTGGGCCTGGCGGAACTGGGCTTCCAGCTCGCGCTGGCGGGTGACCTCGACGCCCACGCCCGTTCGGCGCACGGGACGTCCATGGTCGTCGAAATAGGTGTGCCCGCGCGACAGCACCCAGCGCACGGCGCCGTTGGCGTCTCGCGTCCGATATTCCAGTTCCAGATCGCCGGAACTGACCAGGCCGCCATCCATGGTCTGCTTCAGCTCGGCTCGGTCTTCCGGCAGGACGTTGGCCAGGAAGTCCTCGCGGCTGAGGCCTTCGGATCCCAGGGCAGGGTCGAGGCCGTAGAGCTTGGCGATTTCCGCGTCGTAGTGGAACCGGTCGGGCCCGACCTCATAGGTCCAGACGCCCACGCCGCCGACGGCGCTCAAGGCCAGGCGCGAGAAGTCCTGGGCGTCGCGAAGCTCCAGCTCCTGGGCGCGCTGCTCGGTGATGTCGCGCGCGACGCAGTAGAGCAGGTTGTCCTCGGCCACGGCCGTCCAGGAGAACGTGTGGTAGCGGCCTTGGGTATCGCGGAACCGGTTGACGAAGGTCAGCGTCACCTCGCCGGCGGCGATGTCGACAACCTTGTCGCGCGTCTTGTCGTGGTCGTCCGGGTGCTCCATCCAGGCCGAGGTTCGGCCCAGCAGCTCTTCCTGGGTCCAGCCCAGGATCTCGGTCCAGATGGGGCTGGCGCTGAGCCATCGGCCTTGCGCGTCGGAGATCAGGAACGGATCGCGCGCCAGCCGCCAGAACTGGTCGCGCTCTGTCGCGATCGTGGCGACACGCTGCTCCAGCGTCGCGTTCAGGTGACGCAGCGCGGCCTCCGCCGTGATCTGCTTGGTCATCTCGGTGGCGGTGACGAACACACCGGCGACGTCGCCGTTCTCGCCGCGCACGGGGGCGAAGACGTAGAACCAGACGGTCTCCTCCGGCACGCCGTAGCGAAGCATGGTCAGCGGCTGGCGATCGACCGAGAAGCCCTGTCCGGACGTCACCACCTGCTGGAGTTGCGGGCCCAGGATATCGAAGATTTCCGGCCAGACCTCGCGCAACGGGCGCCCTAGGGCCTGGGGATGGCGCGTCCCCAGCGCGGGGCCATAGGCGTCGTTATAGAGAACCCGAAAGTCGGGGCCCCAGTAGATGGCGCTGACGATCGGCGAGTTCAGGCAGATCGAGAGGACCGACTGCAGGGATTGCGGCCAGGTCGCGGGAGCGCCCAGATCGGTCTGGCTCCAGTCGAACCCGCGCATGCGCGTGGCCATCTCGCCGTCGCCCGACAGGAACGCGGGCGCGGCGGAAAGGCCGTCGGGTGTCGGGGAGTCTTCGATCCGCACGAAACCCTTCCCGCACCGGCCTGATCATCAGTTGTACGAGGGCGGAAGCCGAGGCGGCAAGGCCTATGCCCTAGGCGCCGGCCCCATCGGCCCGCATCGTCCACAAATCGAGGTCGCGCTCGCGCCCGATCAGCGCCAGGCCCGAGGCGATCGACTCGAACTCGCCGCCGCTCTCGATCTTTTCGGCCCCGAAGCGGCGCAGGAAGATGTCGCGGACGGCGGGCACGAACGAGCTGCCGCCGGTCAGGAAGACGCGGTCGACGCCGGCCTCGGTCAGGTCGGCGCGCTCCAGGGCCTGGGCGACGGCGGTCTCGATGGCGGCCAGCTCCGGGGCGATCCAGCCTTCGAAGTCCGAACGGGCGACCTGCTTCTCGATCTCGACCGACCCGGCCTCGAAGCGGAACGTGGCTTCCGTCTGGCTGGACAGCGCCTCCTTCAGCGCCGAGACCGAGCGATAGAGGGCGTAGCCGTGGTTGCCGTCCAGCACCTCGATCAACGCGGCGATCTTGTCGGGCTCGACGGCGGTGCGCTCCAGGGCGCGGATGTCGCGCATGTCCTTCGACGCGCGCAGCAGGGCCAGCTGGTCCCAGCGGGCGAAGGCCGCGTAGTAGCGCTGCGGGATCGGCAGGCTGTTGGAGAACGACCGGTAGTCGGTGCCTTTGCCCAGCTCGGGCGAGACCAGCTGGTCGATGATCCGGTAGTCGAAGGCGTCGCCGGCGATGCCGACGCCCGAGCGCGACAACGGCGTCGAACGCAGAGTACCGTCCGGCTCGCGCTCGAACCGCACCAGCGAGAAGTCCGAGGTGCCGCCGCCGAAGTCGGCGACCAGCACGGTGGCGTCCTGCTTCAGTTGACGGGCGAAGAAGAACGCCGCGCCGACGGGCTCATAGGCGTAGCGAATGTCTTCGAAGCCCAGGCGCTTGAACGCCTCTTCATAGCGCGACAGCGCCAGGGCCTCGTTGGGCGAGCTGCCGGCGAAGGTCACCGGGCGGCCGACGATGATCCGCGGGGGCAGGGCGTCCAGCTGGCCGGCGGCGTGCTCCTTCAGGCGCAGCAGGAAGGCGGCCAGCAGGTCCTCGAACAGGTAGCGCTTGTTGAGGATCCGCGTCTCGGTGAAGGCCGCCGAGGCCGCGAAGGTCTTGAACGACTGGATGAAGCGCGTCTCCAGCGGATCTTCCAGATAGGACTCGATCGCCCACGGGCCGGCCTCGATGACGCGCTCGTTCACCCCGCCGTCCTGGGCCTGCACGCTGTGGAAGCTGAGCGCCGAGCGGAAGGCGAACAGGTCGCGATTGTCCAGCTTGAAGCGGACCAGGTGCGCGGCGTCGTCGCCGTGCGTCAGCGAGACGACGGTGTTGGTGGTGCCAAAGTCGACGCCAATGGTCGGCGCATGAACGGCCGTCATGGGTGGCTCGATCGGTTGGAAACGGGGAGGGGCGTGCGTCGTAACGCCTTGGCGGGGAAGGTCAAGCGGAAGCCGGGCGGTCAGGCCAATTTAAGGCCGCATTTACGCTCGGCGAGCGACGCTCGTTCGAAACGGGTCCGAGGACGCGATTCGAGTGACACCGGTGTCGTTCAATTGCGTTCACAAGAGGCTGTGAGGAAACGCTGTGAAACTGGACGATCTGAAGATCTCCTCGAAAGTGCTGCTGCCGGCCGCCGTGCTGGCCTTCGCCACCGTGGCCTGCGCGGGCCTGGGCGTGTGGCAGCAGAAACGTGCGGACGCGGCGACCGAACACCTGGTGGCGCACCGCTCGCCGGCCGAGGTGCAGTCGGCCCGCTATCTGCGCCGGCTCAGCATGATGGGCTACGCGGCCCACCGGACCATCACCTATGACGGCGCCTCGGCCCAGGCGGCGGCCGCCTCCAAGGAGCTGGACAAGGTGTATGGCGAGGGCAAGGAGAGCCTCGACAAGATCACCGCCGCCGATCCCTCGACCGCGGACTACACCGCCGAGATGAAGGGCAAGCTGGACGCGGTCTATGCCGACGCGCGCTCGGCCGCCGACAAGGCGCTGACGAACGATGACGCCGGCGCGATCGGCGTGATGGCCAAGGTCGATCCGGCCATCGACGACCTGGCCAAGACGGGCAAGGCCTGGGGCGACGTCTACAACAAGGGCACGGCGGCCATGGTCGCCAGCGCCAGCAAGTCGGCGGCCACCGGCTCTTGGCTGACGTTGCTGTTTGGGCTGGGCGCGGCCGCCTGCGGCATGCTGTTTGCGCTCTATATCGGCTCGTTCAAGATCTCGCGGCCCGTGCGGTCGCTGTCGCGGACCATGACCGGACTTGCCGACGGCCAACTGGACGTCGAGGTGGTCGGGGCCGCTCGCCGTGACGAGGTCGGGCTGATGGCCCGCGCCGTCCAGGTGTTCAAGGACAACGCCGTGGCCCTGCGCGCGTCCGAGGCCGAGCAAGCCCGCGTCAGCGCCGCCAGCGACAGCGAGCGTCTGCGCAACGAGACCGCCACCTCGGCCGCCGCGCGTGACCAGGCCTTCGTCATGGAGCGACTGGCCAACGCTCTGTCGCGTCTGTCGAACGGCGACCTGACGGTGCGGATCGGCGACGCCTTCCCCCGCGGCTATGAAGCCATCCGCGACGACTTCAACGCCGCCATCGCCCAACTGGACGAGGCCGTCGGCGGCATCGTCGGCGTGGCCGGAACCGTCAGCGCCAGCGCCGACGAGATCGCCGCCGCCGCCGACAACACCGCCCGCCGCAGCGAGCAGCAGGCCGCCAGCCTGGAAGAGACGGCCGCAGCCCTCGACGAGATCACCGCCACCGTCCGCCGCGCTTCGCAAGGCGCCGGCGAGGCCAGCCGCGTCGTCACCTCCACCCGCACCGACGCCGAGCGCTCGGGCGAGGTGGTGCGCGGCGCCGTCGCGGCCATGACCCAGATCGAACAGTCCTCGGCCCAGATCGGCAATATCGTCGGCGTGATCGATGAAATCGCCTTCCAGACCAACCTGCTGGCGCTGAACGCCGGCGTGGAAGCCGCGCGGGCCGGCGAGAGCGGCCGCGGCTTCGCCGTCGTCGCCCAGGAAGTGCGGGCCCTGGCCCAGCGCTCGGCCCAGGCGGCCAAGGAGATCAAGGGCCTGATCAACGCCTCGACGGCGCAGGTCGACGAAGGCGTGCGCCTGGTCGGTCAGACCGGCGAGGCGCTGGACGGCATCGTGCTGAAGGTCGGCGAGATCGATGCTCTGGTGTCTGAACTGGCGGCTTCGGCCGGCGAACAGGCCACGGGTCTCAACGAGGTCAACGCCGCCGTCAACCAGATGGACCAGGGCGTGCAGCAGAACGCCGCCATGGTCGAGCAGGCCACCGCCGTCAGCCATTCGCTGAAGAACGACATCGGCGGCCTCGTGCGGATGATCGGCCGCTTCGAGGTCAGCCAGAAGGCGGCGCCGGCCAGCGCGCGTCCGGGCTATCGCCGCGCGGGTTGATTGACTTCCCGGCGCGGGTCCGGTCGAACGGGCGCGGGCAACTTACGGGAAGACCTTGGAAAACTTCGACGTCCTGGTGATCGGCGCGGGCGCGGCCGGCATGATGTGCGCCATCGAGGCCGGTAAGCGCGGGCGCTCGGTGCTGGTCATCGATCACGCCAAGGCGCCGGGCGAGAAGATCCGCATCAGCGGCGGCGGCCGGTGCAACTTCACCAACACCGGCGCGTCGATCCATAATTTCCTGTCGGCCAATCCGAAGTTCGCCCTGTCGGCCCTGCGCCGCTACCGGCCGAAGGATTTCATCGCGCTGGTCGAACGGTACGGCATCGCCTATCACGAGAAGACCCTGGGTCAGCTCTTCTGCGACGGCTCGGCCATGCAGATCGTCAACATGCTGCTGACCGAGATGAAGGCGGCCGGCGTCGTGCTGCGCCTGGAGACGAGCTTCCAGGACGTGGCCAAGACCGAGACCGGCTTCGAGGTCGAGCTGTCGTCGGGCAAGGTGGCCTGCGCCTCACTCGTCGTGGCGTGTGGCGGCAAGTCTATCCCGAAGATGGGCGCGACAGGCCTGGGCTACGAGATCGCCAAGCAGTTCGACGTGGGGGTCATCGAGACCCGGCCGGCGCTGGTCCCACTGACCTTCGAAGCCGGCATGCTGGCGCGGCTGACGCCGCTGTCGGGCGTGGCGCTGGACGCCGTGGTCGCCCACGGCAAGACCAAGTTCCGCGAAGGGATGCTGTTCACGCACCGGGGCCTGTCGGGCCCTTCGATCCTGCAGATCTCATCCTATTGGCGCGAGGGCGATGAGATCCGGGTCGACATGGCGCCCGGCATCGACGCCCTGGCGGCGCTGAAGACGGCCCGTACGGCCTCGCCGCGTCAGGCGGTGGCGACGGTGCTCTCGACCCTGGTTCCCAAGCGTGTGGCGCAGCTGATCGCGGACGAGGAAGCGCCAGGCAAGGGAAATATCGCCGACTGCTCGGACAAGGTGCTGGGACCGCTGGCGGCTGCGGTCAACGCCTGGACCTTCAAGCCGGTGGGTTCGGAAGGCTATCGCACGGCGGAAGTGACGCTGGGCGGAGTCGACACCGACGCCCTGGACTCGCGCACCTTGGAGGCCAAGGCCGTGCTGGGGCTCTACTTCATCGGCGAGGTCGTCGACGTCACCGGCTGGCTGGGCGGCTATAACTTCCAGTGGGCCTGGGCGTCGGGATGGTCTGCGGGGCAGAGCGCTTAGGTCACTTGCCCCCACCTGACCTGCTGCGCAGGTCGTCCGCCCCCGGAGGGGGCGGAAGGTTGGCGCCACACCTTCTTCCCCCTTCGGGGGAGGAGCGCGTAGCGCGGAGGGGGCAAGTGACCCGCTAGAACTACTTCTTCTTGAACGGCTTACCGGCCGGCTTGCCGTCGAAGCTCTTGGCCTTGAAGGGCTTGGGGCCCTTGAACGGCTTGCCCGGACCGGCGTCGTCGCGCTTACCGGCGTAAGGCTTGGGCGTGTACGGCTTCGGGCCGGCGGCGTTGTCGGCGAAGCTCTTCTTGAAGGGCTTCTTCGGGCCATCGCCGTCCGCACGCGGAGCGCGAGGCTTGTATTCGCGGGGCGCATCAGCGCCCGCTTCGTGACGCGGCTTGAAGGCGCGCTTGGGAGCGCCTTCCGAATCCTGCGGCGAATACGGACGCGGCGCCTCGTCACGCTTGAAGTCACGCGGCGCGTCGTTGTCGCGCGGCGCGCGGCGGGGCTTGTAGTCGCCCTTCGGCTCTTCGCCACGGCCGTACGGCTTGGCGTTGCTGACGCCGTCAGCGCCATAGTTGGACGGGCGCGGGGTGTGATCGCGCGAGCCCGGAGCATTGGCGCGCGGCGCACGCGGCGCGTCGTCACGCGGCGGGCGCGGCTTGAACTCGCGCGGGCCGTCGTTGTCGCCGCGCGGCGGACGCGGCGTGAATTCGCGGCGCGGACCGGCTTCGCGAGCGGCCGGAGCCGTGGTCGGGGTGATTGAGACGTCCTCGCGCACGGTCTGCTGGACCGCCGCGCCGAACTTCACGGCGGCTTCGGCCGAGATCTCGAACTTGGTGTCGTAGTCGAAGATCCGGATCGACCCGATGTCCTTCTTGGTGATGTGGCCCAGGCGGCAGATCAGCGGGATCAGCCACTTGGGGTCGGCGTTGTTGCGGCGGCCGGTGTTGAGGCGGAACCAC
>OUNM010160291.1_pt1 | contig 12064 bp, 10 predicted proteins | sample 1769961 | NCBI WGS metagenome assembly OUNM01 (sample SAMEA3914820, study PRJEB12502) | metagenome | biome: forest; material: soil | place: USA | collected 2012-03-12 | depth 0.3 m
AGCAGCGGCATCGCCACGTTGACGGCGAACTCGGATATGCCCTCCCCGCTCGCCGGCTTCAGATAGCCGGTGAGCCCGGCGAGATAGCCGAGCGCGACCAGGCTGAAGACGAACAGGACGGTTTCGACAAGCGGGGACATTTTTCCCGTGATAGGCGAGGCCAAATTGTCATGCAATCGCGCCGTCATTCGCCCCGCGGCCGTCCTGCTTGTCTTTCGGCCGGCTTTGCGATCCCTATATGCCAATCATGGCCCCGGCCCCTCGGGCCGCCATAAGGACTTCTCATGCTGCGACTTGCCCTGGCGCTTTTCCTGTTTGCCGTTCCAAGCCTTGCCCACGCGACCGACGCGGGCTGGGCGCTGTTGCGCGACGGCGGCCATGTCATCCTGCTTCGCCACGCCTTCGTCACCGGGGCCACCGACCCGGCGAATTTCGATATCGGCAACTGCGCCACGCAGCTCAATTTGTCGGAGCGCGGCAAGCAGGAGGCGAGCCGCATCGGCGCGTTATTTGCCGCGCGCGCGGCGCCCATCGATCACGTGCTCTCCAGCCGCTACTGCCGCTGCCTCGACACCGCCCGCATCGCCTTCGAGGCCGAGCCGCAGCCTTTCGCGCCGCTCGACCTCCTCAAGACCGATCCTGCCGAGAAGGCAGCGCAGCTCGCCGCGGTGATGAAGGAGATCCGCGGCTATTCCGGTTCCGACAATCTGGTGCTCGTCACGCATCTCGAAAACATCGAAGCCCTCACCGGTGTTTCGCCGCGCGAGGGCGAGGCGGTGGTTGTGGCTCCTGAGGGGGACGGCCTCAAGGTGCTCGGCCGCGTCACCTTCTAGGGCCGCGGAGCCAAATAGTGTTGCCGGAATATCACTACCGAAAGAAGCCGCGAATTCGTCGCCACAATGCCGCTTGCGACAACCCGTCGCAGGGTCTATAGGCGCGCTCCCGGTCACGAAAACCGAAGCGAGCACAACGGTTGGAGCTTTCGTCTCCGCCCGTACAGGCGGCTTTGCCGCCCTGTATACGGCGCCGTTTCGGGGGTTGGGATCGCCGATGTAGCTCAGAGGGAGAGCGCCGGATTTGCGTCCGGAGGTCAGGGGTTCGAGTCCCTTCATCAGCACCACGGATAGCTCAGGTTGGGTAGAGCATCAGACTCATAATCTGACGGTCGAAGGTTCGAATCCTTCTCCATTGGCCTTCCAAGCCAAGCCACCCTGTCACGGTGTTATTCGGAAAATCGGTCCGGGGACCGGAATGCGGAAGACGTGACGGGACGGCCGAAGCCTTCGGGCCGAGGCCGTATCGAAGGGTCCGACGCCATCGGCTCGCGGCCAGGCCCGCGGTGACGATCAAGGCGCGGTGTCGCCGGCAAGGAAGGCTTCGGCCTCCGGCGCTCGCTTCGCTGCCCCGCGATCCGCTCCCGAGGGCCCGCCACGGATCGATGCCACCGGTCCCCGGATCATTCGTGCCCCGGGACATGAAGTACGACGATGTGAAACGAGAAACGAAAAGGAAGATCGACGCATGACGTGACGCCTCGCATGGGGCCATGCCCGACAGGAGTAAGACAATGACGACCATTCTCGACAAGGTTCTTGGACGCGAGCGCGTCCTCGTAAAGGAAAACGAACGTGCCCTCACCCTGTACAAGGGGGAGATCAAGGCTGTCCTGCTGCCGGGCGAGCATTCGCTCGTCAACCGGCGCGGCAACCTCGAAGTGTCGCGGCACGATCTGAAGAACCCGGAATTCGTTTCGGCGTACGAGAAGGCGTTGTTCGACAAGCTCCCGGATGTGGCCGCGCGTCATTTGACCGTCGTTCGCACCGGACGCACGGAGGTTGCCGTCATCGAGCGTGACGGCCACCTGCATGCCGCCCTCGCGCCGGATCGCAAGCTCGTGCTGTGGACGGATGCCGGTCCGTGGAGGGTGGCGCTGGTCGATACGGCCGCCGAACTGGCGATCGAGCCGGCGGTCATGCGTCGGCTCGGCCAGGCCCGGAAGGCGGAACTGATGTCCGTCTATCCGGTCGTTGACGGCCAGGCCGGACTGCTGTTCGTGGACGGCGTGTTCGTTCGCACGCTTGAAGCGGGCGTGCACGCCTTCTGGAATGTCGGCCGCATGGTCCAGGTGAAGGTCGTCGACCTCAAGCGCCAGTCGCTCGATGTCGCGGGGCAGGAAGTGCTGACCAAGGATCGCGTGACGATCCGCGTCAACATCGCCGCCGAATACCGGGTCGTCGACCCGGTCAAGGCGGTGAGCACGGTGAAGGACTTCTCGGAAGCCCTCTACCGCGCTCTGCAATACGCCTTCCGCAAGACGCTTGGCGCGCTCACGCTCGACCAGATCCTTGAAAAGAAGGTGACGGTCGACGAGGCGGCGGCGGCCAAGGTGCGCGACGACATGGCCGCGATCGGCCTCGAGGTCAGCGATATCGCCCTCAAGGATGTCATCCTGCCGGGCGAGATGCGCGAAATCCTCAACCAGGTGGTTTCGGCCGAAAAGCAGGCCGAGGCCAACATCATCCGCCGTCGCGAGGAGACGAACGCCACGCGTTCGCTGCTCAACACGGCCAGGGTGATGGCCGAGAACCCGGTGATGCTGCGGCTGAAGGAGCTCGAGGCTCTCGAAGCCATCGCCGGCAAGGTCGAGCGGCTCACCGTCCACAACGGGACGGGCGGACTGCTCAACGACCTGGTCAAGCTCCGCGAGAGCTGAGCTTCCGTTACGTCAGACAGGGAGGGCCGTCCGTTCGACCGGCGGCCCTTCTTGCGTTTGCTTGACCCCCTGCCCATCTGCGGCAGGCGTATCAGGCCTTTTCCTGCCGGGAAAAACCGATTAGACAGCGCCCACTAGACAAAGATGCGGACAGATTCCGCCCGCAACCGAAGGAAGAGCCCTTGTCCACCACGTTCGAGAAAGTCGCCAAGATCATTGCCGACACCAGCGAGATCGATATCGACACCATCACGCCCGAAAGCCACACCATCGACGATCTCGGCATCGACAGCCTCGATTTCCTCGACATCGTCTTTGCCATCGACAAGGAATTCGGCATCAAGGTGCCGCTGGAAAAGTGGACGCAGGAAGTCAATGACGGCAAGGCCTCGACCGACGACTACTTCGTCATGAAGAACCTCTGCGCCAAGATCGACGCGCTGGTCGCGGCCAAGAACGCCTGATTTCCACACAGCGCTCGAACTTGACGCGCTCTCCCCCCTGACCCAAAAAGCCACCCATGAGCAATCCGCACGACGTCGTCATCACCGGCATCGGCCTTGTCTCGTCATTGGGAGAAGGTCCGGCCGCGCATTGGCGGAAGCTGACCCAGCCGGGCCTTGAGCCTGTCCTGGAGGCGACGCGCTTCGCGCCCTACACCATCCATCCCCTGCCCGAGATCGACTGGAACCTGCAGATCGCCAAGCGCGGCGACCAGCGCCAGATGGAAACCTGGCAGCGGCTCGGCACCTATGTCGCCGGCCTTGCGCTGGACGATGCCGGCATCAAGGGCAATGACGAGCTTTGCGCCACCATGGACATGGTGGTGGCGGCCGGCGGCGGCGAGCGCGACGAGGCGGTCGATGCCGCCATTCTCGCCGCGTCGGAAGCCCGCAACGACCGCGACGTGCTGCTCAACGAGAAGCTGACCACGGAATTGCGGCCGACGCTGTTTTTGGCCCAGCTCTCCAACCTGCTCGCCGGCAACATCTCCATTGTGCACAAGGTCACCGGTTCGTCGCGAACCTTCATGGGTGAGGAAGGCGCCGGCGTCTCGGCCGTCGAGACGGCGGCCGCCCGCATCCGCTCCGGACAGTCGACGCATGTGCTGGTCGGCGGCGCCTTCCAGACCGAACATTCCGACATGCTGCTCGGCTACGAGCTTGCCGGCTATCTGCATCGCGGCCCCTGGAAGCCGGTCTGGCAGAGACAGGGCAGCGAAGGTGGCGGCGTGGTGACCGGCTCCGGCGGCGCCTTCCTGGTGCTCGAACAGCGCCAGCACGCGCAAGGCCGCGGCCGCAGGATCTACGCCGAACTCGGGCCCGTGGCGTCCGGCCGCGCCCGGCGCCGCCGCGGCGAGTTGAATGCCGAGATCGCAACGCTGCTGAAGCAGGCGGCATTGCCCAGCGGCGAGCTGCTGACGATTTCGGGCGCTTCGGGCGCCCATGCCGCAACGGTGGCTGAGAAAGAAGCGCTGGACGCCAATCCGGCCTTGACCGTGCGGGCTTTCTCGACGCTGACCGGCCACATGAAGGAAGCGCAATTCCCCTTCGCCGTGGCGCTGGCGGCTTTGGCTGTCGATCGCAAGGCTGGTTATCCTGTCTTCGATGCCACAGTGGAACGGCAATTCGCGGGCGCCCCTACTTCCGTCCTTGCAACGGCGATCGGCTATCACCAATTCGAGGGCCTTGGGCTGGTTAAAGCCGCTTAGAGCAATTCCAGGAAAAAGTGTGAAACGGTTTTCGTCCGGAATTACGCAAAACAAGAGGTGGGGCGGTTCGGCGTTTCCGCGAAACGTCGAACCGGTCTAGAAAGAGACGCAAAGCATGGCCAATCTCCGCGATCACATGGGCAGGCCGATCGTCGCCGTGACCGGCATCGGTGTCGTCACCTCGCTCGGCGTCGGCAAGAAAGACAACTGGGCGGCGCTGACCTCGGGCAAGTCGGGCATCCATCCGATCACCCGCTTTCCGGTCGATCATCTGAACACCCGCATCTCCGGCATGGTCGACTTCCTGCCGTCGAGCACCAAAGGCGCGAGCCCCCTTACCTATGAGCTGGCCGAAACGGCGGCGCAGGAAGCAGTCTCCGAAGCAGGCCTGGATTCCGGCGATTTCGGCGGCCCCCTGTTCCTGGCCTCGCCGCCGGTCGAGCTCGATTGGGCCGACCGCTTCTCGCTCTACAATTCCGACAAAAAGGACGCCGGCGCCGAGCGGCTGCTGCGCGTGGCCCGTGCGCTGAAGGAACTCGACGTCTTCGAGACCACCCAGTTCGGCTCGATCGCCGACCGGCTGGCCGATCGCTTTGGCACCCGCGGCCTGCCGATCACGCTGTCGACCGCCTGCGCCTCCGGGGCGACCGCCATCCAGCTCGGCGTCGAGGCGATCCGGCGCGGCGAATGCGACAAGGCGCTGTCGATCGGCGCCGATGGCTCGGCCACCGCCGAGGCGCTGATCCGCTTCTCGCTGCTTTCGGCCCTTTCGACCCATAACGACATCCCCGAAAAGGCGTCAAAACCCTTTTCGAAGGACCGCGACGGCTTCGTGCTGGCCGAGGGATCCGGCGCGCTGGTGCTGGAATCGCTGGAGGCCGCCCTTGCTCGCGGCGCCACAATTCTCGGCATCCTGCGCGGCTGCGGTGAAAAGGCCGACGATTTCCACCGCACCCGGTCCAAGCCGGACGGCTCGCCGGCAATCGCTGCCGTGCGCGCCGCCCTTGCCGACGCGGGCTTGAGCGAAGACGAGATCGACTACGTCAACGCGCACGGCACCTCGACGCCCGAAAACGACAAGATGGAGCACCTGTCGCTGTCGACCGTGTTCGGCGAGCGCATCGGCTCGATGCCGATCTCGTCTAACAAGTCGATGATCGGCCACACGCTGTCGGCCGCCGGCGCGGTCGAGGCCGCATTCTCGTTGCTGACGATGCGCGAAAGCGTCATTCCGCCGACCATCAATTACGACAATCCCGATCCGGCTATTGTCCTCGATGTCGTGCCGAACAAGAAGCGCAATGCCGAGGTCGGCACGGTTTTGTCGAATTCCTTCGGCTTCGGCGGCCAGAACACCTGCCTTGTCATGGCGCGGGAACCGGTCTAAGCGGACTTTTTTCTGCTCTGACAACCCGACAGGCCCAATGCGCGCATTGCAACTTATCGAGGACCGCCGTCTTGAAACGGTGGACCTGCCGCCTCCCCCGCCGCCTTCGCAGGGCGAAGTGACGCTTCGCATCAAGGCAGTGGCGCTCAATCATATCGACGTCTGGGGCTGGCGCGGCATGGCTTTCGCCAAGCGCAAGCTGCCGCTGGTCGTCGGCGCCGAAGCCTCCGGCGAGGTCGAGGCGGTCGGCCCCGGCGTCTCCAGCCTGCTGCCCGGGCAATTGGTGTCGATCTATGGCGCCCGCACCTGCGGCCTTTGCCGCGCCTGCCGCGAAGGCCGCGACAATCTCTGCGAGCATGTCTCCGGCGTGCACGGCTTCCATCTCGACGGTTTTGCGCAGGAGAAGATCAACCTGCCGGCCCGCCTTCTGGTGCCGGCGCCGCCCGGTGTCTCCGAGATCGGCGCCGCGGTCGCTCCCGTCACCTTCGGCACGGTCGAGCATATGCTGTTCGACAATGCCAAGCTCGAGCCCGGCGAGACCATCCTCGTCCACGCCGGCGGCTCCGGCATCGGCTCGGCCGCCATCCAACTGGCCAAACGGATGGGCTGCACCATCATCACCACGGTCGGCTCGAACGACAAGATCGACAAGGCGAAGGCGCTTGGCGCCGATCATGTCATCAACTATCGCGAGGACCGCTTCGAGGGCGTCGTTCGCAAGCTGACGAAGAAAAAGGGCGTCGATGTCGTCTTCGAGCATGTCGGCGCCGATACCTTCGCCGGCTCGATGCTGTGCCTGAAGCGCGGCGGCCGTCTCGTGACCTGCGGCTCGACCTCGGGCGTGTCGACACAGGTCAATTTGATGCAGCTCTTCCAGCAGCAGCTGAAGCTGCTTGGATCCTTCGGCTGCCGCATGGAGAACATGGCCAACGCCATGCAGAAGATGGCCGCCGGCCTTGTCGCGCCGGTCATCGATACCGAGGTCGGCTTCGATGATATCGACGCCGCGCTGAAGCGCATGGAAAGCCGCGACGTCTTCGGCAAGATCATCCTGCGCGTATAAGCGATATGGTTGGCAAGGTGTTCAAGAAAGCCCGCCGGGACTTCATGTTCCGCTACGGCCGGCGGCTGCGCCAGATGGAGCACTGGCTGGTCGCACGCCTTGCGATGGCGATCATCGGCCTGCTGCGTCTTCTGCCGGCCGACAGCGCGCTCAACTTCGCCGACCGCGTCGCCCGCCGCATCGGCCCGAGGGTCGGACGCCACCGCGTGGCGATCGACAATCTGCGCCTTGCCTATCCGCAAAAGAGCGACGCCGAGATCGAGGCGATCGCGCTCGACATGTGGGGCAACATGGCGAGGCTTGCCGCCGAGTATATCTTCCTCGATGCGCTCTTCGACTTCGACCCGAACGCGACGAAACCGGGCCGGGTCGAGGTGCGCGGCATCGAGCATTTCGTCGAGATCGCCGGCGAGAAGAAGCCGCACATCCTGTTCACCGGCCATCTCGGCAATTTCGAATTGCTGCCGGTGGCCGCCGCGACGTTCGGCATGAAGATCACCGCGCTGTTTCGCCCGCCCAACAATCCCTATCTCGCCGACTACATCCACTCGACCCGCCGCTCGTCGATGGGCGGCCTGTTGCCTTCCTCCACCGGGGCATCCTTCGCGCTGGCTTCCATTCTGGAGAGCGGCGGCAATATCGGTGTGCTGGTCGACCAGAAATTCACGAGTGGCGTCGAGACGACATTCTTCGGCCGCCCGTGCCAGAGCAACCCGGTGCTCGGCATGCTCGCCCGCCACTATGACTGCGACGTCTATCCGGCACGCTGCGTCAGGCTGCCGGGCAACCGTTTCCGCCTGGAAATCGAGGACAAGTTGACGTTGCCGCGCACCGAGGACGGTAGCGTCGACGTCAAGGCGACCACCCAGCTTCTCGCCGATGTGGTCGAGCGCTGGGTGCGCGAGGATCCGGGCCAGTGGATGTGGTTCCACAAGCGCTGGGAGATCAGCGGCCGCCGCCGCAAGCGCGGACAGGCCAAGCAGAAAGCCGGCCGATAACTGGCCGCCTTCCAGGCACCGATCAGTTGGTCACGACGATCCGGGTGTTGCCGAAGCCGGCTTCCTTGACCATCGCGTAGAAGGTCGCGGCGTTGGCCGTGTGCAGGCGCACGCAACCATGCGAGGCGGGACGCCCGAGATACTTCACCGCGCCGGTGCCGTGGATGGCGTAGCCGCCATGGAAGAACACCGAATAAGGCATCGGCGAATTGTCGTATTTGCGCGAATACCACATCCGGGACGTCCATTGCGGCCGGTAGCTGCCGCGTGGTGTGAAATAACCCGGTCGTGCCGTCGAAACGCTCCAGCGGTAGAGCACCTGGCCGTATTTGCTGACGGTCATGGTCTGCGAGGAGACGTCGATATTGGCGACCAGTGTGGCCGCGCTGCTTGCCAGTGATGTGCCAAGCAGCGTGGCTGCCAGCACTGTTGCCCTGAGAAGAGACTTTATCATGCGATCAAACCCCTTTGATTGCCCCCTGCCATCGCGGTTTCTTGTTCCATGCTTTTGCCGGCAGGTGCGTTAAGTAGCACACAGTCCTTGACGAATCCGCCAATCCAAAGCGATGAATTTGAATGATTTTCCCGTCATAGTTGCTGCTGCGACACGCACCCTCTGGAGTTTAGCGGGCGCTTTGGGCCATGTCGGCAAGGTCGCTTGTCCGCCGACTAAGTCCGCTTGCAAAAACCCCGCATTGCTCTTTCAATCCACGGAATGAATGAAAGCCTCTTCAAGGCGGTGGATGGCCGGATCGACGATCTGGTTGAGCTCACCGCCGACCTGATCCGCTTCCCCACCGTCAACCCGCCCGGCGAGGCTTATGGGCCGTGCGCCGAATTTGTCGGCGAGCGGCTGAGGAAGCTCGGCTTCGAGACCGAGTTCATCCGCGCCGAAGGCACGCCGGGCGACACCGACCGCTACCCGCGCATCAACGTCGTCGGCCGCCGCGACGGCCGCTCGCCCGGCCCTTGCGTGCATTTCAATTCGCATATCGACGTGGTCGAGGCCGGCGACGGCTGGACCGTCGATCCCTTCGCCGGCGTGGTGAAGGACGGCCGCGTCTATGGCCGCGGCGCCTGCGACATGAAAGGCGGCCTGGCTGCCTCGATCATCGCCGTGGAAGCTTTCATGGAGACCTATCCCGATTTCCCCGGCGCCATCGAGATTTCGGGCACGGCCGACGAGGAATCCGGCGGCTTCGGCGGTGTCGCTTACCTGGCAAAGCGCGGCTATTTCTCCAGGCCGAAGGTCGACCACGTCATCATCCCGGAGCCGCTCAACAAGGACCGTATCTGCCTTGGCCATCGCGGCGTCTGGTGGGCGGAGATCGAAACCAAGGGCGAGATCGCGCATGGCTCGATGCCGTTCCTCGGCGACAATGCGGTGCGCCACATGGGCGCCGTGCTGCAGGCTTTCGAGGAAGAGCTGTTCCCGGCGCTCGACCGCAAGATGACGCGCATGCCTGTGGTGCCCGAGGGCGCCAGGCGCTCCACGATGAACATCAACTCCATCCATGGCGGCCAGACCGAGGATTTCCGGCCGGGCCTGCCTTCGCCCAACGTGCCGGATTCCTGCCGGCTGACCATCGACCGCCGCTTCCTGCTCGAAGAGGACATCGGCTCCGTCAAAGGCGAAGTCACAGGTATCCTCGAGCGGTTGAAGCGCGAGCGGAAAAAGTTCGATTACGAGATCCGCGACCTGATGGAGGTGCTGCCGCTGATGACCGAGCGCGATGCGCCCGTCGTCAAGGCCGTCGCCAAAGGCATCATGGAGGTGTTCGACCGCGAACCGGATTATATCATCTCGCCCGGCACTTACGACCAGAAGCACATCGCGCGCATCGGCCATCTCTATGACTGCATCGCCTACGGCCCGGGCATTCTCGATCTCGCGCACCGGCCGGACGAATGGGTGGGCATCGCCGACATGGTGGAATCGGCCAAGGTGATGGCGATCGGGCTCAACGTGCTCTTGCGCGGCACGACCGGCTGAGCCGGAAAAACATTCCGCTTGGCGCCGCGCGACAGCACGAAACGCAATTTACTCGCGCGCGAAATCACGCTTCTATCCGCCAGCTTGACCACAGAGCTTGATCCCGAAAAGTGGGAACCGGTTTTCGGAAAGATCATGCTCAATCAAACATAGAGCTCCATCCCGATTTCCGTCGGGATGAACAAGGGCTCGAGCAATGGGAGTTCAGCGATGAAACTGTGGAAGACCATCCTGGCCGCGGCCGTGCTGTCGCTTGCCGCCGCCACGTCGGCCTTTGCCGCACGCACTGATCTCACGCTCGGCATCGTGCTCGAGCCGCCGCATCTCGATCCGACCGCCGGTGCGGCCGCGGCCATCGGCGAAATCACCTATGCCAATGTCTTTGAAGGGCTGACGCGCATCGACGACAACGGCCAGGTTCAGCCCGGTCTCGCCGAGAGCTGGGCCGTCTCCGACGACGGCAAGGTCTACACGTTCAAGCTCCATGCCGGCGTGAAGTTCCATGACGGCTCGGCCTTCAGCGCCGACGACGTGAAATTCTCGCTGGACCGGGCGCGCGCCAAGGATTCGCTCAATCCGCAAAAGCCGCTCTTTGCGCACATCGCCGATGTCACGGCGGTCGATCCGGCGACGGTCAAGGTCGCCCTCGACGGTCCGCAGGGCGATTTCCTCTATGACATGGGCCAGGTTGCGGCAGTGATCGTGGGGAAAGCATCGGCCGACGGCAATAAGGACAAGCCGATCGGCACCGGTCCGTTCAAGCTCGATCACTGGGCCAAGGGTTCCGAGATCACGCTCGTCAAGAACCCGGATTACTGGGGTACACCCGCCGCGCTCGACAAGGCGACCTTCCGTATCGTTCCCGACGCCGCCGCGGCTGTTCCCGCCTTGCTCTCGGGCGACATACAGGCCTTCGCCAACATGCCGGCGCAGGACGCGCTTGCGCAGGTCCAGTCCGATCCGCGCTTCAGCGTCGTGATCGGCTCGACCGAGGGCGAGACAATCCTGTCGATCAACAACAAGAAGCCGCCCTTCGACAAGCTTGCGGTGCGGCAGGCCCTCGCTTCGGCGATTGATCGCAGTGCCATCATAGAGGCGGCCTCGAACGGTCTTGGAAAACCCATCGGCTCTCATTTCTCCCCAGGCGATGCGGGTTATGTCGACCTGACCGGCGTCTATCCACACGACATCGCCAAGGCCAAGGCGTATCTGAAGGAAGCGGGGCTGGAGAACGGCTTCTCGGCCACGATCAAGCTGCCGCCCGTGCCCTACGCACGCGACGGCGGCCAGGTGATTCAGTCCCAACTGAAGGAAATCGGGGTCAATCTGCAGATCATTCCGGTTGAGTGGGCAGAGTGGCTGAGTCAGGTCTTCACCAACAAGGACTACGACCTGACGATCGTTTCCCATGTCGAGCCAAACGACATCGATATCTATTCGCGGCCCGGCTACTATTTCCAGTACGACAATCCGAAGTTCAACGATGTCATCAAGGAGCTCGGTACGACGGTTGACAAGGACAAGAGGCTGGAACTGCTGGGCGCAGCGCAGAAGATTCTCGCGCACGACGTTCCCGCCGTCTACCTGTTCGAGCTGCCGAAGATCGGCGTCTGGGACGCCAAGCTGCAGGGCATGTGGACGAACTGGCCGATCGAGGCGGATGATCTCACCAAGGTGAAATGGACGGATTGAGGCCGATGCGATCGCCCGATCGCCTGCCATGACCGCCTACCTCCTCAAGCGTCTCATTATCGCGGCCCTCACCCTGGTGCTGGCCTCGATGGTGGTATTCGCCGTAATGGAAATCCTCCCCGGAGACCCGGCGCGCCTCATGCTGGGCTTCAATGCCAGCGCCGACCAGGTCGAGCTGCTGCGCAACCAGATGGGGCTGAACGCGCCGCTGGTGCTGCGCTACCTGCGCTGGGCGGGTGGCTTGCTCAGCCTCGATTTCGGCCGCTCCTACACCTATTCGGTGCCTGTCATCGACCTGGTGCGCGAACGCATTGCAGTTTCCCTGCCGCTGGCGCTGATCGCGCTCGCGCTCTCGACCATCATCGCCATTCCAGTCGGCGTCTTCTCCGCCAGCCGTCAGGGCAGAGCCGGCGACACGCTTGCCATGGGCGCCGCCCAGCTCGGCGTCGCCGTGCCGAATTTCTGGTTTGCGCTGATGCTTATCTATCTCTTCGCCGTCTGGCTGCG
>OUNM011050520.1_pt1 | contig 12059 bp, 11 predicted proteins | sample 1769961 | NCBI WGS metagenome assembly OUNM01 (sample SAMEA3914820, study PRJEB12502) | metagenome | biome: forest; material: soil | place: USA | collected 2012-03-12 | depth 0.3 m
CGACCAGGTCGACGCCACCGAAGGCCAGCACGGCCGCATCGACCATGGCCTGCACCGCGCCGGCGTCCGACACGTCGACCTGGACGCCGACGGCGACGTCGGCGGAGCCGATCTCGGCGGCGGCCGCGACGGCCTTCTCCAACGAGAGGTCGGCGATGACGACGCAGGCGCCCTCGGCGGCGAGCTTCTCGGCGGTGGCCCTGCCGATGCCCGAGGCCGCGCCGGTCACCAGCGCGACGCGGGTGGCCAGCGGCTTGGGCTTCGGCATCCGCTGGAGCTTGGCCTCCTCGAGCGCCCAGTACTCGATGCGGAACTTCTCCGACTCGTCGATCGGCGCGTACGTCGACAGCCCCTCGGCGCCCCGCATCACGTTGATCGCGTTGACGTAGAACTCCCCGGCGACGCGGGCCGTCTGCTTGTCCTTGCCGAAGCTGAACATGCCGACGCCCGGCACCAGCACGATGAGCGGATCGGCGCCGCGGATCGCGGGCGAGTCCGGGGTCGCGTGCCGGTCGTAGTACGCCTGGTAGTCCTCGCGGTAGGACACCGCGAGCTCCTTGAGCCGGGTGACCGAGTCCGCCACGGACGCGTGCGCGGGCAGGTCGAGGACGAGCGGCTTGACCTTGGTGCGCAGGAAGTGGTCCGGGCAGGACGTGCCGAGCGCGGCGAGCCGCGGGTGCTCGGCGTGCGCGAGGAAGTCCAGCACCACGTCGGAGTCGTTGAAGTGGCCGACCATCGGCCGGTCCTGGCTGGCGAGGCCGCGGATCGTCGGCGCCAGGGCGGCGGCCTTCGCACGGCGCTCGGCCTCCGGCAGCGCGGCGTACCCCTGACGGGCGGGGCCGAACGGCTCCGGCTTGCTGTGCTCGGCGATGTACGCCGCGGCGGTGTCGATGATCCACAGCGAGTTCTTCTCGGCCTCGTCGCTGGTGTCGCCCCACGCCGTGATGCCGTGGCCGCCGAGGATGCAGCCGACGGCCTGCGGGTTGCTCTCCTTGATCTCGGCGATGTCCAGACCGAGCTGGAAGCCCGGCCGGCGCCACGGCACCCACACGACCTGGTCGCCGAAGATCTCCTTGGTCAGCGCCTCGCCGTCGGCGGCAGTCGCGATCGCGATGCCGCTGTCGGGGTGCAGGTGGTCGACGTGCGCGGCGTCCACCAGGCCGTGCATCGCGGTGTCGATCGACGGCGCCGCACCACCCTTGCCGTGCAGGCAGTAGTCGAACGCCGCGACCATCTCGTCCTCGCGCTCGATGCCCGGGTAGACGTCGACCAGCGCGCGCATCCGGTCCAGCCGGAGCACGGCGAGGCCGGACTCCGTCAGGGTGCCGAGGTCGCCCCCGGAGCCCTTGACCCAGAGCAGCTCGACCGGCTCGCCGGTGACCGGGTCGGTCTCGGTGCCCTTCGCGGAGGTGTTGCCCCCGGCGTAGTTGGTGTTCTTCGGGTCCGAGCCCAGCCGGTTCGACCGGGCGATCAGCTCCTGCGGCGTCGTCACGTCAGCTCCATCCTGCCTGCGTCCCGCCCACGCGGTCCGCCTCGATCTGCTCCTGGTGGCCGCTCTCGAGGTAGGCCCGCATCGGGTTCGCGGGCAGTCCTCGCTCCTCGCGCCATGCGGCGAGGTCGGCGCGGACGTCGGTGTAGAAGGCGTCCATGAAGATCTCGTTGGCGAGCAGGACGTCGCCGTCCTCCTGCGCCGCGGTCAGTGCGTCGGTGTCGACGAGCAGCGCCCGCGCGGTCATCTCCTGCACGTTCAGCACCGAGCGGATCTGGCCGGGGATCTTCTTCTCGATGTTGTGGCACTGGTCGAGCATGTAGCCCACCTCGCTGTCCGGACCGAAGCCGCCGCCGCGGATGCACTCGAAGAGGATCCGGAACAGCTGGAACGGGTCTGCCGCGCCGACGATCAGGTCGTCGTCCGCGTAGAAGCGGCTGTTGAAGTCGAAGGAGCCGAGCTTCCCGAGCCGGAGCAGCTGGGCGACGATGAACTCGATGTTGGTGCCGGGCGCGTGGTGGCCGGTGTCCAGGCAGACCATCGCCTTCTCGCCGAGGGCGGCGACCTGGACGTACGACGTACCCCAGTCCGGCACGTCGGTGTGGTAGAACGCGGGCTCGAAGAACTTGTACTCCAGCACCAGCCGCTGGTCGTCGCCGAGCCGGTCGTAGATGGTGCGCAGGCTCTCGGCGAGGCGGTCCTGCCGGCCACGCATGTCGGCCTGGCCCGGGTAGTTCGAACCCTCGGCCAGCCAGATCTTCAGGTCGCGCGACCCGGTCGCGTCCATCACGTCGATGCACTCGAAGTGGTGGTCGATCGCCTTCTGCCGGATCTTCTGGTCCGTGTGGGTCAGGGCGCCGAGCTTGTAGTCGTCGTCCTGGAAGGTGTTGGAGTTGATGGTCCCGAGCCTGATGCCGAGGCCCTCGGCGTACGTCCGCAGCGCGGCGTAGTCGTCGACCAGGTCCCACGGGATGTGCAGCGCGACCGACGGCGCCAGGCCGGTGAACCGGTGCACGGTCGCCGCGTCGGCGACCTTCTCCTCCACGGAGCGTGGAGTGCCCGGCGTGCCGAAGACCTTGAACCGGGTGCCGGAGTTGCCGTACGCCCACGAGGGGACCTCGATCGCCTGGCCCTCGAGGAGCGGGGCGATCTCCTTGAACGTCTTCATCTCACATCACTTCTCGTCGTACGTCGTCGGCGTCTGCGTCGTCCGCCGCGGTGTCGGGGAGCTGGTCCTCGAGGTGGAAGACCTCCTCGAGCAGCAGGAAGCCTTCGTCGGGGGCGCGGCCGTCGAGCTCCACGAAGAACCCGGCCATCTCGGCCTGCCAGCGGGCGTTGACCTCGGTGCGGGCCATCGCCGCCTGGGCCTCCGCGATCGAGGACGGCGTCTCGACGTAGCCGATCAGCAGGCCGTCCTCGCGGAGGAAGAGCGAGTAGTTGTGCCACCCGGTCTCGTGGAGCGCGCGGAGCATCTCGGGCCACACGGCGGCGTGCCGGGTGCGGTACTCGTCGATGCGGTCCGGTCGGACCTGGAGCTGGAAGCAGGCACGGGGCATCGGTCCGCTCCTTTCACGGGCGGGTGGTTCGGGGTGGTGTGTGGGTGGTTCGCCCGGTGGTCGAGCTCGTCGAGACCCCCGCACCCGAGGGCCCTCCCGGAGCGAGCTCCGGGAGAGGGGCGCTCAGCTCAGAAGTTGAACTGGTCGATGTTCGACTTGTCGAAGACGAACGGGTCGCCGAGCAGGACGGTGTTGTCCGCGCCGACGGTGTAGGGGCCGAGCTTGCCGGCGTCGAACTTGTCGCCCTCCTCGCCCGTGATGGTGCCGTCGACGAGCGCCTTCGCGGCGAACGACGCGAGGTAGCCGAGGTCCTCCGGGTTCCAGAGCGCGAACTGCTGGACGGTGCCGTCCTTGACGTACTCACGCATCTGGTTCGGGGTGCCGAGGCCGGTCAGCGCGACCTTGCCCTTCGCGTCGGACGTCGAGAGGTAGCGCGCCGCGGCCGCGATGCCGACGGTGGTCGGCGAGACGATGCCCTTGAGGTCCGGGTGGGCCTGGAGCAGGGCGGCGGTCTTGTCGAACGACGTCTGGTCGTCGTCGTTGCCGTAGACCACGTCGACGAGCTTGATGTTCGGGTGGTTCGCCTCGAGGTCCTTCTTCATCAGGTCGATCCACGCGTTCTGGTTCGTCGCGTTGGCCGCGGCCGAGAGGATCGCGATCTCGCCGGAGTCGCCGATCTCCTTGCTGATCATGTCGACCTGGACCTTGGCGATGCCCTCGGCGGTCGCCTGGTTGACGAACAGGTCCCGGCAACCCGGGCTGGTGTCGGAGTCGAACGTGACCACCTTGGTGCCGGCGTCCTCGGCGGTGCCGATGGCGTCGCAGATCGCCTTCGGGTCGTCGGCGGAGATGATCAGCGCGTTCACCCCCTGCTGGGCGGCCGTGTTGATGAACGGCACCTGGGCGTCGGGCGTCGCGGCGTCGGGGCCGACCTCCTCGACGGAGCCGCCGAACTCCGCGGCGGCCTTCTTCGCGCCGGCGGTGCTCGTGTCGAAGTACGGGTTGCCGAGGGTCTTCGGCAGCATCGTGATCGAGATGTCGCCGCCGCCACCGTCAGCCGCGGTGCCGCCGCCGCTGTCGCTGCTGCCGCAGGCGGTGAGTGCGAGGCTGGCGGCGAGGGTCACCGCAGCCAGGGCGGAGAGCCGCCGGTTCCGGATCTTCATGGGGTTCACCTTTCGTTGGTGCTTTCAGTGGCAGCGGCCGCCTGCCGGCGCTGTCCGGTTTCCGAGCTCGTTCCCGAAGGGGGAGTTCCGCCCCGTCGGCGCCGGGCCCACAGGGCCTGCACCCAGCCGAGGACGCTGGTGGAGATCACCGAGAGCACGAGCAGCGTCCCGATGACGATGTTGATGACGTTGACGGTGTAGCTCTCCAGGCGCATGGCGCTGGAGACGACACCGATCAGCACGACGCCGGCGATGACGCCGTGGAGCGCGCCGCGGCCGCCGAAGATGGACACGCCGCCGAGGAGCACGGCCGCGATCACCTGGAGCTCCAGGCCGGTCGCGTTGTCGCCGCGGGCGCTGCCGTAGTTGAGCGTGTAGTAGATGCCCGCGAACGCCGAGACCGCGCCGGACATCACGAACAGCCAGAACTTCGTGCGCTCGACGTTGACGCCGCTGAAGTGTGCGGTCTCCTTGTTCAGCCCGGCCTCGAAGACGCCGCGCCCGAAGGGCGAGAAGTGCAGCAGCAGGATGAACAGCACCGCGAGCACGGCGAACGGGATCAGGATGACCGGATAGCTGGAGTCGCCGATGCGCTGCTTGGCGAGGTGGGTCCACTTCTCGGGGAAGTCGGTGACCGCCTGCGTGCCGAGCAGGCCGACCGCGATGCCGCGGTACAGCGCCAGCGTGCCGATCGTGACGGCCAGCGACGGCAGCCCGACGTACGCGACGAGGAAGCCGTTGAACGCGCCGCACACCGCGCCCACCAGGATCGCGATGGCACCGGCGACCGGGATGGACAGCCCGGCGTCGTGGTGGAGCTGGCCGACCATGACGCTCGAGAGGCCCACCACGCTGGCGACCGAGAGGTCGATCTCGCCGGTGATGATCACCAGGGTCATCGGGAGGGCGATGAGGAGGATCGGCGCGATGTCCAGGAACAGGAAGTACATCGTCAGCGGGCCGTCGAAGTTCGGCACGTTGATGTTCGACCAGACCAGGACGATCGCCAGCAGCGCGATCACCGCGACCTCGCGGGTCAGGAACCACCGGCGCCACAGCGGGGTGGAGTACGACGGGTACGAGCGCGGCGCCTTGGCCGTCGGGTCGAGCAGGGTGGCGGTCATCCGTGGCTCCTCGCTTCGTCTCGGGCTGCGACGAGACGTCTGGCCTCGCGGGCGGAGAGCGCCCGGTCGAGGGTGATCGCGGCGATGATCAGCGCACCCACGACGGCCTGCTGCCAGAAGTCCGAGATCCCGAGGATCGGCAGCGCCCGGTTGATGGTGACCAGCAGGTAGGCGCCGAGCGCGGCGCCCCAGACCGTGCCGCTGCCGCCGAAGATGGCGACGCCGCCGATGACGGCAGCACCGACGGCCTGGAGCTCCAGCCCCAGGCCGGCGCCGGAGCTGACCGTGCCGTAGCGGGCCGTGTAGAAGACGCCGGCCAGACCGGCGAGCGCGCCGGAGATGACGAAGGCCATCATCACGCGCCGCCGGATCGGCAGGCCGTAGAGCACCGCGGCGTCCGGGTCGGACCCGATCGCGTAGAGCTCCCGGCCGCTCCGGGCCGTGTACAGGTAGTAGCCGACGACGGCCAGCACCAGCAGACCGATGATGGTCAGCACCGGGATCGTGAGGATCTGCTTCGTACCGAGCTCGTTGAACGACGCAGGCAGGTCGGAGGCGTTGATCCGGTCGCTGCCGGCCCACGACAGGAAGATGCCCCGGTAGATGTAGAGCGTGCCGAGGGTGATGACCAGGGCCGGCACCTTGCCCCACGCCACCAGGACGCCGTTCACCAGACCGAGGGCACCGCCGAAGACCAGGCCGATCAGGAAGACCAGCGGGATCGGGAGGCCGGGGTGGTCCAGGAACAGCTTGCCGGTGAGGTACGCCGTCAGGCCGAGGACCGAGCCGACCGAGAGGTCGACGTTGCGGGTGACGATCACGACCGTCTGGCCGATGGCGAGCAGCAGGAGCAGCGACGGGGTCAGCAGCAGGTCGCGCCAGCCGTTGTCGCTGAACAGGAAGCCGTTGCTCTTCAGGGTCGTGAAGAGGATCAGGAGCAGCAGGACGATGCCGACCGCGATCTCGCGCGAGCGGAGCGCCACGCCGAGCGCGCGGCGCGCGGGCGAGATGGAGCTGGGCTCGATCAGGAGCGTGTCGCTCATGCGGAGGCCTCCTCGCGCAGGGTGGCGGTGTGGGTGACGTTCGCGGTCGCCGCGTGCATGACGCGCTCGGGCGTGGCCTCGTCCCGGCCGAGCTCGGCGGTGATCCGGCCCTCGCAGACGACCAGGACGCGGTCGGCCATGCCGAGCACCTCGGGGAGCTCCGACGAGATCATCAGGATCGCGAGGCCCTGCCCGGCCAGGTCGGAGAGCAGCCGGTGCACCTCGGCCTTGGTGCCGACGTCGATGCCCCGGGTCGGTTCGTCGATGATCAGCAGCGTCGGCTCGGTGGCCAGCCACTTGGCGAGCACGACCTTCTGCTGGTTGCCGCCGCTCATCGTCGCGGCCGTCATGTCGAGCGCGTTGGTCTTGACCTCGAGCCGGGCGGCCCAGGGGCCGGCGGCGCGGTTCTCGTCGCGGTTCGAGATCAGGCCGGCGTGGGTGAGGCCACGCCGGATGACCGCCGCGATGTTCCGGGCGACCGACGCCTCGGTGACCAGGCCCTGCTTGCGGCGGTCCTCGGGCACGAACGCCATGCCCGCGCGGATCGCGGCCCGCGGCGAGCGGCCGGGGATCCGCTTCCCGGCGACGCGGACCGCGCCCTTGTCGTACCGGTCGACACCGAAGACCGCTCGGGCGATCTCGCTGCGCCCGGCGCCGACCAGGCCGGCCAGCCCGACGATCTCGCCGGCGCGGACGGTGAAGGAGATGTCGTGGAAGGTGCCGAGCGAGTTCAGGCCGGCGACCTCGAGAACGACGTCGCCGAGCTCGGCGGGCACCTTCGGGAACAGCTCGGCGACCTCCCGGCCGACCATGCGGGCCACGATCTGGTCGACGGTGGTCTCGGCGACGGCGTCGGTCGAGACGTAGTCGCCGTCGCGCATCACGGTCACGGTGTCGCAGAGGTCGAAGACCTCGTCGAAGCGGTGCGAGATGAAGACCAGGGCGCGGCCCTCGTCGCGGAGGCTCCGGGCGACCGCGAACAGGCGCTCGACCTCGACGCCGGACAGCGCCGCGGTGGGTTCGTCCATGATCAGCACGCTGGCGTCCAGGGAGATGGCCTTGGCGATCTCGATGATCTGCTGGTCGGCGATGGAGAGGCCGCGCGCCGGACGGCGCGGGTCGATCGCGACACCGAGCCGGGCGAACAGCTGGGTCGCCTCGGCGTACATCGCGCCCCGGTCGATGCGGCGACCCGGACCGACCGGCTGCCGGCCCATGAAGATGTTCTCGGTGACCGACAGGTCCGGGAACAGCGTGGGCTCCTGGTAGATCACCGCGACGCCCGCGGCCTTGGACTCCGCGGTGGAGTGGAAGTCGACGTCCTCACCGTGCAGCCGGAACACCCCGCTGTCGCGGCGGTGCACGCCGGCGACGATCTTCACGAGGGTCGACTTGCCGGCGCCGTTCTCGCCCACGAGCGCGTGGATCGAACCGGACGCGACGGCGAGGCTGCCGGAGCGCAGGGCCACGACGGCCCCGAACGACTTCGCCACGTCGCGCAGCTCGAGGGCGAAGTCCTCGCGGCCCTCGGGTGCGGTTCCGGGCATCGGGTGCTCCTTGCGTTTCTCGATGGATTGAAAGGTTTCAACCTGAGTTCGTTCAAGGTAGGTGACTGCCGTCACAGGCGTCAACCCGTTCGCAGGAATCCGCTGGAAATCGCCGGGTAACGATTCGGAGACGGGCTGGGGACCAGGCCCTACTCTGGGCATTGATCGTTTCAGAGAACTGCTCAGCAATGGAGGCACGGGTGATGGCGCGAAGCGTCTCGGTCAAGGACGTCGCCGCGGCCGCCGGCGTCTCCCTCGGCACGGTCTCGAACGTGCTGAACCGTCCCGACCGGGTCAGTCCCGACACCCGCGAGCGGGTGCTCAAGGCGATGGCCGACCTCGGGTTCGTGCGCAACGAGTCCGCCCGCCAGCTGCGCGCGGGCTCCAGCCGGACCCTGGCCTACGTGATGCTCGACGCGAGCAACCCGTTCTTCACCGACGTCGCCGCGGGCATCGACACCGCCGCCGAGTCGGTCGACCTGTCGCTGGTGCTCTGCAACAGCCGCAACTCGCCCGCGCGCGAGCAGGCCCACCTCGCGCTGCTCGAGCAGCAGCGGGTGCAGGGCGTGCTGATCACCCCGGTCGACCCCGACTCCCCCACCCTCGACGAGCTGGCCAGGCGCGGCACGCCGGTCGTGGTGGTCGACCGCACGCGTGCGGACCAGTCGTTCTGCTCGGTCGCCGTCGACGACGTCCTCGGCGGCCGGCTCGCGATCGAGCACCTGGTCGACCGCGGCCACACCCGGGTCGCGTACGTCGCCGGCCCGCCCGAGCTCGGCCAGGTCCGGGACCGCTGGCAGGGCGCCCGGGAGGCGTGGGCCGCCGCGGGCCTGCCGCCCGAGGACCTGGTGCAGGTCTCGATCGCGGCCCTCACCGTCGCCGAGGGCCGCGAGGCCGGCCAGCGGCTGGCCGGCATCCCCGGGAAGCGCCGCCCCACAGCGGCGTTCTGCGCCAACGACCTGGTCGCGCTCGGCCTGCTCCAGCAGGCGATCGGGTCCGGTGTGCGCGTGCCCGACGACCTCGCGATCGTCGGGTACGACGACATCGACTTCGCCGCTGCGGCGGCGGTGCCGCTCACCTCGGTGCGCCAACCGCGCCAGGAGCTCGGCTTGACCGCGGCGGAGCTGGTGCTCGACGAGGCCGCGAACCCGGACCACGAGCACCGGCAGGTGCTGTTCACACCCGAGCTGGTGGCCCGGGCGTCGACGCTGGACTGAGCCCGCCTCAGGTGCCTCGGGCGGGGAGGACCTCGGTCGCCGCGAGTCGGCCCCGCACGAGACGTTCGGCGACCGCGCCGAGCTTCGCGTTGTGGTGCCGGGCGTACCGGCGCATGGCGTCGAACGCGACATCGACGTCCACGCCGCCGTGCTCCGCGAGGACACCCTTCGCCTGCTCGGTCACGATGCGGGTGTCGAGGGCGCTCTGCAGCTGCTCGGCGAGCAGCGAGGAGCGCTCCATCGTGCGCTGCTGGAGGATGCCGATCGTGGCGACGTCGGCCAGTGCCTGGGCGATGCGTCGCTCGCTGTCGGGGAGCCGCGGCGTACCGTCGCGGGCGAAGAGGTTCAGGCTGCCGATGGTCTCGGTCCGCAGCCGCATCGGCAGTGCGATGACGGACCGGAAGTCGGCGCCCAGAGCCGCTCGGCTGAACCTGGGCCAGCGCCCGGCGGCATCCCGGAGGTCAGGCACGTCCACGACCTCGCCGGTGCGGACGCAGTCCAGGCACGGCCCCTCGTCGTTCTGGAGCTGGAAGAGCTCCAGGACCCGAGTGGACTCGGTCGAGGCGGCGACCGGGTGGAGCGCCCCACGGGAGTCCACGATGAGCAGGCCCGCTGTCGTCACCCCGAGGAGCTCGACACAGGTGCGGACCAGCTGGTCGAGGAGGTCGACGACGTCGAAGTCGTCGACGAGGGTGTCGGCGAGCGTGACGAAGCGCTCCGCGAGCCGTGCGTCGCGCTGCTCGGGCACGCCGACGTCGCTCATGTCGGGTCCCCGACGTAGCGGCGGGTGCCGTCGAGCACCTCGGATACGATCCTCGTCACCTCGATCCCCTCCTCGAAGGCGGTCGCACGCATCCGGACCAGCGCGTCGTCGACAGAGGTTCCCAGCTGCACCATGACCATGCCCGCCGCTCGGTGGACCGACATGGGGTAGCGCAGGTCGGCCCGGGCGCCCTGGGAGTCCGGGAGGAGGAGGCTGCCGCCGACCGCCGCCCCGACAGCGACGCCGACGCTGACCTGTCCCGGGGTGAGCTCGCCGGGCTCGTGCCGGTAGAGGTCGAGGGTGCCCAGCGCGACGTCACCCACCCGGATCGGGAAGGCGAACAACGCACGCACGTCCAGGGCGGCCAGCTCGGACAGGAGGGCCGGCCAGCGGGCGGTCTGGGCGGTGCGCTCATCCGTGTCGGCCAGGAGCACGGGGACGCCGCTCGCCGCGGCGTCCACGCTCGGCCCCTCACCGATCGTGAACTGGAGGTCCTCGACGGCCCGGGCGACGTCGTCGGTCGTGTGGAGGAGCACCGGCGTCCGCTGGCTCGAGAGCACCGCAACACCTCCTCCGTCGACACCAGTCCGCTCCACGCACACGGCGCAGAGCCGACTGATCCGGGACGGCCCGCGACCGTCCCTCGACTCGGTCATACAAGGACCGCCTCGTGCTGACCGCACTCATGTCGGCCAGTGCGCGGGGGCCGCGAAGAACAACTTCGAGACTACTCCGGGAACGGGTGACGCGACCCGGGCTCGCGGGCTTAGAGTGTCAGGCGAAGCGTCTCGTCCAGACCCCGCGCGACGTCACCGACCGCGACCCGACAGGGCGATGGATGCGATGGACACGTGGACACGGGAGTGGGCGCTCCCCGCATCTCCTCAGAGTGTGCGACGCGCACGCGACTTCGTCGCGGGCCGGCTCCGGGAGGTCGGGCTGCACTCCGTGATGGACGACGCGCGCCTGGTGGTGAGCGAGCTGACGAGCAACGCCGTCCGGCACGCCCGGACGCCGTTCACCCTCGTCGTGGCGTCCGACGAGGAGGGACTGCTCCTCAGCGTCCGCGACGGAGCCGACCCGTGGCGCGCGCCCGTCCGCGGCGACGTGCTGGCCGAACAGGGGCGCGGCCTCCTCCTCGTCGAGGTACTCAGCGCCGCGTGGGGGGTCGCGGTGCAGGCCGGCAGCGGCAAGACGGTCTGGGCACGGCTGCCGACGGGCGCGGACGGTGAGGACGCGGGGATCGGGGGATCACGGGGGATCACGGGGGGCACAGGAAGGCCGCGGCGCACGGCCGCGGCCTTCCGCCCCGCACCCGACGCCGCCGGAGCGACCCCGGGGTAGCCTGACCGGCGGTCGCTCGCCCGGCGTCACCGATGTCCGGCGAAGAACTCCTCGAGCAGCCCGGCCGCGTCGCCCGCCAGCACGCCGGCGACTACCTCGGGCCGGTGGTTGAGCCGCCGGTCGCGGACGACGTCCCAGAGGCTGCCGACCGCCCCGGCCTTCGGGTCCCAGGCGCCGAAGACGATCCGCTCGACCCGGGCGAGTACGGCGGCGCCCGCGCACATCGTGCAGGGCTCCAGGGTGACGACCAGGGTGTGCCCGTCGAGCCGCCACTCACCGTGCGCCTTCGCAGCCTCGCGCAACGCGACCACCTCGGCGTGCCCGGTCGGGTCCGACTCGGCCTCACGGACGTTGCGGGCGCGCGCGACCGGCGTACCGTCCGGCGCGAGCACGACAGCGCCGATCGGGACGTCGCCGGTGGCGAGCGCGGCGCGCGCCTCGTCGAGGGCGGCCCGCATCGGGCCGGCCCACCGGTCGGCGTTCACGCGGAGGTGAGGCCGACGGTGTCGTCGAAGAGCTTGCCGAAGCCGAGCTTGCGCGCCACGTCGGACAGCATCTCGTCAGGGTAGAGGTCGACGTCGTCGAGCAGGACGCCCATGTCCATGGCGTGCATGCCGAGGTCGCCGAGGAGGTCGAGGTCGCCGGCCGGGACCTGGTCGTCCTCGTCCTCCGGCTGCGGCAGCCCGAGGAAGTCGACCGCGGAGCTCGCGAGCTCCCACTCGTCGGCGGCGGTGATGTCGGAGAGCAGCACCCGGGTGGTCGGGCCGGCGACCCGGATGATCACGAAGAAGTCCTCGTCGATCGCGACCATCC
>OUNM011060198.1_pt1 | contig 12056 bp, 9 predicted proteins | sample 1769961 | NCBI WGS metagenome assembly OUNM01 (sample SAMEA3914820, study PRJEB12502) | metagenome | biome: forest; material: soil | place: USA | collected 2012-03-12 | depth 0.3 m
CTGTTCGATCCCCCACAGGGTCCGCCCGAATATCCCCGCGTCACCGCCACCGCGCGGCGGCCTTATGCGACGAAGGACGGCTTCATCGGGGTGATGATCTACAACGACAAGCATTGGCGGAGCTTCTTCCACGCCCTCGGCGATCCCGAATGGACGCGTGATCCGATGTTCGCCTCGATGCGCAGCCGGACGGAGAATATCGGGACCGTGCTGGCGAAACTCGCCGACGTCATGCTCGAGCGGACGACCGACGAATGGCTCGCCCTGTTGCGCGAGGCGGAGGTGCCGGCAATGGCGATCGCGACGCCAACCGACCTGCTCCACGATCCACATCTGGAGGCGACCGGCTTCTGGAACGAGCGGGACAGCGAATTCGGCCGGCTGCGTTTCCCCGGCATTCCCACGCGCTTCTCGGCAACCCCCGGCGCGATCGGCGATCCCGGCCCGGTGCTCGGCGAAGACAGTCGGTCGATCCTCGCCGAAGCGGGGCTCGATCCCGCCGCCATAGATGCCCTCGTGGCGAGCGGCGCGGCGCGGGTTCCGGCATGAGCGGGGCGGGGCCGGAGGCGCACTGGCGCGCAGCATTGGCCGAGGGGCGACTGCTCCTCCAGCGCGCACGGTCGAGCGGTGCGGTGATCTTCCCGCCGCGCCTCGCAGAGCCCGGCACCGGCGACACCGAGCTGGACTGGATCGAGGCGAGCGGGCTCGGCACCATCCACGCCGTCACCGTCGTTTCCCGCAAGCCGCCCGAACTGCCCTACAATGTCGTGCTGGTCGAGCTGGACGAGCATGTCCGCCTGATGAGCCGCGTCGAGGGCGTGGCGCCCGACGCGATTAGCATCGGGATGCGCGTGCGTGCCCGGATCGGCGAGGAGAATGGCGCCCCTCTCCTGCTGTTCGAGCCGGCCTGATGGGAGGCGCCTTCCCGCGCGGCGCAGCGTCGATCGCTGGCCTCTCCACCTTTGGCATCGGCGAAATGCCGGGCTGGACCTCGCTGGAGCTGGCGGCGCAGGCGGGCCTGCTCGCGGTGGACGACGCGGGTATGACTATGGCGGACGTGGATGCGCTCTTCATCTGCCTGCCCGACGATCAACTTGCGGGCCTGAGCTTTGCCGAATATCTCGGCGTCGCGCCGCGCTTCACCGACAGCAATCGCACCGGCGGATCGGCCTTCATGAGCCATGTCGCGACCGCTTCGATCATGCTGGCGGCGGGCTATATCGACTGCGCGCTCATCGCCTATGGCGCCAACCAGCGCAGTGCCGGGGGCAAGCTCTCGACCCCGGTAAAAAGCAACCGGTGGGAGGCGCCCTATCGCCCGCTCTTTCCGGCCTCCTCCTATGCGCTCGCGGCCTCCCGCCACATGCACGACTACGGCACCACGCGTGCCCAGCTTGCAGAAGTGGCGGTGGCAGCGCGGCGATGGGCGGACACCAACCCCGAGGCCTTCGCCAAGGGGCCGCTAACGATCGACGAGGTGTTGGCGGCGCGGATGCTCTCCACCCCCCTGTCGGCGAAGGACTGCTGCCTCGTCACCGATGGCGCAGCGGCGATCCTCTTGACCAGCACCGATCGCGCCCGCTCAGGCCCCAGACCGCCCGTTCCCATTCTCGGCGCGGCGGCGGCGACCTGGCACAACGCCATCTCGCAGATGCCGGATCTGACCACCACGGCCGCCGCAGAATCTGGTCCGCGCGCCTACCAGATGGCGGGCGTCGGCCCGGCGGACATCAACGTGGTGCAGCTCTATGATGCGTTCACGGTCAACACGATCCTGTTCCTCGAGGATCTCGGCTTCTGCCCCAAGGGCGAGGGCGGCCGCTTCGTGGAAGGCGGCGCGATCGGGCCTGGAGGACGACTGGCCGTCAACACCAATGGCGGCGGCCTCTCCTGCTGCCATCCGGGCATGTATGGCCTCTTTGCAATCGTCGAGGCGGCGCGTCAGGTGCGGGGCGAGGCAGCGAACCAGATGGCGGGCGTCGACGTAGCGTTGGCACATGGCAATGGCGGGGCACTCTCCAGTCAGGCGACGGTGATACTGGGGTCAACCGCTACGCTTTAGGCCGTCCCGCGGCGTAGGCCGCGATCCCCTCGCGCGAAGCCGGCGAGGCCAGCGTCTTCTCGCCATAGGCACGGCCAAAACGAAGGCTATCGTCGATGGGGGCATCGGCGGCCATACCGTGCAGCATCTTGGCGCTTCGCACCGCCTCGGCATCATAGCCGGCGATCATCTCCGCCAGCGCCATAGCACGCGGCATCAGTTCCGCACCGGGCACGACTTCGGTGACGAGCCCCAGCGTCCACGCTCGCTGCGCGTTGATCGGCTCCCCTGTGAGGATGAGCCCGAGCGCGGTCGCGCGCGGTACCGCACGGGCGAGGCGCTGGATACCGCCGGCGAATGCAAACAGACCGCGCTTCACCTCGGCGAGCGCGAAGACGGCATGCTCCGCCGCCACCACAATGTCGGCGGCCAATACAATCTCGAACCCTCCCGCTACCGCTGCCCCGTTCACCGCAACGATCAGCGGCTTGGCGCGCCGCCCCTCCGTAAGACCGGCAAAGCCACGGCCGGGGATCAGGCCGAGTCCCGCGCCCTTTTCCGTGGCCTCCTTGAGGTCCATGCCGGAGCAGAAGGCACGGTCTCCGGTTCCGGTGAGCACCACCACGCGTACCGCCTCATCCCGCTCCGCCGCGTCAATCGCAGCATCGATGGCGCCCGAGGCGGCAGCGTCCAGTGCGCCACGCCGCGCCTCGCGATCGATCGTGATCACCAGGACCGCCCCGCGCCGCTCGAATTTAACGCCAACCTCAGCCATGCCCATGCCCCTCGGCATAGCTGTGCCAAGTCGGCAGTGCCTCGGGAAAATCCGCAGGTCGAGGGTTGTCGTAGGCCCGATTACGATCGGCATGGGCGAGGATGTTGGGATAGTCTTCAACCGACACATAATAGAGGAAGCTGATGATCCGCTCCGCGAAGCGCCACCCTGCTGGCGTACGGCGATAGGTATCGCGATAACGCAGGGCCGCCACCATCATCTGGCCACGCCGCCACAGCTCGGCATGACCCGAAACACGCCCTGTCGCCACGTCAGCATCGCTTTCTGAAAAATCGAGCGCGACATCATGCATGTAATGCGCGCCCGGCCCCAGCACTGCGAAGCGGCCACGATATTGATCCATGATCGCCTGAATGCCGCACGCGTCCATCACTCCGTCCGTGGAGGCGACGCGGGCATCTTCGGTGAATAGCTCCGCAATGGCGGGCAGATCGCGATCGTCGATGGTGAAGCAGTATCGGGCAATCAACCCTCTAATCGCGGCATCGGCCTCCAGCCGGGCAATGCGGGACTCAAGGTCCATGCCAATTTCCTTTCCTGCTCCGCACAATATAGCGCGTGTTTGGCGCTCTGCCGGACTACAGTACGCGCACGGCATCCGACTATGGGCGCTCGCGCATGGCCGCCTCGGGATGACTATTTTTTCCGCCGCGACCGACAAGGGCCGATTTCAGCCTGGCGGCTTCGTGCGATTATGCTCAGTAAGCTGCCGGCCGACCGGGGGTGATCCATTGGCGGTGGCTAGATTTAGCTGACGCCTCGCACTCTGTCCCACAGGGCAAAACCGTCCGTCCCTGAGCGGCGAGTATGAGGACGTGCATTTTCTTCCGCTCAGTAGGTGAAGCCGATCTCGACTCCGAAGGTGCGCCCAACCTCGCGGCTGCCGAACGAGAAGGGGCCGGTGATGACCTTGCGGTAGAGCCGTCCGTCCTTGTGGAAGGCGTTATTGGCGAAGGCCGAGATGCGGTAGCTGTTCCGTCCACCAAGCATTCCCTCGTAGCCGATCGTTGCATCGAAGGTGCCGTAGGCATCGATGAAGTCGCGATCGAGGCCAAGCGTGTCCTTGATGACAGCGGTCGCGAAACGGTCAGTCCATTTGTAATTGGCGGTCGAGACGATCTTGGCTGTGCCCACTGGCACCGTAATCTCGCCGCCCACGCTCACCGACCATTTCGGCGCGTAACGTAAGTTGCGCTGGTTCGCGATGTTGACGCCATTCTGGAAGAACTGCGTGTATTTTCCGTCGAGATAGCCGACGGCACTGTGCAGCCGCAGCCAGGTGACGGGCGCCGCCTCGAGCTCGAACTCAGCGCCCTTGATCTTGGCCTTGCCGGCATTCTCGACCAGCGTTTGGGTCACTGCCGGGTTGAGCGGCGAGGCGCTGATCACCTCCTCCTGCTTGTTCTTATAATCGGTGTAGAAGCCGGTGAGGTTCACGGTCAGCTTGCGGTGCAGCAGCGTCGTGCGGATTCCGCCTTCGTAGCTGTCGACTGTTTCGGGATCGTACGGGCCGATCGCGGTGATGACGGCGGCGCGGCTGTTCCAGCCACCCGAACGATATCCGCGCGACCAGCTGCCATAGATCATGACGTCCGGCGTAAAGTGATAATCGAGGATCACCCGTGGAGTGAACTTGCGGAAGGTCACCTTGGGATCGCGGCAGCTGTCGAGCGCGGGGATGTTGGCCAGCGACGGATCGGGGCATTGCGCGGTCGACACGCCGGTCGCCGGGTTCCGGAACTCGATGTGGAAGGCCTTTTTCTCGATCGTATAGCGCCCGCCCGCTGTCAGCCGCAGCTTCGAGGTAATGTCGACATAGCCCTCGGCGTAGGCGGCATAGGCGTCAAGCGTCTGCCCGGCGCCGAAATCCTGGGACGGAGTGCCGTTGAGGATGACGCGTTGGCGGCTGAGATTGAAGACCGAGTGCATGTAATAGAGACCTGCGACAAGATTGAATGGCCCCTTGAAGCTACTCACTGCGCGTAGCTCCTGGCTGACCTGGTGCGCGGTCTGGTCGCGCTGGGAAACAAAAATCGGCACGCCGGGGATGAAGTCGGCGGCGCCAGTGTTCTCGATGTCCAGGCTATCCTTCTGCTTGGTGTAACCGGTGATCGACTCGACTGCGATCGTGTCGAATGTCTTCTTCATATTGAGCGTGATCGAGGTGCTCTTGAGCCTCGCCGAAAACGGATAGTCGCCTAGCGCAAGCTTGAACCCACTGTTGGCAATCGTCTGATACTGGGTACCGTAGCAGGCGCCGAAAGCCGTGCAGAAGAGCTGGTTGTTCGCGCCCAGCCCCGGCCCGGCGGACAGCGGCACCAACGAAGGATAATGTGACTTGTCGTCGATATGATCGACGCTGAGCGTTGCGTCGAAGGTCGTGTCTGGATGGAAGCGCAGCGCGCCGAACACGGAATCGCGATGGGTGCCGTCCTCGCGCCTGCCGTCGCTCGCGCGCCGCGTGAAGCTGTCACCGCGCTCGACGTAGCCGCCGAGCTTGAGACCGAGAATGTCACTGACGATCGGCGCATTGACGATCCCTTTCAGGGACCAGGTGTTGTAGCTGCCGTAATCGGCCTGCAGCTTGGCGCCCCAGTCCATCGACGGTTTGGTGCGCTTGATATTGATGACGCCGCCGATCGTGTTGCGACCAAACAGCGTGCCCTGCGGCCCGCGCAGCACCTCGATCTGGGCGACATCGAAGGTGTCGGTCATCGCGCCGGTGTTGGACGCCAGGAAGATGCCGTCGACTGCGACGGCCACGGCGGGTTCGAAGGCGCGATCGAGATCGCCAAAGCTCACGCCCCGGATCGAGGCAGAGAGGCCGCCGCCGGTGAACGGATGTCGACCAAGTTCCACATTGGGCATGTAGCGCTCCACGCCCTCGACGTTCTGGATCTGCGCCTCCTCGAGCAGCTTGCCGCCGATAGCGGCGACTGCGATGGGTACGTTCTGCAGCGACTCCGCGCGCTGCCGTGCGGTGACAACGATCTCGGCGATGCCGTCCGCGAGCCCATGTGGCTCCCCGGCGACCTCGGCTGAATTGGCAGGCGGGACGGGTCGCGACACCACCTGCGCGAAGGCGGGCGACGCGCAAAACGTCAATGCCGTGCCGGCGAGAATTTTGCTCCTCATAGCATCTACCCTCCTCGAATGCCGTCTGCCGCGGCTGGATTGATCTGGTCTCCGCTCGGGTCACCTCCCCGCCCGATCCAGCACGCCGGCCCGAACTGTGGGATGGTGAGCGGCGGCGGCTCCGCTTCCGCGGTCACCAATCGCTCCACACTGTCAGCGCATCGAGCGCCTCGACCCTGTCGCCCCACGCGAGCAGGGGATTGACCTCGAGCGAGACGAGGTCGGGACCGAGGGCGAGTGCCGCCTCCCCAATCCTGCGTATCGCGCGCGCCACGGCCGGACGATCGACGCCCGGCCGGCCGCGATAGCCGTCGAGCAAGCGGCAACCCCGTAGTTCGCCGAGCATCGTTTCGGCATCGTCGTTGGTGATCGGCAGCAGGCGCAGGCTGGTATCGCCCAGCGCCTCGATCCACACTCCGCCGAGCCCTGCGGCGATCACGGGGCCCCAGGCCGAGCGCGCCACGCCGACGAACAATTCGATGCCAGCCTCGCGCATCGGCAGCACCAAACAGCCGTCGATTGGCGCCACGGGGAAGGCGCGGCGAGCCGCCGAGATGATCTCGTCGAACGCGGTCTCGATCACGGCTTCTTCGTCCAGCGCGAGCCGGACGCCACCGATATCGCTCTTGTGCAAAATGGCGGGCGAGGCGATCTTGAGCACGACCGGGCTGCCCATAGCCCGCCATGCCGCGATTGCCTCGCCCGCAGTTCGGGCGCAGACACGGGGAGGCGTGTCCACGCCCTGTGTCTCGAGATAGTCGAGCGCTTCGCGCTCAGATCCCGGACGCACTTTCGCCGCTGCTGCAGCGTTCTGTTGCCATGGCTCACCTGCCGTACTCCGGCGGCGCGACCAGCGCTGCGCCGCGGCGAAGGCCCTGACCGCAAGGTCGAGGCCGCCCGTTACCGCCGGGATGCCAAGCTCGTGCATCATGGCGCGCGATTCCGCGGTGATCGGGCGAAGCGCCTGGTTGACGAGGAAGCCGGGCCGCGGCGCTGCGGCCAGCCCCGCACCAATCCGCGCGAGCGCACCGCGATTGACATAGTCTGCTTCGCCGCGCGGCATGTCGTAGACGCAGGCAGTGATCCCGATCGCCGGATCGCGCGCAATGATACCGAGGATCGTCTCGAACATGGACGGGTCGGTCACCGCCGCCCCGGTCACATCGAGTGGATTGAACGTCGCGCCATAGGACGCGATCACACCCTTGAGCGTCGTCACCGTTTCGGCCGAGAAGGCGGGCAGCACTAGACCGACATCCTCGGCGACATCGGCGATCACCTCGCACGCGCCTCCGGAGATCGAGATAATTGCCATTCCGCGGTCGATCGAACCGGCATGTGCGAGCACGCCGGCCGTGACGACGAGTTCCTCGATTGATGCGACGCGGATCAGATTGTCCCGAGCGCAGACAGCGTCAAACACCCTGTCATCGCCGGTAACAGAACCGGTATGCGCCTGTGCGAGCTGGCTCGCCAGCGCGGTGCGCCCGACCTTGAGCACAATCACCGGTTTGCCGACAGCGCCAGCGCGCCGCACAGCAACTCGGAAGTCGGCGGTGTTCTTGATTGTCTCGGCAAATATGGCGATCACCTGCGTATCCGCGTCGTCGACGAGAAAATCGATGACCGCCGCAGTGTCGAGGTCAGCCTCGTTGCCGGTCGCGATCGCGTAGCTGAGCCCCAACCCCTGTTGCTGGGCGAAGCCCGCGATCACCTGCGTCGTGGCACCACTCTGCGAGACGATTGCGATGCCGCCGGCAGTCCACCCCTCCATTACCGGGAAGGGCGTGACGGGGATGGAGGCGGCGTAGTTGATAAAGCCGAGGCTGTTCGGGCCGAGGATACGCAAACCACCTGCATGCGCTCGCGCAACAAGCGCGCGCTGCGCCGCCTCGCCGTCGCCGCCCGTCTCGGCATAGCCCGAGGACAGGATGAGCGCGTTGGGCACGCCAGCTGCGATGAGGTCGGCCACAGCCTCCTCGACGGCCTCGGTCGGCACGAAGACATAGGCGAGGTCGGGTATCGTCGGCAGCTGCGTGCACGAGGTGACCGCGTTCTGGCCATGCGCCGGCGCGCCGCGCTTGTTGACCAGAAAGACATCTCCCGCAAAGCCCATCTTGTCGAAATTGCCGTGGATCAGCGCGGACCAAGGTGAGCGTTCACTGGCGCCCACAAGCGCCACCGAACGTGGGCGGAAGAAGCGGTCGAGTGTCATGGTCAGCGGCCCCTCCACCGCGGCGTGCGCTTCTCGACAAAAGCGCGCGGGCCTTCCTTAAAATCCTCGGTGGTGAACAAGAACTCCATCGCCTGCCTCATCGCGGCGATCGATTCCGTCTCGGGCGTCTGGTCTGCGCGTCGTGCGATCTTGAGGCTCTCACGCACCGAGAGCGGCGCGTTGGCGCAAATCTTCCGCGCCATGTCCAGCGCGGTTTCGAGCACCACATCTTCCGCCACCACCGCGTTAACGAGACCCAGCGCGTAAGCGCGGCGCGCGTCGATCGGTTCGCCCAGCGCGATCATCTCCAACGCGATCGCGCGCGGGATTTGTCGGGGCAGGCGATAGATTCCGCCCGCGCCGGCGATCAAGCCGCGCTTCACCTCGGGCAGGCCGAGGACCGTGGTCTCAGCGATCACTCGCAGGTCGCATGCCAGCGAGAATTCCAGCCCGCCGCCGAGCGCGCTGCCACGCACCGCGACAATCCACGGCTTCTCACGATGGGCTTCCACGAACCCGCCGAAGCCGCCATCGGGGGTCGAGAGCTCGGCGCCGCGTCCAGCTGCTACCTCGCCGAGATCGGCACCTGCGCAGAAAGTCGGGCCGCCGCTCGACGTCAGCACCACTGCCCAAATGGAAGGATCGGCCTCGGTTTCCTTGACCAACGCGCCCAGCCGCCGGGCGACCGCGCCGTTCACCGCGTGCCGCTTCTCCGGGCGGTTGAGGGTCACAAGTGCGACATGCTTGTCGACGCGCTCGTACAGCACCACGTCGGCTTCCGACATAGCGTTCTCCTTGGAGTAGGTGGTTTTGCCAAGCAGTATGTAAATGCCGCAATCGCGACAAAACAACGATCTACCCCCGCCCTTAGTGCGCCCATAGGGACACTGTCCCTACATCCATCGCTAAACCGGGTTTCACGTTATCGCTTTGGGCGAGTAGCTACTCTCAATATTGCAGATGAGCTTACAAGAGACGAACTGGCCGTCTAATATTTATGTTGATATTGTTGATAAGATTTTCGTCTCAACGCGCAACGAGGCGCATCGCGTGCGACCAGAGCGCCGATACCTGCGGGCTGCGATCACCCACCCGCCGTACAAGATTGAGGTTGAAGGCCAGCGCCGGTTCATCAAGCGGCAGGATCACCAAGCGCCCGGCCAATCCCGCCGTGTGCGCATAATCGCCGACCAGCGCGAGCATCCCCGTGCGCTGCGTGTTGTGCAGAATCGCGGTGTGTCCGGACTCGGACAGATAGCCGACATTGATGCCCGCGACCTCAAGAGCGGGCGCGATTGCGTCATGAAACGGCGCGTTCACGCTGCGGCGGAAGATGGCTATCGTCCGTCCCGCCAATGCTTCCAGCGGCAACGGTGGCTTCAGCCCCTTCAAATCCTCGACGCGACCGAGCAGAGCAAGGCGGTAACGCGCTACCACCATCGCTTCCGTACACGCGTCTAGGTGCGGGCCAACGGTGAAAGCGACGTCGAGCTCGCAGTCACGCACGCGCTTGAGTAGCTCGACTGTCCAGGCGTTCGATACTTCGAGTTCGAATTCGGGGTGCGCGATCGCGAACTCGTCGGTGATCGCGGTGCGCATCGGCATCTCTGCCGAGAAGTCGGGTGCGCCAAGCCGCAACGTCATGGTCGCGCGATCACGGATGCGACGCGCGCTCCCCAACATTCGCGCGGCTGCGGCGAGATAGTCGCGCGCCATAGGCAGCAGCGCTTCCCCCTGCGCCGAGAGAACGACCGCCTGATTTCGGTTCCGTTCGAACAGGCGGAAACCGACCTGTTCCTCCAGCTTGTGGATTTGGACAGAGAGCCAGGGCTGCGCGACGTGCAGCCGCTCGGCCGCGCGCGTGAATGATCGCTCGTCAGCGACAGCAACGAAACTCCGCACCAGGCGTATGTCGAGTTCGGCCATGTCCTTCCCCGTGACGCCGGCGTCAGGGCGACGCCTTCCTCCACACGATCCTTTCGCCATGACGCACGGCACGCCCCTTCGAGCCGACCGGTTGCAGGTCTTCCGCCATTAGGAAAGCAAGCGTGTCAGCGTCGTCGCCGGGGACGTGCGCCAGGAAACGCGCGCCTTCTGACGTCCGCGCGATCACGGTCCCAAAGCGGGGCGCGCCTTTGCGGTCGAAGGGGATTGTGAAAGTCTCGATGCTCCCCTCGCCTTCATGGTCGTCGATGAGTTCGGGCACGGGGCCCCGCCTGGCATCGACTTGGCGTTGTACGTCATAGTCGAGTGGGAAGGTTCCCGCCGGCATGGGACGACGGGTCAGCACGAGCGAGTGGCTATGCGTTGCGTAGCCGCCGTTAGCCACTATCAGCCCGTGCTCACCCGCTTCGCGCAGCTTGGCTACCATTCGCGCCGCAGCGTGCATCATGCAGTTACCGATCGGCCCACCACCGAAGGTCAGCCCACCATAGACGCTCGCGGGCCTCTCCGCCTCCCAGTCGAGCACTCGGCGCGCCATCTTGGGCACGCAGGGGAAACAGGAATAAAGCTCGAGGTGATCGATGTCGGAGACGGACAGGCCGTTACGTCGGAGCGCCTCAGTCGCGGTGGTCTCGAGGCTCGGTGATCGCGCATAGCTGTCGCGCTTCAGAAAATCGTCATCCTCGTGCGCAGCCGCGCTCGCGCCGACGTAGACCAGCCGGTCCTCCGACACGCCGAGCGCGCGCGCCATCGTCAGGCTCGCGAGGACCACCGCCGCACCCATATTAACCGAGGCATTGGCGACCATCAGCTTAGTGTAGGGGAAGCTCACCATGCGGTTATCCGCAGTTGGCTCGGCGATTGTCTCCGGCGCGACCGCGCGGCGCAGCCAAGCGAAGGGGTTGGCCTCCGCAACCTGCGAGAAGCCCGCCCAGATCACAGCACTCTCACGTTGGCCCTCGGCGAGACTCTGCCCCCAAGCGGCGCGCGTTGCGTTCTCGTAGAGCGGATAGACATCAATGGGGGTGAGCAGGCCATGTTTGCGCGCGATGGGCGTGGCGCCTGCCGCCGCGACCTCAGCGACCGAACTTTTCGGCGGCTCGCGCCCTGCGGCAATGTCCGCCTGCGCGCGCTTGGCGGCGGTGCGAAGCGCCTCCCCGCCGACTGCGGCTGCGAGCGCGATCTCGCCGCGCCCGATCAGGTTGGCGGCGTCTGCGATCAGCTGCAGCGGCCCGTCGCCGGAGGCCTCAAAGGTCTTCGCCAGCAACCTCGGTCGCACGGGCAGACTATCGGCCAGCACCTCGTGTGGCGCAGGCATCGGAAAGCTGATTTCGTCCTCGACTCCCAGCCAGTCCAACCGGTCCAACAGCTTCGTGCCGACATCACGCTCAGCCGCCTCGAGCGCCGCTAGCATCAGCCCGATCGCATCGAGCCCGTCGCTCTCCACCAATGGCCGGTCGCAAATCTCCCCGATCCCGATGAGCACGGGAATGCGGTCCTCGTCGCCAACAATTGTCATTCGATCCTCCTTCTCGCGTTCATGGAGGCCGTGACGATTGGGCATTCGCGCGGCTATTGGTCAAACCAATGGACAGAACCTTACCGGCGGGTTTGGACCTCGCCGACTGGCATTTAGCTGAGGTGCACCATCGTCACCATGCATCCGCCGCCTCCCTGTTTTTACTTTTCATACATCTCATTGTAGTGAAATATTGGAGATTTTCGCAAAATCTATTCAATAAACATCATTTAAAGCGATCTCGGTAACCAGCCCGAGACACAAGGCGCGATGCTCGAAGACTTCCGGAAGAAGCGCGGGCCCGCACCCCGCCTGCTCGGCCAGCAACAGAATTTCGAGCCATGTCGTGCGCGGCGGCTTTGCATCCGAACACAGGATCGGGGCGTTGCGATGCCCGGTCCAGGCA
>OUNM010649306.1_pt1 | contig 12054 bp, 9 predicted proteins | sample 1769961 | NCBI WGS metagenome assembly OUNM01 (sample SAMEA3914820, study PRJEB12502) | metagenome | biome: forest; material: soil | place: USA | collected 2012-03-12 | depth 0.3 m
GGTGGCGAGTCGAGCTTCGGCTCGTGGGTCCAGGTCTCGCGCCTCGGCCTGCCGCTCATCAACGAGGCGGTCATCGGTCTGCAGGACAAGGACAAGTACAACCGCACGAAGCCCGCGAAGGACGTCGCCAACTTCGGCGCGTACTTCCTGAACCCGGTCGTCGTTCGCGACGCCGAGGCGGTCGGCATCTACAAGGCGCTCGGCGTTCCGCAGTCGACGGTCGACGCGCTCAAGACGAACCGCCTCGACATCATCGACACGATCAACCTCCGCGCGTCCGGCCATGACATCCCGCTCTCGGCGACGGGCGACGTCCTCCGCGTCGACCTCGGCCTCGACTCGCGCTTCCCGAACGGCCGCCCCATCCCGTACGGCGCGGCGCCGAACAAGGAGCAGGCGGACGTGACCGACGTGCTCCTCTCGGTCCTCCTCTCGAAGGGCACCGTCGCCGTCTCGGACGGCGCGCAGTCCAACGACGAGCCTTTCTTGAGTGACTTCCCGTACCTGGGCGTCCCGCACGAGGGCTTCCAGGACGGCCACGGCAAGCCGGCGCCCTGATCGCGTAAATTCGGGCCTTCACCCCCGCGAGAAAATTCTTCTCGCGGGGGTTTTTCTTTGTGTGGTTTGGAGTATGCCAAGCTCATGAAGCTGACCACCCTGGCTGTTGCCTCCGGTTTGACGTTCCTCGTGGCTTGCGGCGGCGCCGTCGCCCCGGTCGTGTCACCGACGACGACCACGGCTGCACCCGCGCCCGTCGCGGAGCCGGTCGCCGAGCCGGTCGCCGCGGAAGCCGCGCCCGCGGCTGCGCCGGTCGCGCCCGCAGCGCCTGTCGAGGCCGCCGCCGAGAAGTGCGACGACGGCTGGGTGTGCGTGAAGATCAACTTCGCGACGCGCAAGGTCGAGAAGCGCGACACGAAGCTGATGGGCGATCCGAAGATCGAGTCGACCTGGTCGAAGCAGAGCGACGGCCGCACGGCGTCTTTCGACGAGTTCTCGAAGGGCCCCGTGGAGCTCACGCTTCGCCGCAAGAACAACGACAAGAGCGAGGTCGTCGTGAAGGCGAAGGGCGGCGGCGAGATCGTGATCGATCGCCACGACGGCACGATCCAGGACTTCACGCACGTCGGCGCGATCGCGACCGAGCAAGACGGCGCGCTCCTCGTCGACCTGCGTTACATGCGCTGAACGCCCCGGAAAAGCCGGGTTCTCAGGCCCGGCTTTTCAGCGATCCACGCGCGGTGGCCGCGCGTAGGTCCGGCATGACGCGCTCCTGCCTGACCGTCGCGCTGCTTGCCACTCTTTCGATCTCCGCTCCGGCGCTCGTGGGTTGCTCCGACAAGAGCGCGAAGCCCGAGCCTGCCGCCGCTGCCACCGCGCTCGCGGCGCCCGCGTCTGCGCCCGCCGCCGCCGTCGATCCGGACGCGAGCTTGCCCGCCGACCAGCGGCTCGCGCTCGCGCCTTCGAACGGGACGACGAACGCCGACAGGGGCGTGACCGAGGCGCAGAAGATCGTTCGCGAGAACCGTGCGAAGGACGATCTCTGGATCCTTCTCGGTCGCGCCTGGGTGCGCAAGGCGCGCGAGAGCGCGGACCCCGGCTTCTACTTGAACGCCGATGCGTGCGCGCAGATCGTCCTCGAGCGCAGCCCCGATCAGAAGCTCGCGCTCGACCTCCGCGGTCTCGTTCTCCTCAACGGCCACAAGTTCGACGAGGCACGCGCGCTCGCGGCGCAGGTCACCGCGCGCCATCCCGAGGATCCGATGGCGTGGGGAACGCTGAGCGATGCGTACCTCGAGATGGGTCGCTACGACGAGGCCACCGACGCCGCGCAGACGATGGTCGACCTCAAGCCGAACCTTCCTTCGTACAGCCGCGCGTCGTACCTCCAGTGGCTGCGCGGTGACGTCGTGGGCGCACGAGAGAGCGTCCGTCGCGCGCTCGACTCGGGTCGCGCAGGCAAGAGCGATCCCGAGCCTGGCGCGTGGGTCTTCGTGCAGGCCGCGACGATGTTCTGGCATGACGGCGACTTCGACGGCGCCGACGTCGGCTTCGACAAGGCGCTCGAGCGCATCGGCGATTACGCGCCGGCGAACGTCGGCAAGGGGCGCGTCGCCATGGCCAAAGGCGATCCTCGGCGCGCCGCCGAGCTCTTCGAGCGCGCGTGGAAGGTGAGCCCGCTCGTCGAGACTGCGTGGCTCCTCGGCGATGCGCGCGAGGCGATGGGCGACGCGAAGGGCGCCGCCGATGCGTACGCGCTCGTCGAACACGAAGGACGTCGCACCGATCCGCGCACGCTGTCGCTGTTCCTCTCGACCAAGGGCCGCGGCGCGGCCGAGGCGGAGGACGCGCTCGCGCTCGCACGCACCGAGTACGAGGTCCGCAAGGACATCACGAGCGAAGATGCGCTCGCGTGGGCGTACTACCGCACGGGCCGCATCGCCGAGGCCAAGGCCTCCATCGTCAAGGCGCGGCGCCTCGGCACTCCCGACGCGCGGCTCATGTTCCACGAGGGCGCGATCCGGATCGCGGCGGGCGACGTGAAGCAGGGCAAGAAGCTCATCGCGAGCGCGCTGCAGAAGAACCCCGCGTTCGACGCGACCGGCGTGAAGGAAGCGAAGGCGCTCCTCGACGACCGCATGGCGACGCGCTGAGCGCGCCGCGCGCACTGCGCTAGGGCGCGACCGTCGCCTTCGGAATGCACGCCCAGCCCTTGCCCTTGCAGTCGTTCTGCCCGCGGCACGCGTGGTCACCGGCGATCTTGCACTCGCTCTTGCCCTTGCACTCGTTCTTGCCCTTGCAGCAGTCCTTCGGGCTCGCCTGCGGATCCTTCGCGGCGGCGCTGTTGGGAGGGCACGCGGTGCTCGTGCCCTTGCAGTCGTTCTTGCCGGCGCAGTCGTGCTTCGCGTCCTTGCAGCCGCCCTGACCCTTGCACGCGTTGAGACCGCGACAGCAGGAGAGCGCGCCTCGTCGCTCGAGGTCGCCGTCGTGCGCGCGAGCTGCCGTCGAGCCCGTGGGCGCGAGCGTCGCGGCGGGGAGGGGAGGTGGCGGCGGCGCGACACGGCGCGAGCGATTGGCGTCGATGCGCCCGTTGGCGTTGCCGTTGGCGGCGCTGGCGCCGCTCGCGTCGACGTCGTTCGCGTTGGGGATCGCATCCATCGGCGCGACAGGCGTCACGGGCGCGGCCGGCGTCGTGCCGCATGCACCGCACGCGGCGGTGAGGGCCGAGAGCAGCCCCTGCGCCGCGGCGCGCGACAGCGTCGAACGTCGGTCCATGACGCGCAGCGTACATGAGACCCGCGACGCGGGCAGTCGGCCTCAGTAGCCGGGCGAAGGCGCGGGCGAGGACGGCGTCGACTCGGGCGTGCTCGGCGTGCTCGGCGTGCTCGGCGTGCTCGGCGTCGTCGAGCCCGAACCGGAGCTCGGCGACGTCGTCGAGTCGGAGGCTGGGCTCGTGGGCGACTCCGACGGCGACGTAGACGACGTGTCAGGCGTTGCAGGCGAGGCCGTCGAAGCGGGCGCGTTGGGCGACGGCACAGTGGTCGTCGTCGTCGACGACGGGTCGACGTAACGCAGACCCGCGCCACCGGTCGACGTCGACGGCTCGCTCGTTGCCGCGCCGGGGTCGTTTGCTCGCGCGCGCTTCGTCGGCGCCGTCGGCAGTGATTCGACCGACGTGCTCGCGGTCTCCGCCGTCGGCGGCGCTACCGCGGTCGTAGCCGCGGCCGCTGCTGCCGGCGCCGCGGCCGCTGCTGCCGGCTCGGCGGTCATCGACTCGGCGGGGCTTGCCGCGGGACCGCTCGTCACCTCCGTATTTCCCACCGCTTCGGGAGGCGCGGCGCCGGTCCAGCGCGGAAGCATGCCGTTCTGCCAGAGGAACCACGAGCCGCCGAGGACCAGCGCGACCAGCGCGAGCGACACCATGGCGAACACGGGCCGCGCGGGACGATGCGCGGGCGCGAGCGACGCGCGCAGCGGCGTCCGTTGCGCACGACCGAACCACTCGTCCGTGAAGCTCGCGCGATCGGCGTCGCGCGTCGAAATGGGTGCCGTGACCACGAGCGGCTCCGCGGGAACGACTCCCTTCGGTCGCCGCGAGCTCGGCGGCGGCGGCGGCGCGGTCACGGCGAGCGGAAGCGCGCCCGCGACGATGCCCGCGCGCGACATCAAGAACGCGACGTTTCGCGCCGATGCGTGTCCCGGTGGCGCATACGGCGCAAGCATGCGCGCGAGCTCCGCGACGTTCTGGATCCTCTCACGCGGATCGACCGACAGCGCGCGTGCCACGGCGTGCGCGAGATCGGTCGGCAGCGTCGGCGCGCCGTCCGCCTCGTCGTCGGTGAGCCTCCCTGTCGACAGCACGCGGAGCATGGCCCCGAGTCCCGCCAGATCGCGAGCCACGTCTTCCTTTGCCGCGCGCTCCGCCTTCGCCGCGCTCGTGAAGGCGACCTTCACGGTAGGCTCCCCGGATTCGCGCTCGTCTCGACCTCGCAGCGGTCGCACGAGATACACGTTGTCGAGCCGCAGATCGCCGTGCGCCATCCCGAGCGCGTGCGCCTCGGCGACCGCCTCGCACGCCTCGAGCGTCCACGCGACGGCGACAGGAATGGGAAGCGCGCCCTTGACCTCGAGCTCCGCGGCCATGGTGCACAGCGCCGCCTCGCGAACGGCGTAGGGAACGCCGCCCACGAGATTACCGACGTCGAGCACGCGGAGGACGTGCTCGCCCTCGAGGCGCTGCGCGAGCATCGCGTCGCGCGCCCACTTCCGACGTGCCTTGGGCTCTTCGATGCTCGATGCGATCTCTACCGCCACCTGGCGATTGAGGTGCAGATCGATGCCGTCGAAGACGACCCCGGCTTCGGTGCGACCGACGTCGCGCTCGAGGCGATAGCGCTCGGCGAGCACGTCACCCGCGTGGGGCGAGCCCTGCGAGGTCGGAGGAGCGTCGAAACCGTGGCGAGTCGAATCATGGGGTTCGCGCGACGAATGCATGGTGGTGACTTCCTCTCAGGCGTAGGTGCGACGGCGACCCGCGAGCAGCGAGATGATCCCGACGAAGAGCGCCGAGCCGGCGATCGACCAGATGATCGGGAAGGTCGTGTTGCCGACGTGAATGGCGAAGAGCTCGGGGAGGCCCAGGAGGCGTGCGAGCCAGGTGCCGACGAGCGCGCCCACGAAGCCGACGCCGATCGACGCGAGGAAGCCGCCGGGGAACCAGCCGACGATCGCCTTGCCGGCAGCCCCGCAGATGCCTGCGATGAGGAGGAGGACGAGAAGCTCGAGGAGACTCATGGGAAACGATCCTTTCGAGCCCTCTCGTGCAGCAACGGCTGTACCGGGAGCGCACGCCGGATGGCCTGGGGGCTGCGCCGCGTACTAGAAGAGGAGGGACGACCTGATTCCGAGCACTTGGCGCGCAAGGGGCAAACGGCAGAGCCATGCCGCGTTGCCACGAGCGTGGCGCTTTTACGGGGTCTTCTTCGCCGTGCGCGGCGTGGTCGAGGTAAGAGTTAGCGGCAGTGCAGCCGGCTCGTCATGTCGCGCGTAGGACCCCCATGGAGATGAGGAGGGGATCGTCCCGCGCGATCGGCCCGTTCGCTGCCGCGGTCCTGTCACTCGCCGTCGCGACGCTCTTCGCAGGCCGCGCGGACGCGCACGCGATCGGTCTCTCCACCGGCGAGTACGCCGCGAAGGGCTCGAGCGTCACGGCGAAGCTCGCCTTCGCGCGCGGCGAGGTCGCCAGCGTGCTCCCGAACCTGGACGAGAATCGCGACGGCCACGTCACGGCGTTCGAGGTCGATTCGGCCAAGAAGGATCTCGAGACGCGCGTGCTCGGACGCGTTCACGTGACGCAAGGCGGCGCGGCGTGCACGCCGGCGCTCGTCGGCGCTGCGCTCACCGATCAAGACGGCATCATCATCGACGGGCGCTTCGACTGTGATCCCGCGAAGAGCGACAAGCCGTTCGAGGTCGACGTCGTCCTCCTCGAGGACCTCTCGCACGGGCATCGTCACGTGGCGCGCGTGACCGGCGCGACCACGCGCGACGAGGTGCTCTACAAGGGCCACTCGTCGTTCGCGATCACGCCCGGTGTGCCGTCCGCGACGGGCGACGGGCCGGCAGCGCCGGCTGCTTCGGCGACGGCGACCGCGCCCGCGCCCGCGAGCCCCGAGTCGTCGTCGGCGTGGGCCTTCTTCAAGATGGGCATCGAGCACATCTTGACCGGATACGACCACCTCGTCTTCCTCTTCGGTCTCGTGCTCCTGCGCGCGCGCCTGAAGGAGCTCCTCGCGGTCGTCACCGCCTTCACGGTGGCGCACTCGATCACGCTCGCGATCGCGGTGCTCGGGATCTTCACGCCTAGCCCTCGCTTCGTCGAGCCGGCGATCGCGCTCTCGATCGCGTACGTCGGCATCGAGAACTTCTACGTGAAGGACGCGAGCAAGCGCTGGCGCATCACGTTCCCGTTCGGCCTGATCCACGGCTTCGGTTTCGCCGGCGCGCTGCAGCAGATCAACCTGCCGCGCGCGGAAATTCCCGTCGCGCTCGTCACGTTCAACCTCGGCGTCGAAGCGGGACAGCTCTTCGCGATGTCGATCATCCTGCCGATGGTGATCCTCGTCCGCCAGAAGGACTGGTTCGAGCCGAAGGGCGTGCGCGTGCTCAGCGGCGCGGTCGCGCTGGCCGGCGGCGTGTGGTTCGTCATACGCGTCGCCGCGGGCTGACGCGCTCGGATCTGCCGAAGGTCACGCGCCGACGCGAACGCCGCTCAGCTTCGTGAGATCGCGCACGGCGGTGAGCGGGCTCTGACCGAGGGTGGCGCGTCGTGCCAGGAGGCCGATCTCGGCGCGCGCCAGCATCGAGGTGAAGTCCATCGCCATCCGGAACTGATGCTCGAAGATGTCCATGAGCTGCGGCGTCTGCCCTTGCAGCGCGACGACGTCGGTCTCGGCGTCGAGGGTGTACCAGCGCGGCTTGTCGGCGAGCGACTCGATGCCGCCCACGCCCGTGCCAGCGCCATAGCGGAACTCGCGGCCGTCGGCGGCGATGCAGCGGACCCTTCCTTGCGCGAGGAAGAGGACGCCCTCGGCCGCATCGCCGACCTTCCATAGCGGAGTGCCGGCCGGCACGCGCACCTCCTCCATCTGCCTTGCCATGAGAGCGAGCGCGTTGACGCTCGCGGCCTGGAATCCGCTGGTCGTGCGCAGGAACATGACGCGCTCGACGAGATCGAGCGGACGATCCGGCACGGGGCCGAGATCGCTCGAGGCCATGCCGAGCGCCTGCGCGGGCAGCTCCTGCATGTCGAAGTAGAGCCGCTCGGCGAGATACCGAAGGGTCGCCGAGAGCAGCTCGAAGTGATCCTCGAAGAGCTCGAGCAACGTGTCGGTCTCGAGCTCGAAGGCGCGGACGTCGCTCTTCGCCGTCGCGTCGTACGGCCCGTCCTGGCGCGCGAGGATCCCGAGGAAGCCGAGCGTCTGTGGCGCATCCAGATCGCCGAGCGACGTGCCGGCGCGCGTGAGCGCGACGCCGCCGTCGGTGAGCATGTGCAGCCCGTCGATGGGCTCGCCGCTCTTCATGAGCACCGAGCCGCGCGCGAAGGTGCGCTCGCGGAGGTGCGCGGCGATCACGCGCAGGACCGGCGCGGGCAGCATGGCGCCCACCGGGATCTGCCGGATGTGCAGCATCCGCTCGGTGAGATCGCTCACGCCGTCACCTCGGTCGTGACGAGGGAGCCGACGTCTCGAATCGACAGCCCGTCGCCGAACGCGGTCGTCGTGCCGTCGACGCTGCTCGCGCTCTGCCGCAGCGAATCTCGTAGCCCGAGCTCAGCGGCGTGATGTGCGGCGAGCACGGCCACCTCGCCGCCTTGCTCGATCATCGCCGAGAGCAGCTCCCCGTAGAGGGTCTCGCTGCGTTGGGTGCCGATGCGCTGGAGGCGCTCGCGATCGTCGACGTCGTCGACGACGGCGAGGACACGCTCGCGCAGCGGGCCGCCGAGGACGTTCTCGAGCAGCTCGCGGCTCGACGCGCGCGCCTTCGCGTTCGTGCTCGCGAGACCGCGCTGGATGCGCGTGAAGCGCTCGTTGGGGTGCAGGAGCCCGAGCACCAGGAAGAGGCGGTCGACGCCTTCGATCTCCTTGTCGCGCAAGAGCTTCTGCAACAGCTCGGCGGCCTTCGTGCGGTGGGCGGGCGTGGCCGTGAGCAGCGCGTCGTGCGCGAGGCGGAACGCGAGAGCGCGCGCGACGGCGTCGATGGTCTCGCCGGCGAGCTCGCGGAGCTTCTTGGGATCGACCGGCACGTGCACGCCCGATATCTGTGCGCTGCGGAGCGCGCGCAGGATCCGGGTGCGGAGCATCGTGTCGCGGCTGGACGACAGACGACGTGCGAGGCGTGGCACGGCATCGACCGAACGCGATCGCGACAGCACCTTGAGCAAGCGCCACTTCGTCTCCTCGCCGGTGGTCTTCGCGTCGAGCGCGGCGTCGACGGCATCGACCGCGTCGTCGCCCATTTCGGCGAGCGCCTCCATCGCGGGGAGGCCCGTCCGCCGTTCATCGAGCATGCCGAGCAGCACCGGTACGAACGCCGTCCCGCCGACGCGGCTCATCGCGGTCGCAGCCAGCGTGCGGGTCGTCGTGTCCTCGTCCGAAGCGAGCGCGATCAGGGTGCGTTCGATGTCGGCGCGCAACGTGCTCTCGCCGATGTCGGTCCCGTCGCGTCTCGGAACCTGCACTTCGCCGAGCGCGCGCGTGAGGGCACGGCGGACCTCGACGGAGGTCGCCGACAGCTCGCGGATCCGGAGCTCGGTGTCGTCGCGCGAGAGCTCGCCGGCGCAGGCGAGCGCGATGAGCGCGGTCGCGCGGATCTCGGCCTGGGGATCGTCGAGCAAGCTACGCAGGAACGCGGCGTCGTGCTCGACGGCCGCGCGCGCGCGCAGCGCCGCCGTTCGGACCTCGGGGTCAGCGTGCTCGAGGAGGCGATCGGCGACCGGGACGAAATCAGTGCGGCCCGTCTCGACGAGGAGCTCGAGCGCGCGAAGGACGACGGCCTTCGAGGGGTGAAACAGGATGAGCGAAGGAACGAGCCGGCCGCGAGCCTGCACGGAGAGAAGATCGAGCGCGCCGAGGACCTGCGCGTCCTTCCGGCTGCTGAGCGAAGCGATGAGCGCCTCGAGCGCGCTGATGTCGAGCTCGGGCATTCCGGCGGAGAGCTCGATGCGTCCGCGCTGCAACGTCGCGCGAAACACGTCGAGGTAGCGCGAACGGATTCCGCGCGCGAGCAGCAGCCACGCCGCGGCAAGGACGGCAACGACGAGACCGACGGCCTGCGTCGAGCGGTCTTTCCCGACGACGTAGACGAGACCGAGGATGGCGATCGACGTGACTGCCTGGCCGCCGCGCTGACCCACGAGATCGACGATGGGCTTCGAGCGGCCGCGAATCGCGTCGGGCAACGGAACGAACAGGAGCTCGACGCTGGTCTTCTGCAGCGACTGGCGCAGCGAGCCGTCGATGGCGCGCATCGCGACGGCGGCCGCGAATCCGAGGCCGAGCAAGGCGCCGCCGGCGCCGAGGCCGATGAGGAGCGGCATGACGTACAGCGCGCGGTGCACGCCGAGCACGCGCATGACGATGCCGACACCGATCGACTGCGCGACGAGCGACGCGACGTTGGTGGCGAGCGACACCGTCGCGAGGAACGACGCGAGGTCGCGCGGATCCTGGATGGTGCGCGCGACCTCGCTCTTGAACACGAAGTCGATCGCCGTGCCCACGGCGGCCGTGACGAGCACGATGCCGAGCACGCGCACGAGATAGGGATGACGAGCCACCTCGCGCGCCTGCGCGGAGAGCGAAGGCTTGCTGTGCGCCGCGTCCTCCGGATCGCGCGCGCCACCCGCCGACGACCAAGGGCCGCGCCTCTCGGCAACGGGCCGCGGCAACAGCGCCGCGGGGCCGATCGCCGTGACGACGAGCAACGCTGCGCCGATCAAGAGGAGGTGACGGACCTCGACCACCGCGAGGCACGCGCGAGCCACCGCAGATCCGATGACCGCGCCCAGCACGGCGCCCGTGCCGACCACGCCGTAGAGGCGCTTGGCCTGGACGACCGTGAAGATGGCGCCGAGGCGGATCCAGAGCCGTCCCGCGACCCACGACGCGAAGAGCCCGCTGAACACGTAGAGCGCGTAGAGCACCGCCCGGCTCGGCGACGCGGTGCCGATCCAGAACGCGCCCGTGATCACGGCGCCGGCGACGAGCGACGTCGAGACCGGATCGAAGCGCGAGGCGCGCGCCGCCGAGCCCGAGGCTTCGCGACGTGCTTCGAGGGCCGCGCCGAGCCGCGTCGTGAGCAGGCCGGCACCCGCGATCGCGAGGTAGAGCGCAGGCAAGTATGCGATCGGCACCTTGGTCAGGAACAGCGCGTCGCGCGCCGTCTCGATCAGCGTGTGCGCCGCGGTGATGCCGAGCAGCGCGAGGAACGCGAGCGTCGCCGGCCGGCGCTCGTCCTGGCGTACGTCGAAGAGCGCGCTGCGCAGGCCCGCCATCAGTCCCCGATGAATCCGTTCGCGTTGCCTTGCTTCGCCGCGATTCGCTTGTTGCGCTCGCGCTCCCACGCGTCGGGCGGGTCGTCCTTGCTCCACGCGTCGAAGACGGCGCGATGCGCGTCGTCTACGAGGCCGCGCTCCGGGTAGCTCTGGTTCATGTAGAGGTACGCGCGCGCGAGGTCGCCCCGCACCTCGCGACGAGGCATGAACACGCCGCCTTCGATCGCGCTCGCGCACTTGCCGAAGTGGAACGACGCGCTCGTGCCGCCCGCGTTGAGATGCGCGTGCGCGCGATCGGGCGGATCGAGGACGCCCATCGGGAGATCGCCGCGGAGGCCGTTGACCTCGCCGACGACGGGGAAGAGGTTGTGGAGGTCGGCCTCGATGCGCGCGAACTCGGCGGAGGCAAGGCGCGCGCACTTGCGGCCCTTGAAGCGCTTGCCCTTCGCGTCCACGCACTTCGGGCTGCCCTCGCGCCACTCGGCGAACGTGTGCCCGAACGCGGCGGCCGGGACGGCGTGCTCCCACTCGATGCGCTCGGCACGCGCGGCGTCGCGCGCGGGGACGTAGCCGCACGATGCGAGATCGACGCGCATACCTCGTCCGGGCTCCAAGGCAAAGGTGCAGCCACAGTAGAGGTCGATGTGCTGCGCGGCGTTCGCGTAGATGCGCCCGGCCTCCTTCTTCGCCTCGTCGAACACGCGGATGCCATGATTCCCGGTCGATCCGACGGGGCCGGACGGCGGCTGCACATCCGGCGGCAGTGTGCCCGGCTCGCCTTCGTCGTCGTTCTCGTTCGAGGCCGGCGGCGGCGGCAGCGAAGACGCCGACGTCGCAGGCGTGGTCGCCTCGGCGCCGCCGCGCGAGACCGCCGACGAGCACCCCGCGTGGACAATGGCAACTGTGACGAGGGCGACGCACACTCCCGTCGCACCTCTCGAGAGCTTCCGCACGTCTCGCCTCCCCGATCGCATCGAGTATAGCGGCAATGGGCGCGGGAAGAACGAGCCGTCGTGCGCGTTGACAGCGTGCGCCTCCGGGCGTCCTCTTTGATTCATGCGAGCCATCGCCCACACGTGTTTGCTCGTCGTTGTCGGCGCGACCGTCGCCTGCGCTGCAGGCTGCGCGGACACCACGGAAGGAGCCGCGCTGCGCACGCCCGGCAGCGCGACGAGCGACGGAGCGAGAGCAGGCGACCTCGATCTCGAGACGATCGGCTGGTCGACGACGCCGCCGGTGCGTCGTGCGCCTCCCGAGTTCGACGATGCCGATCCGAGCGCGGTCCGCCTCTTCTTCGAAGTGCTGGCGCCGTACGGCGAGTGGCGCGACGACGCGCGTCTCGGGCTCGTGTGGATGCCTTCGCACGAGCAAATCGGCGACGCCTTCGTGCCGTACGCCACGCAAGGTCGCTGGACGCATCGTGCGTTCGAGCGCGCCGGCGAAGCGCCGATCGACGAGTACGTCTGGGTCAGCGATCTGCCGTGGGGCTGGGTGACGTTCCA
>OUNM010016822.1_pt1 | contig 12049 bp, 15 predicted proteins | sample 1769961 | NCBI WGS metagenome assembly OUNM01 (sample SAMEA3914820, study PRJEB12502) | metagenome | biome: forest; material: soil | place: USA | collected 2012-03-12 | depth 0.3 m
TGAAGGGGGTTGGGGGGGCGGTGAGGGGGTTTTTGGGGTGAGTTTTGTAGAAATCGATGGAGAGGGACGGTGGATGGATGCATGGATGGTCTTGACAAAATGCAACAGGGGATGTATTTATACTTATATGCATGGGAGGTGTATCCTGCACTTTGAGCGATAGCATGCATGTAATGCGACGGATGGTATTTTGGTATCGAATCGACACTTGTGCGTGTTGTAAAAACAGTCTGTTTTGTATCAAATGTACATGGGCAGGCGTTGGTCATATCTCGGCACTAGAAAATAGGGGTATAGACAGAAGGTAAATGGAAAATATTTGATAGAAAACCAAATTCCTGAAAAGATTGCCTGCCTGCCTGCTTGCCAGCTTGCCTCCAGTCTAAATAAACCCCGTCCCAAACGAATCCACCATCCCCTTACCCGTCATCCCCTTCGTCCCCGCCGCCGCCGCCGTCCCGGGCCGCCTCACGTCGCGGATGCTCGGCCCCCGCGCCATGCCGATGCCCATAAACGACGTGCGGTTCTCGTCCTGCGGCGCGAGCGACTCGGGAAACCGCGAGATCAGGCTCGGCGACGCGGCCAGCCCGCTGCGCTCCCGCCCGCCCGCGGCGCCGGGACCGCCCGACGTCGAGGGGCGTCCGTCGGCCGTCGCTGCCGCCATGGGCATCGACCGGATCGGCGGCGTCCACAGGCCTGGGTCTCGGGACGGCGCGTCCGGAGAGAAGTCGAACTTGAGGTTCAGGGGCGGCGGGACGTGGGAGCGGGTGAACTTTGGTGCTGGCCCTGGCGCCGCTGCTTCTCTTGCTGCTGCTCGCGGTGGCGGTTGCATCTGCGCTGGCTCTGACGTGAGGACTGGCGCCGAGGGTCCGGTCTCGCCGGTGAGGGGCGAGGCAAGTGACCAGGTGGAGGAGTCTGGGGTCGGCGGAGCGGCGAAGCCGAGGACGGGACCGGGGCCAAAGTCGAAGTTGAAGCCGGTGTCGACCATGGGACCCGGGCGGGGCCGGTCGAACGCGTCTATCACAGGACTAGGGCGAGGGCGTTCGAATGCGTCGACTACGGGACTTGGACGGGGCCGCTCGAACGCGTCGAGGGTTGGGGCGGGGCTTGGCTGGGTCAGATCGCGCCGCCAGTTCGGATTCCGCAGTTGGGGGGTGTCGGTGCGCGACGGAGGGGAGCTGTGGGAGCTGTAGTTGTCGGTGCTGCCGCTTCGGGACGCCGGGGTGGGTGTCCCCCCGCGAGTTCGGAGCGAGACATTTGTGCTCGACACGCCGTACTCCTCCAGGCCGGGGCGGCGTGGGAGAGGGCCTCGTCTGGGCGGGCCTCGCATGGGGCTCTGTGGCCGGTTGATGGCTTCCGCGGCAGCGGCGGTCGGTGCCGTGGGTTGAGGAATGCGGAGTGGCGCTGGATGGGTGGAGAGGATTGGCCCATCATCCTCCTCCTCATCGTCCTCCATCTTGTTCCGGCTGCTGTAGAGGCTGCTGCTTCTGCTCCTCCTGTTGGAACCTTGGGCTTGGGCTTGTGCTTGCGCCTTTTGCAACTGGTGCGTTTGCTGGGCGTTGACAAGAGTCTTCTCAAACTCTTCAATCTTCATTGACAAGCTGTGCCGCCGGGGAGTGTTGAGCGTCATAGTGTCACGCAAACCTCTGACGTTTTGGATGATGGGACGCGCAAACTGCTCGATTGGCTCGTCATCAAGCGACGGCCTCCGCATCGATCCTGATGGCGAGGTCACAGGGGAGGTCAAAGTGGCGATCAGAGCCTCCGGCCCATTGCCCTCCGGGCCTGGTGTGCCTCGGCCTCTGGTCGGATAGGCTTCGGGCTCGGAGTGGAACATGGCAGGGCGGTATTCATGACGAGGCGGGCTTTGGGATGGGGGACTTTGCGTGCGAGAACCATTGACGCTAGGCGCACTGGTCGGAGGACTTGGCGACCGGAATCCATCCATCGGCGGGCCGGAGGGAGGCGGCCGATATGGACGATACGGCTTTTGGGCAGAATCCTGCGCGGGAGGGGCGTAGGGACGAGGACCGGCACCGTAAGGACCTGGATTGGGGCCATACGAGCGAGGATCCTGCGGCCCAGGACCGCTGGGTCTCCGTCCAGACTCCTGGTCAGGAGGTCCAGCCGGTCGGGGCATGCGCCCGCTGGAAGCATCACTGCCGGGGCCAAGAGGGCCCTGGCGGCCCGGTGCCTGGCGGGGTGGCTGCGGAAGACCCTGCGTTGGAGGACCGGTTGGCGGAGGGCCCTGAAGCAAGGGAGGTGACCTCTTGTGGCCGTTGCGGCTACTCGGCCTCGCTTCTGGATCGGTCCGAAACGGCGGGTTGGGGAGGCTCGGCTGCGGAAGCTCTGGTTGGATTTGTGGGGCTGAGGGACGCCTGCCCGAGATGGTGCTCTCCGTCGACCGCTGTCTCTCCAACCTCTCCATATCCAACCGGGCTGTTTCCCTCTGCCTTTCAAGTTCCTCTTCCCTCCGCTTTGCCGCCTTCACTTCGTCCTCTCGCTTCTTGACCGAGGCCATCACGGCGTGCACCATGTCGTCTGCGTCCTCGCCAAAAATCGAGCCTGTTTCCACCTTCTCCGCAGTGGGTGTCGGCGGGAGTTGCATGGAGCCGGCCAACGGAGACGTCAGGGGCGTCGGCGGCCCGGACGGAACGCCCCTCGCAAAGTGAACATCTAACGGGTTCACCCACGCTTTCGTTTTGCTGGGCGTCCCGGGTCGCGATCCAAATCCGGTTCCCGGGCGGGCCGGGCCGACGCTCAGTGTTGGCGGAGCCAAACTTGTCGAGGACCCGTTGTTTCGGGCATACCGCGATGCACTAAACCCCGGCGCCGGAGCGGCCAGACTCGTTGAGGACCCGTTGGCGAACCGTGTTCGCAGGTTCACGTCGGAGGCGTGCGGCTTGACCATAAGACTGAGTTGACTGGTTGCAGGGCCGCCGCTGCTCAAGTCGACCATGCTGGCGGCAGCAAGGTTATGGGTGTCGTAGTTGGCATAGGGGGACCGGCCGCTGGCGCCCTTGGAGTTTCCAGGTCGGGCTACAGATCGGATGCTGCCATTGATAACGACGCCCTTCTTGTCGAGGTTCTGGCCAAAGAACTGGCCCTCTCCAAAGGCGTTCTGGTCTACCCGTTTCCATTCGTGCGGTTGCTTGTCTTGGGTCCCCGCCTTGCCGTCCGACTTCCTGCGGATTAGCGGTTCGCAGGAGTTCTTTCTGGCGGGTGGATTCGCAGGCGGCACTCACTTCTTCTTCCCTCCGACCTTGAGACCAAAGAAAGACACCATCCTGAACGAGTGACTGATGTGTATGTATGGTTTAGACTAAAACATTAACTGCCGCAAGGGCAAGGTCAGCGTGTGCTCCCGAGTCTAGGCGTCTTGGTGTTGCTAACGTTTGTATTATGGATTTGGCCCTAGCCAGTCGTCAGGGCCTATTGTTGCCCGTGTTGTTGCAATCCCAAGACCCCAAAGCGTCGGATTCCCCAGGCCGTGTTGAAACAATGCTTCCTCAACGAGCGTGGTCCAAGCAAGCCATTTCAGACCGTCTGTGTGTTCGGGTTTGGGTTTCGAGCTCGACGAAGGAGCGCTGAATCGGAGGGGCTCCCAGGTCCTTTGGCAACTGTCTTAGTCCAAAAAGGGGTTCGGGGGTTCGTCAAGGCGGGGTTCTTCGAGTGTGCGTGCGTGCGTGCAGGACGCTTTGATGTCTCGGGCGGTGAACAAGGAAAGACTCCAAAACTTGCAAAGAGAAGCGAAGCGGACACCGAACACGGAAAACGAACGACAGCGCGAGGTGTTTGCGGTACGAGGAGCGGAGAAGGCCTTCGAAAAGAGAGCGGCAGTGACGGCACTGGACCCTGAGCTGAGACGAGCCGTCGGTGAAGCAAGCGCGCGAGAAAGTGCGCGAGTGGGAGGAAAAGGAAGACGGCCCGTATCCATTTTGGGACAAATTCATGGACTGGGCCACGGGCTTGTGGAGATGATTCGTGCCGTGGTCGGGCTAGCGCCAGGGCAGGGGGCCGGGACATTCAGGGCAGCAACCAGGGCGGGCCACGGCGGGTCCAGGGCATCATGGCATGTTCAGGGGTCCTTCCAGGGCGCCAACTGCCCCCGTCCCAGCACGTCCTCGGCTCTCAGCCGCTCCATGGAGCCCACTCCTGCTTCCATGGTTTCATTCTGGCGCCCGCTCGTGGATGAATCGAGAGGTCCCGAAGCTCGGGATCCGAACCGATCAAAACTGGGACCCACGGATCCCGCGATGCTTTCTGGGTCCCTGGGTGACGGCGAGATAGGCTTGCAGATTGACCCGAATAGGAAATAATTGCAATCTCGATGGCAACACTGGCGGCAAGCGTTCAGGGGCCGCGGTGCTCAATGCTCATGGAGCCATGGGCCGTGGCACACTCTCTGCACCCACAATCTGCATCACACCCGACCTCTCGCAGCCACCCCCCAATCTGGCTGGACCTTTTTCTCCTCTCCCCAATCTTCACCATCGCATCTCGGCCGATCTCCCGGCGCGAGGCGGCATCCCGCCCCTAACGTTGGGGCACGACACGACGCCACGTTTGTGCGTTGCATGCTGGATGTTGCACGCGCACGGATGCAGGGTTTCCCCATGCGTTTCTTCATCAATTTCGAGCAAGCGACCCTCCATTCCGGCCAAGACATCCAACAAAGTCTCACTGTCAAACCGGTCCGCTGGGGCATCGCTGGGGCAATCAATAGTCCGCTTTGAGGCTGCCTGGGATGTCCCAGTTTCCAGCTTGCCAAGCCTCTGTCACAAAAGTTTGTTCCTGCAGCTTGCATCCAAGAACTGCGAGTTCATCACCGCCGCTGCAGAACACCCAGTGCATCCATCATCCATGGACCATGATGGCATGATCCGCCTCCCAGATGTGCCCCCACGTTCCCGCGTCGCGTTCGCGTTCAACCTACTTGGTATGGAGTATTCTGTACAGAATACTCCATCCATAATAATACCCACATGCAGAGTCCCCGACACCAACCCTGCGCTGAAACGAATGACGCATCTTCGTCCCCCCTGTTGAAGATGGAAATTCTGCCGGGCACTCCGCAGACCACATCGTCCACGGTGCGGAGCAAGTTAAAGTTAACGTTAATATCAAGGTTATCAGAACGGTAACCGTTCCGCTTTATTGACCGAATTCTGCAGCTGGCCCCCCACCAGGTTGGAACTGTTTCCAGCTGAGCTTCTAGCGCCACCGGCGGGATGGTCATCTTCAAAGCCGCGGCTCTCCTAGGAAATGCCCTCTTTCATGAGACTGATGACGGAATGGATAACGCTACGAAAGTAACACGTGTTGTGTCTTCCGTATTACTGTGTATGTACACCAGGTTCTCCAGTATTCTGTTCACACACGAGACCTGACAGCCCGGAACGCCTCGCACAATGCCACTCTACCCATCCATCGGCTCTACTGGCCTGCTGATATCCCAAACTTCAACCGAAACCAAAATACAAAAAATGCACGTGTGGCCATGGCGTCCGGAAGATTTCGTAGGCAGACCAGCCCTAACGACACCACCCCTCCCTGGGTGGAAGAGGGGGAAGAATTATGGCGGCTGCCCCACGACGGTCTCCTTGTGCCTGCCGTAGCTCAAAGCGCTGCCGAGTGCCCTTGGCCCTTGACTAGGCCTCGGCAGGTGACTGCCGCCCGCTTGACAACTTTGGGATCCTGAACACCCAGAGCATCGTCGTCGAGATCACGAAGAATGCGCCGGCTGTGACAAATGGCAGGCCGATCCAAGCCCCGCCGAGCTTGAGCCCGATGTTGAGACTTTCGGCCAGCAGCGGGCCGGCCATGGTCATCCCGACCATCTCCATGAAGCCCGCGAGCGAGTTGAGGGTGCCGACGTGGTGCTCCTCGACGAGTGAGTTGAGAAGCGATCGGATCAGCGCCGTCATACCGGACCCCAACGCGAACCACACCAGCCCAATCGAGAAGAGCCACCCATTCGCCGCCGCGGCGATGATCAGACTGCCCACGATCTGAACGACGCCCGACCACCGCGCCAGCAGGAGATCCTTTTCCACACCCTCCATGCCTAGGCGCTGGCCGCAGAACCAGCTGGCCGCAGGGAGCAGGGCCAGCAGCGTAACCAGGCTCCCCGCGTTGCGGATCGACAGGACCATCGAAGCGAGGCTCCAGCTCCAGCGGTATCGGTCCGTCGCATACTGCAGCAACAGCTCCCCGACAAAGCGGCCCAGGATGACAAAAACCAGCGACAGCATCAAGAACGCCAGCCTCTTGTTGCCGATGACGAAACTCCACACCTCGGCGAGACCGGCATATGCCTTCTGCTTGAGCTGAGTCGCCTTGGGAATGCCGTCCCCGTCCATCTCGAGCTCGTCATCCGCCTCCTTCCGATCGTGGACGTGGACCGTCTCCGGGAAGATGAAAATGCTAAGGTTGGCAATAATAAGCACAGCCAGGGAGATGAGGAGGGGCGTCCACGGGCCCCAGGCCAGCATGGCGCCGCCGAGAGGGCCAGCCACCATCTGCGAGGCGAGGAAGATGGCGTTGAGCTGGAAGAAGACGGTCGAGCGCTCCTCCGAGGGGACGACGTCGGCGATGACGGTGTAAACCATAGCCACGACAGTCGCGCCTCCGCCGCCAATGCTAGTCATGGTTATCAGCGCCTCTCCTTTAACAGCAAGCCCGGTAGAACGTCGATACGCACAGTTGAAACGCCGACCCAAACCACGTCACCCACAACGGCACCACATCCGAGAAATAAACTATTCACGGCATTAGCACCACCCACCAACCCCTCGACGTGACCTCATCCCGATCAGAACCCAACCCCCCAAAGAAATGCAGCACTCACAAACCCCATAAATAAACACCATACTCCCCACAATCCCCCCCAAGCTCACCCCCAACACCGGCCGCCTCCCCCACCGATCCGACAACACCCCAAACGGCACCGCCCCGACAATCCCCGGCACGCAGTCAAACGTCGCCTGCCACCCGCGCAGCATCGCCAGGTACCCCTGCACGTCCGGGCCCTTGCAGCGCGGGTCGTCCGTCAGCACCAGCTCGCCGCGCCGGCCGCCGCCGTCGATGCCTCCGGGGAGGGTGACGGTGGCCTGGTCGGAGGGAAAGGGTGCTGGTGTGAGAGCGGGAGGGAAGAAGTCGGGGTGGGTCTGGCGGCAGATGATGCTCTCCATGACGGCGTTCATCGGGGGGATGGACATGCCGATGGAGAGCTCGAGGAGGAAGACTAGGATGAGGGCGAGGAGGATTACGCGGGGGCGGAGGGCCGCGCGGAGGGCGGTGTTGGTTGCGGTGGTGGTGGTTGTGGCATTGTGCCCCGTGAGGAGGGGGTCGGAGGAGGCGTTGGTCGGGGTGGTGGGGTCGGGCGAGGGGGAGCGTGTGGATGGGGATGATGGTGCGGTTGTTGGGGTTGGGGTGCCGGCTAGGAGGGGGGTTTGGTCGGTGGTTGTTGTGTCGATGTCGATGGAGGGTCGGGACATGGTGGTGGTGGTGGTGGGGTTGTGGCCGGGCTGGGCCGGCCGGGAGGGCGTTGGAGGGGTGGAATGGAGGGGTGGTGATTTGGTTAGGTGGGTGGTTTATGGTACACGAGACATCAGATGAAGAAAATATCAAAGTCTTTTCGTATGTGTCTGACTCGATGCAGGCACAAAGAAAGGGCAATACGTCAGATAAAGAAGCGGGCGAGAGTTGGCATCGTAACGGATGGGAATCGCCCGGTATTAACAACGCGAGCGCCGTGCCAAGGTTCGTTGCAACACGATCCTCCCTGGCCGAAAGAAAGGATCGAGGCCCGGAACGGCAGGTGGACGGCTCGGCTCACGCAGCAGCGCAAAACCGGGTCATTTGGGCTTTCCGCGGCGGGTTTCAAGTTTGCTCGCGCGATCAGGCAGGCAGCCAGGCGCAAACACGCTGACGTTACCGTTGACGTTTGGCGATGCTGCACTGCGGCGCAGCCAATCCAGCGATGGGAGTCCGATGCAAGGGCGCATTGGTTGCGATAGCTGCTGACCCGCTTCGGGTCGCTTCTCTGCATGTTGAGGATCTGCTTACTATGCAGCATTGCAGACAGTATTCTGGACTTTTGCACGGAGTCCATGTCGGATGTTCGACGATAAGGACAACGAGAACGGCGTCGGACAGAAGCGGTCAACAGACAACACCTGGCAGCAATTCAACACATGCCAACCACAAGCATTCCCGACTCGCAGGACAGGCTGGACCCCCATCCGATCCTCAAGTGGCGCCAATCCCATCCGATCGATGGCTTGGACGCCAGGCACGGGCAGCGACTTTGCGACCCTGACCCAGCAGCCCTGCGGCGGGCTTTGCCGGGTGTGGCGTCAAATGAGAAATGCCCGGAGCTGCGCCAGGGGCACGTTTTGGGGCTCTTCCGTCCGCTGACCGCCAGCACACGAACCTGCCCTGGCGTTGTGATGTTTGTCTGCTGGAACCCGAGGCCAGGACGGCGCCAACTCATCAGACAGCCCGCCGCGGGTGAGTTGGCGGAGGCAGCTGCCGACACCCGCAGGTTCCCACTGGACGGCGGACCCTGGACCCGCTAGGTACGGGAGCCATGTGGCAGCTTGCGGGTCTGCGCGACTGACGGCATCATTGGGGAACTGACCGCCCTCGATCCCGACCCTCACAAAGGTATACAAAAAACCACTTACACCACCACGGCGCCCATGCTATCCCCTTGATCCGGCCTCTCTCTCATACAGCACCACCATGTCTCAAATAGAATCCAAGGTCATATCCGTTGAGCATCTCGTAAGTCAATAACGCGAAGCTCGATCCAGGCTTCGACCCAAGTCTGGCAAAGTGATCAACGGGAACCAACTTTTCTTTACTTGCAGCCCGAGGCGGAAGCTGTGTGGACAAAGCTGGTGAAGTGAGTGAAGCCGTGCAAAACCACGTCTTAGCACGGAATGCAGACCTGACGTCACCCAGGACGACCTACACCGACCCCAAGGGCGTCACGCGAACATGGGAGTCTGCTGAGCGGTGCACCCGGCCAAAGGGCTGCGATATCGATGGCGTGGGCATCGTCGCCATTCTCGAAAAGGAGACAGGTCAGTATCACAATCCCAACCCATAAACACACCAGACCAACACGCCTCGCAGGCCCGGAAATCGTCCTCCAGAAACAATACCGCCCGCCCATTGGCAAGACGGTCATTGAGCTGCCCGCCGGCCTGATTGACGAGGGCGAGACGGCAGAGCAGGCCGCCATCCGGGAACTCAAGGAGGAGACGGGCTATGTCGCAGAGGTCCTCGAAACCTCGCCCATCATGTTCAACGGTACGCCTTCCTCGGCCGTGAGCGCCTCGGCGCGCTGACATCTCTGCAGACCCCGGTTTCTGCAATACCAATTTACGCATGGTCCATGTCGCGGTCGACATGAGCCTGCCCGAGAACCAGGACCTCAAGCCCGAGCTCGAGGAGAACGAGTTCATCGAGGTCTTCCTCGTCCGGCTCGGTGATTTGTGGAAGGAGTGCATCAAGCTTGAGGCCGAGGGCTACGCTATCGACGCGCGGATCGCCAATCTCGGCGAAGGCATCGAGATGGCCAGAAAGTTCCGGCTTTAGGCGCTGGTAACCTATTTCATTGGCTGTTGCGCGAGAGAAGAGAATCCTTCCCGCACATAGTGGAGCACCGGAGCATCTTCGCCTTTCAGCTCAAGTCTTGGGCCACCCACGAGCCAATGACTCGTCACCTAGGAGCCGTCTTCGGCCTAGACCGGCAATAGTTTCCAGATTGTTGTTCTCCACGCGCCGATCCGCCGGAAGGCCTGCCAGGATCTTGAGGCCCCTTTAAAGACTTGAACATCGAAGGGCTCCCCAGTTTCACTCCCAGTCGGTCGACCTTGTGGTTCTTGTCGCTCATTTTCGTCACTCATTCACGCTAGGTTTGCTCAAGCCTGTCCATTCGTTTCAAAAGACCCACTGTCCAACATGAAGTTCTCCGCCCTTTGCCTGGGCGGCTTTGTCGCTGGCGCCTTGGGCGCGTGCACCAGCAAGTGCAAAGGGACCTGTGTCGCTGCCCTTGGCGAGGTCCCGGAGGTTGGCCAGGCCTTCTGCTCGTCGTACCTGTCCCTCGAAGCCGCCACGGAAACCGTGACTGAGACGGCGACCGCCACCTCGGTTCACACCAACATCGAGACGGCCTTCGACACTGTCACTGTGACCACCTTGACGACCACCATGTAAGTTATGCCAACATGGGATGACGTCGGCCATGCCTAAAAACGGCAGCTAACGCCCAGTCTCCAGCGTCGGCCCCACCACGACCATCTTCGCCAAGCGCGCGGAGCCCTCGACGGACGCGTCCTCCAAGATCCTCTCGCAGTGTGGCGATGCCTCGTCGCGCATCAGCAGCGCCTGCAGCTGCATCCTGTCCACCACGTCCACCGTGACCATTGTCGAGACGGTCACCGCCACCGATGTCACCGAGGCGACGGCCACCACCACCGCGACCGTCACCGTTGGCGCCGTTGCCACCCAGTCCCTTCAGCCAACGTACACCGTTCCTGCGAATCCCATCCTGAACGGCAACTTCGAAGCCTATTTGACCACTGGCAACATCCTCCCCTGGACCGACACCACCGCAACCACGGGCGGCACCGTCCAAATCGTCAACGGCGTCAACCCTTGCACTACTACTTACTGCGCAGGCGGCTCTGTCGTCACCCGCGTGTACCCGCCCAAGACCGCCGGGGGCTACACCTCCCTCAAGCAGGATTCGTTCCTCGCCAAGCCGTCCACGACGTACAACTTCTCCTTCCTGTACCGCTGCCTCAACTTCGACGCCACTTCGGGCATCGATGTGTACTACAACGGGGCCAAGATCGGCGGCATCACGTGCACTTCCACCGGCTCCGCCTTCATGCAGCCCACGGGGATCCAGTTCACCACCGACGCGACGGGGCGCGGGTCGCTCGAGGTCCGCTACAAGAACCCGAGCGCCTTGCAGTATCTGTACTACTATACCGACGATTTCAAGGCCACGGCTGTCTAAATCATGTCGAGGGGGGCAAGACCCGGACAAGTACCCAGGGCGATGTGTACTGGTGTTATCTGATAGTTTTGTCTAATACAACCTACATGCTACCTAAGAAGACCACTTCCCCCGATCTGGTGCTTGGGAGCAGAATTCGATTCTTGTCTCCAAGCTCCATGACACGATGATTCCTGACATTGAAAAGCTACCTGAGTTGGATTTACTCAGAGTGTGACGGGTGTGACTCGGAGGAATGGAACTTGATATCGGTCAACGGATTGACGTGTGGTCATCACTTACAGGGAAATCTAGTACTATTAGCGTTCAGTTTTCATCGCTATTCCGGTTCCAGACGTGATTTGATTCACCCCAGGTACTTCGATGAGAGGAAAAGCCCGAATACCGTAGCATGACCATAATGAATCTCGTTTAAACCGTGACACACATCATAATCTATGCCAAGACCAGAAACGCATGCACTCGTCGAGCAACAGAAGATCACCGACCTTGGGCGCTTTTCTTCAACCTCAACAAACAACCATCTCATAAATGACAAAAGAGCAAGCTGGTGCGCCAGCCTCTCATAATGTCCAGTCTCGGATGGTCGCACCAACTGATCAACAAGGGCCGCTGGTCTAGTGGTATGATTCTCGCTTAGGGCTCTAACCCTGAAGCATCGCATGCGAGAGGTCCCGGGTTCAATCCCCGGGTGGCCCCGATCACCTTCACTTTTGCTTCTGTCTCACAGACAGACAGCGTGCTGCTCGTCAAATTTGAATTTTTGGTGACTTTCCAGTCTCTCTGCCGGTTCTCATCTCCTTCACTAAGCAGGGTTCGTGGGAAGAAGTGATGGATGTCCACGCGAACCTTGCGTTTCCATCTCGACCCCCTTTTTCTCCACAACGACTGCCACTCCACCAGCATCACAAACCCCTTTTCCACATGACCCACCTCACAACCGAAATCCCCTTGTGGTGTAGTTGGCTATCACGTTCGGCTGTAAAGGCATTTATTGATACCGAAAGGTCA
>OUNM010359742.1_pt1 | contig 12049 bp, 15 predicted proteins | sample 1769961 | NCBI WGS metagenome assembly OUNM01 (sample SAMEA3914820, study PRJEB12502) | metagenome | biome: forest; material: soil | place: USA | collected 2012-03-12 | depth 0.3 m
AAGGCGGCACGAAGATACCGCTGAAGGAACGCGGCCGCGCCAAGAAGCGGCTGATGAGCCTTAGGGCATTAAATGACCTTAATTCGTGGCTAGATCGGGCTTCGAGCAGTATGGTTCCTGTGGATTAGAAGGATGCAACCGATGAAGTGGCGCCGGGGGGCGGCTTGTTTATTGGCCGGAGTGGTGATGGCGCTGGCGGGGTGCGCCGAAAAGACCACCACCGTCTACGTACCGTTGGCGCCCAAGGTGATGCCGAGTTCGCTGACACCGCAACCGGTGATCCTGTTCAACCGCTCGAAGCAGGGGCGAAAGCTCTTCACGCTCAACGACGAATTCCCCTACTGCGATCCCGTGACCGGGGACGTCATCGTCGTGCCCAAGTGGTACGTGACCGACTTCGCCTCGGTGCCGTGGTACGGCCAGGGCGTGATCGACCCCCAGGGACCGACGGCGCGCGCCGCCATCATCCACGACTGGCTCTACACCATAGGGCAGCCGGGCAAGCGTCTGATGGCCGACGATATCTTCTATCGCGCCATGATCGCCTTCGGGGTCGACGAATTCCATACCGGCATCGCCTATAACGCCGTGCGCACGGGCGGCGAAGGCGGCTACGGCCTGAAGGGCGACTGGATGTTCATCGACCCGACCAAGCCGGACCTGGCGCAAGCCCCGCCGTTCGCCAAGCCCATGTCGGGCGTGGTGCGCGTCATGCCGGGCTGCCGCGGTTTCCGGGAGCTGATCCTGAGCGGCTGGAAGGCCTATCCGGACAAGGTGGTAGCGCCGCCCCCGCCGCCCCCCGTGACCGTCACCAGGATGCCGTACGACGATCTGGTCAAGAAGCTGCCGTGGGGGAAGAAGAAGTAGCAGATCGACGAGGGAATATTTGAAGCGTCCTGACCTGGCCGCCTATCGCCTCCCCTTCCGTCTGGATCGGCTTGACGCCGATCCAGCCACCTTCCCCGTAAACAGGGAAGGAAGGAAGTTTAACGTCTAGTTCCTTCCCCGTTTACGGGGAAGGTGACACGAGCGAAGCGAGTGGCGGAAGGGGGAAGCGTCACCTTCCCCAAGTGCGTCTGCTGGAATTAAAGCCCTAGATCACTCAAGCCCGGATGATCGTCCGGGCGCCGGCCGGTGTCGCCGCGCTCCCAGTGGAACAGGCGGTCCGTCTCGGCAATCGCCAGGTCGTTGATGCTGGCGAGGCGCCGTCGCATCAGGCCCTGGTCGTCAAACTCCCAGTTCTCGTTGCCGTAGGCGCGAAACCATTGTCCGGCCGCGTCGTGGTATTCGTAGGCGAAGCGCACGGCGATGCGGTTGCCCGTGAACGCCCACAGGTCCTTAATCAGACGGTAGTCGCGTTCCTTATGCCATTTGGCCGTCAGGAAGGCTTCGATCTCGGCGCGGCCGGTGATGAAAAGGTCGCGGTTGCGCCATCGGCTGTCGGGCGTATAGGCCAGGGCCACCCTTGCCGGATCGCGGCTGTTCCACGCGTCTTCGGCCAGGCGGATCTTCTGCGCGGCGCTGTCGGCGTCGAACGGTGGCAGGGGTGGACGGCTCATCGGTTTTCCTCAGGCAGCAAAGGCGGAGACGACCGGGAAGTCGATCGCGGTCCCGGCGACAAGGTTGATATAGTTGGTCCAGACGTTCAAAGCCACGTGCTGGACGATTTCGATAATCTGCGCGTCGCTGTAGCCCGCGGCGCGGACGGCCGCCAGGTCATCGTCCGAGACGCGGCCGCGATTGCGTGTCACCACCGCGGCGAAATGGACAGCGGCGTCGGCCTTGGGGTCGTTCGACGTGCCGTTGCGATTGGCCGTCATCTCGGCATCGTCGAGGTGAGCGACGTGTTTGCCGAGGTAGGCATGCGCCGACAGGCAGTAGTCGCACCCGTTGATTTCGGCGACGGCCAGGGCGACGCGTTCGCGCGTGGCGGCAGGCAGTACGCCCTTGCCGAGCGCGCCCATCATGCCGAGGTAGCCTTCGAGCGCGGCCGGGCTCAGCGACACGGTGCGGAAGAGGTTCGGGACTGTGCCCAGCTGCTTTTTGACGGCGTCGAGGAGCCCTTGCGCGGCGGCGGGGGCGTCTGCGGTCGTCGCGGGGGCGGAAATGCGGGACATGGTGGTTTGCCTTTGTGAAAACAGCCGGTGATCGGCCGAGCGGCACCTTATTTGTTTCCGGATTTGCGAAATAGATGGCAATATATGGAAGCACGTTTCCAAAATATGGAAGGATATCATGGATCGTCTCGACGCGATGACCACGGTTCTTGAAGTGGCGCGGGCCGGAAGCCTGTCCGCCGCCGGCCGCAGCCTGCGCATGCCCCTGGCCAGCGTCAGCCGGCGGGTCTCGGAGCTGGAAGCCTATCTGGGCGCGCAACTGTTTACCCGCACTGGGCGGAAGCTCACCCTTACGGCGGCCGGCGACGCCTATGTCCTGGCCTGCCAGCGCATCATCGACGACGTCAACGAGGCCGAACGCGCCGTATCGGGCGAATACCATGCGCCGAAGGGCAGTTTGACTTTGACGGCGCCGGTGGCGTTCGGCCGCATGCACCTGCTGCCGGTCGTGATCGCCTTTCTTAAAGCCTATCCGCAGATCGACGTGCGGATATTGTTTACCGAGACCACGCTCAGCCTGATTGAGGAGCAGATCGATATTGCCCTGCGTATCGGCCCGTTGACCGACAGCCAGTTGCACGCCCGGCCGGTCGGCGAAGTGCGCCGCGTCGTCTGCGTCAGTCCCGACTATCTTGAAGCGCAGGGTAGGCTGCGCGTGCCTGAAGACCTTGCGGACCGCGACTGCGTGACGTTGCAATCGATCGCGTCGGTCCGAACCTGGGTGTTCCGCAACGGACGGCGCGAAATTACCCAGTCGATTCATACGCGTCTGGGCACCAATGCCACGCAGGCGGCGGTCGACGCCGCCGTCGCGGGGATCGGCCCTACGCAGGTTCTGTCCTACCAGATCGCCGAAGAGGTCGGCGACCGCCGGCTGCGCATAGTGCTGGCCGACTACGAGCCGGAACCCTGGCCGGTGCATCTGGTCTACGTCAAGCAGGGACCGTTGCCGCAGAAGGTCAAGGCCTTCCTCGACTGGGCGACCCCGCGCCTGAAGGACAGTTTGAAGGCCGTTGCCTAGATCGTTCCCGCCATAAACGCCCAGAAAAGCTTCAGGCGTTTCGACAGCGGTCCCCTCGCCCGGCCGCTCCAGGTGTCGGAGGCCAGCGCCGCCGGCAGGGCCAGGGGCATCAGGCTGGCGGGCAGTGTTTTGGCGGCCAGGGCAGCGTCGCGATAAAGGTGCCTGCCTTCGGCGTCCCCGGCGTCGGGCAGGCGCGCCATGCGTTTCAACTGGGCCAGACCGGCAAAACGCGCGGGCGCGGCGAGATTGGCGGCGTCGGCGGCTGGATCGAGGATGCGCGCGCATACCTTCGCGGCCATCCCCTCGCCGCTATCGGCCATTGCCAAAGCGGTTTTGAAGTCGAGCGGCGTTGAGTCGAGCAAGGGCAACTGGCCTTCGATCAAGGCCAGAAGGTCTTCGGCGGGCAAGGCGTACTGAGCGACGACGCGCTGCAGGGCTTCGCTCAAGGGGTGGTAGCGCGGCGTCCTGCCGTCGCGGATTTCTTCGACGGCCTCATACCACCAGCGCATGCGGATCTCGCCCAGCATCGGTTCGCTGACGCGCCCCGGGATGTCGCGCAGGGTTTCGAGCAGCGCGTATACCGCCAGGACGTCGGCGCGCTTTACGGCATCCCCTATAAACGCGGATGCGAGCCGCAGGTCGTCCGACCGCGGCTCGCATTCGTTGTGGACTTCGGTGGGCATCAGGGAAGTTGCTTCGGCTTCTTGCTGCCCTTGAAGCCGCCCATGTCGACGATTTCGGCGTCTTCGTCGTTACGGTTGATGCCCCAGATCAGGATGATCGGCAGGGCGACATAGATCGACGAATAGGTGCCGACGAAAATGCCGAAGACCATGGCGAAGACCAGCGGGAACAGCGCCGGGCCGCCCAGGAAGAGCATGCCGGCCAGGGCCAGGATGGCGGTCGAGCCGGTGATGATCGTCCGCGACAACCGTTCGTTTTCCGACAGGTTGATGATGTCGGCCAGCGGCGTCTTCTTGAACTTGCGCAGGTTTTCGCGAAGCCGGTCGAAGGTGATGACCTTTTCGTTCATCGAGTAGCCGATGACGGTCAGCAACGCCGCGATCGAGGTCATGGAGAATTCGATCTGCAGCACCGCCATGATGCCGATGGTCAGCACGACGTCGTGCAGCACGGCGATGACGGCGCCGGCGCCGAATTGCAGGCCCGACGGGAAACGGAACCAGATATAGAGCAGCATCAGGCCGAGCGCCGCGGTGAGCGCGATCAGGCCCGAGCGCATCAGTTCGCCCGACACCTTGGGACCGACGACCTCGGTGCGCTTGAAGGTCATGCCCGGAAAGGCCTGGCCAAGCTTGGCCTTGATGCCTTCGACGCGTTCGTTGTCCGTGTCGCCCTTGTTTTCGGGCAGCTTGAACTTGACGACGGCGTCGCGGTCGCTGCCGAAGGGCTGGACGGTCGCGTCTTCAGCGCCGAAGGTCTTCATGTCGGCGCGCAGTTGCGCCGTCGGGATCGACGTCGGCATCTGCACTTCGAGGACGTTGCCGCCGGCGAAGTCGGTGCCGAGGTTCAGACCCACGGTGAAGAGCGCCGCGATCGTGCCGAGCACGGCCAGGCCGGAGACCACCGCCGCCACCGGAGCGTATTTGGTGAAGCGGAAGTGGAACTCGGTCGGCAGGTTTTTAATGAGGGGCCATTGCATGAAGGTGTACTCTTAAATCGGGAGTTTCTTTGGCCGGGCGGCCTTATACCACCAGCCGAGCAGGACCTGGCTGACCAGGATGGCCGTGAAGACCGAGGTGAACACGCCGATGGCCAGCGTCCAGGCGAAGCCCTTCACGGGGCCGGCGCCGAAGGCGAACATGATCAGCGCCGCGATCAGCGACGTGATGTTGGCGTCGAGGATCGACACGATGGCGCGGTTGAAGCCCATGTCCATGGCGGCGACCATCTTGTGTCCAAGGCGTTCTTCGTCGCGGATCCGTTCGTAGATCAGAACGTTGGCGTCGACGGCCACGGCCAGGCTGAGGATCAGGCCGGCGACGCCCGGAAGCGTCAGCGTGGCCTGGAAGACGGTCATGGCGGCCAGGATCAGCAGCAGGTTGACGACCAGCGCCGCGATGGCCGCGCCGCCGAAGACGAAGCCGTAGGCCAGGAACATGAAGGTCACGATGACCAGGAAGCCCAGGACGGTCGACTTGATGCCGGCGTCGATGGCGTCGCGGCCCAGTTCGGCGCCGACGGTGCGCTGCTGCACGACGTTGAGCTTGGCCGGCAGGGCGCCGCTGTTCAGCACGTTGACCAGTTCCGACGCTTCCTGCGGGGTGAAGCTGCCGGTGATCTGGCCGCTGCCGCCCAGGATGGGCTCATGGATATTGGGCGCCGACATGACGACGCCGTCGAGGATGATGGCGAAACGCTGGCCGGTATAGCGCGTCGTCGCCTCGCCGAACGCCTTGGCGCCGGCGCCGTCGAAGCGGAAACCGATGGCGTTGCCGCCGTTCTGATCGACTTCCATCGAAGCCTTGGTCAGGTTGGCGCCGGTGACCAGGACGCGGGTGCGCACGGCCAGCTTGCCCATCCGCTCCTGCGGGGCGGGCAGCAGTTCGGCGCCTGGCGGGATGCGATTGACGGCGATGTCCTGGTCGGTGACCGTGCCGTCGACCATCTGGAAGGTCAGCTTGGCGGTACGGCCGATCAGGCGCTTCAGCTGTTCGGGATCGCTTTCGCCCGGGGCTTCGACGACGATGCGGTTGGTGCCCTGGCGCAGGATCGACGGTTCCTTGGTGCCGACCGTGTCGATCCGCTTGCGGACGACTTCGATGGCGGTGTCGACGGCGCCGGCGGCGGTTTCCTTGTTGGCGTCGGGGTTCTGGGTCAGGGTGATCGTCTGATCCGGGCCGCGCTGAATAGTCAGATCCTTGATCGCCGGATTCTTGGGCATCGGGGACGGCAGCTTCGACAGGAGGGCATAGGCCTTGTCGACATTGGCCGCGTCGTTGATGCGGACGGTGACCGTCGTGCCCTGGACCACCGGATTGCTGACGAGGATATTTTCGTCCTTCAGGCGGCTGGTCACGTCTTCGAGCGTCTTGTTCGCCTTGTCCTTCATCAGGCCGTCGGTGTCGACTTCGAGCAGCAGATAGGAGCCGCCCTGCAGGTCGAGACCGAGGTTCAGGACCTGGGTGGGAAAGAAGCCCTTGACGCTGTCCCGCATGCCGGGCGGCATGAAGTTGGCGGCGGAAAAGATTATGCCGAGAAGCGCGGCGGCGAGGACCACCCCAACCTTCCAGCGGGACAAGTTTATCATGTTGATCAGCCTGATACGGATAGGAAGCGGCCCGGCGTCGTCCGCGACGCCGGGCCGGAATACTTCAAGTTACGCGACCTTGTCGTTGGCCGGGGCGGGTTCGCCCTTGGCGCGGACGTCGGTGATCATGGTCTTGACCACTCGGACGTTTACGCCGGTGGCGATTTCCACCATGACCTCGGTTTCTTCGACGCGGGTCACCTTGCCAATCATGCCGGACGACATGACGACCGTGTCGTTGCGCTTGATGGCGGCCAGCATGGCCTTGTGCTTCTTGGCCTGCGCCTGTTGCGGGCGGATCATGAAGAAGTACATGATGGCGATGAAGCCGATGATCAGCGGCAGCATGCCGAGGAAGTCGCCGCCGGGGGCGGCTGCGCCGGCGGCTTGCGCGAAGGCAGGGGTAGCGAACACGAACGAGTCTCCCGAAAAGGTCCGGACAGGTAAGGACGCAATGTTCCCGGCACCCCTGCCCTCAAAAAAACGTGTGCCATACATAGGCACAAAAAAAAGAAGGTCAACTTTGTTATGCGCGCGGATCGCGCACGACGTATTTGGCTGTCACTTTATACTCCCCCGCTTGGCGGGGGAGGTGGCGCGTCCGTAGGGCGTGACGGTGGGGGGCGTAGAGGAACCAGACTCGGAACGTGCGTCTCCTCCGCCCCCTCCACCATCCCACTTCGCCAAGGCTTCGTGGGACGGTCCCCCTCCCCGCCGAGCGGGGAGGTATAAGAATTTTCCTGTTACGGCAGCACCAGGGTCGGGTCGATCGGGCGGGCGATGTCGGTCGACGGCGTATAGCGCACTTCGAAGTGCAGCTGGGGCCGGTCGATGACGCCGGATTGGCCGACATGGCCGATGATTTCGCCTTTCGTGACCTTCTGGTTGTTCTTCACCGACATGTTCAGCAGGTGCGAATAGCCCGTGTACCAGCCGTTCGGGTGCTTGATATAGATGGTGTTGCCCAGCTCCTTGACCTGGTCGCCTTCGTAGACGACGACGCCGTCGGCCGAAGCCCGGACCTCGGTCCCCTCTTCGGCGGCAATATTGATTCCGTCATTGCGCACATTGGGCGCCAGCTGGCCGAACGGCACCAGGATCTTGCCGCGCACCGGCCAGACGAACAGGCCCTTGCCCATCTGCGCCAGCTGCGCATTGCTGGGGAAGCCGGAAGACGGCGGGGTTGGCGTCGCGACCGGCTTCGGCGCCGGCGGTGTCACGGCGGGCTTGGCGGCCGGCGGAGGCGTCACCGCGCCGGTCGCGGGCTGGACCGCCGGCTTGGCGGGCGTCGCGGCCTGAACCGGAGGTTTCGCGACCGGCGGCGCCGGCGGCGGGGTGGTCGGCTTGGCGAGGACCGCCTGCACCTTGACCATGGTCGGTCCGCTGGCGTGCTCTTCGGGCCCCTTGTCGACGGCCGTGGCCGGCAGCAGGATCTTCTGGCCGATACGCAGCGGCGAACTGGGCTCAAGGCCGTTCAGCTCATACAACGCCTTGATCGGCACGCCGAAGCGGCGCGACACGCCGTAGAGGGTATCGTGCGCCTGCAGGACGTAGACGAAGGCGGCGCGCGTGTCCTTGACCGGCGCGGAGGTCTGCGACGACGAGGAGGACGACGACGATGAAGCGTTCGAAGGCGGCGGCGGTGGAGGTGGCGGCGGAAGGTCGGTCTGCGTGATGTCCTCGCCATTGCCCTTGGCGGCAGGCGGCACGGCGGGCTTGTCGTCGCCCGCCTGGGTCACGGTCTGCGTCGCTTCGGCCGGCTTGTCCTGCATGTAGATCGGGTATTTCGGCTCGGGCATGGTCGACGAGCAGGCTTGCAGCACCAGCATTCCAAAGCCGAGGGCAAGCATGCCACCCCATCGGGTCACGCGCTTGAGGCGATTGTGGCGGTCGTCGGAGGTCATCTTCCTGGCTCCCTCGGGCTGAATGCTTGTCTTTAGCTCGGTCGCGCAATTTATCCGAAAAGCGGTGTCCACCTTATCGGATTGCGCTCCGGGCGCGCCTGCCCGTCTTTCGTGCGGGCACACGGCGCCCAAGCGTTATGTCTAAATTAAGGATAACGATTCGTTAGCAACTTGGTCAAATCGCGTGGAAATCCGGCGAAAAACAGGCCGCAACGAAAATTTGAGGGGAAAAATGTTTCGCGGAAATTTTTACAGCCCCCCACATCCGATTGCGCCGCTGGCGGACATACAGGGTCATAAGGCAGGCGACGACGCTTTCGCCGAACGGAGATCAAAATGAACGTGCATATCATCTGGACCTTCTGGTGGCTGGTTTTCCCGATCGGCTTCCTGTTGACGCGCATCGTCCGGCTTTTTCTGTACAGCTCGTACGAGAAGAAGCGTTTAGACGTGCTGAAGGCGTATCTCGACAAGGGCAAGGACGTGCCCGCGGCCCTCTACCGCGATCTGTGAGGCGACAATGGACCAGTCAACCGCAATCCATCTTTTCACCAGCTACTGGTGGCTCATCTTCCCTATCGGCTGGATGATCGCCGGCGTCTTCGGAAGCCTCTTCCACTACCGCCACAAGAGCGACATGCTGAACCTGATCAAGACGTACGCCGAAAAAGGCCAGGAGCCGCCGGCCGCCCTGCTCGACGCGTTGAAGTCCGACGAAGCGCGCGCCTACGACCATGAAGACCGCTACTACGGCCGCCGGTGGCGCCGCCGCCGCCACGGCTGGTGGTGGCAGGTGGTGGTATTCGCCTCGCTGTCGGCGGGCTTCGGCTATTTCGGTCAGTATGGCGGCGGACCGTCGTACGCCAGCGCCCTGGCCCTGGCCTTCGGGGTCGCCGCCACGGCGTTGACCGTGATCGGCGTGATCCAGGCCATGACGGCGCCCCGGCTCGACCCGCGTGACGTCAATCGCGATCGCGACGATTACCGGGATTAAGGACAGCGGGCGGCAGGGAGATGGATGCTTCAGCTCAGAGCCATGCCGCCCTTGTCGAGCGCGCGCGCCGGGGGTCCGACACCGCCTTCTCCAGGCTGGTGTCGGAAAACCAGGGCGCGGTGCGCGCATTTGCACGCCGGCTGGCGGCCAGTCCGGCCGACGCCGACGATTTGGCGCAGGAGGCCTTCGTGACCGCGTGGAGCAAGATCGACCGTCTGCGTCCCGACGCCAGTTTCCGCACCTTCGTCTGCGGCATCGTCTTCGCCAAGGCGCGCAACGACCGCCGGCGGTTCAACCGGGCGGGGCTGCGCGACACGCAATGGCACGATCTGACGCCGCAATCGGCGTCGTCAACCGTTGATGCCAGGCTGTCGGTGCAGGCGGCGTTGCAGACCTTGCCGCTCGATCAGCGCGCCGCCGTGTCGCTGTGTGTCGCCGGCGATTACAGCCATAGCGAAGCCGCCGAGATTTTGGGGCTTCCGCTCGGCACCGTGAAGACGCATATTCAGAAAGGGCGCGAAGCGCTCTCAGCGTTGCTTGGAGTAGAGTCATGAGCCCAAACCCGTTGAAAGACCCGTTGAGAGACCTGTTGCTGGCCGACGAGGAAACTTCGGTCGTGGCGGCTCCGGCGCGCGACCTTGCCTTCACCGTCGAAGTCATGTCGCGCATTGAGCGTCAACAGTTGCGGGAAAGCCTGGTGCTGATCGGCGTCCTCTTCGTCGCGGTCTGCGCCATCCTGGCGATCGTCATGCCGTACGTCACGCCGATACTGGTTGCGGCGGGCCAGGCGCTGGTGCCGGCCGTGCTGGTCCTCTCGGTCTTGGGGGCGCTGGCTATCGCCGTGCAGTGGATGCGCCCGGGGCTCAGGATGATGGGACTGCCGGTTTAGGTACCTCGGAAACCGCGGTGGGCGCGGCTTAGTAAGAACCCCCTCCACCGCTTCGCGGTCCCCCTCCCCATTTTCAATGGGGAGGAGATTCTTTTCAGCTTTCCTTCGCTACGCCCGCGATCAAGGGGACGAAGCGGACCTCGCCCAGGTCCTCGGTGGCGTAGGTGTCGCCGGTGCGCGTATAGCGCAGAAGGCGCTGCGTCGAGCCGCGGCCTTGCGGGCCCACCATGATGCCGCCGCGCGGTTTCAACTGCGCCAGCAGTTCGACGGGCTCGTCCGGCAGGGCCGCCGTCACCAGGATGCGGTCGAAGGGCGCCTGTTCCGGCCAGCCGTTCCAGCCGTCGCCGAAGCGGTAGATGATATTCTCCAGCATCAGGCGCTTGTGGCGGATCTCGGCCTCGACCATCAGGGAACGGTAGCGTTCGATCGTGTAGACGTAGCGGGCGATGCGCGCCAGGATCGCCGTCTGGTAGCCCGAGCCGGTACCGATCTCGAGCACGCGGTGGCGGCCCTCGATCTTCAGCGCCTGGGTCATCAGGCCGACGATGAAGGGCTGGGAAATCGTCTGTCCACAGTTGATCGGGATGGCGGAATCTTCCCACGAACGGTCGAGGAAGAGCTCGGGGACGAACAGGTCGCGGGGCGTATACTCCATGGCGTGGAGGAGCTTGCGGTCCTCTATGCCCTGGTCCTTGAGCGCGCGCAGGAGGCGATGCAGGCGCGTTTCTTCCGGAGGAATTTCCACGTCGCTCATTTGGCGGGCTCCGGTTGGTGTATGGCTTTCGGTACAGAGCCGCCCAGAGTCTTTTTCAGCGTGTGCAGCGTTTCGTAATGCGTCAGGTCGAGGTGGAGCGGCGTCACCGAGATCCGGTTTTCGGCCACCGCCTTAAGGTCCGTGCCGTCGACCAGGGTCTGCGGATAGTTGTGGAAGTCCATCCAGTAATAGTCGCGGCCGCGCGGGTCGCAGCGCTTGACGGCGTGCATTTCGTGCAGGTCGCGCAGGCCCTGTTTGGTGACCTCGATGCCGGTGACGGCGTCGCCGGGGCAATCCGGGAAGTTGACGTTCATGACCACGTCGGCGGGCCAGGGGCGTTCGAGCAATGCCGACAGGACGCCGGCGCCGTGCGTGCGGGCGCTGTCCCATTGTGTCTCGCTGTCGTGATCGAAGTCGAGGCACTGCGACAGGGCGATCGAAGGGACGCCCAGGGTCATGCCCTGGAGCGCGCCGGCGACGGTCCCCGACAGGGTCACATCCTGCGCCAGGTTGAATCCACGATTGATGCCGGAGAGCACGAGGTCGGGCGGCGACGGCAGAAGGTCGTTGACGGCGATCTGGACGCAGTCGGTCGGCGTGCCGGAAACGGCGAAACGCTTTTCGGAGACGCGCTTGACGCGCAAGGGGTCGTGGAGCGTGACGCCCCTGCCCTTGCCCGACTGTTCGACGATCGGCGCGCACACCCAGACATCGTCCGACAGGGTCGTGGCGATGTCATACAGCAGGCCCAGCCCGTAGGCTTCGAAACCGTCGTCATTGGTCAGGAGAATACGCATCGGAACCTTCGTTAACGAAGGGCGGTTTTAGGACCATTTGGTGAACAGGCGCAAGCGGGCTCACGGGAAAATTATGGCTTGGCGGCAAAGAGAAATCCTATACCGCCCCGCTCGGCGGGGCGGGGGACCGTCCCACGAAGCTTTAGCGAAGTGGGATGGTGGTGGGGGCGGAGAAGACGCGAGTGCCGATCGCGTTACCTCTACGCCCCCCACCGTCTCAATCGGCTTGACGCCGATTGATCCACCTCCCCCGCCGAGCGGGGGAGTATAAGATTTTTTTGGCTTTTACCCGATGTGCGTCA
>OUNM010082454.1_pt1 | contig 12047 bp, 9 predicted proteins | sample 1769961 | NCBI WGS metagenome assembly OUNM01 (sample SAMEA3914820, study PRJEB12502) | metagenome | biome: forest; material: soil | place: USA | collected 2012-03-12 | depth 0.3 m
GCACCGAACCAGGCCTTCCGCACGGCCGATGGCTGGATCATGGTGGCCGCCTACATGCCCGATCGCTGGCGCCGGCTGTGCGAAACGCTCGGGGTGCCGGAGCTGATCGACGATCCGCGCTTCGCGACGTCGCCGCTGCGTGTGGCGAACCGCGCTGCCATGGTCGAGGCCCTGACCCGCGTCTTCGTCACACGCACCACGGCGGCCTGGCTGACGCTGCTGCAGGGGGCGGACGTGCTCTGCGCACGTGTGGCAACGTATGCCGATGTCGCCGACCACCCGCAGGTGGCCGCGAACCGGATGATCGCCTCGGCAGAGCATCCCACGCTTGGCACGATCCGCATGCCGGGCTTCCCGATCTGCAGTGCCAGCGTCAATGCACGGCCACCGCGACCGGCGCCCGCTTGCGGACAAGACACGGCAGCGGTACTGCGCACATTCGGATTCGGCGACGATGAGATTGCGGCGCTGTCCGAGCGCCACGCGATCCACTGCAAGGACGATCGCGCGCACGCGCAGCCGTGAACACGGAAGCGTCGGCTACGCGGAAGCACCCTCGTCGAACTGGGCCAGCAGCCACTTGCGAAACGTCGCCATGCTGGCGCTCTCGTTGCGGTCCGCCGGCGTGACGAGGTAGTAGGTGAAGTCGCCCATATCGACGACCTTGCGGAATGGCGCGACGAGCTTGCCGGAGGCGAGATCGTCTTCCACCAGGAAGCGCTGGGCGATGGCGAAGCCCTGGCCTTCCAGCGCCGCCGCATACGCCATCGCCGAACTCTGGTACGTCATGCCGCTGCGCGCATCCACTTCGTGATCGACCTTGGCCGCGGCCAGCCAGCCGGCCCAGTCATCGGGCCGTGCGATCGAATGGAGCAGCACCTGGCGCTGCAGATCGGCAGGCTTGCGCACTTTCTTCGCCACGGCCGGGCTGCATACGGGCACGAGGATGTTGGAAACCAGCCGATAGGCGTTTGCGCCATTCCACTTGCCGTCGCCGAGGCGAATCGCGCCATCGATGTCTTCGCGCCGGAAATCGACCGGATCGAGCGACGCCGTGAGCAGCACTTCGATGCCGCTGTTGGCCGCATGGAAGCTCGACAGACGCGGGATCAGCCAGCGCATCGCGAATGTGGTGTAGGCCCGTACCTTCAGTTGCGTGCGACGCGTGCGGCGCGTCAGGCGCACCGTGGCCTCCCGCAGGACGTCCATCGACTTCGTGACGGCGCGATAGTACTCCTCGCCCGCGCGCGTCAGCGTGATCTGGCGATGACCACGCACCAGCAACGGGATGCCAAGGGCGTCCTCGAGCGTGCGAATCTGGCGGCTGACGGCGCCCGGCGTGACGTGCAGTTCCTCGGCTGCAACCGTGATGCTCAGGCGGCGCGCCACCACTTCGAAGGCACGGATGGCATTGAGTGGGGGCAGACGATCCATGGCGCGGATTCTGGCACGCGGTTGAGAAAACCTCAATCGACGCAGCACGCGACCGACGCGACACCGGCGCCACGATGATGCGCCGCCACAGCACGCATGCCCCATCGCGCCCGCATCGATCGAACGTGTTGTTTCATCGCGATGCCGACCAGACAATTGAAGACAATGTCCTCGCATCGGCGTCTGCCAGCGCGTCCTTGAAAAAGCCGAAGTTGTGAATAAAGTTAGAGCGCGCCGTCCGCAGTTTCCCGCCTGACAATCCCCATGCCATCTGCGTGATGGGCTGCGCGTCCCACGCGCAGATGACATACGTGCAATGTTGCCGTGCCGATTGTCGAGACATGGCCTGCCGATGGCCCGAAGTTCCGCCGCGCGAGCGTTGCTCTTTCGCGCCCGAACAGGAGAAAGTCCAATGCAAGACCCCACAACAGCGCCCATCGATGGCTCGGGCGCCACACCCGGTAATGGTGCGGCGTCGCTTTCGCGCCGGCGCTTTCTCCAATGCGTCGGCACCTCCGGCGCGGGCGTCGCCGGTACGGCCGTGACACACGACGCATCGGCGCAGCCTGCGTCGCAGACACCCGCACCATCCGCACCATCCGCGCCATCCCGTGCGGCGGCAGACTACCCGGTCACGCTGAAGGTCAACGGCACCACGCATCGGCTGACCGTCGTCGCCAACGCGATCCTGCTCGATACGCTGCGCGACCAGCTCCATCTGACCGGCACCAAGAAGGGATGCGACCATGGCCAGTGCGGTGCCTGCACGCTGATGGTCAACGGCGTCACGGTCAACGCATGCCTGTCGCTGACGGTCATGCACGACGGCGACGAGATCGTCACGATCGAGGGCCTGGCGCGCGACGGCAAGCTGCATCCGGTGCAGCAGGCATTCTGGGACCATGACGCCTACCAGTGCGGCTATTGCACGGCCGGGCAGATGATGAGCGCGGTGGGCATCCTGCAGGACACGCGGATTCCGGCCGACGACGCGTCCGTGCGCGAAGCCATGAGCGGCAACATCTGCCGGTGCGGCGCGTACAAGAACATCGTGGTGGCGATCCAGGATGCGCGTGGCAAGACCCCGAGGAGTGCCTGATGCGAACATTCGAATATGCGCGCGCCGCCGATGTCGAACAGGCGATCGTGCTGCACGCGCGCGGCAGCGACACGGTCTACCTGGCCGGCGGTACGACCCTGCTGGACCTGATGAAGCTCGACGTCATGCAGCCCGCCCGGGTGGTCGATATCCACAAGCTCGGGCTCGACAAGATCGAACCGCTCGGCAACGGCAGCGTCAGGATCGGCGCGATGGTCAGCAACACGGACCTGGCCCGGCACGACCACATTCGCAAGCACTATCCGGTACTGTCGCAATCGATTCTCTCCGGTGCGAGCACCCAGCTGCGCAACAAGGCCACGACGGCTGGCAACGTGATGCAGCGGGTGCGGTGCGGCTACTTCCGCGATGGAATTTCGCCGTGCAACAAGCGCACGCCGGGATCGGGCTGCGCCGCCATCGATGGCCTGAACCGCAACGTACACGCGGTGCTCGGCGGCAGTCCGCAGTGCATTGCCGCCCATCCGTCCGACATGTGCGTCGCGATGGTGGCCATCGGCGCGACGATCCACGTACAGGGGCCGAAAGGCCAGCGCGATATCCCGTTCGCGGACTTCCATCTGCTGCCCGGCGACACCCCGTGGAAGGAACACGCGCTGGAAGCCGACGAGATGATCACCCACATCACGCTCGATGCGCCGATGGCGGGCAGCCGTTCGGCCTACCTGAAGCTGCGCGACCGCGGCTCGTACCAGTTCGCGCTGGCATCGAGCGCCGTGATTGTCGCGCTCGATGGCAAGACGGTGCGGGATATCCGCATCGCACTCGGCGGCGTGACGACCAAGCCTTGGCGCGCAGCCAATGCGGAAGCCGTCATGCGCGGCAAGCCGGTGTCCGAAGCGCTGATCCAGCAGGCCGCGGCAACGGCAATGGCGGGCGCGCAGTCATATGGGCAGAACGGCTTCAAGCTCCTGCTCGGCCAGCAGGCCGTCATGCGCAACCTGTCGCAACTCACGGCCTGAAGCGCCGAAACGGAGTTTCCACGTGAACAGCACCGCTATCGGCGCTTCGCCGCGCCGCATCGACGGCCGGCTCAAGGTGACCGGCACCGCGCTCTATACGTCCGATCGCTCGCTGCCCGGCATGCTGCACGCCTACGGGGTGTACAGCACCGTGGCGAGCGGACGCATCACCGGCATCGAGATGGCCGACGCGCGCCGCGTGCCCGGTGTGGTCGACATCCTCCACCACGAGAATTTCCCGCGGCTCTACCGGACCCCGAGGAGCGGGATCTCGGTGGCGACGATCCTGACCGCGTCGATCACCGACGAACACCGCCTGCCGTTCGAGGACAATACGGTCCACTACGGCGGCCAGATGGTGGCACTGGTCGTGGCCGATACGTTCGAGCATGCACGCGAGGCCGCGTATCGCGTCAAGGTGTCGTACGCGGGCGCGAAGCCCGTCATCGATCTCGAACACGGCATCAAGGCCAATGGCCTGCACGACGGGGGACGGGCGCATGCGCGTGGCACACCCGAGGCGGTGTTCGACCAGTCGGCCGTCAAGATCGACGCGGTCTACCGTACGCCTGTCGAGACCCACAACCCAATGGAAATGCACGCCACGCTGGCATGGTGGGAAGCTGGCGACCTGCATCTGTACGAGGCCACCCAGGGGGCCACGGTCCATCGCAATACCATCGCACAGGTGTTCGGCCTCACGCCCGAGCGCGTCACCGTCGATGCGCCATTCATCGGCTCGGGCTTCGGCTCCAAGCTGTTCCTGTGGCCCCATTCCGTCGCGGCCAGCGCGGCGGCGCGCATGACGGGCCGGCCCGTGAAGCTCGTGGTGCCGCGCGCGTACATGTTCTCGACCACGGGCCAGCGGCCGGAAACGCGCCAGCGGTTGCGTCTGTCTGCTGGCGCCGATGGCAAGATCACGTCGATCCGGCATGAATCGGTCAACACCACCTCGTTCATCGATCAATACGTGGAGAACTGCGGCGGGATGACGCAGAGCCTGTATGCGTGCCCGAACGTCATGGTCAGCCATCACACCACCAATGTGCACCGGGGCGCGCCCACATCGATGCGCGCACCGGGTGCCGCGCCGGGCCTGTTCGCGCTGGAATCGGCCATCGATGAACTGGCGCTGGCCTGCCGCCAGGACCCGTTGCCGTTCCGGCTTGCCAATCTTTCCACGCGCGACGAGAGCCAGAACCTGCCGTGGTCCAGCAACCATTTGCGCGAGGCCATCGAACTGGGCAGCCGCAAGTTCGGCTGGGAACGCCGCGATCCGCGCCCGGGTTCGATGACGGAAGGCCCGGAGATCATTGGCTATGGCCTGGCGGTCTGCAACTGGGACGCCTGGCGTACGCCGGCCGAGGCGCGTGTATTCCTGCGCAGCGACGGCACCGCATCGGTGACATGCGCGGTCCAGGATATCGGCACGGGCATGTACACCATCGTGGCGCAAACGGTCAGCGAACTGACCGGCCTGCCGTTCGAGAAGATCGATGTCAGGCTCGGCGACTCGACGTTTCCGGCCGCACCTGTGGCTGGCGGCTCGTGGGCCACAGCCAGCGTGCTGCCCGCCGTGGCCGAGGCCACGCGCAACGCGATCGGCCAGCTGCGAACATTCGCGACGGAGGACGGTGCCGTCTTCGCCAAGGCCAAGCCCGAAACGCTGACGATGCGCAACGGCCAGCTGAGCGACGGCAAGCGCGCCGTCGACTACGCATCGATCCTCGAAGCGCAGCGGTTTGCCAGCGCCGAAGGCTTCGCCCGTACCGGTGGCGCGCCGGCGGACAAGCTATCGTTCATGTCATTCGGCGCCCATTTTGTCGAGGTCCGCTGGGACCCCGGTATTTCTCGGCTGCGCGTGGCCAGGGTGGTCAGCGCGATCGACGTCGGACGCGTGATCAATCCGGTCACCGCGCGCAATCAGGTGGAAGGCGCGATCGTGATGGGCGTCGGGATGGCCTTGTTCGAAGCCACCGAGTACGACGAGCGCAACGGCATGCCGGGCAATAACAACTATGCCGAGTATGCGGTGCCGGTCCATGCCGACCAGCCGGAGATCGACGTGATCCTGCTCGACCATCCCGACCTTGAGTTCAACGAGTTCGGCGCGCGTGGCATCGGCGAGATCGGCATTACCGGCTTTGCCGCGGCCGTCGCGAATGCCGTCTACCACGCGACGGGCAAACGGATACGCGAGCTTCCCATCACGAAGGAGAAGCTGATGGCCTGAACGAGGCCTGTCCTGCTGTCGCATGTTCCTGGAAGGCAGCCTGGTCTCGCGGCCCGGCCGCGAGACCAGCCCTGAAGCTGGTGTCAGAGCCCAAGCGAGAACAAGGCATCGAACTGGCCATATCGAAATTGCACGATCTCGAGCCAGTTCACACGGCATGCGCGATGCAAGCGGACGCGCGCAGAGCGATTCATTGTTACGCCGAGGCGATGATGGCTTTGGCAAGCTGGCCCAGCGTCCTGATGGCGCCTTCCTTTTCCGGCGTCCACTCGCCGCTGAAGTTCAGGCGAAGGTGATGATTGAACGTGCCCTTGGTGCTGAACATGCATCCCGGCGCGATCGTGACGCCGCTGGCCAATGCTTCGCGATACAGCGTCAGCGTATCCAGTTGCTGCGGCATCTCGATCCACATCTGATAGCCGCCCGAGGGGAGCGTGAACGATGTTCCGTCGGGAAAGAACCGCTGCACCGCGGCCCCCATGATGCTGGCGTTCTGTACGCAGGACTTGCGCAGCCGGCGCAGATGATGGTTATAGCCATCGTGGCTCAGGTATTCCGCCATGGCCAGTTGGGCGCTTGCCGGCGTGGTCATCGTGCTGGCGAACTTGAGCTTTTCCACCTCCTGGCGGAACCGGCCCGGCAAGGCCCAGCCAATCCGGTGCCGATGCGTGAGGCAACGGGAAAACGATGCGCAATGCAGCACCAGGCCCCGGGTATCGAACGTCTTCAGTGAAGTCGGATGATGCGGACCGAAGTGCAGTTCGCTGTATTCATCGTTCTCGATAATCGGTATGCCGCGGCTGGTCACGAACTCCACGAGCTCGCGCTTCTTTTCATCGGGCATCTGGCTGCCTTGCGGATTCTGAAAGTTGGCCGTCAACAGGCAGGCCGATATCTTCTGGACTGCGAGCGCCACTGCCAGCCGACCGAGGTCGATGCTGCCGCTGTCGTCGCACGGCACCTCGACCGCGCGCATGCCCAGCTGCCGGATGGCCTCCAGCATGCCGGGATAGCACGGCGATTCCACCGCGATAGCGTCGCCTGGCCTTGCCACCGCTTGCAGGCACAGGCGGATGGCCTCGGTTGCGCCGATCGTCACGACGAACTCATCGGGGCAGACCTGTTGCCCGTTCTCGACATAGCGGCGCGCCAGTTGGCGAATGAAGGTCGGATCGCCCGACGGCGGACCATCGAGCAAGATCTCCTGGGTACTGCGGCGTGCGCGGGCATTGGCATAGAGCGCAATGCGCTGGCATGGCAGCGTGGCCGGGTCCGGGTAAGGCGAGCCCAGTGGCGTCGCGTTATCGCGCTGGATCGCATGCACCGTCGTCAGCATCAGGTGCGCGATGTCAGTGCCCTCCCCGGGAACGGAGAGGCCCTGCGCCCGGGTGCGCACCGTCGGCGCAGTCAGGCGTGGACGCACGAAATATCCGGACTGGGGTCGACTTTCGATAATGCCGCGGCTCTCCAGCAGCACGTAGGCGCGCAGCACGGTCGTGATGCTCAGGCGGTGCTGCCGGCTGGCGTGACGCACGGAGGGAATCTTGTCCCCGACGCGGAAGATGCCGAGTTCCACCGATTGCTGAATGGTGGCTGCCAGGCGCTGGTAGAGAGACGATCCTTCGCCATCGAGACTGACCTCGTCGTCATGTGTCACCGGCTCAAACGTTGTCGTGCTCATGGAGCTCCTCAGATCTACGACGATGCAGCCGGTCCCTTCCCAAAGGATGCGAATCGGTCTGTCAGGATGCGATAGCGATATCTACCGGAGGGACGATTGCACTGGCAGCGGCACCACTGCGCCTGCCAGTGCGCCTTGAGTCTGTCTGTGGCATACAGCCGCACACGGATAACTTGCGGGCATTGTTGGCTGGCCGCGGTGACCAGCCACTGACTGAATCATTGCAAAGCTGTAATCGTGGGCGCAGTCAGACGCCGTTGCCTGCTGTCGAGATGCGAGGTTGCGTCATGGCCGCCACACGGGCCTCCGCCGCCTGCAGATCTTCCGGGTAGTTGCTGTTATCGCCACGCGGGTCGTAGCCTGCGGCTTCGAGCTGCGCGAGCTCGCTCTGGAGCTGCGCGCGCGTGACGACCGACGTATGGACAGAGACGGCAGAGGCGGCCGAGGACTGCGCGTGCGCGATCGTCGTGACGGAAGCGGAGGCCACGGCGAGGCTGGCGACGAGGCTGGTGACGACATAGCGGGACAGCGTCTGGATCTTCATGGAATTCACCTTGTGGTTGACGGCGGGATCACAAGTACGCCTGGACTCTGGTGAATGTCATGTCATCGAGTCGAGCGCACCTGCGTGGTAGACGAGCGCCGCCCGGTGTTTATTCCATGAACGCGCTTTTCGCCGCAGCGTTGCGAGGGGAAAGTGTTCTGTGTGGCACACATTGCAATGCAACGCATTCAATGACGACGCGCATGTGTGGGGATCGCGCCGCTTCAGGAGGCGACCCGTGGGTACGATTCTTGTTCGAAATCGAAAAGATCCATGGAAGACCAAACGCTCGATCGGTCGAATCGCCCACCATTTATACGATGAAGAAGGCGAAAGCCATCGAATCAAGGGCGTGTATCGACTCGAAGATGCAGCGAGGGGCCCATGCGAGTATGGAAAGCCGGGCCACCACGGGCAAGCTGCTGCTGATCCCGTAAGCGGCACCTGTTCATTCGATGCGTGCGCCCGTCAGTTGCTCGCTGAGTTGCCAAAGGCGTCCGGCGGCAACGGGGTCCATCGCTCTGGGGCGTACGCCGTGCAGTGCCGACGAGTCATCCGAAGGCAGTGCCGGCGCAATCTCGCAGTCGGCGCAATAGACGCCACCCATGCCGTCGAGCATGGGATTCGTCGCACACCATATGCTCGTCGCGGCGCCTTGTTGTGGTGTCTTCTTGTTGTTCTGCGGATCGATAATGGGCCTGCCCGCCTTGTCGATGATCTCGCTCGCATCGATCTGCTCCTGCGACATATGCCGGATCAGATCTGTCACGATGCCTCCCGGATGTACGGAAAACGCTCTCACGCCAGCGCGTTGGCCGATGGAATCCAGGGCGACGGCGAACAAGGCGTTTGCCGTCTTTGACTGACCATAGGCAACCCAAGGGTCGTACGCGCGGGTGAGGAAATTGGGATCATGAAAGTCGATACCCGCGCGCCTGTGCCCATAGGAACTCAGTGCAATGACGCGTGCTCCATCAGCGCGACGCAACGCAGGCCAAAGCCGACAAGTCAGTTGGAAATGGCCGAGGTGGTTCGCGGCGAACTGGGTTTCGTAACCGCGCGCATCGCGCGACAGCGGCGATGCCATGACGCCCGCATTGTTGACGAGGATGTGGAGCGCGTCGGTCGTCGCAAGGACACGGTCTGCAAACCGGTCGATCGACGCTGGATCGAGCAGGTCCATTTCTTCCAGCATGACGCCGGGGACATCGCGAAGCGCTTCCTGGGCCTTGCCCATATCGCGAGCGGGCACGATGACCTTTGCGCCTGCCGAGTGGAAAGCGCGCACGGTCTCGACGCCAATCCCGGAATACCCGCCCGTGACGACGACATGCTTGCCAGTGAGGTCGATGCCTGAGATGACTTCCGCCGCGGTCGAGGCTGGGCCAAAGCCGGAGCCGATGGGTGCTTGCAAGGTGGACATGGACGCTCTCCATTTGATCGGTGGAGCGGCACTGTAGCCCGCACCCGTTGCACCTGGAATGTGTGAAAAGCCGTGTTTTATGTGCAATAGTCCGGAAATGACCACCGACCTGCTCTCCGATCTGCTCCATCTCGTACGTGCACGCTGCAGCCTTTCCGGCCGGCTTGTCGCCGGTGGAAGCTGGGCGCACCGCTTTGCCAATCTCGAATCGGTGAAATTCTCGGCGGCGGTCGAAGGCGCCTGCTGGTTCTTCATGGAGGGAATGGCGGCACCCACGCGGCTTGAGCAAGGCGACATCCTGGTCACGAATGGCTCGCGTTCGCTGGTGCTGGCCAGCGCGCCGGATCTTGTGGCCGATGCGGCCACGACCCCGCTCCCTCAGGACGCGCACGGCAACTACTGCCTTGGGCAAGGCGAGGATTTCGTGATGCTGGGCGGCATGGTGCAACTCGACGACCGGCATCAGCCTCTGCTGCTCGGCGGCCTGCCACCGCTGATTCATGTCAACGGTACCAATCGTGAAGCGGCAAGCCTTGGCTGGCTGCTCGAACAGATCGTTCGTGAAATGGCGCCCCCAAACCGTCCGGGATGGACGATCGTGCTTGCCGAGTTGGCTCAGCTTCTTTTCGTGCAGACACTCAGGGCCTATGTCATGCAATCGCCCAGCGGTGACGGTGGCTGGCTGAGGGCGCTCGGCGACAGACGGCTGTCTCCGACCCTCGCCGCCATGCATCAGGATCCCAGCCGCGCCTGGAGTCTGGAGGATCTCGCGCAGCAAGCGGGCATGTCGCGCACCGCCTTCGTCGCTCACTTTCGCCAGCTAATGGGCGTGCCGCCTCTCACCTACCTGACGAACTGGCGCATGCATCTTGCGGAGCGAGACCTGCGCGCCGGCGTCTCGGTCGCGAAGGTCGCAGAGGCTGTTGGGTATGCATCGGAAAGCGCGTTCGGTCACGCGTTCAAGCGCGTCACCGGGATCGCACCGGGGCGGTATCGCCAATCGGTCAGCGAGCAGCGTTCAACGCGCGGGGGCGACTCGCCGCAAAGCGAGCCAACACCCGGGTTCTGAAGGCTGCATCAGCGCATGCCGACTCACGCGCCTTCCGTGTACGGATCGCGCGGTTCGGTCGCCGACCGGTTCAGCGTCTCGATGGCAATTGACTGCGACCAGGTCCGCCCTATGCTTCCGTCCAGACGATCCCGATCCGTCGGAGGTTGCAATGCATTGGCGCTCGATGCAAGGACACACAGGACCGGGAATGCGAATCCGAGGAGAAGGCGTTTTTTCACAATGGGTCTCCAGGTTGAAAAGGCTCGTGCGGTGTCGGCCGCAGGAAGCACTGTAGGAGCTCATCGAATGCGCAACAACGATCGCTTGTCGACACACTGTCCAGCTTGGTGAACGACGCGATACGCTGGTTTTTGCTTTCACCGGTCAGGCGTCGGATTCGGGCACCTCGAAGGCACTCAACAAGGCCCGCACCTTGGGCGGCACGAGCCTGCGCGCTGGCGTAAGCGCATAGACCCTGAGCGGCGACGAGTAGTTTGCGGGAAACAATCGAACCAGCTCCCCGCGTCTGATCTGATCCTCGATGTACGCGGGCAGCAATCGCACAACGCCCAGCCCTGCAGTTGCGGCGCGCACCCGGATCTCGACGTTGGGCGTCCTGATGCTCGCCCGCACGGGTATCCGTGCAATCTCGCGCTCACCCTCGAACAGATCCCAGTAGCTGTCGTCGGGGTCCACGATCATTGGCCACGCCTCGATATCCTGCAGTTGCCGCGGGAGCCCACGCGTGTTGATCATTTCCGGCGCCGCATAGAAAGCACGCTCCATCGCCACCATGTGTTTGCTGATCAGCGAACTATCCGGCAGCCTGGCGTCCGTCTTGACGAAGGCAATGTCGTATCGTTGTTCGAGGAGATCGGGAATCTTGCGCGTATCGTCAATCTCGACCTTCAGTTCCGGATGAAGCTTGAGGAGCTTCACCAGCGCCGGGGCCAGATGAAGCCATCCGGTCTCGTAAGGTGCGGCCAGTCTTAGCGTGCCCGATACTTTCTGACGGATCGACCTCGCATCGTTATCTGCTTCCCGCAGTTCACTGAGCAATGGCGTGATGCGGTCATAGAGCGTCTGGCCCAGATCCGTGACGCGAATCCTGCGCGTGGTCCGGTCCAGCAGCCGATTGCCCAGCCGGGTCTCGAGGCGGGAAAGCGACAGACTGATCGACGACTTTGGGATGCCGGTCAGTTCGCTCGCCGCTGTAAAGCTCCCAGCCTCCACAACGCGGCAGAAGTTCTCCCAGTCTCCCCAGTCAGCGGTCTCATCAGGTTTCGTGTGCAGCTTGGTTCCATGCGGCACATAGGGCCGCGCTAAATTCGATACATCCCCAAGGTCACTGCGACCCAGGCGGCCAATCCATCTTACGAAACGGCACGCGCTTTCTGAAGCGACGATAGTGAATCGATTGGGCCATTCCGTTCGCGAATCTCGCCAACCTTGGCGCCCACCGCACAAGGACGTCGCCCCGCTGCACTGAAGCAGGACCGAGAAATGGGAGCGGCGTTGGAATCGGCGGGCAAGCCACACGGACTTCCGCCTTTCAGGCGCCTTTCCATCGGCCTTCCGTTGGCCTGTACCGCGCAAACA
>OUNM010133423.1_pt1 | contig 12037 bp, 9 predicted proteins | sample 1769961 | NCBI WGS metagenome assembly OUNM01 (sample SAMEA3914820, study PRJEB12502) | metagenome | biome: forest; material: soil | place: USA | collected 2012-03-12 | depth 0.3 m
AGCGTGCGCGTGTGATCGTGTGAGGGAGCGCGCGAACTAGCGGTTATGTAACCGCTTCTCGCATCGCGAACGCTCGCGAAGCCCTCGCGAGGATCGATCGCGCGCGCCCGCGATGGAGCCGATGGACGACGATGGTGCGACCACGGATTTCTCCGTCGATCGCGCGTGGATCAGCTCGGCACGGCCCGTGCTCGTGGGCCTCTCGCGATGCGAAGACTCTCGAGCGCGGTTGCCGTATGCGGGCTCCTCACAGGTGCGATGCTCAGCGCCACGGGCTGTTCGTCCGCCGACGCTCCGGTGAACGAGGGCTGCGTCGAGTCGGGCTCCGCGCCGCTGAAGACGTGCGCGAAGGGCGCGACGATCACCGGCGTCGACGTGTCGTCGTACCAAGGCACCGTGAGCTGGACGCAGATCAAGGGCGCCGGCCGCTCGTTCGCGTTCACACGCATCAGTGACGGCCTGAGTTATCCCGATTCGAAGTTCGCGGCGAACTGGCCCGCCATGAAGAGCGCCGGCATCGTGCGCGGCGCGTATCAGTACTTCCGCCCGAGCGAGGACGCCGCGCTCCAGGCGCAGATGGTCCTCGACAAGCTCGCTGCGGCGGGCGGTCTCCAGCCCGGCGATCTTCCGCCCGTCCTCGATCTCGAGACCGCGGACGGCCTCTCGTCGAGCGCGGTCGTCACGAAGGCGAAGGCGTGGCTCACGAAGATCGAAGCTGCGATCAAGGTGAAGCCGATCGTCTACACCGCCGCGTTCATGTCCGGCACCATCGGCACGAGCTTCGGCGGCTACACGCTGTGGGTCGCGAACTACGGCGCGACCTGTCCGTCGATGCCGAGCGGCTGGACGGACTGGCAGTTCTGGCAGAACGACGACAGTGGCAGCGTCGCGGGCATCGGCGGCAACGTCGACACCGACTTCTTCAACGGCACGCTCGCCGATCTGAAGACGCACGCCATCGGCGCATCGAGCGGGACGAAGAGCGCGCCGCCGGCTGCGTTCGAGGGCGTCACCGATCCGGGCGCCGGTCACGACCTCGCGTTCGGCGGCAACAAGCCGAACGACGGCTCGGAAGGCGCGACGCTCGGCAGCGGGAGCGCGAACGGGAGCGGGAACGGGAACGGGAGCGGCACGTCGACCACCGACGGCGCGCCGATCTCGCCGTGTCACTGACCGTGTACCCGCGCCCGGAAGCCTGAACCCGTTTCGCGCGTGTCACCCGTCGGGGGGACGCGTCTGGCGTTGACGCCGCGTCGCTGCGACTCGATTCTTCGAGAATGCGTCAGCTTCGCCTACTCGCTCTCGCCGCTCCTGCGCTCCTCCTCGTACCCGTCGTAGCGTGCGAGGACTCATCGTCCGGTTCGGCGACGCCGTTCACGTTCGAGGCCGGCCCCGGCTTCGAAGCGGGCCCCACGCCCGAGGCTGGGCCGCTGCCCGCCGACGACGCCGGCGTGGATGCCGCGGACGTCTTCGTTCCGCCCGCTCCGAAGGGCGTGACCGTCACCGTCCTCGACGACGTCCTGCCCAAGGCCAACGTGCGCGTCATCTCGCAGGACGCGACGGGCGCAGTCCTCGGTGACGCGAAGACCGACGCGACGGGCAAGCTCGCCATCGCCGCCGCGCCGAGCATGGTGACGGTCCTCGTCACGACCAGCGGCGCGCCTTCGCCGGTGAGCTTCCTCGCGGTGGCGGACGGCGACAACCTCGTGGTGCGCATCCCGCCGACGGTGCTCTCCGAGCAGTCGCCCACCGGGCAGTACGCGATCACGTTCACCCCCGGCGGGGCGGGGCAGAGCGTCCGCGCCAACGTCTACGTCGGCGGCACCTACGGTTGCCAGGCGACCAGCGACGACACGTCCGCGCCGGCCCCGTTCACGATCGACCTCTTCCCGACCTGTCTCGCCGCATCGAACACCGTGTTCGCGCAGGGGACGAACGGGCAGTTCGCCACGGATGGCTTCTCGTTCAAGAAGGGCGTCGCCGCCCCCGTCAACGCCAACATGCCGGTGAACGTCACCCTGCCGGCGTGGACGACCCCCGGCACCACCACCCTGAAGGCGACGAACATCCCAGGCGGCTCGATCCAGAACACGAGCAGCCTCTACATGATCGCCGGAGGCGCCTCGTTCCAGGCGAACGCGGGCACGCTGGGCAACCTGACCAGCGCGGGCCAGGACTACCTCACCGCGACGGGCTTCGCGGACGCCTATCAGGCGGTCGTCCGCACGCACGACGACGTGGGCAACTTCACGGTCGAGTCCTCGATCGTCCGTCGCGAGACGACGACGGCGCCCGCGACGGCGACGCTCGCGACGTTCGACTTCGCGAATTCGCTGCCGTACATCACGAACGCGGCCGTCGACACGACGACCGCGAGCCGACCCGTCCTCACGCTGACGAGCGACAGCCCGCTCACGGCGGCGGATGCGGGCGTCGTGGTCCTCTCGTGGACCACCGCCACGCAGGGCAACGCGAGCTGGACGTTCGTGGTGCCGGCGAGCGCCGCAGCGACATTCAAGGCGCCGGCGCTTCCGACGGACGCCGAGGCCGTCACGTTCACTCCGGTCGGCGGCGTCGGCGTCGACAGCGTCGTCTTCTTCGAGGCCACGCAGCTGCCGAGCTACAAGGAAGCCAAGCTGCTGCCGATCTCGCCGCGCGCGACGCTCCGTCTGCTCGACGAGTCGGTGGCGCTTCCGGCAAACGGGACCGTGCGCCTCACGACGCTGGCCCCGCCGCCGAGCTAGTCTAGCGGCCTGAGATGGCCGACCGACCGGACATCGGCGGCGCCCTCGCCACCGCCGCCTTCGGGTGCATCTGCGGTTTCGCCGTGGCTGCGCTCTGGCTATGGCCGTTCGGGAAACCTGCGCGCTCGCGTGGCGCGGACGCGGGCGGCGTCGTCGTCGTCGACGGCCGTGGCGCGGTCGACGCCGCGGCGCCGGTAGCACTGGCCACGGTCGCCGTCGCGCCGACGAGCGCGGGCAGCGTCGTGCCGAAGAATGCGGTCGCTCCTGCGATCGCCCCTCCTAGCGCTCCCGCCGCGGCGCGCTCGTACAACGTGCTCTTCATCACCGTCGACACGTTGCGCGCCGACCTCGGGTACATGGGTTATCCGAAGCCGATCACGCCCAACATCGACGCGCTCGCGGCGCGCAGCGTGGTGTTCGAGCGCACGTACTCGACGGCATCCTTCACGCCGAAGAGCCTCGGTCCGCTCCTCATCGGCAAGTACGCGAGCGAGACGAGCCGCGACTTCGAGCACTACACGACGTTCTATCCCTCGAACGTCTTCGTCGCGGAGCGCATCCACGCCTCCGGCGCGCGGACGTTCGCGGGGATGTGCCATCGCTACTTCACGTTTCGCACGGGGCTCCAGCAGGGGTTCGACGTTTGGGACACGACGGCCATGCCTCCGCACATGACCGACAACGACCGACGCGTGACGAGCGATCGCCTCACCAACGTCGCGCTCTCGCTGCTCGGGAAACCCGAGAACGTCGCAGGACCGAAGCGCTTCTTCGCGTGGTTCCACTACTTCGATCCGCATCTTCCGTACGTCCCGCATCCCGGCGCGCCCGACTTCTCGCCGCTCGACGGATCGAAGGTCGCCAAGGCGCGCGCGCCGTACGACGAGGAGGTGTGGTTCACCGATCAGCAGATCGGGCGCTTGCTCGCATACGTCGCGTCGCAGCCATGGGGCGCCGATACCGCGATCGTCCTCACCGCCGATCACGGTGAGGCGTTCGGCGAGCACAATCACATCGGACACGGACGCGAGCTCTGGGAGCCGCTCGTTCGCGTGCCGCTCATCGTGTACGTGCCGGGCGTCGCGCCGAAGCGCGTGGCGGTGAAGCGCTCGCACATCGATCTCGCGCCCACGCTGATCGAGCTCAGCGGCGCGCCGCTCCCCTCGGATCGATCGCTGCGGGGAACGAGTCTCGTCGCTGATCTGGTCGCGCCGAGCACCGGCCCGTATGCCGAGCGCGACGTCTACATCGACATGCCCGAGGGCCCGTTCAACGAGATGCGGCGTGCGCTCATCAGCAACGGCTCGCCCGGCACGAAGCTCATCGACGTCGGGGGCAAGCGCTACGAGCTGTACGATCTGTCGCGCGATCCCGAGGAGCAGTCGAATCTCGCCTCGGAAAAGGCGCTCGTCACGCCCTACATCGAGGGGATGCAGCGGCTCCGAAGCCAGCTCCAGGAGATCCCCGCGCGCTGAGTTTTGCGCTATCGTCGCGCCCGCCTTTGGAGGCTTCGCGACCCATGAACCACACGCCGCACACGGAAATTCGCCAGCCCCGCAAGCCTCTGCCGCCCTCGCTCATTCCCGTGAAAGGGCCCGTGAAGCGCGCGGCGAAGTGGCCGCCGGACGACGACGCGCTGCCCCCCGGCCCCGGCGTTCCGAGCTACTCGGGCGGCGGTGGTGACGACGGAAATTTCAAGAAGGGTCGCTTCGGCGTGGCCGCGGTCATCGTCGGCGTGCTCATCGCGGGCGCGGCGGCGGCGATCTTCCTGATCGGCGGCACCAAGTCTGCCGAGCAGATGACGCCGAAGCAGATCGCGGACGAGAAGAAGAACGTCTCGGTGCTGCCCCTCACCGAGGCGCTCCCGAAGTGGCGCGAGTGGGCGAAGAAGGACGACGTCCCGAAGCTCCAGGAAGAGGCGTTCGCGCAGCTCGCGTGGGTCAAGGATCCGCAGGGCCTTCCGCTCATCATCAAGGGCCTCGAGTCGTCCGACCATCGCGTGCGCGGCACCGCCGCCACGGCGCTGCTCGAGTACGGAACGCCCGGCGGAGACGCGGCGAAGCCCGCGCTCGAGAAGGCGCTCAAGGAGTCCGACGCGAGCGACAAGCCGCAGATCGCCTGGGCGCTCGCCAACCTCCACGACGGCGCCGCCTTCGACGAGGTCATGAAGGAGTACCGCGTCGGCCACCTCTCGAAGGTGCAGCGCCTGGACGGCAACCCCGCGTTCGATCCCGAGCAGCTCGCCGCGATGGTCTCGCTCGATCAGCTCGCCACGCTCGCCGGTGACGAGAGCGAGAGCGTTCGTCAGCTCGTCGCGACCGTCCTCTCGCGCAACGCCGATCCCAAGTACACCGGCACGCTCATCAAGCTCGTGCAAGACAAGTCGGTCGACGTCGCGCGTGAAGCCGCGGTCGGTCTCGGCAAGATCGCGAACGAGCAGGCGATGCAGCCGCTCCTCGGCGCGCTCGGAAAGGCCGACAAGGACTCGCGCCAGAAATTCCTCGAGGCGCTGCGTGACGGCGTCGGCGGCAAGGGCCTCGTCCTCGCGCTCCAGAGCGTCGACAAGTCGAAGCGCGACACGGAGAAGTTCCAGATCAAGCTGATCTTCGACATGCTCCGCTCGCTCGAGGATCCGCGCTCGGGAGACTCGCTTGCGGCGTACATCGCGACGAACCCGCCGCCGCACTGGAAGACCGAGGCCGGCTTGCGCCTCGCCGAGATCGGTGACCTCCGCGCCGTGCCCACGCTCGCGTGGCGCATGAAGCAGGACCCGCTCAATCTCTACAACAAGGACCTCGATCCCGATTACCGCCAGGACGACAACGAGCGCGTCGTCTCCGCGCGCATGCTCGCCGACCTCGCCGTCGTGAATCCGGACAAGCGCGCCGACATCCGCAGCGAGGCGTACGACGGCGTGTACTTCTGGATGACGAACAAGCCGCAGCCCCACGCGAACGCGCTCCGCTTCATGGCGGCGTCGGAAGCGAAGGAGGCGCTGCCGAAGATGCGGTCGTGGGCGAACCCGTCGACGCCGTTCCCGAAGGAAGGGCAGCAGGAGTTCCCGCCGGTATGGGCGACGGCGCAGAGCGCGCTTCGCTACGTCGGCTGGATGCAGGATCCGCAGTCGTGGAACACGCTCGAGGCGCAGCTCCGTCGCAAGCCGGAGAAGGTCGACGCCACGATGGAAGCGCTGCTCCAGGGCGGCATGGCCGTCATGGGCATGAGCCTCCGCGCGATCGGCGTCGGCGCTTCGCACGGCTTCGCGCAGTGGGGCGATCCCAAGGCGTTCCCGGTGCTTGTAAAGTACATCGAAGACAAGCAGAACAACGAGCAGTCGCGCATCGAAGCGTGCTTCTCGCTCGGCTGGGTGGCCACCGACGACCAGATGAAGGACGTCGTGAAGAAGGTCCACGACATGGACAAGCCCGACCCGAAGACGTCGCTCATCCGCGGCTGTTATCTCGAGACGCTGGTGCGCAAGCCGATCCCGGCCGCCACGGCGGGCCTCGTCGATCTCCTCAACGGATCGATGGAGCTCGAGGTCCAGCACCAGGCGGCGCGCGCGATCGGCTTCGGCGGCATCACGCCGGCGATCACGTCGCAGCTCATGGAGAAGCTGAAGAACCCGGCCACGCGCACGGATGCGGCGCTCGCCATCCTGCTCGGCGGCGACACCGACTCCGTCCGCCGCATGATCGCGTCGTACAACGACGTCGACCCCGCAGGCATCGAGGAGCTCAAGGTCGTCTACAACCAGACCTTCGGGTACTGGAGCGACAAGAACTACGAGAACGGCGACGTCGCTCGCTGGATCGACAACGCCTTCGCGGCGTCGCGCGTGAAGGTGCGTGACCAGCTGCAGGATTGGCCGAAGCTGATCCTGTCGCGCGCCATCCAGGGCATCGATTACGACAACGGCCCGCACTCGGTCACGCGCGTGCAGATGCGCGTTCGCCTCCTTCGTGACGCGCGCGGCGCCGACGAGAAGAAGCGCACCCAGGCGGTGCAGATCCTGAAGTTCATGGGCGAGAAGGGCGTGCTCATGGCGCTCAAGGCGGAGCAGGGCCCGTCGCAGGAGATGGCGCGCCAGGCCTTCTTCGAGCTGATGAACCCGAAGGCCTCGACCGAGTCGCTCCCGGACGCAAAGGACGCGAAGACGTCGGCCGGCGGCAACGTCGTCTCGCCGAGGTGATGTCTCTCTCGGCGCTCGCGACGGCGGCGACGGCGCTCGCATTCGCCTGCGCTCTGGCGGTCATCGGGGGCACGACGGCGTGCGCGCGTCCGGATGCGCCGGTCGCGAGCGCGCCGGCGCCGGCGATCGTCGTCGACGTGTCGTCGAGTAGTACGTCGAGCGCGTCGGCGAGCGCGTCGTCGAGCGTGTCGGCGAGCGCTGCGGGCGTGGTGCCGAGCGCGGGTCCGGCGCCCGCGCCGGCGGTGCAAGGCAGGGGCGCGGTGCGTCTCGGCAATCAGCACCCGCTCGGTCCGGCGGCGTTGGCGTTCGCGAAGTACCTGAACGCGATGCACAACCGCATTCACGGCCCGTTCACGGATGATGCCCTGCAGAAGCTCGACGCCCTTCGACCGAACGACGCGCTCAACGACATGTCATTGATGACGCGGGTCGAGCTCATGATCGACGGAAAAACAGGCGACGTCGTGAAGCAGACGGTCGTGAGGACGAGCGGCATTTCGGCGTTCGACGAGCTCGGGATGGAGGCCGTGCGGCGCGCGGCGCCCTTTGGTCCTGCCGACGCGCCGCTCTGGTCGTCGGACGGCAACGTCTACGTTCACTGGGAATTCAGGCGCGATCCGGTCTTTGGTTGCTCCACGATGCACGCGCGACCCTTCTTGCTCGACATCTGGTCGGCACCGCAGCGAACGCCATGAAGCGCGTTTCCTTCGCAGCGCTCGTATCGGCGTCGCTCTCGCTTTGGCTCGCGGCGTGTGGGCCCGCGATGCCGGCGAGCGCGCCGGGGGCGAACCTTCTCGCGAAGAACGTGGTCACGTCGGACGGGATCGTCGTCACGTCGGCGTGCACGCCCACTGGCCCGGAGCTCTGCTTCAACGCAAACGACGACAACTGCAACGGCGTCATCGACGAGGGGTGCGGCGTCGGCACCGGCGTGTTGCAGTTCGTGGTGGCATGGGGCGACAGTCCTGCCGACATCGATCTCGCCGTGACGGATCCCGCCGGGTCAAAGGTCCACAAGACGAACCGCTCGAGCACTTCGGGCCTCCAGCTCGAGAAGAACTGTCCCGAGGACGGCTGCCACGGTCAGAACATGGAGAACGTGTTCTTCGAGGGCAACGAGCCGCCGCGCGGCAAGTACACCGTCGAGGTGAAGCTGGTCGACCCGCACGGCGCGGAGCTCCCGGTCCGCGCGCATCTGTCGGCGCGCGTCGGTAATCGGACGTTCGCGATGGATCTCGTGCTCGCTCCCGGTGGCGCGCAGGAGAAGCAAGGCTTCACGTTCGAGCTGTGACGCCGCGCGGGAGCGCGGGTCAGTGCGCGGGCGTGTTGCGCATGGGCACCGGCGTGTAGTTGCGCTCGCGCGGCTGGACTTGCGTCGCCATCGGCGCGGACGTGATCGTCGTCGCGCTGCGCTGGACGGGCGCGCCGGCGACGTCCGGACCGTCGGTTGCGCGCGAGCCGTCATCGGCGGCGCTCGTGGGCGCGATGCCTCCGGCGCTGTCACGCGTCGGCGTGCGAGGCATCGGCGCGGCGGGAGCCGAGGTCGTCGCGCCCGTCGTCGCGCCGGTCACGGTCGTGGTCCCAGCGGATGTGGTCTCGACGTACGCGGGCTCTTCCATATCGCGTCGCGCCTCGTCACGGTCGAGGCACGAAGCGACGACGACCGCCGTCAGCGCCGATGCCCCTGCGGCGCCGACGATGATCTTCCAGATCGTCGCGCTGCGCCGGGTTCGCTCTTCGGAGGTCTGCCACCGCGGATTGTTCGAGTCCATGGCGACGCTGAGCTGCATGCGACATGCCGACCGGCGACGTAGGCGCCCGCGGCACGTTCACGTTTACGGGCGAGAGCGGAACGCCTCCAACGCTCGAGCTGTCGACCCGCGGTCGCGCCCGGCGGTGGATCCGCGGAACGGTTTTGCGTCGATTCAGTTCTTGATCGAGGCGCGGCGGAGTGATTTCCGCGAGTTGGCGTCGATTCAGTTCTTGATCGTAGGGGGTCGCCGCCGAGCTCGGCGCGGCTCGCGCTCGATTCAGTTCTTGATCGTGCGCGGGCGTAGCGATCGCGTGGGGTTCGCCACGATCAGGAACTTGATCGTCGACGACCGGCGGGGCGGGGTACCGACCGGCGCCGCGCGGTGCCTTCGCCCCCTGCCTCAGAACAGCGTGTACACGAGCGCGATCGACGCGAGCGAGTCGGCCTTCTCGATGCCTGGCAGCGGCTTGTTCTCGTAACGCATCGTGTACGTGGCGGCGACGGCGAGGCGTCCGCGGATCGTCGACTCGAGACCGGTGTCGAAGATCAAACGATAGAGCTGCGCGTCCTCGAAGTTCTGGAGGTACTCGAGGCTCGCGATGAAGCTGACCTCGGTATAGAGCTTGTTCTCGTAACCGAGGAACGCGCGCGCATCGTGCAGCGTGCGCGTCTTCGGGATGGGCGGCATGACCGCGAAGCGATCCTCGTCGCGACGGATGTCGTACTGGAGGTCGTAGCCCACCTCGCCGACGAGCCGCTGGTTCGTCGTCTGGATGAAGTGATAGGCGAAGCCCGGATCGACGTTGAGCCGGAAATCCAGGCCCTGGAAGCGATCGCGGCGGACCGTCGACTGCAAGAACAGCGAGATGTGAGGCGTCAGGAAGAGGTCGTAGCGACCGAGCCCCTGATAGTTCTCGACGTTGGTCACCGCCGCCGACTCGCCCGCCTTCGCCGACCGCGCGAAGTTCCACGCCGCGGCAAACGTGAGCTGGCTCTCGTAGCGCCTCACGCGGAGCTTGCCTGCCGACGTCAGCGCGATCGTGCGCGCGTTCCCCGATGCGAAGAGACCACCAAGCGAAATCGAACCTTCGGTCGCGTACAGCTCGGTCGCTTCCTTCGCGGCGTTGCCCGCCGCGAAGACCGACTCGTCGAGATCGGTGCTGCCCGTCGTCGCCGTGCTCGGCTTGATCGTGTCGGCCGGGAGCTGATCTCCGGGCGGCGCGATCTGCGCGAACGCAACGAACGGCAACGCAAACACCAGCGCGGCGGTCATCGCGTCCCCTCAGGCGACGCGGGCGGCGCGTCCGGCGCGTCCGGCGCAGGCAACGCGTCCGGCGACGCAGGCGCAGGCTCCACAGGCTGCGCCGCAGGGCACCCATTTCGCGCCGGAAACGGCGATCGGTCGCCGGGGATGAACCCGCATGCGTCGTCGGCATCGGGGACACCGTCGCCGTCGCGATCGGGCGGCGCGTTCTTGTCGACCTTCGGCGGCGGCGGCAACGGATCGTCGGGCGTCCACTCGAGCGAGAGCAGCCCTCGAAACACCGGCGCGCCGTACGCGTGCGTGAGACCTCCACCGGCGCCCACGCCGAGCCGGATCTTCGTGAGCACCTCGATGCGCGACGAGAGCAGGGCCTCGACCGGCGTCGTCCGCGCGCCGAAGGCCTCGCCGGCGCTCACCACCGTCGTCGCGAAAAGCTCCGGCCCGATCGAGATGCGCCGATGCGCGAGCATCACACCGCCCGCTATCGCCGCGAACGCCTCCGACCCGATGTGACCTCCGGCATAGCTCTCGTCGCGACCACGCAGGTGCATGCCGCCCGTGAACGCGAGAAGAACGATCTCCTTGTCGTACGCGAGCATGAAGCGCGGTCGCACGTGAGGCTCCCCGTCGCCCGTGAACGACGCCGGCGACCCCGACGGAACGAACAGCTGGAGCCCGAGCGCCGCGCTCCATCCCTCGCGATGGCGTCCGAAGAGCCGCACGTCTCCCGCGAGCCGAACGTCCCCGACCGCCGTCTCGTCGGAGGCGGGCGCGTAGCGAACGCCGTCGATCGTCGCGGCACGACCATCCGCGGCGAGCTGGAGCGGCACGTCGAACGCGAGGCGAATCGTGTCGTGGAAGATGAACGACGCCCCGGTGTGCAGGATGGTCTGGTTCCGGACCGGCGACGCGACGACGTTTCCGTCGCAGTCGCGTATCGCCACGGAGCGAAACGAGTACGACCCCACCGCGCCGAGGGCCATCCGACCATGGCCGCGCAGATCGAGTGACTCCGCGTAGAACCACCGGCTGCCGCGCTCGCTCGGGATCAGCGCATCGGACGACCATCCCTCCACGGCCGAGGCCGGCGCCGCGCGCAGCGAAACGGCCGAAAACGCCGTGAACGCCGCGAACGAAGCTGCCGCGAACGCGCGACGAGGCATGGCGGCGCTTTAGGGCATGTACGCGCCAGGCGCATTGCGGTGCGGGGTCGCACGAAGTCGACCGTCGTGATTGACGAGGCGCGGCAAGTCCCTATATGTCCGGAACCACCGATGAACCCGACCGCCATGCTCCTGCTCATCGTGGCCGCCCACGTGCTCTTCCTGTGGTCGATGCTGCGTCGCTGGCAGCTGCTCCGCATCGGCAGCTTCACGAACCGCTTCGATCGCGTCCCCGACCGCATCGCCGCCACGCTCCGCTACGCGTTCGCGCAGGAGAAGATGGCCTACTACCAGCCGGCCGGAATCGCGCACAAGCTCATCTTCGTCGGCTTCCTCGTCCTCCTGTTCCGCACGCTCGTCCTCTGGGGACGCGGCTTCGATCCGTCGTGGAACCTCCTCGTTCTGGGACCCACGCAGCCGCTCGGCAAGGTCTACGAGTTCGCGAAGGACATCGTCGCCCTGCTCGTCATGGCCGGCGTCTCGGTCTTCTTCTACTACCGCGTCATCAAGCATCAGAAGCGCCTCACCCACAGCGCAGAGGCCATCCTGATCCTCGGCATCATCTTCACGATGATGCTCGCCGACATCACGTACGACGGCGCCACGCTCGTCCTCGTGCATCGCGTTCCGGATATCTGTCCGCCGGGCAGCGCGGTGTCGCTCGCCGAGCAGTGCCGTAACATCGGGCAGCTCGTCGCGCCGCATGCCGGCGTCGAGCACACCGACGGCTTCTCGTTCTTCCCGTCGCCCGCCGGCTCGGCCATGGCGCTCGCTCTGAAGAAGCTCTCGCCGGCCGCGCTGATCACGCTCGCGAAGGTCGGCTTCTGGACGCACTCGTCGCTCGTCCTGATCTTCCTGAACCTCCTCCCTCACTCGAAGCACTTCCACGTCATCACCGGCATCCCGAACGTCTTCTTCAAG
>OUNM011005556.1_pt1 | contig 12028 bp, 6 predicted proteins | sample 1769961 | NCBI WGS metagenome assembly OUNM01 (sample SAMEA3914820, study PRJEB12502) | metagenome | biome: forest; material: soil | place: USA | collected 2012-03-12 | depth 0.3 m
CCATCTTGAGAATCTCTTGCCCAGTCAATGATGTCATAGCCCTCAAGGCTCCAACATCTCTCAGGCATTTGCATAGAGGCGCTCCGCTTGACGCTTACGAAAGGCGTCATCCCCTTAGTGCAGTTTCAAGAACGTCGGCTACAAACTTACTGATCTCCGGCTCCTCTGAAGCTCTCGGGCCGGCTACGTTCAACACCCGGATTTCATAGGTGTCGATAAACCGCATCAGTGCGTGCGCGGGTTCGTCGGAACCCTTGTGAATGTGAATCCATGGCTTTCCGTGTCTCTGCGCAAACTCAGAAGTGCACTTTGATCCTCCTGAGAGCTCCGGCTTAATGGACGCGATCACCGTCCCGTTGGAGTCGATAACATTCTGTTCGGTTCTGACGATGTAGTCCTCTTGGGGGCATTCCTGCAGATGATACTTCTCCGGAATCACTCCATCCTCTGCGATGCGACCTTTCGGGCACCAGCCGCTGTGGGGAATGTCGTTCTCGATGGCGAAATCCAGTGCGGCGCGATCCGCGCCGGTCTGGCCGCCTGAAATGATTTTTCGGACGTTCGCCATGTAATTAGCAGCGACTAGGTAAGTCCAATATACCTGGGGCGTCGACTAACCTATACCGCGTCCTCACGATATCTCCACCGCACCAATATCAATCACTCCGCCGTTGCCGGTGCGATCATGGCCGAGTTCGTCGGTGCTCAAGTTATCGGGATTTGAGCCTGCGCCAAGGGCGGGGCTTCCTCGCTGCAGCAGGATGACTGGCAGGCCGCCGCCCTTCGCAGCAAGGAATGTTATCTTGGGATTCAGGTCGATGGCCGGGACGGTGGGGATAAGATCCCCAGTGCCATCCACGAGCCATGCGTCGCCCAGGTGGCCGATCAGATCATGGCTGGCGGTAGCGCTTCCTGAGAAATCGCGATCCGTGGGAGCGGTATTGAGCGCGATGATCGTACTAATTACCGAGACCTGACCCGAGGGAGAATCCAGACTCACGGCAAGTCCACCGCCTGAGCCCGACGACAGCCTGTTATAAGCAATGGTGCTATTTTCCACCACCGCGGCGTCCTCGTTGAGATAGATGCCCGCGCCTGAATCGGTGCCAATAAACGCCTTCCCGATTGCAGGACCTCTGGATCCGGCAGTGCCCGGGCTGCCTGCCATACCATCGAATGAACCGATGCCACCGGCACCTGCCGCTCCTTTGGCACCTGCGAGGCCGCCGGCGCCACCATTTCCTCCGAGCCCAGGCGTGGCTGAGTTTCCAGCGATTGTGGAATTCTTGACCGTCACGTTTTCAAACTTAGAGTACACGCCTCCGCCGAGGCTGGCGCCACCGTTTCCACCCTCTCCGCCATACCCGCCATTTGCTCCGTTTCCGCCGTTTCCGCCAGCACCACCTCTTCCGGCAGGATAGTGAACCCCATGCTCCGTGTAAGCGGCCCATCCGTTGCTACCCTTTCCGCCATTGCCGCCACTGCCGCCGTGGCCGCCCGCCCCACCTTTTCCGCCATTGCCGCCATGCACGATATTGCCAGAGATCGTCGAGGCTTGCAGCGTCACAAAAGCTTCCGACCCATAAATGCCTCCGCCCAGTGCATTCCCTCCTGCAGCACCATTGCCGCCATAAAAGCCGGCGGTGCCATCATGTCCATAACTACCATCGTAACCGCTCTGACCCTGGTATGCCGGTTTGCCGGCCGCGCCATTCGCTCCGTTTGTGCCGGTGGCTCCAGCGCCGCCGCTACTGGAGTTACCGGCGACGGCTGTGTTGCCGCTAACAAGCGAGGAGACCAGTGTGAAGGTTTCCTTGCTGGCAATGCCTCCTCCGATGGCCTTGCCGCCTTGCTGTCCAGTCACATGACCCGACCCTGAAGTGCCAGCGATTCCAGATGGCCCGGCCGCGTCGCCGGATTCTCCGCTCGCGCCACCGCTGCCACCCGCACCAGCGGTACCTGTTGCTCCAACGAGCCCAGCCGCGCCCGCAGTCACGGAATTCCCGGAAATGGTTGATTGCTGAATATTGAGTGTGCCGCTCGGTGCGTAAGGCCCTTCGTCGGTGTACATTGCGTAAATTCCTCCGCCGCCAGCCTCTCCGCCGGCTCCGGCATTACCTCCATTCGCGCCATTGCCGCCGTTGCCGCCAGCGCCGCCACTTCCACAGTGTCCTGCCGGATAACTACTTCCGTTGTTAGTATAGGCTGGCCCTCCAACCCCTCCGTGCCCTCCGGTCCCTCCCTTGCCGCCCTGGCCACCAACTCCGCCGTTTCCGCCCGCGGCGGCTTTGACGGTATTGCCCGAAATGACGGATTTCATGATCGTCACGGTCCCGGCGTATTTTAAATACATCCCACCGCCGAACGCAGCGCCGCCCGATCCCCCGTCGCCTCCCGCGTATCCGTCGGATCCATTGCCACCAGCAGATCCATCCGCGCCGTTTTTACCGGCCTGGCTGCCGTTGGCGCCAGGTGTTCCATCTGTTCCGGCGCTGCCATTTCCGCCATTGCCTCCGTTTCCGCCTTTACCAGCGACTGCTGCGTTTCCGCTAATGGTTGAGTTCCGGATCGTCACAGTGCCGTGGCTGTTGATCCCGCCGCCGCGTGCATCCGAGCCCGCGTACCCGGCCGTGCCGTCCGCAGCCGCGCTTCCGGACGTGCCTTTCATGCTGTTTGCGTCCGGACTACCCGTGGCCGTGTTGCCCGAAATCGTGGAGTATCCCACGGTCAAATTGCCGGACGTTCCGACATAGATTCCGCCGCCTTGCGCACCACCACCGAACGCAGTGACTTTGTTTCCGGAGACTGTCGAGTCGGCTGATTTACTTGTGCTCGAAGCAGGACCAATTGTGATTGTCCCGAGGTCGTAGATACCGCCTCCTGCGGCGACCTTTCCTTTGGCTTGATTGCCCGAAATCGTGGACTTGATCACCGTCAGCGTCGCACTCTTGCCCACAAAAATGCCCCCTCCTGCTGCCGCCGCACCATAGCTGCCTCCGGTCGTTTTCCCGCTCAGTGCCAAGTTTCCCGTGATCTTGGAATTCTCCAGAACAAGCGTCGCATTCATATCGAAAATGCCGCCGGCGGCTCCTGAATACGCCGGCGTGTAACCGAAAAGATCAGTGCCCGCATCCCGACCAACCGCGACATTGCCGGAAATCTTGCTCTTTTGGATAGTTACCGTTCCACCCGCATCGAAGATTTCGATGGCTCCGCCGTCCAGGGCTTTGCCGTGCTGGAGGACGAGCGAGTTGAAGTTCACATCGAGATTTGTGCCAGAAATCGTGAAAATCTGGTGCGTGCCTCCGCCGTCGATGGTGATTCCCGCGCCGTCGATCGTGAGATCGCCGGTGATCACGGGCAGATCCCCAGTGAGACGGATCGTGCCCGTCAGGCCGTGCGTGAAGATGATCGTATCGCCGGAATTCGCGTGCGACATGGTATCGGCGAGACTGCCGGCACCGGAGGAATGCAGATTCGTAACCGTGAGATTTGAAGGCGCGATCCGCCCTTCCAGGGCTTCCAGTGATGACTTGGTACGAATCGTCCGGCTCAGCCTGGGCCGCATTCCGCGCAAACAGGGGTGGTCCATAAAGGACGCACGTTAGATCAGGATGCCGACTTACTGTGCAACGTCATTTTTCCCGCCTGTCTTCAGGGCTCGAAGAAATTGCCACGATTGCCGGAAACCTGACGTGCTTTGTTGGATGTGGCCTGACTGCAGGAGTAGCATACTAGCTAACACTGCGTCCTCACGATATCTCCACCGCTCCGATATCAATCACTCCGCCGTTGCCGGTGCGATTGTGGCCGAGTTCGTCTGTGGTCAAGTTATCTGGGTTTGAGCCAGCGCCGAGTGCTGGGCTTCCTTGCTGTAGCAGGATGACTGGCAGGCCGCCGCCTTTCGCAGCGAGGGCTGTTAGCTTCGGATTCAGGTCAACCCCCGGGGTGGTCGAGATAACATCCCCGACGCCGCCCTGGAGAATTGCATCGCCGACATGGGCGATCAGGTCGTGACTGGCAGTGACGGTACCCGAGATATCGCGATCCGTGGGAGCGGTATTTAGAGCGATGATCGTACTGATGACCGAGACCGTATCCGAGTGTGAATCCAGAATCACGGCGAGCCCACCGCCCGAGCCTGATGATAGCTTGTTATAAGCAATGGTGCTGTTTTCCACAACTGCGTGGGTATCGGCGTCGATGAAGAGACCCGCGCCGGCACCGGCCCCAATGACCGCCTTCGCGCCTGCGGCACCTGCCGACCCGGCATTGCCTGACTTTCCTGCAGCACCATTGGTCAAACCGGTGCCACCGGTGCCCGCCGCTCCCTTGGCGCCTGCGAGGCCGCCTGCGCCATTATTTCCGGCGAGTCCGGGCGTAGCTGAATTCCCGGCGATCGTGCAGTTCTTGACCGTCACGGTTCCAAGCCCTGTGTAGACGCCTCCACCGACGCTGGCGCCGCCGTTTCCGCCGTCGCCACCCTGTCCGCCATTCGCGCCATTTCCGGCATCCCCGCCGTCGCCTCCGGCTCCGGCTGGATAATGCATGCCTTGATAAGTGTAACCTGCGCCGCCATTGCCTCCCTTTCCGCCATTGCCGCCGCTGCCGCCGTTGCCTCCCGAGCCGCCTTTTCCGCCATTGCCACCGTGCAAGGTATTGCCCGAGATCGTCGACGCCTGCAGCGTCAAAGAAGCTGCGGCTCCTCCGGAATAAATACCGCCACCGCGCGCGGCTCCGCCTGCTGCGCCACTGCCGCCATCGATGCCGGCGGTGCCATCATATCCATAACCACCAGCGTAACCGTCCTGACCTCGACTAGTTGGGCCGCCGGCCGCGCCATTGGCTCCATTTTTGCCGTCCGCCCCGTTGCCGCCGCTGCTGGAGTTACCCGCAGTCGCTGTATTGCCGCTGACTAGTGACGAGACGAGGGAGAAGGCTCCTTTGCTTGCGACGCCTCCGCCAAAAGCGCTGCCGCCTTGCTGTCCATCGACGTTTCCCGATCCTGGAGTGCCAGCGACTCCGGAATGCCCGCTTGCGCCGCCCACTCCTCCGCTTGCGCCTCCGCTGCCACCCGCACCCGCGGCACCTGTAGTTCCGATGAGCCCGGCTGAGCCTGCTGCCGCGGAGTTACCGGAAATGGTGGATTGCTGAATATTGAGTGTGCCGCCCGTTGCGTAAATTCCACCGCCGCCAGCTCCGCCACCTGCACCGGCATTGCCTCCATTCGCGCCATTGCCGCCTGTGCCTCCCGCGCCGCCGCTTCCGCCGTGTCCTGCCGGATAACTAGTTCCATTATAACTATAGGCCGGTCCGCCCGCGCCGCCGTGCCCTCCGTTCCCGCCCTTGCCTCCGTGGCCGCCTGCGCCGCCATTTCCGCCCACACCGCCTTTGGCGGTATTGCCGGAAATGACTGATTTCTGAATCGTGACCGTCCCGCCGCTATTCGAATAAAAGCCGCCACCGAGCGCAGATCCGCCTGTCGCGCCGTCGCCACCCGCGTATCCGTTATAGCCATTGCCGCCCGCGTACCCATCAGCGCCGTCATTGCTGCCCTGGGCGCCGTTGGTGCCCGGCGTTCCGTTTGTACCGGCGCCGCCGTTTCCGCCATTGCCTCCATTTCCGCCGTTCCCCGCGATCGCAGTGTTTCCGCTAATGGTCGAGTTCCGGATCGTCACCACGCCATGGCTATTGATCCCGCCGCCTCGTGCATCCGCGCCCGCGTAACCCGCCATGCCGTAAGAAGCCGCACTTCCGGACATGCCTTTCATTCCGTTTCCACCGGCACCACCCGTGGCCGTGTTCCCCGAAATCGTGGAGTATCGCACGGTCAAACTGCCAGCCGTCCCGACATAGATCCCGCCGCCCTGCGCTCCACCGCCAAAGGCCGTCGCTTTGTTTCCGGAGATGGACGAGTCGGCTGATTTGCTTGTGCTCGAAGTAGGCCCAATCGTGACAGTTCCCAGATCGTAGATACCGCCTCCCGCCGCTGCGGTTCCTTTGGCCTGATTCCCCGAAATCGTGGACTTCGTCACCGTCAGCGTCGCGCTCGTGCCCACATAAATACCGCCGCCAGTAGCCGCGGCGCCATAGCCGCCTCCCGTATTCTTCCCACCCAGCGCGGAATTTCCGGTTACTTTGGAATTCTGCAGAATCACCGTCGCATTCTTGTCGAATATGCCGCCGCCGCTTGCCGAAGTTGGCCCGGTATAGCCGGGATAACCATAAGTACCCGTGGCTTTCGCGCCGGCGGCGATGTTACCCGAAATCTTGCTCTTTTGGATCGTCACCGTGCCGCCGGCATCGTCGATCGAGATCGCTCCGCCCTGCGTGGCTTTGCCGTGCTGGAGGACGATGGAATTGAAGGTCACATCGAGATGAGTGCCGGAAATCGCGAAGATCCGGTGCGCGCCTCCGCCGTCGATGGTGATTCCCGCACCGTCAATCGTGAGATCGCCGGTGATCGCGGGCAGATCCGCAGTGAGTTGGATCGTGCCGGTCAGGCCGTGCTTGAAGATGATCGTGTCGCCGGAATTCGCATGCAACATGGCGTCGGCGAGACTGCCGGCGCCGGAGGAATGCAGGTTCAAAACCGGGAGCGTCGAAGGCGCAATCCGTCCCTCCAAGGCTTCCATGGATGACTTGGTGCGAATCGTCCGGCTCAGTCGGGGCAGCATTCCGCGCAAACAGGGGTGGTCCATAACAAGCATGTTAGACCAGTTCGCACGCCCTTTCGGCAATTCTATTCTTCCTGTTTAGCTCCCTAATTGCTGGTAGGCGAACAGCTGACATAGCTATCCGATTTCCCTATGCTTTGGCCAAAATGGCTTGCGACTAGTAATAGTGCTTATAATGCTGCTGCGTCTATTCCCGGTTGTAATTTTTCCACCCCAAGCTATTCGACCACTTTATTCATGACCGATCATCTTCGCGAGGCTGACAAATCCAGGGAATCGAGCGCAGCCGCCGAACCGGAAAAGGACGAGGCCTCTTTTACCAGCAGCCACACCAGCAATTTTCCGGATTTGCTGCGGCAGCTCGGCTGTTCGCTTCTGGTCTCCACGTATCAGGCGGGACGGCTCATCCTCGTTCGTCCCGATGGTCCGGCCCTGAATACCCACTTCCGCTGTTTTCACAGCCCGATGGGCATCGCCTATCAGTCGGAGACAGGACGCCTGGCCATTGGCACCAAGCAGGAAATCTGGCGCTTCCGGGATCAGCCCGCCGTCTCGGCCCGCTGCGAACCGCCGGGCAGGCACGACGCAGTGTTCCTTCCGAGACAGCGGACCTGCACCGGCGACATTCGCATTCATGAAATCGCGTGGATCGAAAGCGAGCTATGGGCCGTCAATACGCGCTTCTCCTGCCTGTGCACCTTCGATGCCGAACACAGCTTTACACCTGTGTGGCAGCCGCACTTCATCTCGTCGCTCGCTCCCGAGGATCGCTGTCATCTCAATGGGTTCGCCATCGTCGATGGCCGCCCGAAGTATGTGAGTTGTCTGGGCCTGACCGACACCGCCGGTGGATGGCGCGCGAACAAGGCAGCGGGCGGCGCCTTGCTCGATATCGAAAGTCACGAAACGGTGCTGCAGGGCCTTTCGATGCCGCATTCGCCGCGACTCTATGCAGGCCGGCACTGGATCCTCGAGTCGGGCCATGGCTCGTTATCCACGTTTGATCCCGAGCGGGGAACGACCGAGATCGTGACGAAAATGCCTGGCTTCACGCGCGGGCTCGATTTCTTCGGGAATTTCGCGTTCATCGGTCTTTCGCAGGTGCGGGAGACGGCGATCTTCAATAACCTCCCGTTCATGGAAACCACTCCCGAGCGCATGTGCGGCGTGTGGGTGGTGAATATCCAAACCGGACAGATCGTGGCGTTCCTTCGCTTCGAAGGCATCGTGCAGGAAATCTTCAGCGTCACGGTTTTGCCTGGCCTGCTGTATCCGGAGCTGATCAATGAACCCGGCGACTTACTCGACCATTCATTTGTCCTTCCCGATCAAGCCCTTGCCCAGGTGCCACAAAATCTACGTGCGCCTTGATCGCCCCGATAGGCGAAGGGTTTGATTTGAGAGGCCGCGCTGATGCCGAGCGACAGCGGATTGCATCCAGAATTCACGAATTCAAAATTGACAAATGGGCGTTCAAAACTATCTCAATGAGCGCGCTATGTCGGGAAAATCAGGACAAGGCAGTGTGAGATCTGGGCACCCCGGGGGCTGTCCTTTGTCTTTGTAAGTTCATACTTTTCGGATCGATCTCCTCGACGACTAACAACCGCTCACGTTATGCCAGCGAAACCTTCCCCTAAGTCGACTAAAAGCAACCGTTCCGGCTTCTTCAAAACGCATGTCCTGCCGGTCCTGCTCATTTTCCTGATCCCGGGCTTTTCCGCCTGGTTCTTCCATTACGCCGAGACGGATGAGGATCAGAAGGTGCTGCACCAGATCGAATTTGATATCCAGTCGGATAGCAAACTGCGCCCCGCCGACCGGGCGCAGATCCTTGAATTCTACCGCCAGGTCCCTGGCTCGAAGATCATGGCCTCCAATAAGCCGGAGGCCGTCAAGATGCAGTCGATGTTTGAGCCGGTGCAGTTTCGCTATGCCACGTTCCGCTGGATGCAGCGAATCGCATGGCTGTGCCTGGCCACCATTGCGCTGACCTTTGTGATTGTTGGCTTGAGCGTCGCCTTTTCCTTCCGCTCGCAATCCGCGCAATACATGGCGCTACGAATCGGCTGGCCAGTCCTGCGCACGTCGGCCGCAATCCAGGTGCTTGGCCAGGCTGTGCTCGCAGCGGAGCTTTCCTTCTGGGTCACGGCCATCCTGACTAATTCCTATTTCATTAAACTGATTGCCATTATCGGGATTGCGGCTGTCGTAGCAGTTATCGCGCTGTGGAAGGCGATCTTTGCCAAGGTCAACAACCGCTTCGACATTGAAGGCGAGATGGTGACGGAAGCCGAGGCGTCTGCGCTGTGGCAGCGCGTACGGGAAATGGCTGAAAAGCTCGGTACTGCCGCACCGGATCGCATTGTCGTGGGAATCGACGCTAACTTCTTCGTGACGGAGCACCCGTTCACGCTTGGCGGCCAGACCTACGAAGGACGCACGCTTTACTTGAGCCTGCCGCTGTTGAAGGTTCTCTCGGTGGACGAGGCGGATGGCGTGCTCGGACACGAACTCGCGCATTTCAGCGGGCAGGATACCTTCTGGTCGCGCAAGGTTTCGCCGCTCACTTCGAAGTTTGGCCTTTATCTGCGAATCCTGGCGATCCATGGAGGCGGCGCAATCATCGTGGCTAACTTCATGCACCTTTTCTGGAAGCTTTACGGCCTCTCCATCCAGAAACTCAGCCGCGCCCGCGAATTCCGCGCGGATCAGATTGGGGCCGAGCTCACGTCGAAGGAGGCCATGAAACGCGCCCTCGTGAAGATCGCATCTTACTGCGATTATCGCGGTGACACGGTTACGGCGATTCTGAACAAACAGCGCCTGGATTCGACCCTGAATCTACCCATGCAACTCGAGCAGGGATACCCGGCATCGCTCGCCACGTTCAGCCAAAGTGATAAGTCGCTCGAAGAGCGCGTGCCGCATCCCTTTGACTCGCATCCGACGCTGAAAAATCGGCTCATCCAGCTCGGCTTTGATGCCCGCGAATCGTTGCAGGATCCCGTCATCCAGCAGCCCGTGCAACAATCGTGGTATCACGCGATCTCGACCGCTGCGGCTCTCGAGGAACGCATGTGGAATAAGGAACAGCAGGACCTGCAGTCCTACCACGGCCATGATCTTGCCTGGCGCCTGCAGCCGAAAGACGACGAGGAACTCGCGATCGTTCTGCAACACTTCCCGCAAGCCGCCTTCCGCACGAAAAAAGGCGCCCAGGCAACACTTGAATTCGATCACATCCAGCTCGCCGAATGGGCTGCCCCGATCTTTTTCAAAGATATCGCCAACGCGACCCTGGAGTCGGCATGGCCGCACAAACAACTGGTGATTGGCTATTACAATCCATCCGCTGGAAGGAAACTGACCTCGGTAAAGTTCTACCCAGGCGCTTACACGAACGACAAAGAAGATCTCCTTGCCGCCTTTGGCCGTTACTTCGGCCGGCATAAGACTGCCGAGGCAAGGAGCAAGCAGATTGCGCAGCCGGTGATGGAGGAGACTGTGTGATGGGGGTACGGTCGGCGTTTGCTGGGTAAGCATGCTTTCGAGACGTATTGGATTCCTCGTAGGTGGCACCCATGGCGAGAAGCACCATTTTGCAATGGCTGGCTCGAACTCATCATATCACACCGAACCGTGCCCTCGGATTGCTTGCTTCATTCGGGTAAAACGTAATTGAACGCGCCTTGAGATAGGGAACATTGCCGCCCTGAAAGGGCAGCAGTAACTGAGCCCTGGGTAACGCCCAGGGTGATTCGCCATCCCGCGAGAAAGACCTGAAAGGGCGCGATAGCAAGGGCCGTACTTACCGAAAGCCCAGCCTGCTATTACGCCCTTTCAGGGCTGATCTCCTTGTGTGACTTATTTCCCAGGGCGTTGCCCTGGGCTAAGTTATTGTCGCCCCTTTGGGGCGGAACCTGCCGGAAAATCGCTTGGCCTTTTGATTCTCAGCGGCGCGGGTGCGCCACGAATTCGTGCAGCCGGGCGAAGATGTAAAACCGCGACGGATGGGGAGGGGAATTATTCCCAAGCGGATCATTGGGATTGCTAAAAACGAAGCAGAAATCGGGATTCGCGAGTTCCTGACGGCTCGCGGTGAAGATACAGACGAGGGCATTGCCGTCCTGCCTGGACTGTGGCTTGCGTACAGGGACGATGGAGCGGGCTCTCTCGGTGATTTTCACGAGGCCGAGTTCGGCGAGCGGGTGTGAGTTCAGTTTCGTCTGATTCTCGGTGATCACGACCCGGAATTTGGCGCCTCCATCGGCGAGGCGCTCGGAAGTGATCTTGAAGACTAACCCGCCTGCCTGGTTTTGCTGCGGAGTGACTGCGAAGTACTCACTGAGCGCGTGCGCGTTCACAGCCAGCAGGCAGGTGATCACGACGATAACTAACTTGCCGATCAGTTTCATAACAAGGATCTGCGCGAGCTGGAGTGCAGCCCACAGCCTAGCAAAGCAGGCGGGCAACTACCAGCACGACCGGGAGGACTGATCGATCCGGTTATCTCGCGTTCTTACTGATCAGATGACTTCCCGATAGAAGAACGCCATGAAGATTCCGAGTCCCATGACGCACGCGGGCCAGACGAAGCGCCAGGGAGCGCTCGGGACGAGGCCGCGCAGCACGAGCAGGCGGCAGGTGCCGGCAAAGAGGCCGAAGGCGCCGAAGACGGCATGCTGCACATTGATGAGATTGGTCAGGTCATCCGGCACGCTGAGCGCGGAGTGGGCGTGGCCAAGCAGCAGCAGGCTCCCAACGATCATGATGATAGGGAGGGCATAGCCGAGCGGCCGTACCGCCTCGGGGTTCTTCCGGTCGCGCCAGGCCAGCCAGGCGAGGAGGAAGACCATGATCGCGCCCATCTGATGTTCGACGATGATTGGATCGCGCAGCGCCTGCATCGGGCTGATCTGGCGCAGCCACCATAGCTCGGGATTGGCAAGCACGGCGATGAAGCATCCGAACGGAATGAAGAGGAATGGGAATATGCGGCTCGACCAGTTGCCGATGCGTCCGCCAATCGAAATGCCGAGCCAGCCAAGGCCGATGAGGATGACCATGGTCCCGGACCAGTTATGCGTGAACTCCGAGTACCGCATGTCGTCGATCGTGACGAGCGGAGAGTCCGGTTCATCCGCCACGATCGACAAATTCACGGTCGTGGGCCGATGAGGAATGGGGAAGGCGCGGACCTGTGTCGAGTTGAGACGCAGCGTGCCATCGGCGCCAGGCGGAGACACGGAGCCGAGGACTCCGGCGACGGTGATGAGCAGCACGCCGGCGGTCACTTCGAGCTCCATCGTGCGAACGAAGCGCTTAAGGAGGGCCGAGCGGTCCGATTC
>OUNM011052451.1_pt1 | contig 12028 bp, 18 predicted proteins | sample 1769961 | NCBI WGS metagenome assembly OUNM01 (sample SAMEA3914820, study PRJEB12502) | metagenome | biome: forest; material: soil | place: USA | collected 2012-03-12 | depth 0.3 m
TCCCCGGGAGCGAAGCTCGGGGCTTAAGTTACACCATTGAAAGGTTTCTGTACAGGTAGCTTTGTTTTTCGTTGTGTTTCACGGGCGGCGGCCGATGCCTCATCTCGGTGATGGTCCTGGCTTATGATGATGCCACGAGGCTCATCATCTAGATCTCCAGGAGTTTCTTTGTCTCTTTTTTACGAAAACGCTATCACGTTAGCTTGATACATAGGCATAAAAAATACCATGTTATACCCAGTTAAACTATTCTATCTACCTATCTATCTATAAATAGTAAGTGATTCTAGTTCATCCACGAGTCTGCTCGGGACTTCTTTCCGAGCGTCGACCGGGAGGCCCGCCCACAGGACATTGATCACTCCGACCCCTCTCTAGACCGGCAGACTTTATATGAAGCCTATCCTGCTGTACGAGATGGAGAGCCTACCTCTGAATCCTTCATGGAGTCCCGCTCTTTGGCAAACCATGTCTCAATCGCGCATGGCGGTGGCTACATCGAAGGCCGGGTGAAGCAGAAAAAGAAAAGAGAAAAAAACATACAACATCAGGGATTCGCTGGTCGTCACCGACCCAACTACTGATCTGACCCTCATCAGTTTAATTAAGGGAGAGCGGACGGGATCCCATGTTTTCTGGTGGGTATGGTCGTATGTGGTGGTGTGGTGGTGTTGTGGAGCTGAAATAGGGGGTGGAGCTTGCTGAGCAAGGAGCAGAAAATAGCATAACGACTGTGTGTACAACACCGGGGATTCGCTCGTCGTCACCAGCCTATGTACTTAGGTACTGATCTAAGCCCCTTGAAAGCTTCCATAGTATGTGTTCGGAACAGAGAGGTAAAAAAACAAGGGGTCACCATGGCCAGCATTAGCTCGCTACGGCTATCCGAGGTTGTGACAACCACCCCGCCCGCGAAGATAGAGCTTCTCAAGTAGAAAGAGCTCGCGCTGAAGTTTTGGCCAGTCAAAATGTGAACAACCTTCGGATAAATAATCCTTCCATCCGTTCTAAGAGAGTACCGGTTTCCTGTACAGTGATCAGGCTGTATGTCCGGCACACCCTGTGGCCCTGGGGCACAGCGTGGTCAAGCATCATATATTTCTCTTCTCATATTCTTTCTTGTACATCAACTAGCTTCCAGCTCAAATTGCAGCAGCCACACAGGTAGACTTCAGCAGCTAATCTTCCCCGTTTTTGCCTCCCTCCATACCAAACGATGGCCACCCCTACTGGCGAGATACCGAATGGAGGGCGCGCTACCAAGAAGATGCATTTCGTAATCGTACGCTGAGAGCCAAGATTATAGAGGACTGTTATGCATACTGACTTGTGAGCAACAACACATAGGTGGGCGGGTCTCTAGGAGGCCTGGCTACTGGTATCGCGCTCAAAGCGCTGGGTCACGATACGACGATTTTGGAACGCAATACAGGGCTGCTACACGACCAAGGTGCCGGTATTGTTGCTGGCGGCGACGCCCTCGAGTTTCTGGAGAGATACAACCGCTGCCAGCGACAGGCCGTTGCCGTCCGCTCGGAAAGACGGCAATATCTCGACAGGGAGGGCAACGTGGTACACGAAGTGGATGCGGAGCAAAATATGAGCTCATGGGACTTGACATACCACCTCATGCGCGCCAACTATGACGGCCTCGCCAGCCCGTACTGCGACGTGCCGCCCCCGGACCCGAGCCATGGCGCGGCCATCCACCTCTATGACCGCACCGTCACGGCCGTCCAGGAAGACAGCGACGGCGTCTGCGTGTCGTGGAAGTCCACGAGCGACCCGTCCCGCACCGGCACCCTGACCGCTAACCGCCTCGTCGGCGCCGACGGCCCCAGCTCCTTCATACGCTCCCTATTTTCCCCTGGTCTCGAGCGGACGTACGCCGGCTACTGTGCCTTGCGAGGCACCGTGGTCGAGCACGAAGCTAGCCCGGCAGCGCACGAGACGTTCGCGCACCGTTTCACCTTCTACCACGGCCCCGGCATACAGATCCTCGCGTACCTGATCCCAGGGCTGCACGGGACGGTAGAGCCGGGCCAGCGGCTGATCAACTTCGTGTACTATGCCAACTTTCCCGAGGGCTCGCCCGAACTAGAGGAGATCCTGACCGACCGCCACGGCCGACGACACCGCCTGACCATGCCGCCGGGCCTGATGGACCCAAAAGCATGGGCGCGCCAGCAGGACATTGCCCGTGGGCGGCTGCCGCCGCAGTTCGCCGAGATCGTCTGCAAGGCCGAGAAGCCGTTCGCGCAAGCAGTCACAGACGTGATCAGCCCTGCAAATGAGTTCCTCGACGGCAAGGTGGTGCTGATCGGAGATGCCCTGGCGGGGTTTCGGCCGCACACCGTGGCATCCACGTCACAGGCGGCGTTTGACGCCATGATCTACGCTGATTACATTGCGGGGAAGGTGAGCAGGGAGGAGTGGAAGCGGCAGACGATGGGGTACGCGCGGCTCATACAGAAGAGGGGCGTTGATATGGGCGAGCGCAGCCAGCATCAGGAGTTGCCGCTGCAAGAGTATATTCGCGACCGGGACGAGGCGTCTGTTCCGATCAGGGACGAAGTATTTCCAGACTGGGCTATTGCTCTATAGTAGATATGTAGCGTGTTGAAGGTTTACAGGACTAACTTGAAGTTGGGGGCTCTGTCGTCGCCGTAGCCGATGTACTTGTCGTACTTTCCCTGTGCCTTGTCCCTGTTGATCTTCATGCAGACAAGAACGTTGCCCAAGATTCTGCTTCAGAGTCAGCGGTGCTGCTTTGTTATACAACTGTTGTATAGCAGGAAGGCAACGACGTACAGGAACCATCCGGCAACCAAGAGACCCAGAACAATAGTGTGGCCGCGGTGAAAATCAGGGCCATCACCATCGGGATAGAGAAAGACGGCAAGAATACCGCCACAGTTTGCGATGGCCAGTTGGAGAGCCGCGGCGGTTGCCCGCTTATAGTGGCCGGCCGAGTTGTTGGCGAGCCAGGCCAGCACGGGCGGGACGCTGCTGTAGATGCCGGTGGCCATCATTATGGTCATGCCGTACTTGACTTTGGGGTGGTCCTCGATGTTGGCAATCACGGCATAGCCAATAATGGCAATGGGCATGGTGCAGAGCATGATGATGCCGCGGACCTTGAGACGGTCGGAGATGAAGGCGACGGCGAGCGTCATGCAGGCCGCGACGGCATACGGTGGTACTGTCATCAGCTGCGCGTCGTTGGCCGTGTATCCAAGCTTCACGATGATGGTTGGAAGCTGCGTTACTCGTTAGTAGCTCGCGTCTCAGACTGAAAAAAAAACAATGACTTACAAAAAGACCAATGGAGTAAATGGCAGAGAGAAGACCGAAGTAGGCACCGGCTGTAAGCCACGTCAACGGGTACATAAAAGCCCTACGGACTTCGACCAGGGAGAACTTCTCGTCCCCCTCCTTGTTTCCCGTTCCGTGTTCGACCCCGGCTTGCCGCGCAATACCAAGATCTCGCTCTTCCGCCGTCAGGAAGCTTGCCGTCCCTATGTCGTTGGGCAGTACGATGTAGGTAAAAACGGCGCACAGGAGAGTCTGACGTCGGTTAGTACCTAACAAACAGCTCGAAGTGGATCTCAAGGACGCACAAACAAGCCCTCAATGATAAAGATCCAGCGCCAAGCAGTGAGTCCGCCACGGTTGCCAATGGCCCCCATAGCACGGGCTAAGAGTCCGCCAAAGCCGCTGGAGAGAGAGGTGGATGTGTACAGCACACCGATGCGGAGGGCAAGCTCCGATCGGGTGTAGATAGTTGACAGGTAAAGCACCATTCCGGGGAAAAGCCCACCCTCGGCCAGACCCAGAAGGGCACGTAGGCTGATGAATTGATCAAAGTTGTGGACGAAGCCCAGACACATGCAGATAAGACCCCAGAGGAAAGTCATGAGGGCTATCCAGATCCGGGGTGTCACCTTCTTGAGAACCAGGTTGCTGGGAATCTCGGCGGCGATGTAGAGCGGGTAGAAAGCCGCCAGGCCCTGCTGGTAGCGGAGAGTTGACAAACCGAGCTCCTTGTCCATGTCGTACACCTTCGCGTTGCCGACATTAGTGCGGTCGAGGAACGAGCAGAGGACAAGGAGAACGAAGACTGGCAGGATCCTGTTCGTGTTCTCGACTCGGTTAGAAGCTAAGTGCTTTCCGTGTGCCGGAAAGAAACACGCACCTAGTGTCCAGCTTCCAGAGCAGCTTTCGGATTAGAGCTCTGGTCTCGGGATCCTCGTTCGCGGTTTCGACCGAGGTCATCGAGTCCATGCCCCCATGAGAGACGGCTGAGACTTGGACCGGGAGAACGCCCTTCTGGTCAATCTCTTGCTCGGACTGCATAATTGCAGATGAGAACGAATCTTGCTTGTCGTGACACTGTTGGGCGACCAGACACCTCTCCGCAAGCGTTTTCGAACGCCGCGAGAACTTTGGGAACCTGGATTGCATGAACCTCTCGGGGCGGAGCGGGAAGAGTACCTTCCTAAGTATGTCTTTTCTACCTTCCCTTTACATACCTTAGGTACATAAATGCGTTCCATTACACATGGAAATGTCACCAACCCCGCGCGGGTGAGACAACCGGCTGGTGGTACGAAAGACGAGTGTGAAACCTGACGTACGGACACACACGGTATTTCCCGCCAGGAGGGCAACTTTCACTCGTCTACTGATACATTCTCTGGCTCATGCCCCTCTTCTTCCGCCCTTTTCTCTTCTCTGGTGGGTTAGTAGTATCAAGAGTAACGCTGAGCCGCCTTGGATATCCTCGGCAGTTGAAGCGAGCTTATTTGGCGTGGCATGGGATGAGTGATGGTGGTCAGATTGGCGATGATGGTTGGATTGGAGATGCAAGGGTCTTTGTGCCGCAGGTGCAAAGATCTCAGAATCATGCAAGTGGTGCGGGCAACCATCCGATTTGCCATTGCTACTACAGGCCGTCTGGATGCAGAGGAGCAGAAGAATGTCACAGCCTAAACCCACACCATCAACCTATCATCACCAATCTGACATGGACGGCCTGTAGGATGCGGACAATGATGGAGTTGGAGGTGCGAGCGGGCAGACTGTCCTGTGACCCGGCAGGAAGGACACCATGGGAAGAACTGGCGAGCACATACTCGGTGGAGAGAGTGGGGTGGGCCGGGAGGGAAGCTGCGGGATATGGACCGGAAGACCGGGCCCGGGGCCTATTGCCACCGGAGTCGGGGTCCGGCCGGACCCGCGTTGAGATGCCTGATTGAGTGGTCGTGGAGTCGATTTGCGGGATGTTGGTGTTGCTCCTGGCAGTCAAGGGTGAACACACCTTGAGACGGCGAGGAGTCGAGGACAGATACGCGTCAGCATACAGAAAAAGGGGAGAAAAGAGGCTGCACCTCCAGACGAAGACTTCCAGGAGGAACCCTAATCCAACATCAACCACATCACAGGGCTTCACAGCGGAGCTACAGTTGAGACAAGCATCAAACATGAATTACTCAGGACAAAAGCTAGTTCAAATCGAATCCGAACCCAATCACAATCCATTCCCAAACCTCAAAACGCCCAAAACAACACTGACAGATCAGTTATCCATCCCAATCCCATTCCCGTTTGGTATCCCTCAAATTTTGTCGTTGCTCTAGCGAAACCGGATCCCAAGATACTCCCATAAAAAGATGCCCCCATCCACAGCAATGATATAACCCCCAATATGACACCAATATCCGCAGCGCTTGCTATAAATGCATCATCAGATCACACATGACAGAAAACCCAAAATCACGACGGCGACACTCCAAGATCAGCCCCAGGACCGGTAGGAGGCGCTGCAGGCGTAACCCTCACGACGACAGGAGACTGACTCCTGGCCGTCTCCGATCCTTGCACCAGCGGTGACACCGGCGGAGGCACCGACGATCGGCGGCCCGCCGCGCCAAAGTACCCGGACCCATCCCGCAGGGCAAGCGGCAGTGGCCGAGGCAGCGGCCTGAGACTGCCAGCCCCGGATCCGTTCGCAGCCAGCGTTACCGACGACTGCTCATCTCCAAGAGAGATAGTCCTCGAGATGCTGCCGTTCGTTCGGTCCGGGGTCGAAGTCGCGGTCCGCTCCTCTTCCTCCCTCACCCGGGCTAGCACGGCACCGCGCCGCGGCGGCGCGGGGATGACGGTTACCGGCAGGCTGTCCGTGTCAGGGGTGGTCTGGAACTTGTCGCGGAGGCGCTCCGCCTGTGTCGCGGCGAAGTCCTCGAGGCGTTCTCGGAAGTCCCATTTGCTGCTGCTGCCGCTGCCGCTGTCTTCCTTGCGTAAGATGGTCTCTTCGGCTGCGGGGGTGGCTGATTCCACGTCGGTAGGGCGTAGGTTTTGGAACGGAATATGCCGTGCTAGGGTCCGCCAGCGGCTGGATGATGGTGGGGGTTTCCGCGGTGACATCGATGTAGTTTGGGTTGGCTGGGAGGGCGTGTATCCGCCCTCGCTCGGGGTCCCATCCTCGGTGGCGCGACTCGAGGCGGTGCTGTTGCTTCGAGACAAGGCCGGGTTCTGCGGCGGAGGTGGGGTACGCGATGTGGTCTCGGTGAGTGGCGGGTTATATCTGACGGCATAGACCGTGCTTGCGGCACTCGCGGTGTCAGTGCGGCTGACCGGTGTCGCTGTCGATGGTGGTCTGGCTGGCCAGAGTGGTGGTTGCAAGAATCGCATCCTGTCGTGGTTGGGGGCTTGGGCGGTGGTGGGATCCGTAGGGTTCGCGTGTTTCCGCGGTCTGGACCGGGATCTATATCTGTTCGTGAGGGTCGTTACTGACGGCCATTTGTTGGCGGCTCTGGCCCTCGGGCTGTCATCTCGACCGCTTTCAATGCTGCCCTCCTTATCTCCGTCGTCACCTGTCTTCTTCCTCCGTCTGAGCCCGCGATTTGACAGGTCTGGCAGTTCGTCTCCATCAAACACCTCCCTGCCGAGAATCCCGTCCTTCTTTTCTTCTCGCTCCAGGGCCTCGATCCTCTCTACCCATTCCCAGACGATGACGCTGGCGGCCGCCGCGCCGACCCATCGGACGTAGTCGCCCCATCCAGTAAAGTCGGGTTGAACGATGTCCAAGATGAAAAAGACGATGGGGATAAGAATCGCCAAAAGCGACAGGGCTGCTACCAAGCACATGTTTTTCATCTGCGGGTGCCAGAACGCGTACCGCTTCTTCAAAAGAGAATAGTAGATGACCCAGGCGGCGTATAAAACACCCAGCGATAGGGTAAAAAGATAGCTGAGGGCGGGGACTGCATGCTGAAAGTCACCAGGCCTGGCCACTCCTTGTTCGTACTGGAAGCTGTTGAGAGACTGGAAGATGACGTCCAGGGTGATGAGAGCGAAGGCGGTCCATTTGATAATGATCTTTTCTCGTTGGCGCGGGAAGAGGCGGATGAGAGTCTGAGCCTGGGCCAGCCACAGGAAAGTGTTTGAGATGATGCGAATGATTTTCAGTTCGTTGCCACCGAGCACCTTCATCTGGAGGATCTTGGCGTTCTGGACGCCAAACGAATACTGGTCCTCGGCGACGGTAAAGGTCGCAGCGCTGGCGATGGTCAAGGAAATGGCGACTGTGAGGGCGGCAATTTTTTGCAGCCAGGGACGGCCACCAATGGTCGGGCCGGTGCCCCCGTTTGTGAACCCCCTTTGGCCAAGCACAACGACGCCACCGTCAAGAAAAGACCGCGGCGTGACGAAGAGCATGATGACCAAGGTGTATGCCACCACCGTGGTCGCGGCGAGAGCATAGCACTGGGGAAATGTTGAGGCGTAGAAGGGGTCCTGGAAGTCCGAGTAGGTCCAAGATCCGTCGTCGGAGGGCATCGATCCCTCGATCGAGTCGTCGATGGTTACCGACCCGCCCCCGCCGTTGGCGATGATTGCCGGAGGCGTGACGGGAGTGCAGACGGGCTTGAAAGCGGCGGCGGCGGTGAGGGTGACAAGGTCGCCGTTGGGCATAGAAAGGACACCGCCCACGGGAAGGCTAATGCCGCCGCAGCTGCGGCCGGCCAGCGGCATGCCGGTCGGCGTCGCGGAGGCGGTCAGGTCGGCGAAGAGCTGTCGCGCCTCCATGGTTCCGGTATTGAAGGCGGCTTTCGCCTCGTTCCTGGCTATTGCGCAATCGCCATGGGGACCGAGCCCGTCGCAATGGTGGTGACCCGTGGTGTCGCCGAGGGGGTGCTGTCAGCGCCGTTGTGGTCCGGCAGGGCCGCAACCGGAGCGACGACGCGATTCCCGGCCGCCGGTCGCCGCAAGCCTACGTCCTGTCGCTCCTCCGTACTACAGAAGGCCGCCGTCGGTGTGCCGCAAATCCCGAGTCGCGAATATCGAGCAGGCAAGCGAGCCAAGAGCGTGTCGTCGCGCGATGTTTGGTCGTGGGGTGAGGGCGAGGGCTGGGCGCCGAGAAAGGGACCTGCTGCAATCCTGCGAACGGGTGCAGGGCCGAGGACACGCAGCAGCAGCAGAGTCCTGTCTTCTGGGCACAGCAAACGCAGGCGTCTCTGGTGGCACCGGAGACGCGGGGGCGTGTGCTTGTTTCGAAGTGCCGTGTTGCTGTCGGGTTTTCGCTGCCGATTCCGTCTTTTTGGCTGCCCTGTCTCGAAAGCGTTTGAACTTTGACTCGATTGCCGGGGAACAAGAAGGGCCAGCAAATCCCCAGCGAGCCCAGCAACCCCCGGGAGTGGATGGGATGGGGCAGGTCCCGGCGGAGCCACAGTGCATACGCCGAGGCCGATACTGTCCGCGGGGTCCAGTCCTGGCTGTGTTTGGAGAGTGGTGGGAGTCAAATGTCATGGAACTTCCTTCTTCAGGTCACGTTGTCGACTATTCCAGGTTGGTCGGGAGCATTCTGTCTTCTGTTACCTGGACCTCACCGCGCGCAACATGATGTTTGCCGGACGCGTGATCTCGCAACACGTTTCCCTCTATGGCTTCCAAATACCGCAACGGCCAACGTGCTTCTCCTTGCTTTCTTATAAATGAGGCGGAGGGGAGAAATGGCTGTTTAATTAACGCGCTTATCACCATCATTCCCCGACTCACTGCAGAGAGCATACTATGTACCCCGCAGGAAAGAATCCAGCAGCAGCCCACCACCGACGCCATTTGGAGGCGAGTCGCGCACTGTGTGGTCTCACGAATCATGAACTGGGGGAGAAATGGGGGAGAATGGACCCACACGACCTGGGCTCTTTCTGGGAAAATGGGGCGCAGCTCGCCGGCGGAAAACGAGCGCGACCCGCACGCTCTCGACTCGGCGGAACCCGATGCAGATGGTCTCTTCCGCTTCCACTCACATCGTATTGGCGACGTTGCAGGGCGACTGTCTTCTTTTGTGTTTGTTTCTCGGGTTCGAAGGCAGCTCGATCGCACCGTCCGAGACATTTCCCAGTGGTCCCTGGACCCACCGCCGCTGAGACGAAAATAGAAAATCGACTTTGCGAATCGGAGGATGGCATGCATGCCTGTTCGAGCGTGGAGGATGCCATCCGAGATTCGAGCCGCGTGCTGGACGAAGACCTGCCAGAGTCGCGTGACACATCTGAAAAGAGTTCTCCAACGACGAAGGGGGAGCCATTGCAGGCATTAGTTCTGTCCCGGTTATTCTCGAGACAACGCAACGCAACCCAGGCCCATGCCTACCCGGCAACCAAACATCTTAACAAGGTGCCGAATAAACAAGCCAAACATCGGGCTCTCCATCTCACTGCGGTGTAGGCATTGAACATATGGAACGGGGTCGTCCTGGACCAACTCGACGAGATCCTCAGCATGCTTGTCAGATCAGAAGCACCTGCCAAGCAATCCATCCTGTTGGTATCCGATCTTGGCAAGGCTTGTCTCTCTGTGGGGAAGCGCCGTGGAGAGAAATACGGAGTCTGAGCTGCGGGCAGACTGCTCCGGCCAGCGCCGGGGAAGTTCGGGCCCGGCTTGCAACCGCCCGGCAACGGCATCAATGGAAGCTGAGCAATGGCCGCCCAAGGTCAATCCCCGGCACTCGTTGTGGTGAATTCTGCCTGAGTGTGGCCTCGGCCAACACCATGATCGGTTGGTTGTGCAGAGCGCACGGAGCAGACTGCGTGCTCCCCAGGGAACGGCCCAAGGGCGATATTGGGCCTTCATGCCGCGTCTGGAGCCAATTCTGTCGGCAATGCGAGCAGTGGAACCAAACGATTCGGGAAGCCCGTTGTCTCTGGAAGAGGGCACCCATCATGGGTTTGTGTAACTTCCATGGGGTTTCCATCTGGCTCCCCATTGGCAACCGCAAGTCCAAACGTTTCACCTTCATTGTCGGGACGTTTCTTCTGCCAACTTTCCCTTTTAGGACATCCGTGACAGTCAGGTCGCCATGGGCCATGGAGCCCAGGTCAGTGCGCCGATGTTTCCTGTTTTCTCCCGACCTGAAGACGCAACAGCCCACCCGCCAGTTTTTTACGACAGCCCTCTGAAAAATTCTGGATATTGTTTCCTCTTGCACCACCTCGGCCGTCAACACGGCGGGCATTGTACATGCAAAATACTGTACAAAGCACTCCGAACCCGGGAAAACTCCACGAGTGCACAACCCGCAGCGATATCCCACCACCGGCCCAAGCACGTGCCAAGACCGGCAGTGCTGTCACAGGTTTCCTCATCCCTCCCCCTGCGTCGCGAACGGCCGCAGCGCAATTGGTCCGTCAGTTCATGGCGACACGCACGGCGGCCTAAGAGATCCGACGCTGGGATCGCGGATTCCTTATTCTGCATCTGGGGGAGCAAACCCTCTCTCTCGGCAACCCAAGTCATCGAGCGCTTTGTCAGGCCCTGTCTCCGTTGCGCACCTTGGCGAGTCCATCCTGGCCTGACGAAACGTGGTGCATCGGTGGATGTGGATGCGGACGGTGGGTGGCTCGGAGTGGGTCGTCTCAAATGCGACCCTTGCGCGTTGCATCCCGCAGAAGCAGCAGCAGCAAAGCAGCAGCACCAGAAGCTCCGACGAGCGCCAAGCCAGCAAGTCCAGCTTCCAAATCCCAGCCCAAGGTCCCAAAACCGCACTAAAAAAAAACTGGGTGGGGCGCCTTCGCCAGTCCGTCAAACCCCGTCAGCCCGACAGCGCCAACCGCCAGCCGCAGCTGGGGAAACTTCAGGGGCTGCTCCCGTTATTTCGTCCCAAGAGAAACCCCCCGGAGCGCATTCTGCAATTGTGCCATTCTTCAGCAACCCGGCGGCCCAACTGGCATCGCATCACGAGCCCGAGTCACCAGCGATCGGCGAGCCACCATCTTGATCCATTGCGGGGCGTTTCGCGCAGGAGCGGGCCAATTCCACCATGGCGAGGCCACACATCATTCGCGCTGGTATGTGCTGCCTCCCCCTTCATCTCGCCTTGCCCCTGCGATTCGCGCCGCGCCGTGTGGCCCAGCGCCCGGGTCCCTTGCTGCGTGGGCCACACATCCACACAGCATCCCTAGGGGGCTGCTTTCTGCCTCACCTTTTTGTGCCCCCTGTCTGTCGGACCGAGTGTGCCGTTTCTCTTTCCCATCTGACATTCCCCTTCTCGCCCGCTGCGGACAGATACCATCGACCTCCAAGCCCACGAGGCGCCGTCTGCCCAAAGACACCTCCGGCCAGCCCCTGACGGATCCCTCGCTCCACACCAAGCCGAGACGCTCCGTGAGGTCGCCGCCGAGGCTGCCGAGGAAAACCTCCGGACCCCCCGTCTCTCCTGGAACCCCGACGCCGACGACATCCAGCAGCACGCTCTCGCCCTCGATTCGGTCGCCGCCGGCCAGCGAAACGCCAACGACAGCTCGGACAAGATGCGCGCCGGCCCCCAGCAGGATGCGCTCGCCATCGCCCAGAATGGCGGCGTGTCGGCCACCGACGTCGACGACGGTGACTTGGACGGCGACGCCGAGGTCGACATGGACGACGACATGATGGATAAGATCTCTAGCTCGCCTTCAATTGAAGATGGTGCGTTGACCCTCGCTCTCTCGAGTCTCTCTCCGAGCGCGCCTGGCACCCCTCCGCA
>OUNM010063675.1_pt1 | contig 12024 bp, 6 predicted proteins | sample 1769961 | NCBI WGS metagenome assembly OUNM01 (sample SAMEA3914820, study PRJEB12502) | metagenome | biome: forest; material: soil | place: USA | collected 2012-03-12 | depth 0.3 m
AGACAGGTGGTGGACAATCGACCATCAGCTTCAGCCCCGCCTTCTCCGCCGCCGATCGGAAAACACTCGCTAGCTCCGTCGTGTATTGGGCCAGATCGGTTGGCTCAAACAAAGCCTGCACCCGGCCAGCCTCGATCCGCGAAAAATCGAGCAATGTATTGACCAGCTTCAATAAGCGCAGTCCGTTGCGATGCGCCACTTTGGCCAGCTCCCGTTGAGCCTTGGGAGGATCGCCGTCCACATCCTGTAATATATCCTCCAGTGGACCGAGCATCAGCGTGAGCGGAGTGCGCAACTCATGGCTGACATTGCTGAAAAAAGTCGTCTTTGCCCGGTCCAGTTCAGCCAGCGCTTCCACCCGCTTGCGTTCTTCCTCCGAGGCCCGCGCATTGGCGATTGCCGTTGCAATCTGTCCGGCGAGCAGCGTGAAAAAAGCTTCGTACTCGGAATCCAATTTCCGAGTGGGATTCGCCCCTGCAACCAGCACACCCATCGGATGATCCTGTCCGCGCGAGGTCAGTGGAAGAACGACCGCCTGTTTGATTGATTGATCCGCCGGACCCGTAAAAGGCAATGCCATGCGCTCCGTACTCACAATTTGCGACAGAAAAGACCGCATGCATTCGCGGAGAGGCCACGGTTCTTCGGGAAATTCACCTCCCAGCGTAAGGATAGGCGGCGCAAATTCCGATCCTGGCGAAAACCTGGTCACCCCCTCGCGAACCAATCGATCTCCAGAACCGTCCACCAGATAAATGATGGCAAACGGGACATCCTCCAGGTTCCGCGCGAGGATAGCTGCCGCCGTCGTGCAAGCAGCCCGCGTCGTCTTTTCCACCAGAGCGTTCGCGGCCAGGTCCGACAATGTTTTCAAACGCCGTGCCCCGATGTTTTTGGCCGTTACGTCAGCCGAAGGACAGAAAAGACCTCCCACTGCTCCCAATTCGTCACGCACTGGACTGTATGAAAACGAATAAAATGTTTCCTCCAGGAAATCCGGCCCCCGTCGCATGAAAAGGCGCACATCGTCGAGAAAGGTGGCTTCGCCCCGCTGAAAAACTTTGTCCGCCAGAGGGCCGCAGACATCCCAGATTTCCGCCCAGATCTGCGAAGCGGGACTCCCCAGCGCTCTGGGATGTTTGGCCGACCCGAGCACGTGCACGTAGGCGTCGTTATACAGAAAGATGTTTTCCGGCCCCCAGCCCACCCACATCGGATGCTGGGAATTGAGCATCAAACTCACCGTGGTCTTCAGACTTAGGGGCCATTTTTCGAGCGGCCCGAGCTGTGTCCGGCGCCAGTCAAAGTTCCGAATCAATTCCCCCATTTGGCCGCCGCCGTTGAGAAACTCCGTCCCCGCTGGAGAAGAATCTGGCCCGTCGGACGCGTCCGAGGCCGCAGGGGGCCGGGGAATGTCCAAGGGCTCTGTATTCATGGGGTTCGCAGATATTTAGCTATCTGCGTTCGACACCCACCGCCAGCCCCCTTTTTCCGAAGCAATTATGCCCACCTTTCGGCCAACAGTGGAGGTATATTTTGTCCTCATAAGGACGTGGGTGTAGGGTGTGGATGCAAACGCTGATTTTCCATGGTTCGGACCCGAGAGGTTCGCTGGCTGCCTGCTCCGAAGGAAGGCGGCTTCTTTTTCGAAAGCGCCGGCGTCATCTAATTCCTACCGCGTGAAGGCATCCCTCGGGAAAGGCCAATCTCCCGGTTGGCACTGTGGGCAGATGGCACATCGTAGCCCCGTAGCCCTGGCTCGTCCTTAATATTACATTTTCACTTGTCCCTCCACACGCGCGACTGGTCGGAGATCATTAAACCGCCTCACAAAAACAATCCCACCCATTCGCCGATTCGCCGATTCGCGGATCTGGAGATTGGCCGGTCCCCGGAGCGTCTATCCCGTAAAGCCATCTTTAGTTAGAGAACACGGGAACTGCCTATTTAGCATCATTATCAAGTAACGTCATGAAAATCGGCGCGGTTTTAATCGCTGCCTGAAATTCTGCTCAACTTAATGCAACGATGGTGGTTCCATCGTAGCTATGAAGGCATATCTGATCACCACTGGAATTCTCTTCGCGCTGCTGGCTTTGCTTCATATTTGGCGGGTCATTGATGAATGGCCCCGCGCTGCGATCAATCCCCCCTTTTTGTTTGAAATGACTGCCGTCATTATTCTTCCTGCATCCCTGGCATTTTGGGCCTGGCGCCTGTTGCGAACGCTATCGCTTGCCAGAGAGCCCCGGAATTGCACAGTACAATAATTTTCCGTCATTTTTTTCGTGACACTGCGGGCGGCGGTCATCATCCTCGCTAACTCACTGCCCTCGAGAGGCGCTTTCCCCCCGGAAGTGTCGGTCGCGAGGCTTTGATTTCATCAGTAAACTACTAACGCATCCTCCCGTATGAATAATATCTGGGTTACGCCTACCCTTGAAAACATCACCGTCAGCATGGAATGCACTTCCTACGCTGAAACGCTGTAAAACCGCGGACGCGGTTTTCCCATTCAAAACACTGCATATTGAAGATATGAATCCTCCTTTCCGCAGCTCGACTGCCACTCGTCGTGGCATCACCTACCTTAGCGGCATCATCGCCGCCGGGCTCGCTCTCGCAACCACTGCCAAAGCCGTCAACATTCCGACCCAAAAGGGCGATACCAATCGCTCCGGCTTGAATTCCACCGAGCCTACCCTCACCCCCGGCAACGTCAATCAGACCCACTTCGGCAAACTCTTTTCCAAGAGCGTCGATGGAGATATCTATAGCCAACCGCTCTACGTTCAGAGCGTGGCCATCGGCGGCGGCACGCACAATGTCGTGTTTGTCTCGACGATGAATAACACGCTTTACGCTTTCGACGCCGACAACGGCGGCGCGGCGGCGTACTGGACCAAGCATCTCGCCACGGCCGTCCCGCAAGGCGACGTGCAATGCTGCTGTACGGATGTCCAGACAGTCATCGGCGTGAACTCGACCGGAGTGATCGATCTCTCCACGAATACCTGGTATGTCGTGGACAAGCAGAAGAACGCTGACTCTACCTACCATCTTTTCCTGCATGCCATCGACATCCTCACGGGCAACGAAAAATTCAGCGGCCCGAAAGAGGTCACTGGAAGCAGTGGCGGCGTCACCTTTGATCCAAAACTAAATAACCAGCGCTGCTCCCTGCTCCTCCAGGGCGGCAATATTTATTTTGGATGCGCCTCGCACAACGATTGCGGCAACTACCACGGCTTCGTCTTTGGTTATAGCGCCTCGACGCTGGCTCAAGTGGGCGTATGGGTTTCCACCACGAGCAGCGGCGCCAGAGGCGGCGTGTGGATGGATGGCGGCGGCATCATTGGTGATGGCACTTCGCTCTTCCTGACCACCGGTAACGGAAACTTCAACGTAAACACCGGCGGCACTGATGCGGCCATGAGCGCGGTGCGTTTAAATAGCACCCTGGCACGCCAGGATTATTTCACGCCGCACAATTGGAGCAGCCTGAGCGGCGCGGATCTCGATCTCGCGGGCGGCGGCATCATGCTTATTCCCGGCACGCAGCGCATGGTCGCGGGCGGCAAGCCGGGCACGTGGCATCTCATCAACACTGCATCGATGGGAGGCTTTAACTCGACCACTGATTCGTGCATCCAGACTTTTATGGTCACGGATACCAGTGACTCGCTGAATCACATCCACGGCGGGCCTTCGTTCTTTAACAACACGCTCTATGTCGGTGGTGAAAGTGATCAGCTCAAAGCCTTCTCCTGGAATGGCTCGACGATCAATACCACTCCCGCAAGCCAGACCAGCTTCGAAGCGGTCACTAACAGTATGCCCGGCTGGCAGCACTGCGTTTCCTCCAATGGCAACAGCAACGGCATCGTGTGGACGACCCGCGTCTTCAGCGGCAATGCTAACAATGCCACGCAACCCGGCATCATCCACGCATTCGACGCAACGAACCTCAACACCGAGCTCTGGAATAGCAAGCAAAACGCCGCTCGCGATGACTTCGGCAACTTCGCCAAGAACCCGCCACCGACTGTCGCCAATGGCAAAGTCTACGTGCCGACCTTCTCGAACCAGCTCGTCGTGTACGGCCTGCTCAACGTGCAGCAATTCGAATTCGAATCGCTCACCGTGCTCCAGCAGACCTCGGGCGTTACGTGGCGCACTTCGCCCGACGTCCGCTTCCCCGGCGGCGGCAATGCGGGCTTTTTCGATGCCACCGCAGCGAGCCAGTTCGTCACGTTCAACGTGCCGAATATCGCTGCCGGCACCTATGATGTGCGCGTCGGTGTGAAGGAGTGGAACAACAAAGGCCAGTGGCAGTGCGCGATCTCGCGCGCCGATACCCTTGGCAGCCCGACGAACGTCGGCCCCGTTGTTGACACCTACACCGCCAATGAAAACTTCACCGAATTCGATCTCGGAAGCTGGGCCCCCGGCACGACGAGCGATAAAGGCATGAAATTCACCGTGACCGGCAAGAATGCCAGCAGCACGGGCTTCGGAATCGCCCTCGATTATATCAAGTTCATCAAGCAATAAGGCTGAACCTGATCGATAACTGAACTAAATCGCCCATCTCCCTGGGCAACCGCCGCGCGCTTGGAGGCAGCATTGTCTCCGGCGCGCGGTTCGCTTTTTAAGAGAGGAATGCCGGGTGTTACGGAATGCGCCCCGATCTTTAATCCTACACGTTCACCTCCACCGGCGCAATCAAGTAACACAAGCAACAATGAATACCGTTGCCTGCTTTTTCTTGGAAAAAGCCTGATTGTCTCCCGCCGCACCTGCGGCGCTCCCTACAGCGCCGGTTCCGGCACCGCAATCATGAGCGTGCTCACAACCGCCGCGACGAAAACAAGAATCGCCACCGCCGCAAAGATCATCAATCCCGTCGCCGCCTTGTCCTTTTTCTTCTTCTTCGTCTGGAACGGCGAGGCGTTGGAAAAATCTGCCGGACGCACGCTCGTGGCAGCCGTGGCGAGCGCAGTCTCCTGCTCCGCAGGCATGGGCCGTTGCTCGGCGACATCTTCGGTGACATACGCCACTTCGATGCTGCCAAAGCGAATATGGTCCCCTGATTTCAGCCGGCATTGCTCGCCGGGTTGAACCGATTTCCCGTTGTACCGCGTGCCGTTCGTCGAACCGGCATCCTCCATAATGTAATCATCGCCACTCTGCGTGAGCTGGGCATGATGACTCGACACCGAGGCGTCGTCGATCTGGATGGTATTGTCCGGCAACCGGCCTACGGTCACCGTCTCGTCGGTGAGTTCGTGAGTAACTTCCGAACCGTCTGGGAGAGCAACTTGGAGCTTGGGCATGGGCGGGAAAGTAAGGGGGAACTCGCTAAATATGCAATGGAGATTGTTTACTGCGAGGATTTTATGAGGTCGGCAAACTGGCGGAAAAAGTAACTGGCATCGTGAGGACCGGGAGCGGCCTCCGGGTGATATTGTACGCTGAAGACCGGCAGGCTTTTGTGCCGCAAGCCCTCAACCGTGTGGTCGTTGAGGTTGATATGCGTCACTTCCACGTCGGCTGGCAACGAATCGGGATCTACCGCAAATCCATGATTTTGCGAGGTGATCGACACTTTTCCGGTGATCAGATCCTTCACCGGCTGGTTCCCGCCGCGATGGCCAAATTTCAGCTTAAACGTCTTCCCACCCACCGCGTAGCCCAGCATCTGATGCCCGAGGCAAATGCCAAAAATCGGCTTCTGGCTGGCCATGAGGTCGCGGATGATCCGGTGCACATAGTCGAGCGCTCCGGGATCGCCGGGGCCATTGGAAAGGAAAACGCCGTCCGGCTTCATGGCGAGGACATCTGCCGCCGAAGTCGACGCGGGCACGACGCGCACTTGGAATCCTTCCTGGCGCAGCCGCCGCAGAATGTTCCGCTTCATCCCGAAATCGTAGGCAACAATCCGGTGAGCCACGGGAGGCAGTTTCTCGAAAAGTTGTCCATCATCGCCTTCCTCAGCCGCCGCACTGTGGTCTCCTTTCACGATCGTCCATTTGCGCGACTGCCGATCCTCCGGATCCCAGTCGTAAGGCTTCACGGGCGTGACCTCTTTCACATAGTCCATCCCCACCATGCCGCTGCCTTCGCGCGCCCGCCGCACCGCTTCTTCCACGGAAATATCCTCCGAAGTCAAAATGCCCTTCATCGCGCCCTTGTCGCGCAGATGCCGCGTGAGAGCGCGCGTATCCACCCCCTGGATTCCCGGGATGTTCCACTTCTTCAAATACTCGTCGAGCGTGCCTCGCGAACGCCAGTTACTCGGAATCGGGCTCAACTCTTCGATGACAAATCCACGCACGTGCGGCTCACCGCTTTCCTCATCGAGCGCGTTGATGCCATAGTTGCCGATCTCCGGATAAGTCATCGCCACGATCTGTCCGCGGTACGATGGATCGGTGAGGACTTCCTGATATCCGGTCATCGACGTATTGAAACAAACCTCGCCCTCTTTGGCCCCGGAGGCGCCAAAGGATTCGCCGATAAAAGCCCGGCCGTCTTCAAGTGCAAGGATCGCGCGCATGTCGGGGCGGGATATTTCACACTCCGCGGGCGTGGTCAAGGGTGCGGGATGAAAGGGGCGCGAATTTAAAGAAGGCTGCCGTTGGCAAACTCTCAACTCCCGACTCTCAACTCTCAACATCCAAAGACCTTCGAGGAGCTATGAAGCGGAAGATCGATGAGCAGCTTTGCACGTGCGATCTCACGAAAGCTTTCGATTTATCGCTCTTAACTTTACTTCAACCACAATCTCTCAAGGCTAGGCTGGACGGCAAACCATCGGATGTTGAGAGTTGAGAGTTGAAATCTGAGAGTTTTCCCAATGGCGAATCACTCCTGAGCATCGCCTGCTTTCCTCCAAGCGCCGCTCCTCCCCACAAAAAAAGTGGGCGTCCCGGGCCGACATCAGCCGTCAGCACCGAGACGCCCAAAGAGTTTGCCCCACCTTTGCCGTTTGAGCGGAGTACCCGTTCCCCTTATAGGTTAACGAGTGGCGACCTGGGGCGAGCATCAGACTTCCAATGAAGGCATGTCATCAACACGCCCACCCCGGCCTCCATATGTTTGGTAGATTTACCGGTTCGGGATTTTCCGCCCGTTACTCGAACAACGCAGGGCAAGTTGGATTGAAAAAAATGAAAACCAGCGCGGAGGTCTTCCTCTTTCAAAAGCGTGGAAAAATTTGGGAAAGAACTACTCGCGGAATTGCACTTCCAGTTCGCCTTTCAGGCGTTCTTTCAACCGGGTGTGCGCCGCGGTGACTTCGTCGGCGGTGAGTGTCCGCTCCGCTGCGCGATATGTCAATGAGTAGGCCAGCGATTTTTTATCAGCAGGCACTTTTTGACCCGACGGATCGGTGAAGACATCGAACAACTCGACGCCGGCGAGCAACGGCTCTTTGACCGATTCCAAAACGGAAGTGATACGGCTGTGTGCGAGTCGAATCGGCGCGAGCATTGCAATATCGCGCGTGACGGCCGGGAATCGCGGAATCTCGCGGTAGCCGGCAGATGCCGCATTCGCGGCGAGCCACACTGTGAGATCGACTTCCGCGAAAAGTCCTGCGCCTGCAAGATCAAGTGCCTTGGCCTCATGCGCAGCGAGTTGCCCCGCATGACCAATCACTTCTCCAAAGTGCTCCACTGCCATCACAAAACCGAGCGGTGAATTTTCCGCAGGTCGAAATTGCACATCACCACCGAGCGCTGCACTGAGCAGGCCCTTCAGATCAAAAATGTCTGCTTCGCGCGATGTGGAATTTTTCCAGGTCGCCGCTGAAGTAGCTCCGGCGAGCACGATGCCGAGATGCGTTGGTTCTTCAGGTTGTCCCGTTCGAAAGATGCGGCCAATTTCGAAAATGCGGATCGCCTTTTCTCCTGCCCGCGCATTGCGAGCCAGCGCGTCGATCAAGCCGGGAAGCAAGCTCGGGCGCAACGCTGCGTGATCTTCTCCCAGCGGATTGCGCAACCGGCGCACATCGGCGCCGGAGATGTGATATTTGAGAGCACGCTCCGAAACGAGTGTAAGCGTGCGCGCTTCGTGCAAGCCGAGGCCCACCAGCATATGGCGCAAATCCGAGAGACGATCGTGCTCGTGATCAGTTTTTGAATTCGGGCCAAAACGCCCGACACGGCGGCTCGGGATTTCATCAATCCCCACGACGCGAGCCACTTCTTCAATTAAATCAACTTCGCGGGTGAGATCAGGACGGAAAGACGGAATCTCCCATCCGCCCGCCGCGCGGCGCAGACCGAATCCCGTGAGAATGTCTTCAATTTCCGCATCGGTGATTTCGACACCGAGCAGAGCCGAACAACGTTCGCGGCGGAGCGGGACGGTGTTCGTGTATTCGATCCCCTCCACCGCGCCTTTGGCATCGAAGCCAAATTGCGCCTTGGCAGCGAAACCGATGCGCAACTCGCCAGGCTTTCCACCTGCAAGCTCTGCGATTAATTCCGTGGCGCGCTGCGAAGCGACAAGCACGCCCGCGGGATCCACTTCCCGCTCAAAGCGATAACTGGAATCACTCATCAAACCGAGCCCGCGCGACGTGCGCCGGATATTCGACGGCAGGAAATAGGCGCTTTCCAGCCAGACATCCTGCGTTACTTGTGTCACACCGGTTTCTTCGCCCCCCATGACGCCGGCCAGGGCCACGGCACGTTGGGAATCGGCAATCACCAAGTGATCCTGCGTGAGCTTGTAAGTGCGGCCATCGAGAGCGAGAAATTGCTCGCCATCATTTGCGAGCCGCACACGCAGGTCGCCGTTCAATTTCGCCGCATCAAAGACATGCAACGGCTGCCCCGTCTCGAGCATCACAAAATTCGTGATATCGACCAAATTGTTAATCGAGCGAATGCCGACGGCTTCCAGTTTTTGCCGCAGCCAGGCAGGACTCGGCCCAACCTTTACTCCTGTGACACAACGCGCGGTATAGAAAGGGCATTCCTCCGCGGTGATCTCGACCGGGTGCGCAAAATTCAGCTCCGCTCTGCGTACACGTTTCGCCTTGAGTTCCAGCCCACCGAGCGCCGCAACTTCACGCGCCACGCCGATGTGGCTGAGAAGATCGGGGCGATTCGGCGTTACTTCCAAATCGAAGATCGTATCCGCGGGACATACTTGCGAAAGAGGAACTCCGACCGGCGATTCCCCTGGCAATATGAGCAAACCGTCTTCGCCTTCCGGCAGTCCCAGTTCCTCGGCGCTACACATCATGCCTTGTGATTCCACACCGCGAAGCTTTCCAACCTTGATTTGGAAATCGCCGGGCAGAACTGCACCAGGCAAAGCGAGCGGCACTTTGTCGCCGACTTTATAATTCTTCGCGCCGCACACAATCTGCCGCGGCGTGCCGGAGCCATCATCGACTTTGCAAACGCTCAGGCGATCCGCATTGGGATGCTGCACCGATTCCAGGATTTGCGCGACCACCACTTTTTCGATGGCAGCGCCGCGCGTTTCGATTCCTTCGACTTCGAGACCTGACATCGTGAGCAACTCCGCCAGCGCATCAGCATCGCCGGTGAAATCGACGTAATCGCGAAGCCAGTTAAGAGAGATTTTCATATCAGGAAAATTGCCGCAGGAAACGCTGATCACTTTCGATGAAGAGCCGGATGTCCGGCACCGCAGCCATATTCATGGCCAGCCGATCGAGGCCGAAGCCAAAGGCGAATCCGGTCACACGCTCAGGATCGTACGCCCGATCTCCACGCGCTTTGTTCACGGCTTCGAAAACCGCGGGATCCACCATTCCGCATCCCGCCATCTCGAGCCAGCGAGAGCGGCCTCCAGCATTCACTAGGATATCGAGCTCAAAGCTCGGCTCCGTGAACGGAAAGAAATGCGGACGCCACCGCACCTTGACCTCCGGGCCAAAAAGCTCTCGCACGAAGAGATCAAGCGTGCCCTTTAGATCCGCCAGGCTCACCCCTTCATCGACATAAAGCCCTTCCATCTGTGTGAACTGCGAGAGATGGGTCGCGTCGATCTCGTCGCGGCGATAACACGCACCCGGAGCAATGATTCGCACCGGAGGCAGACAACTCGTCATCGTGCGGATTTGCACCGGCGAAGTCTGCGACCTGAGCAGGCGCCCGTCTGGAAGATAGAATGTATCCTGTTCATTGCGCGCCGGATGATCGGCTGGAGTATTCAGCGCGTCGAAGTTGTGCCATTCCGTTTCGATATCAGGCCCGTCGGCCAGCGAGAAACCCATGCGGCGGAAAATGGAGACCGCACGGTTTTGCAATTGGGTAATGGGATGCAGTGATCCGCGGCTCGGCGCCATACCGGGAAGAGTGACATCGACATCCGCAAAGGCCCGGGCTCCAGCCTCGGCTTCAATCGCACTCTTGCGTTCATCGAGTGCCGCGGTGACTGCCACGCGCGTTTCGTTGAGCAGCTTGCCGATCCGCGGCTTCTCTTCCTTGGAAAGGCCGCGCATCCCTTCGCTGACGGTGGCAAGCGTGCCGCTGCGCCCGAGATACTTGACGCGTGCGGCTTCGAGCGCAGCCTCATCGGCCACCGCTCCGATCTCGGCGAGTGCTTCGTCGCGAAGTTGTTGGAGTTGAGCTTCCATCAGTAACTGGTGCTTGGGATTTCTGGCATGCGTGGGAAACGAGAGGTTGCAGAGATGCGCGTGAGGTGCAAGCCCGGTGAATGAGCAACTGCACACCTTTTCCATTCGACTTTGCGCCGCCCGCCTTTGACGTTACCGTTTAAGCGTAGTTCCTGAAAAATTTCACGCCATACTTGGACCGTCCGCACGATCAGCTCAATCGCCCCCTCCGGGATCTCCGCATTTCCGTTACGGATCGCTGTAATTTCCGCTGTCGCTATTGCATGCCACGCGAGGTATTCGGGCATGATTATCCCTTTCTGCCGCGCGGCGAGATCCTCTCCTTTGAAGAGATTGCCCGGCTCGGTCGCATTTTCGTGGACTTGGGGGTCGAAAAATTCCGCCTGACAGGCGGCGAACCGCTCCTGCGGCGGGACCTGGAAAGGCTCGTGGCTATGCTGCACGAGATCGAAGGCGTACAAGACATTGCTCTCACGACAAACGGCTCGCTGCTCGAGCAAAAGGCTCAAGTTTTGCGCGATTCTGGGCTTGGCCGCGTGACGGTCAGCCTCGATTCCCTCGATGATCGCGTCTTTGCGCAAATGAACGATGCAGGCGTGCCCGCGCGGCGCGTCCTGGACGGGATCGACGCCGCGCTCTCCGCGGGCTTTTCGCCGATCAAAATCAACATGGTCGTGAAACGCGGCGTGAATGATCACGAGGTCGAAACGATGGCAGAGCGATTCAGCGGACCGGAGTTCATCCTGCGCTTTATTGAGTACATGGATGTCGGCCACACCAATGGTTGGAAGTTGGACGACCTTGTGCCTGCGGCAGAGATGATAGCGCGACTCGAAACTGCGTTGCCGCTGAAGGCTCTGCCTGCGAACTACAAAGGCGAAGTCGCCCGCCGCTATCGGCACGCGAATGGCGGCGAAATCGGCGTGATCTCTTCTGTGAGCCAGCCTTTCTGCCGGGATTGCACCCGCGCCCGCATTGCGGCGGATGGACGGCTATACACCTGCCTTTTTGCCACGCATGGATTCGATCTCCGCACGCCACTCCGATCCGGAGCCGGCGATGAGGAAATGCGCAGCATCATTTCAAAGCTTTGGCAGAGCCGCGAAGATCGCTACTCGGAAATACGCTTCGTGCATCCACCGGAAGAGCCCAAAGCGGAAATGTCGTTACTTGGCGGTTGAAGGAGCAGCGGGCGTGGTGCGCTGCCGCGCGGGCAAACTCTCAACTTTCAACTTTCAACTTTCAACTCTCGACTCTCAACATCCGATAGATTGCCGTCCTGCAGTTAAACATCCGCGAGTTAGAGCAGTTTAACGAAAACCGTAGCCACCAACCCTGCCCCAACGGGGCTGCGTAACAAAGCCCGGGGTTGCCCGGGAGTTCGGCCACGAACTGCCGAG
>OUNM010130343.1_pt1 | contig 12023 bp, 18 predicted proteins | sample 1769961 | NCBI WGS metagenome assembly OUNM01 (sample SAMEA3914820, study PRJEB12502) | metagenome | biome: forest; material: soil | place: USA | collected 2012-03-12 | depth 0.3 m
CAATCGTCCTCGTCCTCGTACTCCTCCTCGTCCTCGTTCACGTGGGTTTCGAGGACGAGGACGAGAACGAGGACGAGGACGAGCTCCCCAGCTACACCGCCGCTTCAGTCCCCGCGCCGATCCCACTCCGCTTCGGCAGATCCGGATCCAGAAAACCCAGCGCATGCGGTGGCTTGATCACCCGCACCCCCTCCTGCTTCTGCAAATCCGCAATTTGCTGGTGCAACTCCACCATCTGCGTCCAGTGCACTTTCGGCCGGAAATGATGCTCGGCGTGATACCCGTTATAAAACCACACCCAGTTATACAGCTTATCGTAGCTGCTCACGCCCCACGCAATCGGCTTCTCCGGATTCCCGCCGTAGTGACGATAAAAGCCATTCAAGTAACTGAGCGAATGCCCAAAATACATAAACGGCAGGAAAAAGAAAATCATGTACTGCACCGTAAAGAGAAACGAATAGTGGTGCCAGTTGTAGAGAAACTCGCAAAGTAACACGCCGGCGAAAAGCGCGATCTCCGCATTGCCCCAACGCCGCTCCGCGCTCCCGCGCTTGGCCATTTCCTTGCCGAGCGGGATATCGCGGAAAAAGCTCAGAAACGTGTACGACCACGGATTTTCCGCCTCACCGTCATGCCCGTGGCGATAAATGGAAATCCAATCCACGGTGTCGCCGTTTTCATCCTTCTTATCGCTATTCCCCTTGTGATGCTGAATGTGCACGACGTCGTAGTACGTCTGTGAAAAAGAGCAGGCCAGCGACTCCACGACGCTGAAAAGGCGGTTCAGCAGCGGCGAGCGAAAGTACGGGTTGTGAATGAAATTGTGCGAAATGCCGTTCACATTCCATGAAATGCTCACCGCATAGATAAAGCCGAGGATGAGCATGACCCACAGCGGCAAGTGCGGATAGAGCAGGAAAAGCGAGAAGAAAAACGCCAGGTGCACAAAGCCGAGCACCACGGGAATGATGTCCCAGCGCGTGTGCGCAAAGATTTTCGAGTCGGTCTTCGGTGGGTCGATGCGGATTGGGTCGGCGGCGGCCATGGGCTGTCAGGTGCGTTTGGTTTCGAACCGCCCTTCATAAATCACCTCGGTAGAAATGCAAGCCGGGATGCATGCGCCTTCAGACCCACGCGGCGCCTCCTCCCGGGAACGCCAATCTCCCGATTGGCGAGTTTCTGAATGAGAAACTTCGCCTATCCCTATCAAAAAAGGCCTCCACGAAATTACACGCGTGCAATACAAAAGGCCACGCCATCTACCCACTCGCCAATCCGGAGATTGGCGTTCCCGGGACGATCTCTGTGATGAGGATGTCACCGGAAAAAGAAATCCCATTCCCCTAAGTCCTACCCGTTTCATAGATCCCCATTCACGCGTCATTTGCCATTTCCCGCAAGCTCCATCCCGTCCAATTCAGACTTGCCCCACACCCATTCATACATCATATCCCAACCTCATCGCCCGCCTTCTTTCACCAGATATGAATTTCCTGAAATTCGCTGCGTTTTTCCTCCTGCTTTTAGTGCCGTGCCGTGGGCAATTTTCCAAAGACCCACCCGCACCCGTCAAAGGTGTATTTTATGTATCTGTGGACGATGCGTGCACCATTTTTGTCAACGGCGAACAGAAATTTGAGGCTGACATCGGCGGCAGCGAATCGCCCGAGATGGCATTAAAGGTAGGTGATCGCGTCGTTGTAAAGCTACGCAATGACGGCGGCGCACGGCATTTAATGCTTGTCTTCGCTTCCTCCGATCGCAAGACCGTCGTTAGCTTTAAGCACACCGACTTCCGATGTGTCGTCGGGGCCGATGTAGAAGACTTCACTCCCGACCAATTTCGTAGTTGGAAAATGGCCAAAGAGGAAAAGGGAAAAAAATCCAACCTCCCGGTCAAAGGCTATTCAGAAAAAGTCTGGGGCGAAATCGACCGCTGCAGCATCGCCGCGATCATCACCACGCAGATGATCTCGCAAAGGTCGCAGTAGCCTCACGAGCCGCCACTGAACCACCACCCGGCTCCGCGGGTCACTAACGCATCCCCTGCACTTCAGGCTTGCCCCGTCATCGTTCATCCCCTCACAATTTTCAGTCAAATCACACACCCCTTTTTTGGATATGAACCTCCTCAAAATCTCCGCTCTTTTCCTCCTGCTCCTCCTGCCGTGTCGTGGACAATTCCCTTCCACCGACGCGCCGGCGCCCCTGAAAGGCGTTTTCTACGTCTCCGTCGACGATGCCGCCACCATCTTCGTCAATGGAGAACAAAAATATAAAGCCGGGATCGGCGAAAGCCATTCACCGGAGATGGAATTGAAAGCCGGCGACCGCGTCGTCGTCGAATTGCGCAACGATGGCGACAAGCGGCACTTCATGCTCCTCTTCGCTTCGAGCGATCAAAAATCCATTGTTAGCTTTAAGCACTTGGATTTCCGCTGCGTTATGGGCGACGCGAAAGACTTCACACCCGATCAATTCCGCAACTGGAAAATTACCAAGGAAGAAAAAGGCAAAAAGCCTGGCTTCCCCATCAAAAACTATTCGGAAAAACTCTGGGGCGACATCGACCGCTGCAGCATCGCCGCGATCATCACCCCGTCGATGATCTCGCAAAAGCCGCAGTAGGCTGCAGCTATCCTTGGGAGCGCTGGCATCCCTGCCGGCGAAAGTTGAGAGTTGGGTGTTTGCCCGCGCGGTAGCGCACCGCTTCCTCGCACTCGCCTTTCCTCTACCACATCCCCTTTCGCGCTCGGCGCGAGAGTACGTGCAAGTGAAAGTGTAAGATTAAAGACCACCGTCCTCTATCTACCCTCCACTCTCCGCAGCACATACACCTTCGGCCCCACCCCGCCCTGCTTCCTCGCCACACTCACCATCCGGTGCTCAATTGTCTCCCCTTCCGCTCCCTCCACCGCCGTCATCGCCGTCGCGCGGCTTACCTTATACGTGCGCATTACTTGTCTCACCAAACCGTCCGGCTTGTTCTTGCCGCCATGCACTTCGCCGCCGGCTTCCGTCACCACCTGCGCCACCTCTTGCGGCGTCGGCACGCGAATCTTCCGCGCCCGCGCCGATACCATGCACTCGCACCACTCATCGAGATCAAACTCCTCCGCAGTGAGCCGCTCATAAGTCATGATGTGCGGATCGAGCCGCGCCGCAAAAGGCTCCCAGCGCGGTCCGTTACTTGTTTTGCCGCAGCCAAAGATTACCGTGTCCGGCCAGTTTGCACCCGCCGACGCCACATTGATCTGCGAACGCAACCAGCCGTAGAGCACCTTGGAATTACGCGCAAAACTCGCCGCATCATCGCCAAAAACCCGGCTCGCTTCCGCCGCGCCCGTGCGGCCGTGATGCACCACCATCGGCACGCGCCGCGGATTTCCCGCGCGCATCACCGCGCCGATGCTCTGGCACGCCTCGAGCATGTCGGCATCCTTGTTCGGATCCCCCTTGCCCGCGTCGCGCAGCGGATCGATCACCACGATATCGGGCGCAAAATCCGCAATCGTCGCTTCAATCCGCACGCGATCCGGATGCCCTTCCACCATGCAGATCGAGCCAAATTCCAGCGCGGCCACATTGAGCACGCGCATGCTCTCGTCGATCGCTGCCTTCGCCTCCGTGGTGAAATGCCTGGTCATCGCCACGAGATCCGCACGCAACCGCCGCGTCGAGTTTTCCGTCTGCAAGAAAAGCCATTTCAAACCTTGCCCGCGCGTTTCCCAGCCAAGAAATGGCTGGCCTAGGATCGTGCAAAGCGCGCCTTGCAGCGCGAGACGCGATTTGCCCACTCCAGGCGCACCCACCAGCGCCGTCGCGTCGCCCGCCGAAAGGATGCCTCCGGGCCAGATTTCATCTTTTGGATTCGGCTCGTAAGCGAGAATACTAGTCAGATTTAACAACGGCAGCCGTTTCCCTTTCCCGTCCGCCTTGCGCAGCGTCAGCGCTGCAGATTGCGCGATGTCCCACGCCACCCCCTTCGCGCTCCACGCACACACCGCGCAGCGCACGAGAAACCCCTCAATGACTAACCGCTCGGGCTGCTCGCAACGGGGGCAACAAAAGGTGACGTCGCCATCGCCGCCGGGCGCGGCATCGAGTCCGCAGGCTCGCCAGGCGCCGAGGAGCTGCTGCTGGAAGGTGTTACTTTGCATGAATCTGGATCGAAAAAGAAAACTTCCTGCCGCACCCCCTCACGCCGCAATCCACCCGGCAGCCGCATGAGCTGGCAGCGCGGCCAGCCCGCCGTATCCGCACCGAGCGACGCCGCGTACGCCATCAGCTCGCGGCTGTTTTCCTCGCTCTGGCACAGCCCATACCAGCCATGCAGCGATTTGCCTCCGCTATGCACGCACACCGCGAGGCGCGGCCAGCCCGCTGCCACCGCCGCCGCGCGCAAATGCCAGTGCAGCGCCGCCTGTTCATCCAGCGTCCCGCGATCAAACTCGATGACTAACCATTGCCGCGGCCCTGTGTTACTTAAACAACGATGCGCCCTTTCGCCATCGCGCCCCACACCGCCCGGCCCGAGCATCGGCGACGGCACGATCAGCCCGCACTTTTCCGCCGGACCAAAGCTCCACTTCTCCCGCAAACGGCTGCGCGCCGTCGCCGGATGATCCGTCGCCAGGCAAAGCCATTGCCCAGCGCCGAAAACATCGGGGAAAAGCCAGTCCAGCCAGTCATCCACACACCACTCAACGTGCGCCGGCGAATGCTCCCACAGATCCACAAGACTAGATACCCCCTGGCTGCTCGCATCCGCGATGCGGCACCGGCGAGCCACCGGATCGGCCTTCGGCCATCGAAACGGAGCACAAACGTCAGGAGCGGCGCCCGCACCAGCGCCCGGCTGGTGTTCGATCCCTGGGCCGCCGCCCCTGACGTTCGTCCTCCGCGAGCGCCACGCCACCGCCAGCGAATTCTTGACCGCATCACAAATCTCCCGCTTTGAAACCGCCCTCTCCGCTTTGGCCGCCGCCGCCGTGAGCACCGCACCCACGGCATCCGGCGGCATATGCGCGTGCAAATGCCGCGCCACCGAAAAAAGCCAGGCGTGAATGCCCGTCCCCGCCGCCGGCGGCGTCGCTAGCTTTTCCTGAAGCCAATGTGGAAGCATAGGTTTTCTTGGGTGTGTTTGTTAGTTAGCGTGTCGTCCACTCGGTCCATTTAGTCCATCCCGTCCCTCTCCTCCACGGACACCGTTCCTCTCGTGAAGACTAGCAGGCCGCTGAAAAACTCCGAATCGATAATGGGAAAAGTTAAGGCGAAACCTCAGCACCCTGCGGGAGCGTGCTATGAACTTCCCACCAGTTCCACGGTGGGCCAACCCGGAGGGTTGCAGGAAAGTAGCCGGGGGTAACACCCCCGGCGATCCATATAAATGAACTGCGCACCCCGGCAGGGGCGCTGGACTCGTCGCAAAGCTCATCACTTTCCCTTCCATCACCGCACCCTCAGCAATTCCGCCACCGCAATTTCTAACGCCTCTTCTCCACTCAAAGCCAGCACCTTGTAGCCCTTCACCTCATACACCTTTGCGTGAAAAGCATCCGCCCGGCATTGGACGCGCGGCGAGGTAAGATCATGCGGCTCATCCATCGCATTGAGCGCCATCGGCCCAAGCGGAAGCATAGCCATAGGTGTCTTCTCTTTCCTAGTCATCGCCCCTGTCTCCGTGACCATCACGCCTCTCGCCGCATCCGCAGCGTTTCCATTTTCGCCACCAGCGCCTCCGCGATGAAGAACTGCCGCGCCACGGCAAAATCCATGATCCGCACGATCAACTCCGCCAGCGCCGCTTCCCCCTGGGAAAATGGCGGGACGCTCCCTTCTACCGGATTCCCATGCGACAAAGCCTCCAGCGCCCGCGAAAGATCCGCATGCATCATCGCGATGCACTCCCCATCGCTGCGCAGATCATCCCAAGTCCCCCGCTTGCGACTGGCCAGATGCGCCTCATGCGCCAGCGCACAAAAACCATCGACGAATTGTTGTTGTGTATTCATTTACTTGTTAAAAAAATTCCTGCTAGGAACGGCGCTCCCTTGCCGTCCATGTGCTCCATTTCGAGCGGCCGCGCTCCTTGCCGAACGACATCGCCAAATCACCTCGCTCACAACGTTGTTAACGATCTCGCACTTCCTGGTGCGGCCGTCTGTCCCAGACGGCCAATGTGTTTCCAACGCCCAACTGCTCAGGTGAACAAACTCGCTCAACCGAAGCCGCCGCAACGAATACGCGAACTCGTCATTTCAGCACTTCTAGCCCGCTCTGGCATGGACGTACGGCACGGGATGCCGTCCCCACCACTTGCGCTCTCACGATCCACTTCCTCACCCGCCCGCCTCCCGGCTCACAGAGCCGGGCTACAGCTGCACAGCTTGAGATCAATATAAACATCGGATTCGCCTTCGTTACTTGGCACACCGCTTCGCCGCTTTTCCCGCGAGACGGCGATCACCACCATTCCACGACTGCTCTGCTCCTATCCGATTGCTATTGAACCTCAGCCGCTTCCACAGAGGACCGGCGGCTGTAGCCCGGGTCTGTGACCCGGGAGGCGAGGAACCATTTCCCCGCAAGTGAATGCTGAATCAGGATCCGCATCTGCCCACCCCTCTCATCCTCATCCTCATCCTCTTCCTCATCCTCGTAATCGTAATCCCCTCCACTTCCCCGTTTCGCGCTCTGCGCGATGATTAAGATTATGAGGACGAGGATGAGGATGAGCCCGCCACCCCCACCATCACCCACCTACCACTCCCCGCCCTCCTCATCCCACAAATAAGCCTGCACCTTATTACTTTTCTGCCCCTCAAACGTCTCCACCTTCAAACTCGCCTCGCACTCCCATCCGATCATCTCGTCGCAATCGAGATACAACTCCTCATTCTCGCCCGGATGCTGGCCGCAGCTCTTCAAAAAATGATCAATCTTCCAGTAACTAGTATCCGTGAAGACCAGGTAATCGTACATCACCGGCCCCTCCGCGCCGTCGTCGTGCATGATCCGCAGCTTCAGCTTGATCATATCATTCCCGCTCTTGCTCGTATCCTCCGTTGCCTCGATCACCCGCAGACGATAATCTCCCGGTTCGACGAAAAATTCAGCCTGCTCGGGTTTTCCGGTTTTGAATTGAATAGACATAATAATTGGTAGGTAGGTTTGGTTTGTTAAAAAGAAGCGCGTCTCTCCGCGGTCACGCCATTTGCAGCCAGGCGTTCGGCTTTTTCGTTAAAACTTCACGCGCCTCGCTCACTCACCCCGAGGCCGCCCCACGCGCACAAATGTCGCGCCCGGCATCTCCTGGATTTCCGCCGCGGGAAATGGCTTTCCTGGCAGCTTGCGATCCCAAATCTCACGAAACTTCGTCTCGCTCAGCGCCCCATAAGCCGCCAGCACATCGCCCGCGCCCATCTCACGCAGATGCAGCTCCACCAGCGTGTGCGGCGCTTTGCGCGTCCCGCGTTTGCTCACTAAGGAACACCCCGGCACGCGTTCCCCTTTTAGCATTCGCTCCCGTAAGATTTCCCGCGCCTGCTCATCGAAATCCGCCACCACCGCCGCGCGCAGCGAAAATTCCCGGAGCATGGCCGAGGGCGCATCGGCTAGCTTCAGCGCCCCCGGCTCCCCGATGGGCGCGATGCCCACCGCCTCCCGGCGCGCCGCACAATCCCAGCGGCGCGCGCACCATCCGCAGTACTCGTTGATTGCCGGCGGAAAATCATCGTGCGCCTTGGCCAGCGTCCCCCGCACGATCTCCTCCGCCTGCGCTTTGCAAAAGCGCAGCGTCTCCACCTGCTCCAGATCGCAATACAACAAGTAAACGGTCCATTCCTCCTCGAAAAATGCCTCCATGAAGCCCAACGCATACGCCGCCTGCTGCTCCACATAGTTATGTTTTTGCCCGCTTTTCAGATCCGCGCTCCATCGTCCCTCGCGGCAAAGCAAATCCGCCGTGCCCGTCAACCCCAGCGACAGTGCCACCCGCAACTCCGCCTCCTCCGATTCCAGCGTATAGCGTCCCGCCAGCGCAAAGGCCGTCTCCACCGCCCAGCGCACCGCCACGCGATCCGCATCCGTGAGGTCGCTCATGTCACTATTGCGCTTGGCAATCCGCGCCCGGAAGACGGCATCCAGCCGCTGACCCCGCAGCGTCGCCTCCGTCGGCGTTTCGTCGGGCCGATACTGGCTGCACTTCGCCAGCTTCGGTAGCATCGATGGCCTTAACCAGTCCCTGCTCAATGCTTGCTCAGGCTGCATGGGCCACCACCTTTCCATTGCGCGCAGCCTTGAGAAAACCCGCCGGATTCTTTAGCACCCGCGCCGCAAAATCCCGCGGCATCGCCCGCCAATCCTCATGCTCCTGGATGCGCCGCGTCTCGCGCAGGTACGCATTCACCAGCTCCGCGTGCGGCTCGCAAATCGCCTCCAGCGTCACCTCATCGGCGGAAAGCCCGGCGTTCTCGTTACTTGACGCCTGTGTCTCCGTCAATGCTTGCGGCTCAGTGAGCGCTTGCGGTTCGGCTGACGCCGGCGGCTCGGGCCCCACGCACCGAGCCACCGGCGTTTCCAGTACCTCCACCCTCCCAGCCTCCATTCCCCACGGCGCATCCACGGCCCGAAAGGCCTCCGCAATCGCCGCAATTCCCCACTTTTCCGTATCCGCCATGCCATGCCGATTCTTTGCATCCCACGCCGCCATGCGCATGCAATGCATCTGCCGCTCCTTCCCACCCACCCCCTTGTACGGCGCGCCCGCCTCATGCCCCTCGCGCTCGCGCACCTGCACCCGCCAGTTGCCAAAGAGCAGCATATCCGCCCATTCCTTTACCAGGGGCGCGACGTGTTTTGTCAGCTTCAGCTCGTACCGGTCAAAAGGCCCCGCGCCATCCGGCGGTTCGAATTTCGTTACTTTAGAATGAGCCAGCACCACCACGTGCACCCCCGCATCCAGCACTTCATCGAGCCGCGCCAGGAGTAAAGTAACCCGCTCCTTCAGCATCACATATCCCCGGCCATAGCCCCAATCCTCAATCCCCCGAATCTTCGGATTATTCGCCTGAGCCACCATCGCTTCCAGCACCATCTGCTCCAGCCAATCCATCGTATCCACCACCAGCGTGGCACAGGGCCGCGACGCCGCCACCTCCGCCAACCCCGCCTCAAAAGCCGCCAGATCCGTCAACGCCTGACGCCCCACCCGGCGCACCTCCATCTGCGAGGTGCTGTCTTCCACGTCAAAAAACAGCGGATCGGGAAACTGGCTGGCCAGCGTCGATTTACCAAAGCCTTCCGGCGCATAAATACAGACCTTCTGCGCGCGTCCGCGCCGGCCCCGGGTGATGTGATTAAGGATCGAATTCATAACTAACGTTGTGTCTTTGGAGTCTGAGTTTGCTTGTCTTGTTACTTGTTTATAAAATGTATTATGGAAATAAAGATCGGCGCTGTAGGCCCGGGTCTGTGACCCGGGTGGCGTGAACCATTTCCCCGCGAATGAATGCTGAATGAGTTTCCGTGTCTTCCCGCCTTCTCATCGTCATTCTCATCCTCTTCCTCTTAATCCCCTTCCATCTCACCGTTTCGGCTTCCAGCCGGAAGATTAAGTTAAAAATAAAGATTAGGTTCAAAGACGCCACCCGCGCCTCGCAGGTCACAGAGCTGCGCTACAGCGGGGCCGCTTTCGCCAGACAGAATGCTAGCGTCGCTCGCCGCCCGGAACCTGAGCCGCGCTGGAGATCGGCCCCACTGCGGGCCATTGCCGCGCCAGGAATTCATTGGCCTCCTCCTCGCGGATGCGGAGCCCCTTGGCCCCGGGCACTTTCTCCGTGGCGACATTCGCGGCCCGCAGGGCGCGGATCACGGTGGAGCGGTTTTTGCGCGCATGGCGCGTAATCATGGGAATGGTGACGTATTTCATAAATTGCTAGTTTCAAGAGCGCAGGTGATTATCACCCGCGGACAAAATTTGCCGCAGCAGACTGCTCACGCTCCGGTCCTCGCGCTTCGCCATCTCCTTCAGCGCACGGTACGTGCGCTCATCGACTTCTGCGCCGACAAAACGCTTCACCGGGTGTTTATCACCTCGGGCGGCGCTCGTAGCCTTTCTGGGCATTTCGTTTTTCATTTCTTCAGATGCTGCTGGATGAGCTGGCGGATCAGATCTGCCAGACCGATGTCCCGCCGCTTCGCCTCGGCCTTCAGCGCCTTATACACGTCTTCGTCGACGTAGGCGCCGACTAGCTTGAGACCTTTTTTGCGTTGGCTGGGCATGAATCGGTTTTGTTTTGCTGTTAAGGTGATTATCACCTCCGCGAATCGCCTGCAACAAGAATTTTAAAATTTTTTGTTATCTCCTCAAAAAGCTCGCTCTCCCCAATGCTCTCCAGGGCAAACTCCGCCACGCGCTGCGGGGGCAGCTTCACCCGGCGGCACTTCGCCGCAAACCGTTTCGGGACCGAAATAATCACTCTTTTCATGGAGCCGAGAATAGACGATAAGTGCACGCATGAACACTACACGCCACGCACCGCAGTGCACGCTCAAATTGTGAATAACTTTGGCCGCAGCGACATCCAGCCCACAAAGTCCACAGGCGCGCCATGCGTGCGCAAAGCGCAGTGCCAAAGCCCGAAACCAGAATGACGAATGACGAAATAAATTCGAAACCCGAAATCCGAAGGGGCAACATGCGCGGAATTCGCGCTGTGCCCACTTTCGGGCTCCGGATTTCGGGTTTATTTCGTCATTCGTCATTCGGACTTCTGGTTTCCCTTTACCTCCCTAACTCCTTGTGACTACGTAAACTCCCGATGGCCAAGCGCTTTACGATTACGGTATCCGACGACCTCTACCAGGCGGCAGAGCTCCTGCGAAAATCGCGCAAATACCGCTCCCTCTCCGAATACGTCGCCGCGCTTATCCGCTACGACGGCCAGTCGCAGCGCGAACACCACCTCACCGCCGAGTGGGCCGCCTTCACCGGCTGGGAGCGCGACCGCCTCGACGCCGCAATCCTCAAGCAAGTGCAGAGCGGCAAAGGCATCCGCGGCTCCTGGCTCGAAGCCCGCATCGCCGAGATCGTGAAGAAACACCTGGCGGAAGGAAAGACGCCCAGCAAAAAGGAAGTCGCGGAGGAATTGGCAAGAGAAATCGCCAAGGAATGAGGGTGGGTGGCAGGATGGTGGATGGTAAATGGTAGATAGTGGATGGCGAGAGCGCGGCCATCCTTAATCCTACACTTTCACTTACACGTACACTTCGCACGTCCGGCTTCGCCGGGGCTACGCCGGGACAAGAGAGCGCGAAGCGCACCCCGCGGCAGCCTTCTCCACCCCTCCCCTCGTTCCGAAGTTGTACTTCGGAACGCACTTGCTTATGAAGTTGCACTTCGTCCACCAAAGCGGCGTGAAACAATCATTCTGAGGCATTCTATCCGCTTCCCTGCTTATTCCCCCTCACATACCCCAGCAGCCTAAAATAAAGATCCAAATTCTGAAGTAACATAATCGCCAAAAGAATCGAGACTCTGCCACCATCGGAGAAAAATCGCTTCACCAAATCCGGAGCGAGGATCATTCCCACAAGACACGCTGCAGCAAAGAAAAGATTTAGGTAAATGGATCTGAATATTAATTTCATGGCGTGCGCGGCTCTTTGCTCACTATCGGTTTTCCACGATTTGCACAACTTCGCGTTTGCCTCTTCGATTTCGCCGCGCCGACCCTATAGGTCCCATCCGTCCCATCGGTCCCACGGGAGCGCGCCAGCGAGTGTAGGTGTAGGTGAAAGTGTAAGATCAAAGATCGCCCACCCTGCTCCACCTCGCCAATCGAGAGATTGGCATTCCCGGGAGCTTCGAGCCGGCCACGGAAAGCATTGCACTTTTTCTCAACCGGCATTTCATTTTCCACATCATGGCACTCTCGCATCCACCGCCAACGCTCCCCGCCCTTTCGTTACTTGATCTCGTTGGCGCGTTGCTCCTCCTCCTCCCCACCCTCGCCCTC
>OUNM011154371.1_pt1 | contig 12019 bp, 16 predicted proteins | sample 1769961 | NCBI WGS metagenome assembly OUNM01 (sample SAMEA3914820, study PRJEB12502) | metagenome | biome: forest; material: soil | place: USA | collected 2012-03-12 | depth 0.3 m
CCTTTCCGCAGCCGCGCGCTTCGCAGCCGAGGGTGAGTTCGGCATACAGCCTTTCGGCGAGAACTGCATGTGGCATGACGACACTCTAGCTGGCTCGGCCTGCCGCGAAGCTGTCGGTCGTGACCGGCCGCTCATGGCCGCGTCCTGCCTCGAAACAGGTTGAGAGATCGTAACGTGATCGACCCTCGCGGTCGCTCGAAGCTGCGACTCAATTGCTCGAAGGCAGACACGAATGGTCGAGAGGCGGTGGCATAACCAAAGGCTTAGTGCGGGCGGCTCCGGCACGCTAGACGTGCCAACGCAGCTTGTAGACTTGCACAGCTCGGCAACCGCTCTGCAGACGAAAGGAACTTTCTTGGCGCTCACCGTCGATTCTGAATACTTCCTGTCTCCACTGCAGTCATTGGTCGGCCGTGCCGAGTGCTGGCTACAGCGCATCCATCCGCTGAGCGACGGCAGCGCCGTGCTTCACCTGACGTCATGCCAAGGCTACGACATGCGCGAGCACCTTGTTGTGCTTGACAACGGTCGCTGCCATGTCATCCACGAGCCGCGCCAACTTGCTCAGGCCCGCGAGGAATGCGCAGAGGATCCGGCGCGCGAGTCGCGGACGCAAGTGGTGTCGTTCCAGATCGGGGATCGCGTCGGCCTGCTGCTCAGCGATCGTTGGCTGTGGATGTTCGATCCACTGCACGGAGACGAGGCCGTGGAGATCGTTATCGATGCGCCGCTGCCCCTCTGGGCACCTGAGAGTTGGCCCGAGAACGTCGAGGCCCATAGCGTAGTGCGATGCGGCACGACGGTGGATCATCGCGTGCCGATCGTCCTGGGTCACCCAGCCGCAACGCATGACTACACTGCGCACTGGGCGCTGTTGGAGGTGGAGCGCGAGGCGCGGCGCGCCCATTGGACGCAGTTGGACCAACAAGGCCGTACGGCCACTGTGCGCTACGAGCTCAACCCGAACTACAAGGGCGTTGACGGCCACGAGGGCACGTACCTCTGCGATCTGGCTTGGCTGGGCGACCACCTGCGAGTGTTCAGCATTGGCAATAGCACGCACATTGGTCGCGTGGGCATGAGCTACACCACGGTCCTCGAGGCCGATGCGAACGGCGGGAAGCCCTCCCTGCTGCGCAGCCTGAGCGAAGACTGCTACGGCGCCTTTATAGACGCAGCGCACGTGTTGCTCACGCCCGCGCGCAACTCGGGGGCACGCAAGGGCAAACCGGCGTTGCTCGAAGTCGCGACCGGCGCTGAAATCGAACTGTCGCTGCGTGGCCACTCGAACTACCGGCCATTCGCAGCTCGCGACGCCAAGGTCTGGCTGGTAGGTGGCGGCGGAACAGGCGCCTGGAGTGCTTGGCAGCAGATCAGCCTGCGCGATGGCGAAGGAAAGCCGGGCCACATCGTCGTCTGCAACGTCGCCTGAAAATGTCCAGTGATTGTCGTCGACGGGATCGTTCAAGCCTGGCACCTGAAAGTCGCCTTGGACAGCCTACCCGAGACCGGTCATTGGCGAGCTTCCGCTTCTGGCCGACAAGCGTCCCCGGACGGTTAGGGATATGCTCCACAGCATCCGCCAGGGGCATCGTGCTGCCGGCTACGATGCCCTCGCCAAACCGAAAACGCCTGGAAGCGACGCGCACTCCCGGGCAAGCGCGAACGCAGCGTAGCATCCCAAAATCGTTTGCACGTTTGCGTATTCCCCTTGGCTGAGGACAAGCGCCAGAAGCGCAGCGGCCTTCACCCAAACCATCGCGACTGCCAATTTCCCCGGCAGGGTAGCGACAAGGGCACGCCTTACCTCGAGCGCAGTCTCAGCGCGAAGGAAAGAAGTTCGGCGTCCAAGAAGTGCGCGCGTCTGAAGCATGCCGGCCACGATGCCTGCGGTGCCAAAGGCGACGAACGGCAGAACAGCAGAGCGACTCGAAAACATCGCGCATGCGGTCAGCAGCGTGCACCAGAGCGCGATCAGCTTGAAGTTCGCCCGAGGCGTTAGGGTCGCATGCATCAGACGATCCTATCAGCACGATGCCTCAAAGCTGACCATCGAGACCGCACGCTGCTGGCCGAGTGTCGACGACTGGCAGCTGCCACGTCGGACCAATGGGCTGGAGCTACTGTGCATGTTTGCCCTTGGCTGCGAGTCCAGCAAGATGAACTTCTCGGGCTGCTGCACGGCGAGCCTTCTCCCGCTTCCGGCAATTCCGGCAAAGCACAGCCGTGGTCCAGACGTCTCCCTTGGCGCTCTCGTACCACCATTTCTGTTGGAATTCGGTCCACACCTGTGGAACGCCGCACGACTTGCAATTGAACGGCATGTCGACGTAGTGCCCCCGCTTGACGAAGTCGGGCGTTCCATAGCTGTTTGTCGGGCGAAGATTCTGGGGGTTCACCAGTACGTGCTTCTTCGCCAATTCCCGTTTGGCTGCCGCCATTTCCCGAGCACGCTCCTGGGTGACTTCGGCTTCCCTGGCACCCCGCTTGATGCGCCGGCGTTCCAGTATCGGCAGGCGGGTGTCGCGGGGCGTCTTCATATAGAGCAGTCCATTCTCGCGACATCGTAGCCCGATACTCCGAAGCGGTCGGTCGCGACTGTCTGGATGTGGCCGACTTCCGACCGACGCCTACTGGGGAAGGGCCAATTGATCACGCAGGGTGCTGACTTCCTCTACTGGAAATCCACCTTGCTTGTTTTGACTTGGCTGCTTTCCCCAATACATCAACGCGCCTCGCCATCCGGGTTGCGGGTAGAACGACAAGATCCCGGATTCGCCGTTCTGGCGATGAACCGAAACCGACAGATCCTCTTGCGGTGGAGTCGCGAGCACCAAGCTCGACCAGCCAGAGCGATGCGCCTCGATCCATGAGTTCAATAGGGCAACTTGCCGCTCACTCAACGGATGGCCCTGACCACCCGGGGAGTGGATCTCACCGGACACGATCGCAGATTCCTGCACACACGCGGTGAGCACTAGGCCGATCATGCCGAGCGCTAATACGACAACGGGGCGAAGATGCATAGGAACCTCTCGTCGACGACAGCGTAACCGAAACCGGTCATTCATGAATGGCGGCTCGTGGCCGCGGGCCGCCTGGCAGCGGCCCGGACGATCGTAACGCGATTGACCATGAGCGGAAATCGGTTCGATCGAAGCCACCGCCTGGAAGCAGTCACGTTTCGGAGGCCATTTCGGCGTCAGAGCCCCCGTTTGACAGGTGGATGCCGAGGCAAACGCTCAAATCCTCGGCTGCACTCACTGCGTGCCCTCTGACAAATTCGTCCTCGTCCTGCAGGGCGGCGTTGATGACGGGCACTGAAGCCTTCGTGTCCAGCACCCGGCAAGTGCGCGCAATGTGTCCGAGACCCAAGATGGCATTGCCGCGCACATTGAAGTTCGGATGCACGGCGAGACGAAGGCAGATCTCTTCGGCCCAGCCAGGTTGGCAATCGGCGGCATTCATGCCGACCACGATCGGCACGTAAAGCAGCTCTTGAGGATCGGCTCGATCTAGCGCCGCCTCGATATCTCGCTCGGTCCAACCAGTTGCAAATGGTCCCATGAATCCTCAAGTTCAACTCGACGACCAAGACAGTGATCCGCAAAGCCGACCATCTCGACCGGCGGCAACTGGCCGACAGTGAGCCTACGCATCGGGCTTCCGACCTGCAGTCCATTTGGCTTCATGCCTTGTCCAATGCCTTTCTTCGTTCCACCGTTGAAGCGCACGCCAGCCAAGCCCGCAGATCGCGGCCACGAGACAGAGCGTCATTGTCACCAAGAAGCCAATCCAGGAATCTTCCACGAGCCAGTGGGAACGATGCATCTCAAGGCCGCGGCCCGCGACCACCATCTTGACAGCAATCGCAATCATTGCCCCGAGCACCAGCAGGCAGGCAACGGAAACTAAGATCGTGGCTGCGCGCTCCATTCGAGTTCCGCGGCACCGCTCCTCATCCTTGGATTCATCCATCGACTTGCTCCAAAGCAGACTTAAACGAACGGCCGCCGCCGGCATCAGTCTATCGAACTAACGCTCAGCGACCGCGAGCGCCGCCTGAACGTCTCTTCTCGGACGGATGTCCGAGCCCGACGGCTCGGGGTCCAAAGCAAGAAGCTCATCGACCCGCTTGGCGACCGATATCAGCCTGGTATGTAGCGCCTCGCTCGCCGCCAATTCGGCTGGCAATGGACGCAGCAGCGCCGTCAAGAGATCGCCTGGGTAGTAGTCCCCTTCGACGAGCGGATCTGATTCAACGAAGTCCAGTGCCATGGGTACAACGTACTGCGTTCCGACACCTTGCGTAAGCAAGGCACGGCAATCGCTCGCGGACAGGTTCGCTAGAGGCACCTTGCGCAGCGCAGCGCAACGGGCCATCGTCGGCGAGTTGTCCGCCGGGAGCTCTGGCCAACGGTGAGCTTCTAGTTGCTCAAGGGTGCGTGATGTTCACGACTCAACAGCGGTCGTCGGCCAAAGTCGGCTCGTGCCGCCAGTTGCCAGACACCGACTCACGCCGTCAGGACTACAACCTGAGCTTCGCCGTCGCCAGCACTCGAAATGCTACGCGCAAACGCGACCACGTCCTCGACCGACTCGCCAGGATGCGACGAGGTCAGGATGAATCGCGACGAGTCTGTGCCGTCGCCGACCACCAACGCGTCGATGATTTCCTCGACCTGCTCGCAGTTTTCGCCGACCACACCGACGAACCTCACACCGCAAACCAGGAACCTCTGGACGAGTCGATCAAGCTCCATCCGGTACCCGGCTTGGCAATGCAGAACGACCTTAGGCGCGTATTCCATAGCCGTCCAGCCTAACGGAAAGCCGTCCTTCGCGACAGGCGACTTCTGGCCGCCTGCTGAAACTACAACGTCATGCAACCTGTTCAAGGCGGCATCGCGCGCACAACGGGTACGTCGCGATGAATCCGGACAGTAGGTGACTCATCCGATCGAAAGAGCGGCCGTACATGTAGAAAGCTGTTTCACGTGGCCCTTGCCAGTAGCTCAGGACGCGCCCCTCTCCTTCAAGCAGGCGATCAAACTCGGCGTAGACGTAGTTCGAGTCGCAATCTCGATAGGTCTCATCCGGAAGATCGGTGCCGTTCAGGTAGACGGCCAACCCCTCCGCCTGGCCAAACGGGACTTCTTGACCGCTGGCTTCAATCTTGAGCTTAGAGCCCTTTGGCGCCCCAAGCGCGTCTAGTGTCGACACGATGAGAGCGATGACCTGGGCGCCAAGTTCGCGACCTGAGATTTCGATGTCGCAATACTGAATTTCGCCGCTAGGTCCCCCCATAGTTCCGCCGCCACTGACTTCGCAGCGTCCGTCTGCCTTCAAGGCTGCATCCAATGGGTCCTCGAAGAACTCTCCACGGTGAATCGGCTGCAGCCTCGCATTGAGCGTGGCGACAACGAACTGCACGTCATTTCTCGGCGGTGGAGGCATTTCTTTCTAATGAGGTTCGATGCTTGATGGGTTGTGATGGTAGCGGGTTCGAAACCGGACGCTCCCGAAGGACGGCTCCTGGCCGCGTCCTGCCTGGCAGCGGGCGGTTCGATCGCAACGCCATCGACCCGTTGCTGTCGTTCAGCCATTCAATTTAGGCGGAACAAAGCGGCCCTTTGTGCACACGCCTAAGTCGGCCCTGCGCACTTGCGCAGCACCCGGATCAGTCGTCGCGCGTGCCTCTCGACCAGCGGCCAGTTCCACAGGGAGGGTTCTCCTAGTTGGGGGTAGGTCGCGGCCCAGGCACTTGCTCGCTCCGCGCTGTTGACCGCGATGCGGCAACCGACAGCGGCTGAATCACGGAATTCGAGCTGCAGTTGTATCAAGCCCCATCCGCGGACTGCATAGCGCCACGCGGCACCATTCGCGGCGGGGCTGTTCAGATCGATGCGCTCTTGAACGGCCAAGCCGCCAGTGTCGGGATAGTGCAGCGCGAAGTTGGCGCTAACGCGGCCGCCAGTCATTTCGGAGCAAATGAATTGCTCAAGCGCCAGTTGGTCGTTGAAATGCATCAGCTCGCGGCCCGGCACCCCATAGTCCTGCATCACTAACGGTGAGCTTTGGTAGACCGCGCCAAACACCTGCGCCAGTGCCTCTCGTCGAATGCGGTCTTGGCGTTGCATGGGTTCAAATGATGCCTCACCGGCTATCTCGAAAGCGGCTCAGTGTCGATGTCGGCAAATGGCCGCGTGTTGCCGCAAAGCGGCCAAGCCGATCGTAACGCTGCCGACCCGAAGGTAAGTCGACCCGCCCTCCTAGACCTGCGAAAGCGGACATGGCGGGTTTCGCGATGGGGTAGTCGGCCCAGGCCTCGATCGAGGCTGCGCTGGCTGCCGGACGTGCGGCCAGCCCGCGTTCGTCGACCTGAATCAGCGGTTCTCTGCCATCGGGTGAATCAAGCGATGCTTTACGAGCTTGCGCGTATCCCTGTCGATGTCTGACCAGATGCGAGCGCCATACTTGACCATGACGGCATTCTCCATCTGTTCCTGATACGCATCGACGTAGGGGGCGTACGCGCAGTCACGGACGTCGGAGCCGTAGCGCACCTCTGCTTCGATCCCACGCTCGTGAAGCAGACCGGCACGCACCTGCGCCTCATGCTTGTCGCTCGGCGGCGTATCGCCTGGCGCGGCGCCGTAATAGACGATGAGACGAAGCTTGCCGTTCCCGATGTCGTGCTGCGCAGCAGCTACGCCACGCGCAACGTAGTCCGCGCCATGCTGACAAGGGTCGTAGTTGAAGACCACCGCCCCTTCGGCGTGAACCGCCACGGGCCCCAGCAAGTGGAGCGGAAGTACGAGGTAGCGAAAAACTGAGAAGAACCGCCTCACTGCAAATGTCTCCCCGGAGAGTGGCCAACCGATGACGGCTTGCTTTTGGCCGGAATCATAAGACGTCCTGTGCGGTTGCGGAGCCGTGCTGCTGAACAGGTCGAGTCGCGCGCGATCGGTCTGTCGTCAATGTTCACGTTGATGGCGCGATCCTCAGACTCCTGGAAGGCAGCCTGTCGCGATCGGCAGCAAGTGGCCGCATGTCGACAAGTCAGGAGTGAATTTGAATGATGTGCCTCGCCTCGAAGGCGAGCGGCAAGCCGGAAACTATCCCTTTGGTACACCGCGGGTCATTGTCGAGAACCCCCTCGTAGCGGCCCCAACCCGCCCTGCGGGTAATGATTACCCACATCCGTTCGACCTCCTCGGACTCGTGGCCGCTGTCGTCGCGAAGCCCGATGCGGAACATCAACTTCACGATCTGATTGCGCCGAAGCAGATAGCGACGAAAAGCTGAAGGGATCCAGAAGGGCCGCGGGTGTTCGACGTGCCGTTGCACGCCGTCCTCAAGCTCCCATCCGTCTTCCTCAAAGCTGGCAAGCTTCATGATCAATGATGCGGGTCTTCTGAGTAGAGTGCGGGCCTACGCGAGACCCGCCAGAAAGCTGTCGTCCACAAGCGGCTGCTTCTGGCCGACCGCGACTCCGAAGCCGGCATTGCAATCGTAACGCTGGCGAGCCGAAGCGGAACTCCGCGCCCGCAAATTCAAAGACGCAAAGCAGACGCCCGGTGCATCGACGGGCTACCTAAGGCCCTAGCTGCAGAGGGAGACCGCTCTATGGGAGGCGTAGATCCCTTGGGGCATCAATGAGCATTTGAAATGCATCCTCAAGCGACGGGGCAATCAGTTCGAGCGAGTCTCCACTGAAAGAATCATCAATGTGTACTGAGGCAGTAGTCGTGCTGCCCGATTGCAAGCAGTAGAGGTGCGCCGACAAAAATCCCTCCGCGAACGGGAGAACGCCTCGGGGAAAGCGGGCCGATTCCTTGACTGCCCGTTCAAGAGGCCACAACTCAAACCAGCGTTCGTCCACAACGCCCTCGGGCATTCCGCCGCAGATCGAGTAGAGAAACTTCACGTCCTCAGAAAGCGGTCGCCACAACAACGCGGATAGCCGCTCGATCTCTACCGCCATGAGGGGTGGAAGCAATGCCACGGCCTCCGCGTTCCAGCGGTCAACAACTTGGCGTATCGCGTTAGTGCTCATCATCTCAAGCGCATGAAAGCTGCCCTTCGTCACCGACTGCTCCTGGCCGCGTGCCGCCTGGTAGCGGTCAGGGCGATCGTAACCTGCCCGCCTGTTACAGACTCTCGATCACGTCGCCTGAATGCAGTCGCTGGTCGCGGGCGGAGGCGCTCGGCACGCTCCGGCTACAAGCCAAGCGGTGTGCCGTCCTCGAACGGATCGAGTCGATCCAAAGCGCGATCAATGAGCATTCGTACAGCCTCAAGAGGCAAGTCCTCGGAGAACGCGCTGAAAGTAACAGCGTGCTTTGTGTCCCAGCGAAACACCTCTGCTAGAACGGCCCCTGTTTCAGACAGGAGCTCGACGCCAAGCCCATCGCGAATGACATCCGAAGCTACTTGAGTTCGAAACTTGGCCTCGAACTGGGGGTTAGTCATTCCATCCTTTCACGATGTCCGAATCCGGGATCACGACAGCAGACGTTCACGAGCGGCAGCTCCTGGCCGCGGCCTGCCTGGAAGCGGCCCGGGCGATCGTAACGCCATCGACCCTGAGCGGACTTGCAAATCCGCGAGTCAGTCGCCGGAAAGCAGTCGTTTAAGACGCCCCCATCCGTCACGAACGCCACTCAAAGCTCACCGTAGCTTCGAATCGGCCGCTTCCGGTATCAATGCGCCGTGAATGGCGGGCACCCAGCCGTCCTTGCTCATGTCCCACACGACGAAGTCCGAATCGAACTGCCAGTACGACCAGGCGAAGCCTCGGGCCTCTGCCGTTCGCGCCACCGCGTCGGTCCATGCCGCGCGTTGCGCCATGCCGGCCGTCTCCAGCGCGCCAAACTCGCCCAGCAGGATCGGGCGCCTGTTGTGCTCGGCCCAGGCCGCCACCTGGGCAAAATCCCTCGCCAGGCGATCACGGTCGGACGACGTACCCCAGGTGATGCCCGACAGCTTGGTGAACTCGGAAGCCCAATAGGCGCCCTGGTGCGTGAATTCCATCGGCGTGTAGTAGTGGAAGGTGACGACGATGTTGCGGTCGGCCGCGGGCAGCTTGAGGTTGTCGAGCTCACCCAGTGAATTCCACTTGCTTGGGCCGATCACCACGCGACGCGTCGGATTGCTGGCGCGGATGATGGACAGGTTCTCGGCCAGTACGTCGTTCCAGGCCTCGTTCATCGCGCCGTTCGGTTCGTTGAGGATCTCGAAGAGCACGCTGGCCGGCGCCTCCTTGTAGTGCGACGCGACCTGGCGCCAGAAAGCCGACAGTTTCAGCCTGCAGCCGGCCACGTCCTTGGCACAACTCTCGTAGTCGTGCTCGTCCAGGATCACCTGCAGGCCGGCCTTGAGGGCCGCATCCACCAGCGTGTCCAGGGTCACGAACCAGGCTGGAGACAACTGCCCGTCCTTGTCCATGTGCGCGAAGGCCTGCAGGTTCATGCGGACGAAATCGAAGCCGCCGTCCCTGATCGCCTGCATGTGGCGCGGCTGGAAGCGCGCCTGCGCAGGGTTGGTCCAGATCGGGTCATAGCCGACGATGTTGACGCCACGTCTCGGAACGGGCGCCGCATCCTGGGCATGGGCGGGCACCAGGCAGGCCCAAAGCAACGTCATCAACAGGGCGCCGCGCAAGAGCTTCTGGAAGAACTCCGGGCTCTTGGGGAGGGGGCGCGCGATCGCAGATCCATCCATACGTGACATGTATTCCACTCCTGCAGGTCGACAAGACGGCGCCCCCGCCTGGAGGCGCCACGTACCTCATCGACGAACGATGGTCAGCAAGATCGACATGTCATTGCCGGACTGCTGCCGGCTGCAGGGACAACGGGCCCGCGTCTTCTAGGCTCGGCCGCCTGGCGACACCAACAGACCAAAGACCCATGCCAGAAGCCAGCACCAAGACCATTGCTGTCTCGATTCGCGCCGTCCAGGCCGAAACCGAACTGAAGAAGGCCTGCGAACATGCCTTGCGAGGATCCGATCGCGCGGTAGTCATCGATCACCGAACCCGCGTCGCAGGAGACTGCCGGGCAACGGCTGCCCGGCAACCGTTGCCATCCCAGCCACCCACCGGCACGAACCAGTCGCCGCCCTGCCGCCGAACGCCCAGCCCGTGCGTGGCGCCACCGCGCATTGACAGGTGATTGATGGCCCACGCTCAGCCTGCGTTCCGTCACGCTGAAGATCCCCGCAAGCACCCGTCGATAAAACCCGATCACCGCTCCACCCAGGTGATCCCGTGCTCGACTCCTCGTTCCAAGACCCCGCCCTGGCGTCCGCGACGATCTCGCCGCGCCTGCATCTCGCATCGCCCGCCGACGTACCGTTCATCGTCGACGCCATCGTGGCCGAGTCGCGCGAAGGACATTTCAGCTGCGACTGCACGCAGCCCGACGTGCTGCAAGGCCTGTGGCACCAGGTGCAGACCATCGTGGCCGACGGCGTGGCGCCGATGCCCGGGCTGCGCAACGGCGCGGGCGCGCGGGCGTTCGTGGTGCAGGTGGGCCAGGCCAACGCAGGCTTCGCCATCCTGGTGGAGCACGAGCCGGGCAGCTGGCGCCAACGCCTGGAGCTGTTCGCGCTCGCCACGCATGTGGGGCACCGCGGCCGTGGCCTGGCGCGGCACCTGGTGAGCAGCCTCGTGCGCGACGCCGGCAGCGCGGTCGTCTACGCGCGCTGCTCGCCGGCGTCGACGGGCATGATCGCGATGCTGCAGACCTGCGGCTTCGCCGGGGCGCCCGGCAACGGCAGCGCGATCCTGCTGGAATGGCGCCGGCCGGGCGATCCGGCCTGAAACCGTCGGGTGGCCGCGACGTCCGGCCCGGCGCAAGCCGCCGTCAAGCTGAATCCAGGCTGAATCTGACGCGTCTGTCCTTGTTGAGGCGAAGTTCGCTGCGTACAGTTCGCGGCTGATTGCGAATCACTCGCAATTGCAATTTCACCCTCAACCGCAAGCCCCCGGCCTCGCGAGCCCTCGACGATGAACGTTCCCGGATTCGGTTCCCTGCGCGGCGGCGCCCTGCTCGTCGCCCTGAGTGCGCTGCTCGTCGCCTGCGGCGGCGGGGGCGGCGGCGACGCCACGCCCCCCGCCGGCGGCAACGGCGGCAACAGCAGCGGCTCGACGATGTCGGCCGCGGCGCTGCTGGGCCAGAAGGTCTTCGCCGACACCGCGCTGTCGGCCTCCGGCCAGCAGTCGTGCGCGAGCTGCCACGTGGCGTCGTCCGCCTTCGCCGAGGACGCCACGGCCAGCGGCGTGGACCGCGGCTTGCCTGTGGCGCTCGGCGGCCCCGCGATGGACAAGACAGGCTTTCGCAACACGCCCTCGCTGATGTACGCCGCGCTCACGCCCGCGTTCTACATCGCCGCCGACGGCAGCCCCAACGGCGGCTTCTTTCGCGACGGCCGCGCGGCCACGCTGGAAGCGCAGGCGGTCGGCCCGTTCACCAATGCGGTCGAGATGGCCAACCCCGATTCGGCCGCCGTCATCGCGCGCCTGAAGACGCGCCCCTACCTCGCCGACTACGTCGCGCTGTACGGCAGCGCGGTGCTGGACGACTCCGACACCGCGCTCGCGCGCCTGGGCTCGGCGCTCGCCGCCTTCGAGCGCGAGAACCCGGCGTTCGCGCCGTTCTCCAGCAAGTACGACTTCTTCCAGAAGGGCCAGGCCACGCTCACGGCGCAGGAGCAGCGCGGCCTGGCGCTGTTCAACAACGCCACCAAGGGCAACTGCAGCGCGTGCCATCCCAGCACCTCGGCCGACGGCGCCACGCCGCCGATGTTCACCGACTACAGCTACGACAACCTGGGCGTGCCGCGCAACGGCTTCATCCCGGCCAACGCGGCATCCGCGCCCGCGGGCACGCCCGTGGACAGCACCGACGGCGTGCAGAGCTACTACGACCTCGGCGTGTGCGGCCCGTTCCGCGAGCAGACCGTCGACTTCTTCAGCAACTGCGGCCAGTTCAAGGTGCCCACGCTGCGCAAC